>Ga0255052_10002597_pt1 | contig 12941 bp, 12 predicted proteins | sample JV7_2_21_MG_FD_188632 | JGI IMG/M metagenome (GOLD analysis project Ga0255052, IMG submission 188632) | Seawater microbial communities from Jervis Inlet, British Columbia, Canada - JV7_2_21 | ecosystem: Environmental > Aquatic > Marine > Inlet | place: Canada: British Columbia | collected... | reverse complement strand
TCAGACTGACGACGACGCGCTCCGTGAAGCGTGCGCTCGCCGACCGAAGCTGATCCTCACGGAGACCCCGTCCAATCCACTGCTGCGAATCGTTGATATCGAGAAAGTCGCGGGTCTCGCACGGAACTGCGGCGCGCTGTATGCGGTCGACAACACCTTCCTGTCCCCGGTGTTGCAACAACCGATATCGCTGGGTGCGGACCTCGTCATTCACTCCACCACGAAATACATCAACGGGCACAGCGACGTGGTCGGCGGAGCGATCATCGCCGCCACGGACGAGCTCGCCGAAACCATCAGCTGGTGGGCGAATTGCATTGGCGCGACGGGTGCGCCGTTCGACAGCTTCCTGACCTTACGCGGCATACGCACCTTGCAGGTACGCATGCGTCAGCACGAAGAAAGTGCCAGCTTGCTCTCGCACGTCCTCGACGAACAGGACATCGTGAAGCGAGTTCATTACCCGGGTCTCGAGTCCCACCCCGGGCATGACATCGCCAAACGCCAGCAATCCGGTTTCGGCGGAATGGTGAGCTTCGAGATCAATGGCGGCGAGACCGCGGTGCGCGCGTTCATCGAGCAGCTGCAGCACTTCTCGTTGGCGGAGTCACTTGGCGGGGTGGAGAGCCTGGTCTGTCATCCATCGACCATGACGCACGCGCCCGTTAGTGAAGAAGCGCTGGCCGAAGCCGGAATCAGTCAGAGCCTGATTCGACTCTCCGTCGGGCTGGAAGGGAGCGAAGATCTGGTGTCCGATGTGTTGGCGGCGCTGGACGCGGCAAGGAGTGCCGTGCCTCAACAGCGGGTTGCTGCCGTTGGGTAGGTCGTTGCAAGGGCTGCTCCAATCAAGGATCTTGGTTTGGAGTCGAAAGCTTGGAGGATAAGGTACTGACGGGATGGATGGTGACCGTGACGGGCAAGTCTAGCGACCACGGAACCAACAATCTGGAGTATCCGACCTTTGATCTGACTTTGGGCATATTCCCCGCCGCCGTTCGGCTCAGCACCCTGAGAGGTGCATGGGAGCGTACTGGTGGCAACACCTTTGCATACACGTTTATGGGGTTTGCCGTGGACGAGTTTAATCTTCCGGTTTGGATCGGAAAAGTCAGCGGCACCGTTACCCTGAGCGCAGATTGCAATTTCGAGACCATCACGGCGACGATGGAGGTTTTCGGGCCGGACATGGACCCGTTCGAGGATGTACCTTGGTTTACCGAAATATTGGATGAGCATTACGGCTATCGGGCCGATGTTGACCTGCCATAGCACTCGACATATGCAAATAACGGATCAGTGGCTGATTGCTCTTAACATGGTGACTGGCTGGAACTTGTAGTAAATAGAGTTCGCTCCGGGCAAGAATTCCACATTATCTGGCGGCCGCAACGGCACCACCGACGTTTTTTCCACCTTGCTCAGGTACGACTCCGCGGAGTCGCGCACGCAGTCTGTTTCGCCGGTCATATTGACGTCGTCGTCGAGCATGTCTTTCGTGCGATAACCGCAGGTCGGCACGGCAATCCCGTCGGGCCGTTTGAACATCCAGCGATCGAGGTAGTCCTTATCAATCGAAAAGCCACCCTCATGCACGAGCCGGTGATGGCGCGTGCACAAGAGCATCAGGTTTTCGAGGGCAGTCTCGCCGCCGGCCGACCAGTGCCGGATGTGATGCGCATTGACAAATCGCTTGTTAGTACAGCCCGGAAATGTGCAGCCTTTGTCCCTCGACCAGAGCGCCCGTTTGATAGCGGCCGGGACAACACGAGTCTTACGACCGACGCTCAGGGGTTCTCCTGTGCCAATCTCGAGAATTACGACCTTGTCGCTGTCGCACGCAATGCGCTTAACTGACTCGATCGGCAGACCGGACCGGCCGCTGCCACCAATCAGTGCCGCCTGGTCGACATGCACGGTGACCTGGTAGTTCTCCGGGTTTGACGTTGATGATTTGCTGTCACCATCAAGATAACTTCTTACTATCGCGACCAACGCATCAGCCTGTCGTGCTGACCAGGACTCCTCGGCAAACTCGGGGCCAGGGGCATCATCGCGTGCCCGGTCCAGTGCCTTGTCAATGAGCTCGCCGACCTCGAGTGGCAATTCCACGGTGAGAGTCATCGTGCTGCGGTTCGGGTTGCGGATAATCCGGAGTGACCGGAGCGCATGCGCCCGCTTCGCATCATTGAGGGAATCGCTCGTGCCGCAGCGCAACTCCCGGCAGCGTTCCTCGACTCGTGCGGCAGTACTCTTCAGAGCGAAGGCAAGCAACTCCTTCTCGTAGTCGCACCGCGCGACCCGCACCAACGCCCGCACCTTGGAGTAGGACAGTTCGCCGCGGCGAAACGGCGAACGAGCACCAGCAGTTCGTAACTGGCGGCGTTGATACGGGCAGAAAGACGGACGATGGCGCGGTCGAGATCGTCGATATCGGGGAGGGGGCGGGTCTGAATCATGGCACTTCCCTGTGAAGTGAAAAGACCCTGTAATTATATACAGTATTCCATGATTAATCAATAAAAACAGTAGGTTAACTCACACCTGCAATGATAGCAGTGGTCATATCCTGCGTCGAAAGCGACTGGTCTGCCCCCGTCGCAATGTCCGCGGTTCGTGCGCCCGAGCTGATCACTCTCGCGATCGCCTGTTCGACCTGGTGCGCCTCATCCGGCAGTGCCAGGCTATGGCGCAGTAACATCGCAACACTCGCGATCATGCCGCAGGGATTCGCGATTCCCTTGCCGGCGATGTCCGGTGCGGAGCCGTGAATGGGTTCATACAGTCCGTGGGAGGAGTCGCCGAGCGACGCCGATGGCAACATGCCGAGCGAGCCGGCGAGCATGGAGGCTTCGTCGGTCAGGATGTCGCCGAACATGTTCTCTGTAACGATGACGTCGAAATCCGCCGGCCGGCTGAGCAGGTGCATTGCGGCCGCGTCGACGAGGAGGGTCTCCAGATCGATAGACGGGAATTCTTCGGCCATCACCCGGTTGGTTACATCACGCCACAGGCGGGACGTCTCCAGAACGTTGGCCTTGTCGACGGAACACAGTTGCCCGCGGCGTTCGCCGGCGATTTTGGCCGCAACGCGAACGATGCGTTCTATTTCGTGAGTATGGTAAGTGCACAGATCGGTCGCGGTTGAGTCGCTTCGTGATTTTTCGCCGAAGTAGATGCCGCCGGTCAGCTCCCGGACAACGATCATGTCCACGCCCGCGAGCTTCTCTGTCTTCAATGGCGATGCGCCGGCGAGTTCCGGATAGACGCTTACGGGCCTGAGATTGGCGAAGACGCCGAGCGTCGCGCGCAGGCGGAGCAGGCCCTGTTCGGGCCGCACGGCAGCATTCGGATCCGACCATTGAGGTCCGCCGACGGCACCCAGCAGAACTGCATCGCTTTCCTCGCACGCCGCCACCGTATCGGGCGGCAGGGGATCGCCGCATGCATCGATCGCAGCGCCACCAATCATCTGTTCCGAGAATCTGAAGTCGTGTCCGTGGCTGTCCGCAATGCGCTCGAGAACCTGGCGACCGGCCCCCGCCACTTCCGGCCCGATGCCATCACCGGGTAACAGGGTTATCAGGGCTTCCATGAGCGCGTCTCCTCGAATGCCTCAATGTCATCGAGCCGCTGTCGCAGGTAGCCGAGTTGATCGACGCCCTGCGTGAGGCAGTAGCGTGCAAAACGATCGATTGGGTACCGGGAAACGCGACCGTCCGGCAAGGTCAGCGTCGATTGCCTGACGTCTATGCTTAGCTCGGCGCCGGGATTGCTTAGCAACCACTCATGAGTATCAACATCAACTACGATCGGTAATAGTTGATTTTTTAATGAATTATTTCGAAAAATATCGGCAAATTCTGTGGAAATCACGGCTCGGAATCCGTAGTCGAGCAGGGCCCAGGGAGCATGCTCGCGTGACGAGCCGCAGCCGAAGTTATTCCCCGCGACGAGAAAATCGCAACCCTGAGCCTCTGCCTTGTTCAACGGAAAGTCCGGGTTTTTGCTACCATCCCTGGTGAATCGCAAATCATGGAACAGCCCGTCGCCGAGTCCCTCGCGCGTGGTCGTCGTCAGGAATCGCGCTGGGATGATCTGGTCCGTATCGATGTCACGAGTGGGCAGCACGACTGTGCGGGATTTCAGGGTGCTCATCGGTTCCATGGTCTACCTGTCAGGAGAGCTTGCGCGGGTCGGCAACGTAGCCTTGCACCGCCGACGCAGCGGCCGTCGCCGGACTTGCGAGTACAGTGCGCGCCCCGATTCCCTGACGCCCCTCGAAATTGCGATTGCTTGTGCTGACGCTCAGCTGCCCGGCACCCACCGTATCGCCGTTCATGCCGAGGCACATTGAACAGCCGGATTCGCGCCATTCGGCGCCGGCCTCGATGAAGATCCGGTGCAAGCCCAGCTCCTCCGCACGTTGTTTGATTTGCTGTGAACCGGGCACGACGAGCATGCGCACGCCGGCGGCGACCTTGCGTCCCTTGAGGACTTCGGCTGCTTGCCGCAGGTCCGACAGGCGACCATTCGTGCAACTGCCGACGAAGACGACATCCACGGGATTCGCACTCATCGGCTTGCCAGGAACCACCTGCATGTAGGCCAAAGCTTTGCGGTAACTGGGGTCCCCGTTACCGTCGGGCACAGGATCGTTAACACCAACAACCATGCCGGGGTTCGTGCCGAAAGTGACCATTGGCTGCAAGGCAGCCGCGTCGATCGTCACTTGCTTGTCGAATTCCGCATCGTCGTCGCTGTGCAACGTTTGCCAGCGCCGTAGCGCCGCATCCCACGCGGCGCCCTGCGGGGACCGTGGCCGGCCGTTCAGGTACTCAAAGGTCGTCTCATCAGGTGCGATCATGCCCGCGCGTGCACCGGCCTCTATGGACATGTTGCAGACCGTCATGCGTGCTTCCATATCCAGTGCAGACATCGCGGCACCCCGATACTCAATGACGTGCCCGGTGCCGCCGTCTACTCCGATCTGAGCGATGATTGTGAGGATGATGTCTTTGGCGCTGACACCCTTCGGCAATGCGCCTTCCAGGTTCACAGCCAGCGTTTTCGGCTTGCGTTGCAGCAGACATTGCGTTGCGAGCACGTGGCCGACTTCCGTCGTACCAATGCCGAAGGCGAGGGCGCCGAACGCACCATGCGTACTCGTGTGACTGTCCCCACAGACGATGGTCTTGCCGGGCTGGCTCGCGCCGAGTTCCGGCCCGATCACGTGCACGATGCCTCGTTCGTCGCTGTCGAAGCCCAGCAGATCGACACCGAACTCGCGGCAATTCTCCTCCATCTGGCGGATTTGGTTAGCGGCGCTTTCACCAACGATTGCGAGGTCCCTGAAACTGGATACGGGCGTCGTCGGCGTCGAGTGGTCCATTGTCGCCAGCGTCAGATCAGGACGCCGTACGGCTAATTGCCGCTCCCTGAGCAATGAAAATGCCTGAGGGGTCGTCACTTCGTGGATCAGATGCAGGTCGATGTAGAGTACCGTCGGCGTATCAGCCGACTCCGGCACGACAACATGGTCTGCCCAAACCCGTTCGAACAGCGTCATTGCGCCCGGCACGATAGCAGCTCCCGCCATCTCAGACCGTTGCACGTGTCGCGTCACCGCCGTGCGAGGCCGATTTGCTCCGCTGTCTGCGGAGGACGCGGTTAATGACTTCCAGGTAGGCGCGGGCGCCGGCTTCGACGATATCCACGCTCGCACCGTGACCACGATAATCCGATCCACCATGTTCGACAGTCACGGTAACTTCTCCCTGCGCATCCTCACCGATCGATGCGCTGTGCACTTCGAAGTTCCGCAGCTGAAGATCGATGCCCGTCGCATTTTCCAGAGCGAGGAACGACGCCGCAATCGGACCATCACCTTCTGCAGCGTATGCGACTTCCTGACCGTCTTCGCCGAGCAGTACCACGCTGGCATCCGCGTCTTCTCCGGTACGCGTTTGTACTTTCAGCGACTGCAATGTCCAGGGACCCGGCGAGGTACTGTCCACGCTCATGATGATCGCCTCGATATCGCCGTCGTAGACGTCTTTCTTGCGATCGGCGAGCTTCTTGAATTCCTGGAAGGCGCGATTGGTTTCGAATTCGTCCAGCTCGAAGCCGAGTTCACGGACCCGGTCGCGAAACGCGTGCCGACCACTGTGCTTGCCCAACACGAGATTCGAGCGGCTGAGACCGACGTCATCCGGACGCATGATTTCATAGGTCGATGCGTGTTGCAGCATGCCATGCTGGTGGATGCCGGCCTCGTGTGCAAAGGCATTTTCGCCGACAATCGCTTTGTTGCGCGGTACATGCATACCGGTAATGCTCGAGACCAGTCTCGACGTCGGATACAGGCGCGGGGTCTCGATGACCGTTCCGAGCTCGAAAAATTCGGCGCGGGTTTTCAGCGCCATGACGACTTCCTCGAGGCTGCAATTGCCGGCTCTTTCACCAATGCCGTTGATCGTGCACTCGATCTGGCGCGCACCGGCGGCGACTGCCGCAAGGCTGTTGGCAACGGCCATCCCGAGATCGTTGTGGCAGTGCACCGACAGTGTTATGTCGTCGATACCGGCGACGTGCTCTTTAAGATAGCGGAACAACTGATCAAATTCCGCCGGAACTGTGTAACCCACGGTATCCGGAATATTCACCGTGGTGGCCCCGGCTTCGATCGCGGCGCTGACTACCTCCGCGAGATAGGCGAGCTCGGTACGCGAGGCATCCTCTGGTGAAAACTCGACGTCCTCACAGAGTTCCCTGGCCATGCTCACGGCGCCCACGGCGGTTTTGATGATCTCTTCCTTGGCCATCTTGAGCTTGTGTTCACGGTGTATTGCACTGGTCGCCACAAATACATGAATGCGGTGCTTCTCAGCGCCTTTGACCGCTGCGTGTACCTTCTCGCTGTTGCCGGCATTGCAGCGTGCGAGTCCGCAGATAACCGGCCCCAGGTTCTCTTCCGCAATCGCCTTGACGGATTCAAAGTCGCCGGGTGAGGCTGCGGGAAAGCCGGCCTCGATAACGTCGACATTGAGCTCCGCAAGCGCCTTCGCAATCCGGAGCTTCTCGCGCAGCGTCATGCTGCAGCCGGGGGCCTGCTCACCATCGCGCAGCGTGGTGTCGAAGATACGAATTCGGTCGGCCGACATTTCTGCCTCCTCGGGTACTGATTCTTTAACGACTATTCCTGCAGCCAATCCATGCGGCCGCGCAGGTCTGCGCCGACTTTCTCGATCGGGTGCTCGAGGTCGGCGTTCATCATGCGCCTGAACTCAGGCATCCCGGCCTCATTTTCGGCGATCCAGTTACGTGCGAACGTGCCGTCCTGAATATCCTTCAGAACGGCCTGCATTTTTTCGCGTGAGTTCTGATCGACGACTCTCGGGCCACTGACCATGTCGCCGTAGGCAGCCGTGTCGCTGATGAACTTATGCATCTTCCGGAGGCCACCCTCGTGTAGCAGGTCGACGATTAGTTTGAGTTCGTGCATGACCTCGTAATACGCCACTTCAGGCTGATATCCGGCTTCGACGAGCGTCTCGAAACCGGCAACGATGAGTTCGGTTGCGCCACCACACAAGACAGCCTGCTCGCCGAACAGATCGGTTTCCGTTTCCTCGGCAAAGGTCGTTTCGATGACTCCGGCACGCGCACCGCCAATACCCGCCGCATAGGCAAGCGCAAGCTGCAGCGCGTTCCCCGTGGCGTCCTGGTGTACAGCAACGAGACAGGGCACGCCATGGCCTTCCTCGTATTGCCGCCGCACCAACCCGCCGGGCCCCTTCGGTGCAATCAATACGACATCCAGGTCGGCGCGGGGCTCGATCAGTTTGAAGTGCACTGCGAAACCATGTGCAAACAGCAGCGTCGCCCCCTCGGCGACGTCCGCGACAACGCTTTCGTAGAGACTTTTCTGAACCATATCCGGCGTCAGGAAAGCGATCACAGCCGCTCCCCTTGCCGCCTCGATCGGTTCCATTACTGTCAGTCCGTCCGCTTCCGCCAGCGGCCAGCTGGTGCCGCCTGGACGAAGTCCCACGACGACGTTGAAGCCACTGTCCTTGAGATTCAGGGCGTGCGCGCGCCCCTGGCTGCCGTAGCCGAGTATTGTCACCTTGCTGTCGGCAAGGCAGGTCGCATCCACATCGGCTTCCGAGTACATCTGCATTGTTTCAGTCCTTAGGTCATGCTGCTCAAAAAAAACCCCACAATCCGTGGCGGATGCGGGGCTTACGATTTCCGGTATCTGGATACGCGCTACCCGCAGTGTCTCCTTGTAAGGAGCAGGGCAAACGGCAGCAGCGAACGAAGAGGTTCGCGGTTAAGAGCCGAAAATGGGCGCACGATGTCCATTCGGCGCATCATGTTGCAAGGCCAGTTCGAAGTCAACCGTCGAAAATTCAGTTACTTGTGTTACTAAAGAGGGCGCCGTTGAATGCCCCGCGTGCGGTTTGTGGGACCTTGCAAGTCAACGTCCGGCGAGACCATCTTAAGGGCGGTCGAATTCAACCACGACGCGGCCTTCAGGCGTGAAATCTTATGTTGTCGTTGGGCTGGTGATCTACGGGTCATATGTTATTCTTGGCGCCGAGAGCTTCGGGACCTGAAGACAAGAAGGAAATAAACGGCGGGGAAGCCGGTGCGCAGCGCATCGGGTAGCCAATAACGAGCAGAGATAATTAAGGTCCGAGAATTCATCGCCGCGGCGTACGTGGAGAGGGCCGTGAGCGCAGGCAGGAACGCTGTCGGCGTTGCCTGTTTTTTATTTGTGCATGTATTCAGCGGATACGTTGCATCCCTCTCCGAAACAATTTTTATAAAAACGACCTTTAAGGAGCGTCCATGAAACGGTGCATAAGCAGCAGCCGACGCGTCAGCAATGCTTTACTTGCCATTGCCGTACTCGCCATATCCGGCAGCGTTTTCGCCCAATCCGTCGATCAGGTCTTACAGGCTGAGCTACGGCGGTTGAACCTGGCTCAGCAATCCCAGGAACGGATCAACAACACTGTTGAAGGTACCCGTTCCCTGGAAGACCAGTACCGGGCTATTAATAAGGAAATCGACGGCCTCAAGGTCTACAACCGCCTCATGGTGGCGCAGACCGAAGGTCAGCAGGCAGTGCTTGAGGACATCGCCATATCGATTGACCAGGTTGACGTCATCAATCGCCAGATTTTCCCGCTCATGGAGCGGATGATCGACGGCCTGGAGCAATCAGTCGCACTGGACGTGCCGTTCCTGATGGAAGAGCGCAAGGAGCGCGTCAACAAGCTGAAGGACATCATGGAGCAGTCCAACGTCAATGTTGCGGAGAAATTCCGCAAGGTGATGGAGGCGTACCAGATTGAAAACGATTACGGATCATCGTCCGAATACTATACGCAGACCATCTCGTTGGATGGAGCTCCGAGAAGCTTCAACATATTGCGTATCGGCCGTATTGGTCTTTACTTTCAGTCTGATGACACAGCGATTACGGGTCGCTGGGATAACACGGATCGCCAATGGGTCATCGATAACTCGATACGTAATGAGGTTCGCAAAGGACTGAGGATGGCCCGGCAGCTGATTGCGCCGGAGCTGATCATCGTTCCGGTCGCCGCACCGACACCAGCGGAGGTTTCATAAATGAAACGCATAACAACAATTATCGCCGCCGGCCTCCTGATTCTTGGTACTGGCGCTGCAGGCGCGCAGCAAAGTGATGCGTCCAGCATGGGTGAACTGCTGCGCCTGATCGAACAGGGGCAGGCTCGGGATTCCCAGGAAGCGCGGCAGCGAGAGGCTGATTTTGCCCGCCGCCGTAACGAGCAACAGAATCTTCTCAACCAGGCGCGTGCTGAACGCAATCGCCAGGAAAATGAGAGTGCCCGTCTCGAACAACTGTTTGAAACCAACCAGGCAACAATTACCACCGCCCGTGGACAACTTGACGAACGCCTTGGAGCGCTAAAAGAACTGTTTGGGGTACTGCAGACGGTCTCTGGCGATACGCAGGGTCGATTCAGCGCGTCTCTGACCAATATCCAGTATCCGGACCGCGGCGACTTCCTCGTGGAGCTGGGTACCAAGATGGCCAGCGCAACCGAACTGGCCTCCATCGAGGATATCGAGCGTCTCTGGTTCGAGCTGCAGCGCGAAGTCAGCGAGTCGGGCAGGGTTGTCAGTTTCAATCACCTCGTTACCCGGGCTAATGGTGATCAGGAGCAGGTGAATGTCGTCCGTGTTGGCGCGTTCAACATCGTGGCCGACTTCGGGTACCTCGAGTTTAACGACAACGAAGGCGCACTAAGCGAGCTGCAACGCCAACCACCAGGCCGCTACGCCGGCACCACAAGTGATCTCGTCAGTGCTGATTCGGGCTATGTCGACTTCGGTGTAGACGTCACGAGAGGCGGCATCCTCGGACTGCTTGTCGAATCTCCGACTGTCATGGACCGCATCCATCAGGGCGGCATAGTAGGTTACTGCATTATTGGCCTCGGCATCATCGGGCTGCTGATCGCAATTATCCGCTTCCTGGGCCTGACCAGCGATAGCCGCAAGGTTGCAACGCAGCTCAAGCGCGACTCTGCGAGCACCGACAATCCGCTTGGCCGGGTACTGGCTGCGTACGAGAGCAACCAGAGTGCCGATACGGAAACAATCGAGCTCAAGCTCAGCGAGGCAGCCTTGAAGGAGATGCCTGGCCTGACCAAGGGATTACTGCTAATCAAGGTAATCTCGGTCGTGGCGCCGCTGATGGGGCTGCTCGGCACCGTTACCGGCATGATCAAGACCTTCCAGGTGATCACGCTTTACGGCGCGGGCGATCCGAAGATGATGGCAGGTGGCATCTCGCAGGCACTGATGACGACCGTGCTGGGTCTTGTTGTGGCAATTCCGATGGTGTTGCTGCACACGGTTGTTAGCGGTCAGAGCCGCAAGGTCATCAATATTCTCCAGTCGCAGAGTGCCGGTCTCATCGCCAAGCACTCAGAGGCCAATCACTAGGAGAGTATCCATGCTTTGGATTGCTGACAGTTTTGAGGCCATCCGGGACTTTATGGAGCTCGGTGGTCCTGTACTGCGGTGGATTGCCCTCACGATCTTCGTGATGTGGGTACTAATTGTCGAGCGGATCATGTATTTCCGCTCGACGATGAAATCCGCGGCCCGGTCGATTCATGACGCGTGGGAATCCAGGCCGGAACGTCGTTCTTGGAATGCACACCAGATACGCGAGCTAATGATCTCGGAGTTCAGTATGGACACCCACAAGGGTATTCCGATGATCCAGACGCTGGTTGCATTGTGTCCGTTGCTGGGACTTCTCGGTACGGTTACAGGCATGATCAGCGTGTTTCAGGTCATGGCTGTGTCAGGGTCCGGAAACGTCCGTGCGATGGCTGCCGGCGTTTCCCAGGCCACCGTGCCGACTATGGCGGGAATGGTTGGAGCCCTTTCGGGCGTTCTGCTCGTTACTATACTGACGCGCCGCGCGGCGCGTGAGGTTGGGTTCCTCGAGGACTCTCTCACGATGGATCACTAAAAGGGTTCAATCATGCGCAGACACAATCAAGGCCTTGAAAGCCAGGAAGAAGAGAACGAGATCAACCTGACGCCGATGCTCGACGTCGTCTTCATCATGCTTATCTTCTTCATTGTGACGGCATCGTTCATCAAGGAAGCCGGGATCGACGTTAACCGCCCCGACGCGCCGGTGACAGAATCCAAACCGGAAGACGCCAATATCCTCGTGGTGATCAATGCGCGGGATGAGATCTGGATTGATCGCCGCCTGATCGATCCGCGCGCGGTACGTGCCAATATCGAACGGCTGCATGCAGAAAACCCCGAGGGGTCGGTCGTGATCCAGGCCAACAAGAAATCGACCAACAAGATGCTCGTGTGGGTAATGGACTCGTCGAGGAGTGCTGGCGTCTATAGCATATCCCTCGCAGATCAACGCTGAGCGGGAACTCAACAGGACAACAGCCAATGCGTAACAGACACGGTGCTATGGGCGCCGATGAGGAAGAAAACGAGATCAACCTGACGCCGATGCTCGACGTCGTTTTCATCATGCTCATTTTCTTTATTGTCACGGCGACGTTTATCAAGGAAGCCGGTATACAGGTCGAACGACCGGACACTCTCACTGCAGATAGCCAGGACGATGCGGCTATTCTCATTGCGATCAGTCCAAGTGACGAAATATGGATTGATCGGCAGCAGAGAGACCCCCGTGTTGTGAGGGAGATCATCGAGCGCTTGCACCTCGAAAATCCGAAAGGCTCGATCGTTATCCAGGCCGATGAGGAATCCACAAACGAGATGCTGACGATAGTCATGGAAGCCGCCAAAAATGCGGGCGTCTCTAACGTCTCGATAGCTTCCGACAACAACTAGGAACGACGAGGCGGCGCAGGTGTCCTATGAATTATCTGCCCGGTGCCGGACAGAGCGGTAATGACCGCTGAGGAGAGTTGAAACATGTATGGCCGTTACGCTTTTTCGATAGTTATCGGCGTCGTCGTTACCCTGAGCCTGTTGTTCGTGATGCAATTGCTGATTGCATCCGGTAAGCAAGCGCTGACGAAACCGCGAGACAGAGCTAAACTCGAATTCGTTCGTATCAAACGTAACGAAGCGCTGAACGTCGAGGATTTCACTCCCGAGAAACCACCGAAGCCGCCGGAGACGCCACCTGAGACGCCACCGCAGGATATGGACAATATCGACCCGAACGCACCCACGATCAACGTCGCGCCACCAACTGTTTCTGCCGATATCTCGATTGGCGGTCCCGGCGGGATGAACATTGCGGAAGGCGATTATCTGCCGATCGTGCGCGTGGCACCGGTATATCCGGCGAGGGCGCTGTCAAGAGGCCTGGAAGGCTATGTGGACATGTCCTTCACTGTGACAACAACGGGCACGGTGCG
>Ga0255052_10002596_pt1 | contig 12945 bp, 9 predicted proteins | sample JV7_2_21_MG_FD_188632 | JGI IMG/M metagenome (GOLD analysis project Ga0255052, IMG submission 188632) | Seawater microbial communities from Jervis Inlet, British Columbia, Canada - JV7_2_21 | ecosystem: Environmental > Aquatic > Marine > Inlet | place: Canada: British Columbia | collected... | reverse complement strand
TGTTTGGAGACAGGGGTGTCTTCGATCTTTTTTCGAATACCAACCAGGATGGCTTCTCAATCGACCAGGTCGGGGTCCGAATAAATGATTTCATCCCAGAGCGTTTGGTAGGAGAGCCAGCCGAACGTTGGATTGCCGAGCGCGGCCCGAATACCCAGCGCTTGGTCGGCTGGCCACAGTGGCACCGGGCCGGCGGCTCGGGTAAGGAGTTGGATGTGACACGCCTTGTCCATGCCAACGAACCACCAGGCCGCCTCGTCGATCGTCGCGCCAGTAGTGAACAAGCCATGTCCGACCTGAAGTCCGACCTTCTTGTCGCCAAAGGCATCGGCGAATACATCGGCTTGCGCATCCGTCATTGGTACGCGTGGCTCGGTGTGGATGATCGCCTGATCGTCGTAGAACACACACGTGTCCTGGGTGATTGGGGCAACCGGTTCGGCGTAGGCCGACCATGCCGAGGCGAAGGTCGAATGGGCATGACATACCGCCGACACGTCAGGGCGAGCACGGTGGATGGCGCTGTGCAACCGTAAGCCGACCGGATTGATCGGCCGGCTACCTTCCAACAAGTCGCCTGCATGGTTGACGAGAACGACATCGGATGCCTTTATTCGGTTGAAGGAAATTCCAAGAGGATTTGCCCAGAACTGATCGTGGTGTGCGGGATCTCGAACGGTGAGGTGACCAAGGAGTCCTTCAGAGAACCCGGCTCGACCGAAGACTCGGCATGCGCCCGCCAGGCGTTGTCGGAGGTGTCGCCGATGATCGTCAAGGTCTTCGAACGCAGGTGGGGTCGAGGTGATGAACGCCCCGCCGGTCTCTTCGATATTGGAGTCTGTCATAGCGTCTGTCTCTCAGGTCGGGTGCTGATCAGATTCAGGAACCGGAACCTCAACTCCTGTTATGACGTATAGCTGGAGTCGCCGGCGCGGCACTACCGGCCATGTGTCGGTTACCCCACGCGTCAAGTATTTTAAAAAAAGCGCGGACATCCACATTCTGCGTGCCGTCAACAAATATGGCACCACTTGAGCTGTTTTCCAAGCGACATCAGTGTGTCCATCCCCGGACCACGACATTGCAGCTAATAAAATTCAGCGTGCTGTGTCAGGTTCGACAATCACCCGCTCCACATCCCCGGAAAACTGGATTCTCTTTTCCATGGCCGGCGTGAGGTAAACCCTACCGGATTCGTCCACCACCGCCACCCGGTCCAGGTCGAGCGCCCCGGCAATCTCCGGCCAGCCTTCGAGGCCGGCCACCACCAGTGCCGTCGCGGCAGCATCCGCCAATAAACCTTCCTGGGTGATGACCGTGACCGATGCAATATCCCGTGCCGGCCAGCCGCTGACCGGGTCCAGGATGTGCGGGTAGCGTTCCGTCTGGTCCTGCCGGAAGCGTTCATAGTTTCCCGAGGTGAATATTGCTTCATCACCCTGGACTTCGAGCGTGCCGATACTGCCGCTACCTGGTTTCCTGACCGCCACGCGCCAGGGCCGGTCGCCGTGGCGTCCCATGGCACGCAGATCCCCACCGGCGTTCACAATGGCGTTGTTTATACCCATATCCCGCAACTGCGCGATGGCCAGGTCCACGGCATGGCCCTTGGCAATACCGCCAAAATCCAGCTGTACGGCCGGGTTGTCCGAGCGCAGTTGCAGACCTTCGATGTGGATGTCGCGGCTCGAAGGCCGCAACGAGAGCAATTCATCGAGCTGTTCCTGTGATGGGGGCGGGCCCACGATCGGGTAATCGGATGTGTGGAAACCCCACAGCCTGATCAGCGCGCCGATGGCCGGGTTGAAGCGTCCGCCGGTGATTTCCTCGAGCGTTTGCGAGCGCCGGATCATTACGACAATGTCCTCGTCGGCGGTCGCGGGCTGGCCTGCGGCAAAGGCCTTGTTTAGCTCCGTCAGCCTGCCCGGTTCCCAGGCATGCCAGTCACGGTGCATGCCTTGAAATTGCTGTTGCAATTGGGCGAAAGCCTGGCTGGCCTGTTCCGCTGAAGCGCCCCAGAGTTTCACCTCGATGATGGTGCCGAAGATGAAAAACTCGGCGTTGTGTTCCGTATCCCGCTGACACCCAGCCAGCAAGGCCAGGCAAATCGTAGCGATGATTGAAAAGCGGGCTGGATTATTGATGACTGGCTTTGTCCTCATGGGTGCATTCGGACTTATCTGAACATCCCGTGCAACCGGCACAGGGACGGAATCCCTGCCCGCGGCGGTGGGTCAGGCCAAAGCCTACGAACAGCACGATCAACAGGATCAGTGGTGCGATGTAGTCTCCCATGGTGTTTACAATAACCCCGCGAAACCCATAAATGCCATCGAAAGCGTGCCCGCGATGATCAGTACCAGGCCGGTGCCCTTGGCCAGTTCCGGCACATCCGAAAACTCGACTGACTCGCGGATCGAGGCCATCAATACCAGCGCCAGGGTCAGGCCAAGGCCCGCGCCGATGGCGAAGGTCAAACCCTGGAGAAAGCCGTAACCCCGGTTGGTCTGGAAAATTGCCAGTCCGAAAATGGCACAGTTGGTCGTCATCAGCGGCAGAAAAATCCCAAGTTGCCTGAACAGGGTCGGCGACAGCTTTTTGACCACCATCTCAACGATTTGCACCAGTGAGGCGACCACGATAATAAAAGAGATGATACGCAGGAATGGCACGGTCTCCAGGATAAAGGTATTGAGTACCCAGGCACTCAATGAGGTCAGCACCAACACAAAAATATTGGCCAGACCCATCCGGAGTGCCGTTTCCACACGCGCGGAAACACCCATAAAGGGGCACAGACCCAGAAACATCGCCAGCGTGAAGTTGTTTACGACCATGGCGGAAAAGAAAATCGAGAACAGCGTTTGGTCACTCATGATGATGCCTCCGCTGTCTGTGCGTCCCTGGCTTTTTTGCGTTGCTCGACAAAACCCATCGCAAGCAGAATAAAACCGAGCGTCAGGAAGCCGCCGGCCGGAAGCACCATGATGACCCACGGCTCAAAGTTCGGGCCAAACAGGGAATATTCCAAAAAGCTTCCGGTGCCGAGGATCTCGCGGAAGCCCCCCATCATGACCAGTGCGATGGTGAAACCGATGCCGGTGCCGATCGCATCGAGCAGCGAGCGGTAGACGTTGTTCTTGGCTGAAAATGCCTCCTGGCGGCCCAGGATCATGCAGTTGACGACGATCAGGGCAATAAACGCGCCAAGCTCCTTATGCTGCACCGGCGCGTAGGCCTGCAACAGCATGTCGGCCAGGGTCACAAAGGTCGCGATCACCAGGATGTATGACGAGATACGGACTTCGCTGGGTATGAAACGCTTGCAACTGGAGACCAGCACGCTTGAACAACAGATCACAAAAAAGGTCGCCGCACTCATGGCCAGGGCGTTTTTCACACTGTTGGTCACCGCCAGTGCCGGGCACAAACCGAGCATCTGGATCAGCACCGGGTTCTCGTTCCAGATGCCGCGGATAATGTCCTGAGACGGCGTTGTCTTTCTCATTGCCCCACCTCCTCATCCGTTGAAACCGGGGGTGCCGGCGGAATGCCCCGGTCGATGACGGGGGTCCACTCCTCCAGCGCATGGTTAATGATATCAATCACGACCTTTGAAGAAATGGTTGCACCGGTAATGGTATCAATCTCGTTCGGCCGACCCTTGCCGGCGCCGATCTTCACGCCGACGAGCGGGGTTTCGGGGCCCGCAAAGAATTGATCCACAAATGCCTGGTCTTTGAAAATCTTGTCACCGAGCCCAGGTGTTTCCTTGCTGTCGAGTACCTTCATCCCGGAGAGTTTTCCGCTGGCGGGGTCAAACCCAAAAATCACCTGGACAATATCCTGAAAGCCTGACTCGCCGCGTGAAATGGCCACGCCGCTGACCTTGCTGGCGTCGTCGTAGCCAACGTATATCCGTTTGTATTCGCTCTCCTTTGCCCCCTCGGGAAGGGTCAGTGAAAGCCTGGTGTCGACCAGGTAATAGGTGTTATAACGTGCGACGCCCGGCAGCACCTCGTAGACCGCTTTTTGAAGCTGTTCGGCCTTGTATTTATCAATAATGGGTTTCGTGTGCTGATTCACCAGCACGATCAACAGGCCTGCCAGGGCGCCGGCCACGGCCAGCGTGGCGACCAGGCGGAAGGTGGAGACTTCTTCCTGGACCGGCATCTCCTGTGATGCGGCCACGGATGCTTCCTCGACCTGAACGTCTTCGTTCATACCGTTTTTACCCACACCTTCTTCGCTCATTGTCCGGCCTCCTTTTTCTTCTTCTTACCGGAGGTACCGAACAGGCGCGGCTGGGTTGCCCGGTTGATAAACGGCACCAGTGCATTCATCAACAGGATGGCGTACATGACGCCTTCGGGCAGACCGCCCCAGATACGGATCACAACGACCAAAAAACCTATTCCAAAGCCAAATAACCAACAGCCCCGGTTGCTGACAGGTGAGGTCACCATGTCGGTCGCCATGTAAAACGCGCCGAGCATCATACCGCCCGAAAACAGCATGAACAGCGGTGGGAATTGTGAAATACCCACTGCATAAAACAGGCCTGAAACAACAAATGTGGAAACAAAGATACTGAGCGGTATATGCCAGTTCAGATGTCCCCTCCAGGCCAGGTAAAGACCACCGAGCAATATCAACACCGCAGAGGTCTCACCCAGTGAACCCCCGGTGGTCCCGAAGAACAGATCAGCCAGCGGCGTGATCACCGGATCGTCACCGAATTTCAGGTTTCCCAGCGGGGTTGCACTGGTGGCAGTGTCAACGCCCGGGCTCATAAACGGGAGTGCAAAATTATCTCCCTGCAGGCTCCACCATTGTTGTGTTTTCGCCGGCCAGGTGGTGATGGCCACGGGGAAGGCCGCCTGCAGGAAAGCCCGCCCGACCAGCGCCGGGTTGAAGATGTTCTGGCCCAGGCCGCCATAGATGATCTTGCCAAACGCCATGCCGAAAGCACCGCCGAGAAATGCCATCCACAGCGGAAAGCCCGGCGGCAGTGTCAGACCCAGTAACAGACCGGTGATCATGGCAGAGCCATCCGCCAGTGAACCGGGGTGGGATCCGAACAGGCGTTCTGTCGCCAGGCAACCGGCGACACTTGCAAGTATCACCAATAGGGCGCTGGGGCCAAAAAACCAGACCGAGGCTGCCATGACCGGCGCCAGGCTCAGCACCACCGACCACATGATCTTGACGGTGGAATCCACCGATCGGACATGCGGTGATGCAGTTATTTTGACAACGGGATCAGTCATTAGAAGCTAGTCTTTTCAGTTGGATCCTGGACATGGCAAACAATTGGGATAAAGGGATATTGGACGGACACACATAGGAACAACACCCGCAAAGCATGCAATCTCTCAGGTTGGCTTCAGTTTCCAGTTCCTCAAAGCGCTCGGCCTTTGCCAGTTCCCCCATCAGTTGCGGATTCAGAAAGACCGGGCAGGCCTCGAGGCATTTTCCGCAGCGGATACAGGGCAGTATATCCTGCCGTTTACACTCGTCCCTGGAAAGCACGAGAATACCACCGGTGGCCTTCAGGACCGGTACGTCAAGATTGCCCTGGCCCTGGCCCATCATCGGCCCGCCGAAAACTATTTCGGCGGCATCATCGGTCAAACCGCCACACTGTTGGATAACGTCACGCAGTTTGGTCCCGAAGGGGATAACCCAGTTGCCGGGCTTGCGTATACCACGTCCCGATACCGTGATGATGCGTTCGATCAGCGGTTGCCCCGTTTCAAACACCGCAGCCACATTGGCCGCCGTCGCGACATTCTGCACCAGTGCGCCAATCGCGCTGGGCAGGGCACCGGACGGCACCTCGCGGCCCATGACGGCTTTTATCAGCATTTTCTCGGCGCCCTGCGGATACTTCACCTGCAAAGGCTGCACCCTGACATCGAGATCGTCCGGTACGGTCTTGCGCATCACTTCGATGGCATCGGGCTTGTTGGCTTCGATACCGATCACCGCCCGGGTGATACCCAGCGCTTTCAGTGCAATACGGATACCCAGGTAGACTTTTTCCGGGCGTTCCAGCATCGTGCGGTGATCCGAGGTGAGATAGGGCTCACATTCACAACCGTTGACCAGCAACAGGTCGATCGGCTGGTCTTTTGGCGGGTTCAGCTTGACGTGCGATGGAAACGCCGCGCCGCCAAGGCCCACGATACCCGCCCTGCCGATTTCTTTTGAAAGCTCCTCGTCCCTGACATCCTGCCAGTGCGGCACCATGCGCGGTCGCTGCATCTGTGAAGAGTCCGGGTCAACGGCGACGCGGATCGACGGGACCATATCACCACCGGGGTGTGGCCACAGTTCAACCGACTTGACCGTGCCGGCGGCCGTGGCATGCACGGATGAGGAAATAAATCCGGTCGCTTCCGCGATAACATCGCCACGTTCGACCCGGTCACCCGCCTCGACCAGGGCCTTTGCCGGTGTTCCGATGTGTTGCGACAAGGGCAGGATGATCTCATCGGGAAACGGGAACCGCCGGGACGCAATCCCCGCCGTAAGGTCCTTGTTTTCCGGAGGGTGAACCCCGTGTTTGAAGCTAAGCAAGCCTTTCATTGCTGCAATGTCCGGTCAATGCTCAGTTAAACGGCTCGGCCCGTTTGATCAACTTATCCAGCCCTTTCTCTTTTGGATTAGGCGGATCGCCCGGGTGGATGCATTCTGCCGGGCAGGCTTCGGCTCCCATCACGAGCTGTTTGAATGTACCTGATTTGGCATCCCCGATGTAGGCTTGCTGATCATCGTTGTAGACAAACAGCTTGGGATTGATCTTCAGGCAATCATCACAGGAGGTACAGCGAAGCGTGTCGATATAGGGCTCGTTGCCCAGATCTTCATCTTCATCTTCAACCGCGGCGGCCGGTGCTGCCGCGACCGCAACCTGGCCCGGGGCCGTTGTAACCGGTTCCGCGGCTGGCGCCACAGGACTGCCAATATCGAAGGCTGCCGGGGCCTCAAATGCGGGCCCCTCCCAACTCTGTGCTTTTTCAAGCAGCTGGGCAACGGTTTCATTGGCGCTCGATTTCAACAGGCCTTCAACCAGCCGTCTTGCGATCAACTGCGGGTACTGGGTCGTGAGCTGCGTGATTTTCGCCTCGTACTCGGCCCGCAGCGCCGCAAGTTTGGATTCGAGTTCTTCATTGAAGCTCCCGGTGACCGCATCGCGCATGTTCTCTGAAACATCGATGCCCGCCAGTTCCTTTAACTGGGCCCAGTGGTGTAAACGCTCATCGGCCAGTTGCACGATCTCGTCTGAAACCGACATCCTGCTAAGACGTCTGTTGGCATCGACGGTGTAGATAAAGGAGGATTCACCTTCACGCTCATCTGCATCCATCTCCAGGTACTCGTGGAAAGGGATCAGGTCGTCATCGCCGTTGGCTTTTTTGTAGTGTCCGCGGAAACGTGCCTCACCCAGGGCCCAGTCGGCAATCGTGACGGGTAAGGTCATCTTTTGCTCTTCGCCGTCCTCGTCAACATGCACCAGTTCATAACTTGTCCACGTATCCAGCGGAGAGGGGTTGCCTTCGAGATCAAGACATTCCGAGAAGGTCGTGCCCTGTCCAGGATCAAATACAATATTGGGCACCGCACGGCTTTCCAGCGCCAGCCTGGCCGCGTCCGGGGCGCCAAAATCCGCCAGCCCCCATTCCGGGGGACAGGGGGTATTCAAAATAAACAGGGCTGGCCGTCTCGCCTGCAAACCTTTTAAAACACCCTGAATCAAATGTGACGGGGTTGCCTGTGAAGACTGCATCACGAATACGCCACGGTGTGCCATCGCGATCAGGGCGAGTTCTTTTCGGACCTCTTCCTTGCCGTGCTGGTCGAGACCGTATTCGGCCATGTCAGACACCTGGCCGGTGAAACCGGAGGTGCAAGCCTGGCCGCCGGTATTGGAATAGACCTGGGTATCCACCACCACCACGCGGATCGGCTTGCCCGAAGCCATCACGCGTGACAGGTTCTGGAACCCGATATCCATCATGGCGCCGTCGCCACCGACCGCAAACAGCGGCGGGCACAGGGTAAATTCATCGTCGCTGAATTGCTGCCATTCAAATTCAGAGAAGAATTTTTCATCGTCGGCGCCATCATAGGCACCGGAAAGCAGCTTTTCGGCCCGGCGTACCATGATGAAACCATCCGCCATCTTGCGCACATGCCCTTCAAAAATACCCACGGCGACCGATGGCGCATCCTGGAACAGGTGGTTTACCCACGGGAACGGGTAGGGGTTGTACGGATACGAAGAGCCCCACACCGAACTGCAACCGGTGGAGTTGGTAAAGCCCAGGTGCGCGCGGCCACGGCCACTCGGACCCTCTTCATAACGCCACTTGAGATCTTTCAATTCCTCGATGGTCTTGCGGATCAGCAATATCCGCTCCTTTTTGTCGCCGCTCACCGCTACGGACAGGTTATCCGAGTCGGGTGAAACATCCGCCAGGTCGGTTTCCGAGATCAGCAGTTTGTGGGCTTTTTCATCCAGTTCTTCAACCAGGCGTGCCAGCTCTTTCACGTGTGCTTCAACCCGCGGGGCCATGAACGCATTAACGGTGGAGAGCAACAGGTGGATGGTGGTTTTCTCACCGCAGCCCATACACGCGCCGTCACCACCCATCATCGAAAGGTAGTTGCTCTGCTTGAGCAGCAATGACGGCATGACACCGATGCCTTCATCGAGGCTGGATATCTTGATGTACTGATCGTCGGTTTCGGGCAGGTTGTTCCACAGCTTCCAGTTCGATTCCAGCGTTTCCTGGAATTCCTCCGTCTGGCGCACGCTCTTCAGGGCCCCATCGGTACATACCACCACGCAGATGTCGCAACCCTTGCAGGTTTCCGGATTGATGGTGATCGACAGCAATCCACCGCTGCCCTTTTTCTTGCTTTCCGGCAAATCAAAGAAGGGGGCCGTCTTGGCCAGCGGGAAGTCAGCTACCGCCGCATACACCTGGTTGTACTGGGCGTCGACCTCGGCACGTCTTGCGGCGTCCCAATTGGACTTCCCGGCCACCGTCTCGTAGGCCTGCGCCAGCACTGCGCCATAATTTTTAAAGGTACCGCTGGCGATGATCTTGCGCGATTCCCTGCCGAGGTGTTTGATGGTCTGGGAGAATCGTGTCAGCGGTTTTTGCGCGGAGGAAACCGTCGTAACGGCCGCTTCCAGGATTTCTTCAACCGTGTTGACGACACCCGGGATGGCGGAGTCCGGGCATTGTGTCCAGCACTTGCTGCAACCGGTGCATTTTTCGGCAATAAACTCGGGCACGTTGAAACGCACCGCCGACATGTCGCGCATGCTCGATGTCGCTGCCGGGATCGCGCTGATGGCCGTGAACGGGTCAGCGATGACATCCTGGCCGGTCTTGTACTGGACACAGACCTGGTTCCAGAAATCACCCTGGTTACCGATACCCGTGGCCGCGTTTATGCCGGCCATTGCATGCGGGATCAGTGGCAGAAGTTCCTCATGCCCTTCATCCCCCAGGTCTTCGAGATCAAGCGCCTGTACCTCGTCAAAACCACGCGTAATCACGCGCACGTTGTCTTCGACAACACTCTCATCCAGGTGGCCGAATTTCTTGTTCAACTGTTTGCGGATACCCTCGAACAGACGCTCGCGCGACAGACCGTGGGTGCTCATCAACGGGGCTGCCCTGAAAAACGCGCCCATAAAAGCCACGCCCTGCATCCGGAAACGGAGTTCGGCCTTGGAGGCCTCGGAAAGCGCAATATCAAAACCGTCCACGGCAAACACCTTGATCTTCTTGCTGCGGATCGTGTGTTGTGCGGTCTTTGGAAAGCTGTTCCAGAGTTCTTCACCCGACAGTTCGCTCTGGATAATAAACACGCCCTCTTCACACAGGCCTGCCAGCGGGTTTGAATGTAAAAACACATTCGGGTCGGGAGACAGCACCACGCTGACGTGTTTGAGCTCACAATTCAGACGCAGGGGCTGCTCTGACAACATCGCATAGAATGTCGTGGGCTGGCCCTTCTTTTCCGAACCATATTTAGGGTTGGCCTTGATGTGCATGCCCAGTAACCCGGCCGCGGTCATCGCAAGGTTCTTGCCCATGGTGATGGCGCCCCATCCACCCACCGAATGGATCCGGAGTTCAACCGAATCCTCGGGGAACAGGTTCAAATCCCCGGCCGAGGCCAGCGCCAGGTCGGCCACGTGCGGGTAATCGGCAAGGATCTTCTCCTGCCAGATTTGCATTTTGGGCAGCGGGGTGTCTTTCTGGATAAAATCAATACCCAGGTAGAACTGGCGCTGTTTACGTCCACCCTCGAGCATATTGTCGATGGCCGCAATAATGTCCCCCGGTTGCAGGTCCCGGCTGCCGAGGCCATAGCAACCCGAGTAGAAATCAGGCACCTCCTCGGCACGCAGTGCTGCCAGGCCGGCGTACGGGCGACTGGCGTCGGAGCCATTGCCGGCGCGACCGTTTTCAGCTGCCTGCGCCATCGCCGAGCGAATTTCGCGGAGCATGGGCAATTCGACCGCCAGCGGTTGATCGGTACGTTCTAAAACGACCACGCCCTGCTTGCCTGCCAGCATCCTGGAGACCAGGTCGGCGGGGAACGGGCGGAACATCACCAGGTCGAGCACCCCGACTTTCAGACCGCGTTTTTCGCGCAGATAGTCGACCACCACTTCCGCGTTACAAATCACCGAACCCTGCCCGACGATGACATACTCTGCATCTTCAAGACGGTAACCCATGGCACGCTGGTATTCGCGGCCTGAAAGCGCCGCAAATTCTTTAAACGCCTGTTCGGTCAGATCCGCAATATGATCAAAGTAGAAGGGACGTTGCGCCGCGACACCCTGGGCATAGGCCTCCTGGTTCTGAACCACACCCAGCATCGCGGGGTAATCAAAATTATACAGCTCCGGAATACGGCGACGGCGTTCACCAAACACGGCCCGTTGTGCCCCGGTGGGTGAATCAATGATGTCTGCCGGGTCGCCCAGGAACTCCCGGATCAACTCACGTTCAGGCTCGTGGAATGACTCGATGACATGGCTGGTCAGAAAACCATCCTGTGCACATATACCCGGATTGAGTGACAATTCCGCCACCCGGTGGGCGATCAGGTTCAAATCGGCGACACTTTGCACGTCCTTTGCGAACAGCTGAAAAAAGCCCGTGTCATCAACGGCGTGATAATCATCGTGCCCGGCGTGGACATTGAGCGAGTGCTTTGTCATCGCCCGGCACGCCACGTTCAAAACATAGGTCAAGCGCTTGCCGACCGCCGCGTACAGCGACTCGTGCATATACGCGATACCCTGGCCACTGGAGAAGTTGGTGGAGCGTAAACCCACCATGCTCATACCGGCGGTGACACCCGCGGCGGCGTGTTCACCCTCGGGTTCAAAGAAGATCAGGTTGCGGCCGTTGACGTTTTTTACGCCCCTGGCGACCGCCATTGCCCAGCCTTCCCCCATTTGCGTGGAAGGTGTAATCGGATAGGCTCCCGCCGCTTCGCTGGCAGCGGTCTCCATCGACACGACCGCCGCGCTGCCATCCTCGGTTTTAAAGATCCCGGGGTATTTTGCCCCGTTCGTTACCTGGCTCATACGACTTTCTTCTCCAGCTCAAACGAGCTTTCCACAAATTGCTGCCCTTCAACCCACACGATCGCCCCTGTCGGGCACCTGGAAATCGCTTTCGGGTCGGCCAGCGCATTTTTTTCATAATTAATGACAGCCAGGTTATCGATCATCTCGATGACACCCGGCTGGGCATCTGCTACACATTTGGTACAGGTATTACACGCCACGCTGCAGAGGTCTTCGGCGGCGTCGCCATTGAGCAGGTTCATACACTGCACGATCAACTTTTGCTCCACCGGCATCAGTACAAAAAGATCTTTGGGGCAGGTCTCGACACAATCGTTACAGGCGGTACAGAGCTCAGGGATGACCACGGGCAGGGCATTTTCATTCATATAAATCGCATCGAGCAGGCAGGCCACCTCACAATCATCCAGGCCCAGGCAACCCCAGGTGCATCCTTTTCCGCCGCCTGCCACAGCCGCTGCAGCCTTACAGGTTTCAAAGCCGGAATAATCTGAATTGCGCACAGCCTCGTTCTTGCCGCCCGCACAAAGCAGACGGGCGACCCGCTTGTTGGCCTCGCCGGCGTCTACACCCAGGTAGTCGGCGATGTCCTCTATGTCGTCAGGACCCACCACCGTACAGCCCGATGGCTGCTGCTCCCCGCTAACCACCTCCTCGGCAAACGCCCGGCAACCAGGGACACCGCAGGCACCGCAGTTCGTGCCCGGCAACAAGCCTTCCACATCATCGATACGGGGGTCTTCCCATACCCAGAACTTCTTGTTCACCAGTGCGATCACGAAGCCGAAGAAAAGCCCCAGGCCGCCGAGTACCAGGGCCGAGTCTAATATGGGATTACCGGTCATTGTTCAAGCCGTGTGGCTAGGCCGAGGTGTTGGACAAATTTGTCTGGCTCAACAACCAGGCGGAAAGCTTGCCGGCCGGATCCGATGCCGCGTCGCCCGCGATTTCAGGGGGCACCGACAGGGATTCCAGCAAGGTGTAATCTTCCGCCTGCTGGGCCGGGCTGATACCGCCGATGGCACGTTTTCTGACCTCATTCGGAAACGCCAGGGAAACAAAACGATCATAGATCGTTGACCCGGCCGAAGGATCATGGACAAAGCTCACTGCAGTCGGCGGGAGCAGTGCGGCCACCGCGATGCCCTTGAACGCCGTGAAGGCTTCCAGAGGGGCGTCACCGATTTCCTGTTGCACAAACACGCCCGGGGATATGACCCGCGACAGCGCCGCCGCCGGTGCATCGCCGCTCACGTTAAAGACAATCTTCATATTGGTGTCAAGCAGGTGAACGATGGCCGAGGGTTTGA
>Ga0255052_10002595_pt1 | contig 12946 bp, 12 predicted proteins | sample JV7_2_21_MG_FD_188632 | JGI IMG/M metagenome (GOLD analysis project Ga0255052, IMG submission 188632) | Seawater microbial communities from Jervis Inlet, British Columbia, Canada - JV7_2_21 | ecosystem: Environmental > Aquatic > Marine > Inlet | place: Canada: British Columbia | collected... | reverse complement strand
GACTCTTATGAACCTCAACTTCTCGAACCGCCCGGTGCGGACCCGCATGCCGGGTGGTGTGGGAGGGGTCGGTCAGCTGTGCTGACTGCCCCTATCCCGATTCATATGGCCGCTGTAGCGAGGATCGGTCTTTCCCCCGTCGCTGGCGAGTTTTGACCAGGCCCCACAAATAACTCACGCGTGCCAATTGACCCCGATCGCCAGAAAAGTTTCAGACTTGGTCAATAATTTCTGCTCGGTTGGTTATACGTAAATATACGTAGTTTTCATAGCGTTCATACGTAAAACTACGTAGAATGGCGCCGCTAAACGACATGAAGACAAAATCATGACGAAGAAGCTCCAGGTCCACCTCACATTTGCTCGTTTCAAACTGCAATAAAAGTGACGTCGAGGGGGAGTCCGTAACAGATGCAACACCGCGTCAGGAACGTAATCCAGGAACTGCGTAGCCGCAGCGTATTCCGTGCGCTGGTTGGGTATTCCGTTGCTGCGTGGGTACTGCTGCAAGTCGCGGATGTCACGTTCGACCGATTGCCGATTCCCGACAACTCGATGACTATACTGATTGTCCTCGTCGGCATCGGTTTTCCATTAACAGTCATCCTGGCGTGGGCTTATGAATTCACGTCGCGTGGCATTGTGCGCCATGAGGAGACCGACAGCGGCGTGCCACGCGTCGCATTCTTCCCGTTCGTAGTTATCGTCGTTATTGTGACGGTCGGCAGCGGTAGCCTGCTGTACTTCCTGGCGGAGAACTATTGGGAACCTGCGCGACGCTCTATCGCGGTGCTGCCCTTTGTCAATCATAGCGAAGCGGCCGACACCGATTATTTCAGCGATGGTCTGACGGAAGAAATTCAAAGCCTGATCGTGCGCCTGAATGAATTCCGTGTCGTTGCGATAAGCACGAGCTACCAGCTCAAGGATTCCGATTTGGACGTGGTGACCATCGCCCATCGGCTTGGCGCCGAGGCCATACTGCAAGGCAGTGTCAGGCGCTATGGCAGCCAGGTTTCAGTCACAGCGCGCCTCATCGAAGGCAAGGATGGCAGCGAGCTGTGGTCAGAAACCTACGACAGGGAATTGTCAAACATATTTGCAATCCAGGAAGACATAGCCCGCCATGTGGCGCGTGCGTTGCACGTCGTGCTGCCGGTGTCCGCCGAATGGCGGCTGAAAAGCTTCGGCACAAGTAACGTAGACGCGTACGACTCATATCTCCGAGGTATCGATTATCTGCGAGTGCCGCCGGACACTCAGTCATTGCTGCTGGCAGGAGGTTTCTTAAAAGAAGCGCTCGCACTAGACCCTGATTTTGCCAACGCGCACGCAGCCATGTGTGAAAGGCATCTGGCGAACTACAAGCTGTTGCGCGAGGCAAGCCTGTTTGGGGATGCCGAGCGGTCCTGTTTGCGAGCGCTGGAAATACGCGAGGAGACAGCGGTGGTGCATCTTGCTCTGGGTGCGCTCTACAACGCCTCGGGCAAATATGAAAACGCATTGCACGAGTATGAAAAGGCGCTCGAAGATAACGTGCACCTTGCAGATACTTTTATCGGCCTTGCCGAGACCTACATAGCTCTGGACCGTAGCGAGGAAGCTGAAGCGAGCCTGCGCAGCGCCATCGAAACCGACGTCAGCTATTGGGCGAGTTTTAACGCTATGGGAAATTTCCTGTTTAACAACGGGCGTTTCCTGGAAGCCGCGGAGTTCTATCAGATGTTCATCAGTCGCGCAGACGACGATGCAAGGGCACTGAATAATCTGGGCGCAGCCTATTACCTCGCGGGCGATTTCAAGAAGGCCGCATCGGCCTGGGACGACTCGCTGCAAGTCAAGCCCACGCGCAGCACTTATTCAAATACAGGTTCCATGTACTACTACGTAGGAGACTTCGAGCGTGCCGCAGACCGCTATGCTATGGCCGTAAACATGGCGCCGAACGACTACCAGATGTGGGGCAACCTGGGGGACGCTTACTCGTTCAGTGAAACCAAGAAGACGGCGGCCGAGGTCGCCTACAAACGCGCGATCGAACTCGGAGAAAAGCAACTTGCAGTCAACGCCAGGGACACGGACATAATGTCGGATGTCGCCTACTACTATTCTCGCATCGGCGAACGCGAAAAAGCGACAGCGATGAATGATGGGGCCAGCAGCCAGGCGCCAGCCGATATGTACGTCTACTACAACAGCGCACTGATCCACGCAGGGTTCGGGGAAACCGATGCAGCGCTCACTGCGCTCGAGCGTGCCGTCGAACTGGAATACCAGCGAGAGCTATTACCCCTCGACCCGATAATAGAAAATCTCAGAGAAGAAGAACGATTTAAGCTTCTTGTATCAAAAGACAGCCTGTAAAGGCAGCAACAATGACAAGCAGGAGAAGGCCGTGAAAATATTGAGTGGGATTGCAACAGCAGGACTGATGGTTGCTGCGCTGATGTTGGGCAGCACTGATTCACTAGGTCAGGATGAGTGCGTATCAACTGGGAATCACACAATCCAGGTCCAGCCGGGAGAAGATGGCGTGCCCGTGCTTCAGTACCGTGGTGGTTCTGCCGAAGAAGTCCACGTTTGTATCGGTGATCGAGTGCAATGGGTACTGACTGGCCCGGATCGTGACTTCTTCGTCGACTTTTTCTCTGGTGCACCTTTTGATGGTGCTACCCGGCGCGGCTCGTCGGGGAACGTCGTGTCATTGGTGATCGGTGCTATGGCTGAGCGGGGCCGTGATTACGCCTATGGTGTGGAATTTGCGGGTGAGCCGGGCATGGATCCTCATATTATCATCGACTAGAAAAACAACCGGGCCGAACTGAATGACGACAAGCACGCTGCTTGTCGTCGCTGCGCGGCCTTGTCTTTTCCAGAACTCCTGATGCCTCGCGGCAATTGAGGTCACCGCAGTATGCCCCTATGCTCAACGGTTCTTGCTTGCGTGGTCAGCACAACCGGAGTAGCCAGGAATGCGAATTTCAGATCAACGTCTCCTGAAGACGGGCGCTTACATCGACGGCCAGTGGGTCGCTGCGGACAGTGGCGAGAAGCTGGCCGTGTCGAATCCGGCCACCGGCGAGACGATTGCTGAAATCGCCAGGTGCGGTGGCGCCGAAACGAGTCGTGCTATTGAGGCTGCGGGGCTGGCCCAGATTAAATGGCGAGAGAAGACGGCAAAAGAGCGCTGCACAATTCTGCGGAAGTGGTTCCATCTTATGATGGAGAATCAGGAGGACCTTGCTCAGATCCTGACGGCCGAGCAAGGCAAGCCGCTGGCTGAGGCCCGTGGCGAGGTCGCTTACGGGGCGAGTTACATCGAGTGGTTTGCGGAGGAATGCAAACGCATATACGGCGACACCATTCCACACCCATCCAACGACAAGCGGATTGTCGTCATAAAGCAGCCAATCGGCGTTGTTGCATGCATTACACCGTGGAATTTTCCGAATGCCATGCTGACGCGCAAGATGGCCCCGGCATTGGCAGCCGGCTGCACCGTAGTGTGCAAGCCAGCAGGTGAAACGCCGCTGTCCGCGCTCGCGATTGTCGAGTTAGCGGAGCGAGCGGGCGTGCCAGCGGGCGTGCTTAACATGGTGGCTGGCAAGACTCGCGAAATTGGTGCGGAAATGACCGGCAATCCGATCGTTCGAAAATTGACCTTCACTGGATCGACCCAGATTGGCAAGCTGCTGATCGAACAGTGTGCAGCGACAGTCAAGCGTACCTCGATGGAACTGGGCGGTAATGCGCCGTTCATTGTTTTCGATGATGCGGATCTCGATGAGGCGGTTAAGGGTGCGATGATCTGCAAATTTCGCAACGCTGGACAAACCTGTGTCTGCGCCAACCGAATTCTTGTTCAGGAGAGCATTTACGATGAGTTTGCCGGGAAGCTCATGGTGGCGATGGCCGATCTGAAGATGGGCAATGGTGCAGATGATGGCATCAACGTCGGGCCGTTGATCAACGAGGGCGCTGCGAACGAGGTCAGGAAATTTGTCGACGATGCGGTGACCAAGGGGGCGAGCGTCGCCTTGGGCGGAGAGCGCTCTGATCTCGGGGCCTGTTTTGTGGCGCCGACTGTGCTAACCAATGTCAGCGATGACATGCGCGTGTTTCGCGAAGAGATTTTTGGGCCTATTGCGCCGTTGTTCAAATTCAAGACGGAAGAAGAAGCGATTGCAATGGCAAACGATACAGAGTTTGGCCTTGCCTGCTATTTTTACTCGCGTGATGTTGGGCGTATCTGGCGTGTTGGTGAGGGGCTGGAATACGGTATCGTCGGCATCAACGAGGGGATTATCTCCAACGAAATGGCACCGTTCGGTGGAGTGAAAGAATCGGGTCAGGGGCGTGAGGGCTCAAAGTATGGGCTCGATGACTATCTCGAGATCAAGTACATGTGTATTGGCGGCATCGACAGGTAGGGGCGCAGGGGGATCCGTTTTCTTGTCAGGGCTACTGGTCCTCCGGAGTTGCTGGCGCGCCCAGGATTGGCCCGAATGAGTTTTTGGCCTCCGGTGTCATCTCCGAGTACAGGTCCGATTCTGGCTAATTCTTGCCAGTGTCACGCGTATACTTTGCTGCAGTTGAGGAATCATCAACATGCAGCAGAATGACATTTATGAACGGGCCAGGCTGTCACGAGACGTCCGTTTCGACGGACAATTTTTCGTCGGCGTAAAGACCACCGGCATTTACTGCCGACCAATCTGTCCGGCGGTCCCTCCGAAGAGTCGCAATGTTATGTTCTACCCGAGTGCTGCCGCGGCCGGTGAGGCCGGATTCAGGCCCTGTTTGCGATGTCGCCCCGAATGTGCGCCAGGTTCGCCAGCTTGGAGCGGTACCTCGACAACCGTCCGAAGAGGTCTTCGTCTGATTGCAAACGGCGCGCTTGATGATGGAGACATTGAGCAGCTTGCCGACCGGCTCGGGGTTACGAGCCGTCATTTGCGTCGCTTGTTTACCAAGCATCTCGGCGCTTCGCCACTCGCTGTTGCACACACCCAGCGACTGCACTTTGCCAAGCGACTTATCGACCAGACCAACCTGAACATGAGCGACATCGCGTCAGTATCCGGGTTCGGCAGTACGCGGCGCTTTAACGATAGTTTCAAGAATACCTACGGTCGGCCACCACGCGAGCTGCGACGTTCGGGTGAGCTTGCATCGGAAAGCAACCGCGTACTCACAGTGCGACTACCGTATCGCAAACCATTTGACTGGCCAGCAATTCTGGCGTTCATGGATGGCAGGGCGACGCCCGGTTGTGAGCAGGTTTTGGACGGGACATATTTTCGAACCGTGTCCATTAGCGGCGAGCAAGGTGTAATCGAGTGCCGCCTTGATGAGCGAGCTGACAGTCTGTGTCTTTCCATTCACGGCATTTCCACTCAACCACTGTTTGAGGTTGTCCAGCGATGTCGTGAGCTGTTCGACCTCGACGCGCCGGTGGCCGATATTGCAGAGGCATTTACGGCGGACAAAAAGCTCGGCAGTTTATTGAAAAAGAGCCAGGGAATTCGTGTGCCCGGTGCCTGGGATGGGTTTGAATTGACAATCCGGGCGATTCTCGGGCAGCAAGTGTCGGTCAAGGCGGCAACGACGCTGGCCGGGCGTATTGCACAGCGCTATGGCGAATCGTTCGACATGCCAGAGTTGCTGCGTGTTGCGTCGCCCGGCTTGAACTTGAATCGACTATTTCCGTCGCCGCAGAAACTGGCTCGCGCCCGTTTCAACAATGTTGGCCTTGTACGGAATCGCGCAGAGACCATTCGGCGCGTTGCCAACGCTGTTGTAAGCGGCGAGCTTGGTTTCGATACAGCACAGGACCCGGATACGTTTTGCCGCTCGTTGATAACATTGCGTGGCATCGGTGACTGGACCGCGCAGTATGTCGCAATGCGCGCGCTCAAGAACCCGGACGCGTTTCCGACTGCAGATCTCGGACTCTTGAAGGCATTTGACCAGGCTGGGAAGGGGCGCATCAGCGCTGCGGACCTGCATCGTCGCGCCGAAGCGTGGCGGCCATGGCGTGCTTATGCCGCAATGCTATTGTGGAGTTCGGCCCTGAACTCCGGAGGTTGAACGATGTACTACTGTTATCTGAACACATCCATAGGTGATCTGTTGCTGGCCGGCGACGATGCCGCGCTTTGTCTTGTCAGCTTCCCGGAAGGGTCGATGCGCCGCGAACCGGAGACCGACTGGATCTACAACGAAAAGCCGTTTGCAAATGCGCGACAGCAGCTGCTGGAATATTTTGCTGGAGAAAGAAAGGAATTTGACTTGCCGCTGAATCTGTACGGTACCGAGTTTCAACTGAGCGTGCTTGAGGAATTGCAGCGCATCCCCTACGGCGAGACGACGTCCTACGGCGACATCGCCAGGCGTATTGGCAGACCGAAAGCCGTTCGTGCTGTTGGCGCCGCGAATGGCCGTAATCCGATTCCGATTATCGTTCCATGTCATCGTGTAATCGGTAGTGGCGGTGACCTGACCGGTTTTGGCGGTGGCCTCGACGCCAAGGAGGCGCTGTTAAGACTTGAAGCCGAGAACAGTCAGTTCCCAAACGTTGTTTGACGGAACCCGCAGGATGCTCCGAATTCTACGTTCTACCAAAAGCAATTCTTGCGAATAACCGAAATCAAGAAGGCGATCATCCGGGATCCGATTCCGAACGTGGCGGTTAACGCGCCCATGTCTCGATCCCGCTTGACGGGAGGGCGCTCCTACACTTGTCTGTTTTCAAGTGCGCGGATAACCGCCGAAGGCTTGATGCCATCGAGCACACGGCAATCCGGCTGTAATTTTGTAAACGCAGATTCGAGCGGCAGCACGCCGGCCCAGATCGGGATATTGTAGTCGTCGTCTTCGTCGGCGGGCATACCTGTCGAGGTCTTCGCCGAGGCAGACTCAATTTCTACCGCGATGACGCCTGTCATTTTGACTTCGTGCTCAAGCGGTCTACGTAACTCATCCCATCGCCCAGGCATCAGGTGCTCACTTATTACGCGCATTGCATGGAGTTTTTCATCGCTCGCATCAAGCAACGATGGTTTGCCGAAGACGGTGACTGAACGGTAGTGCATCGATGAGTTAAATGCCGAGCGTGCCATTACCAGCGCATCCACTCGTGTGATGTTCAGGCAAACTCGTTTTGTGTTCTCGAGCATCCTGATAACGCGTGCCTTGCGTGCGCCGTGCAAATACAGTGTCTCGTTTTCACGGCCATATATCATTGGCACGACGAATGGTGCTCCGTCCTGTATCACGGCAACATGAGCCACAAGCCCCGAGTCGAGAATGCCGTGAACAGATTGTCGGTCATAAGTCGCTTTTTCGGGTAGCTGACGTACCTTGTTTTCTATGCTGGTGCGGTAGTTATCGCTCATTGCTACAAACTCAGGCTAAAGGAAGCGAGGCGCCAGGAATAGCGCGGCCATCGCCGCCGGCGACCTGCAGGACGTTGAGTGCAATGCGCCGATGCAGATTCCATAGTTGCATCGCGAAGGCCACGATGAACCCGCCGAGAAACAGGTAAATGACCTTGTTGGCATAGGGCGCAGCCGTATCCTGAATGCTCGCTATATCCAACAGCGGGAAACAGACCAGCGGTAGCAACGCCGCAACAGCAATGGGCACTGCCTCGGTCGCCCACCAGACGGCCATTAACACGCCAATCGCTGCAGTTTTCCAGCCGGCTTCGGATACTCCGTTTGGCGCATCCAGGACCAATATCAAAATGGCAAGCAACGGCCCCAGAACTACTCCGACTTTCTGGTGCGTTGAACGACCTTCGATCATTTCATTCTCACTCACTGAAATATCCTGTCCAGATTCTCAATTCGCAGATGATAAACTACATCTTGTGCACAACTCGCCTTCCTACACAAGATGTAGTAGCATTCCGCTTGTACCAACCCGGTACGCACGGAGATGGGATGTAGACAGGCAATGCGGGCGGGACGCCATGCCGGATGCATGATCCGGTGGCAAGCATCACGTGAACCCTCTCAACACGTAGCTCTTGTAATCAGTCGCCTGCGCGGTGGATTACAGCCGCCGAACAAGCGGTCCGCCAGCTGGGAGAATGAACTCGCTGAATACCACCGGGACATTGATGTTTCGATTATTCAAATGTGGCTTGTGCCCAGCCTGATGCATCTTCTGCTTGCCAGCCGCCCAGACTCTGGGCGGCTTTTTTCGTGGTGGACACGATGAGAGATGATTGTGAATTTGCAACTGCTGGCTGCGGCACATGTGGTGACTGCCGCCTGGAGCGACAGATGAACAAGAAATCTACATCGCGAATTATCGCGTGCCTCGTAGCTGCCTTGTTGGTTGTCGGTTGTGCCTCAGGGCCGCCCGAGATGCCGTATCCCGCGTTCATCCAGATCGACGAGTTACCTGACATGTTCATGGCGAGTTTGCCTGGCATTCGTGCGAAGCAGTTTGCCGGCGACCCACAGATGCGGACCACGGCCAACCGCATCGATTTACCGATGGAATGGAGTGGAACAAGCGGTGCCTCGCCAGGCAAGGCACTCGAGATTTTTGTGCTCGCAGGTGAATTGCAACTCGCTGATGTTCTTCTTGGCAATGGTGGTTACGCTTATCTGCCGTCCGGAACACTTGGCTTCAACATGACGACGTCAGTCGGTGCGCGAATACTCTATTTTCTGGACGATGTTGATACGAAGGCGGTGATCAAGACACCATTAATCCTTGACAGTCAACTCGTCGATTGGCGCAGCGTTGATGAAGACGGGCGGAGTAAAAAAGTACTGCGTGCGGACCCTGGTAGTGGCGCACGGACCTGGTTACTACGAGTTGAGCCGGGCGCGGTATTGCCCTGGACGTCTTCGTCGGTATTGCAAGAGGGTTACCTCGTCATGGGACACTACCAACACAGCGAGTGTGTGGCTGGCGAGGCGAAAACGGCGGAATACCTTACGGGCGGCTATTTCCGGCGGCCTCCCGATGCGGTTAATGGTGGTCCCGAGGCGATCGCACTGACTGAGTCAATTTGGATTCTGCGTGAGCAAAAGAAATCGGTCACCACTCTCGTCGACAGTTGTGGGCAGCCTGGCTCCGGATAAGCTGAAGACAAACAGCTATTTCTTGACGAGGTTGGTGATGCCCTCACCGAGCTTCATCAGTTTGGTCAGCGTCTTTGTCGGGATTTCGCGTATTTGTTCGTACCAATCGCTGGTGGACTCCACAAAGCTGAGCATATTGCGGATGCGCTCTTTGGTTATCGGGTCGGTGTCGCTTTCCTGTTCAACTTCCGCGGCGCAAATGCGCAACATCGATAACGTCGGGTTCAACTCTCGTTGCTTGCGTTGCTCGAAGATGACGCGAAACAACTCCCAGACGTCATTCAGTGATTCGAAGTAGTCGCGGCGATCACCCAGCACATGCGTCATACGCACAAGCCCGAAGCCCTGCAGTTCGCGAATGCTCGTACTTACGCTGGAACGCGCGACCGACAATAATTCGACGATCTCGTCAGCCCGCAAGGGTTGCGGCGAAAGGTAGAGCAGGGCCTGAATCTGGGCCACGGTGCGATTAGTGCCCCAGCGCGTGCCCATCTCGCCCCAGTGCAGAACATATTTTTCAACGGCCGACGATAAGATCATGGTCATTCATTCATTAATTTCAGTCAAAACAGAAATTAATGAAAATGTGTGACGATGTCAATGTTCGCGGCGGCTCAATGCCGAGCAAAGACCACGTTTCAGAGCGCCGTTGCAGTCAAGACAACCCGTCGTGGTGCCGGCCAGCCCTCAACCGTGCGTGTCGAATCACCCGGATCCAACGCTTCACGCAGCGATTCAAAGCTCATCCATTTCGTGCTTCGCTGTTCGTCCGTTGTCGTCACAGCTTGGTCGACGACCTCTATATCGTCAAAGCCTGTTCGCCGAAGCCAGGTCATAAGTTCGGCTATTGTCGGCAGAGTCCATACGTTGCGCATTCGTGCGTAGCGGTCGGTCGTCGTGCAGGTGTACGAGTTCTTAGCGGTCACGTACAGCGTTTCGATTACTAACTGGCCGCCTTGCCGCAATGTGCCTTTAAGCTGTCGCAAGTGATCGACCGGCGATCGCTGGTGGTAGAGAACGCCCATCGAGAACGTTGTATCAAACGCGCTCGAGTTACCGGGCAACTCTTGCAGTCTTAGAGGCAACAGGCACACCGGTTCATCAAGCATGAAATGGCAAATGGCTAGAAACTGCGCAATGTGCGTCAACGTTGGGTCAATACCAAGAACGCACCGCGCGCCGGCATCGCGCATACGCAACGCGTAATAGCCGTTGCCGCAGCCGACGTCGAGTACATTGCGTCCGTCGAGCAGGTCGATCTCACTTTTGAGTCGGTTCCACTTCAGGTTGCTGCGCCATTCGGCATCAATCTCGATTCCACAGACGTCAAACGGGCCCTTGCGCCAGGGAGACAGGTCTAACAGTGCATCACGTATGGCCGACAACACTTCGCCGGGCAGAAATTCGGTGCCCACGACGACGGCACCTTTTTCGATTCGCAGTGGAGTTTTGTCGACAGGCGGCAATTTTTCCAGTGCCGCTTGCCAACGGCCCATGTCTCCATGAGCACTGCCGGAAAGCCGTTCGCTCAACAAGCTCCCGAGCTCAATGATCCAGGAATCAAGCCCAAGATTTTGGAAGCACTCGCGCGTAACGCCGGTGTCGTACATGACTATTTGAATGCGACAATCGACACGAAATTGAAATGACGCTGCCAAACTGCGACGTGCGCGAAACCGGCGCGCTGCAATCGTTCGCGGTGCACCGAAACTGACTCCGGCACCAGCACATCTTCGAGCGCTGCTCGCTTGCGGCCGATTTCCAATTCGCTATATGCATTGCGTCGCTTGTGTTCGCGGTGCAAATCCACAAGTAGCTCTTCCATGTGTGGGTCTACGTCTACGACTTTTTCGGACAACACAAGCAGGCCGCCCGGCAGCAATCCGCCGTGAATCCTCTTGACCATCACGTCACGGTCGGCCACATCGAGGAATTGCAGCGTGTAATTCACAACAACCATTGATGCGTTCCTGATATCGGCATTACGAATGTCGCCAAGTACGATGTCAACAGCGGTCGGATGCTCATTCTGCGCATCGTCCTCGCCAATGATCTTCTGGCAGCGGTCCGTCATTGCCACCGCATTGTCGATGGCGATGATGCGACAGCCCGGAACACGGATAGCTTGGCGCATCGCCAGGGTTGCAGCCCCCAGTGAGCAGCCGAGGTCATAACAGTTCGTTGCGGGCTTCACGTAGCGGGCGGCCAGCGATCCAATGGCCTCGATTGATGCGGAGTAACCTGGAATGGATCGACGCAACATGTCAGGGAACACCCTGGCGACATCCTCATCAAAACGAAACGGTTCGTCACTGGCCTCGTCTTCTGCGTAAATCCTGTCATCGTTCATTTGAGGCAATTCACTCCTGTGGCCTATTCTCAATCTGGGTGCGCATTGTAGTTCATCCCTTGCTGTCGCCATTGGTTGTGGGACAATTGTGCATGCTTTCCAGACTCCACCAGGAACTCGGTATTCCGGATGACTACGGCTTTGATGCGAGCTTGCCCCTATTCGATGAGGCGGTTGATCTCATTGAGGTTGGCCCCAACCTGGTTGGTCGCATGCAAAGCCTCACGCCTGCAGCCGCCAGTCAATGGCAAGCCATGCTTAGTGCGGCGACCGGCGATGGCATGATGCTCATGATTGTCTCAGGGTTTCGCAGTATCGAGTATCAGGCGGCCCTGATCCGCAAGAAAATCAACGCGGGCCAGACAATCGGCGAGATTCTGAAGGTCAATGCGGCACCAGGCTACAGCGAGCATCACACAGGCCGTGCCGTGGATATAGCTACGCCGGGCTCGCGCCCGCTTACCGAGGAATTTGAGTCATCAGATGCGTTCCGATGGCTCTGTCGGAATGCGCAACGCTTCGGGTTTTCGCTGAGCTACCCACGGGACAACCCACAAGGATTTGAATACGAACCATGGCATTGGGCAATAAGTGGCTGAAACCCACCAATTTCAGGGCACGGTGGTCAATTTTGGCTGGCGGGCCAATGCCGAAAATCAGGGGCTTAGCTGTTGACAGGCAGACAGGACGATTAGACAATAGCCGGCTTGTCTCCACGGAGGGGTACTCAAGCGGTCAACGAGGGCAGACTGTAAATCTGCTGGCTTAAGCCTACGTAGGTTCGAATCCTACCCCCTCCACCAGATTCTTGGATCGACGGGGGCCAGGTGAAGAACGGGTGTTGCAGGTCGGCAGAAGTGGTCTTTCTGCCCGGATGTGCGAGAGGGCTCCAAGAGACAAGGCGGACTTGGTTGAGAAACCGGGTTGGCAGTTCCACCAAGGGAAGACAATAGACAGACAAGTATTTCGGACGGTTTGGCTCTAGGAGACTGTCGGAATTTTTGTACGCCCGAAAAAGGCGTACGGCGATTATTTTGAAGTCGTGGGCTCAGTGAGATACGCGGCCGGGAAAGGCGGGTGTAGTTCAAAGGTAGAACCTCAGCCTTCCAAGCTGATGATGTGGGTTCGATTCCCATCACCCGCTCCATATGGAAGGTAGTGCATCGAAGGGAGTTGGCCCACATAGCTCAGGGGCAGAGCACTTCCTTGGTAAGGAAGAGGTCCCCGGTTCAAATCCGGGTGTGGGCTCCAGATAGAAGCATTCGGCAACGGATGTTGGTAGAGACAAATTTGTTGTTCCGACGTGAATGTCGAAGCGACGTAAACGAGAGCACTTACATAAAAACTTAGATAAGCAGGAAAAGCTAATGTCTAAAGAGAAATTTGAGAGAACCAAGCCACACATCAACGTAGGCACGATAGGTCACGTTGACCATGGTAAGACGGCGCTGACAGCGGCACTGACAAAGGTCATGGCCGAGAAGCACGGTGG
>Ga0255052_10002594_pt1 | contig 12951 bp, 9 predicted proteins | sample JV7_2_21_MG_FD_188632 | JGI IMG/M metagenome (GOLD analysis project Ga0255052, IMG submission 188632) | Seawater microbial communities from Jervis Inlet, British Columbia, Canada - JV7_2_21 | ecosystem: Environmental > Aquatic > Marine > Inlet | place: Canada: British Columbia | collected... | reverse complement strand
CGGCCAACGCCATCCACAACATGGGCTGCGTGTTGACGTCGAACTTCTGGACGATCGGCGGCTCGGCGTCGAGCGGCAGCTGACCCACCGCCCCCGACACCTTGTCGCGTACGTCCTGGGCCGCGATGTCGACGTCGCGCTCGGTGGTGAACATCACGGTCACCTGCGACACGCCCTGGCCGGAGTAGGAGGTGAGCTGGTCGATGCCCTCGATGGTGTTGACCGCCGCTTCGATGACGTCGGTGACGTCGGATTCCATGACCTCGGGCGAGGCGCCGGGGAGGATGGTGATGACGGTGACCATCGGGAACTCGATCGACGGCAGGAGGTTGATGGGGAGCGCCTGATAGCCGAGGATGCCGAAGACCACCAGCGCCAGCATCAGCATGACGGTGAAGACCGGACGGCGGATTGCGATGTCGTAGAGATTCATGTGTGCCTCAATCAATAACGGTGACGGGGATTCCGCGGGAAAGTCCGGAGACATCGGCGACAACCGCCTCATCCGGCGACAGCCCGTCGACGATCTCGATCAGACCATCGGCGCGGCGGCCGATCCGGATCTTGCGGAAAGCGATCGCCCCTTCTTCCACCATCAGCACCTGCGGTAGATCGGAGGTCGAGACCGCTGCGGCCGGCAGCCACAGAGCCTGTTTGACAGTCGGCGCCTCGAGGACAACGTTGGCAAACATGCCGGGCTTTATTGAGCCGTCGTGGGCGGCGGTGCCGACGATCTCGAACGAACGGCTGGCATGCTCGACCACCGGCTGGACGCTGTAGAGCTTGGCCTCGTGGACCGGACCGGACACACCGACCGTGAAGGTGAACCTCTCGAGACCGACAAGCTCGGGGGCCCACGCCTCGGGCACCCGAGCCGACACCTTGATCCTGTCGCCGACGGCGACCTTGAAGAGGCCGACACCGACCTCGGCCCACTGACCGGCCACCACCATCCGTTGGGTGATGGCGCCGGCCGACGGCGCGCGGATAACGCTGCGGTCGTAGTTGCGCAGGGCAAGGTCGCGGGCCGCGGATGCGGCCGCGACGCGGGCGGTGGCAAGATCGTAGCCAGCCTGCGCCTGGTCAAACGAAGATTGCGGGATCGTCTCGTCCGAACGAAGGTCTCGCTTGCGCTCGAGGTCTTTTTCGGCCAGTGCAAGATCGGCGTTGGTGGCTGCAAGGTTGGCTTCCGCTTGCTGCAGGTATATGCGGAAAGTCTCGCGATCAACGTCGACGAGGGGGGTGCCGGCTGCGACTCGATCGCCAACTTCCGCCAGAACGCGGTCCACCTTGCCCGCGACCTCGGAGGAAACTTCGACGGTGTCAAAGGCGCGGATCTCGCCCACCAGCTGCACCGATGGGCGCTCCTCGCGCTCCTCAGCTGTGACGAGCTGCACCTCACGCGGCGCCAGGGCCCGTTCGAGGGTCTCGGCGGCGGCAGCGGGATCGTCGTCATCCGAGCCGTGACATCCGGCGAGCAGCGTAACGAGGAGGGTTATGGAGAGAATGATCGGGGTATGGCGTCGAATGGTTTTCATCTCAATTCTCCTGAGGATCCGCCTGGCTCATCTGGCGGAAGTCGAGATCGGGGAGTGGTGGTAGACCCACCGCGTAACGGAGGGATATCGCCTGAAATTCGCGTTGTACGCGAGCGACGATCTGTGATGTTTCGGCGTCGGTCGCCTCGGTGGTGGCGTTGAGGAGATCGGTGGTCGAGGCCTCACCGACGCGGTAGGCGCGTTCCACCTGGCGATAGGCGAGCCTCGAAGCCTCGGTTCTCTCACGGGCGGCGTCAAAGACTGCGCTGGCGGCCTCGTAACCGATGTAAGCGGAGTCGACCTGGTCCTCGATGGTGCGTCTGAGGGTCTGCTCGAGGAGCTCGACCTGACGCAGGTCTTCCTTGGCCTTGGCAACCTGCGCCTTGGTAATGCCGCCGTCAAAGATCTGCTGCCTGAGGTTCAAAGTCAGGGACAGCCAATCGTTGGCCGGGAAGCCTGACTTCTGCTGGAAGTATTGGGCCGAGGCGTCGAGCTGGGGATACCAGACCCCGCGTTCGAACTTGACCATGAGGCCGGCGGCTTCGAGCTGGTGAATCAGGGTCAGCATTTCGGGCCGTTGACCGAACGCTTCGGTGGTGAGCTCATCCTCCGTACCGGCCGGAATCGGGATCGCTCCGGGCGATTTCAGCTCGCCGAAGTCAGCCGTGCCCACGAGACGAGCAAGCCGGTTGCGGGCGAGGGCGGCATCGCCGACGGCCACCGTCAACGCCTGTTTGGCAGACGCCACCTGTGCGCGCCACCGGGCGACATCGGCGACTGAGTTCTCACCGACCTCGAAGAGGCGTTCAGCGACCTTGAGCTGGTTTTCGTTCTCCTCGAGGACGATTTCGCGCACCTCGACCCACTCAGCCAATGCCACTGCGTCAAAAAACGATCCCGCCACCTCGAGGGTGAGGTTGTTGATGGTGGTCCAGCGGTCGAGATCGGCGATGTCGCGCCTGAGCTTTGCGATGTCCCTCGCTCGAAAGGCGCGGAGACCGGTGAAGAGGTTCTGGCGAAGATCGATGCTCGTCGTCCAATCCTGTCGCGGGCGAATGACGAAGCTTTCGTCGGGCGACAGCTCGATCGAGAGATCGTCGTCGTAGAAGGTGTAGGAACCGTTGGCATCGAGCCGTGGCAGCAAAATCGACTTTGCGAGCGAAACATCGGCCTGTGCCCGTCGAATCTCGCTGTCCGCGATCTGGACCATCTCGTGCGTCTCGATGGCCTGCAGGACAAACTCCTTGAGGGTAGCGTCCTGAAGTTCCTGTGCATCCACCACCATCGGCAAAGCGGCAAGACACACGGCGACCAGTACGCAACATATTTCAGAATTTATCCAACGCATGGGCGCCCTCCTGTGGGCAACTGATACGGCGATGTGCGGGGTGAAGTTTCGATTGTCATGATGACTCCGTAGTGAGGCTTTCATAGAGCAGGCGGCCAAAGGCCTCGGTGATGCGGTGGGGGTCGATCGAGCGATCGAAAGAGAGCTGGATGCCGAGACCGTCGACTGTGGCCACGACCACAGCCGCCAGCGCTTCCGCATCGACCGAGGTCTTGAACTCGCCTCGATTTTGCTCTTCGCGGATGAAGTCCGAGACCAGATTCCTGAAGAATGTGTAGCTGGCGACGACAGCACAGCGGTAGGTCTCCTCGAAGTCCTTGCCCCTCGAGGCGGCCCAGAAATCGAGGATCACCGGCTGCAGATCGACCTGTTCCGAGATCACCTCGGCGCCGAGGCGCAGCAGGTTATGGAGCTTTTCCTCGGATGACCCTCCTGCGGCGAGGGCATCATTCATGCGAGACGAGATTTCGGCGTTGATCGACTCGAAGACCGCGAAGAGCAGCTCCTCCTTGGATGAGAAGTACTCATAGACGGTCCCTTTGCCGACCCCGGCGCGCTCGGCGATTTCGGCGACCCGGGTCGAGGCGTAGCCTTTCTCGGCGAAGACGGCGCATGCCGCTTCGACGAGCCGGGGTCGCTTGTCACCGCGAGTGATTGCTGTCGCCATTACGTCCCTTTTAAAAATTGACTGACCGGTCGGTCAGTGGCAAGAGAAGATATGCCGTGGTGCGGCAGATGTCAAGCCCACCACCCACCCACCCGGGCACAAGGTGTAAGGCACAAGGTTCAAGAGTGGTCGAAATCTACCGGGGGTGGGTGGCCTTGTACCCTGCACCTTGTACCTTGAACCTTGTGACGCGCTGTCAAGCGCGTCAGACTTTTCGGAGCTTCCACCAGCCGCGGCGAAAGACGAGGACGCCGACAACCGCGATCAACGACTCGGCTGCGGTGATGGCGATGAAGACACCGGTCGGTCCGAGGCCGGTTCGGTAGGCCAGGAGATAGGCGATTGGTAGCTGAAAGATCCAGTAACAGAAGAAGTTGATCACGGTTGGCGTGTAGGTGTCGCCGGCGCCGTTGAAGGCCTGCACCATGACCATCCCCCATGCGTAGAAGGGGTAGCCGATAGAGACCCACCGCAGGCAGGTGACACCGAATCGCACGACATCGGGTTCGACAGAAAAGATGCGGATCAGCGGCTCGGCGGCGGCGATGAACACGACGGCGACCCCGAGGAGGAAGCCCATATTGTAGATGCCGGCTCTCCACACCGAGGCCTCGGCCCGATCGGGCTGGTTGGCGCCAAGGTTCTGGCCGACCAGGGTTGCGGCGGCGTTGGCAAGGCCCCATGACGGCAAGATCGCAAATACGATGAGCCGGATGGCAAGGGTGTAACCGGCCACCGCCGCCGGACCGAAGCCACCGATGATCCACACCAGCATCACCCAACTCGAGGTGCCGATCAGAAACTGGAGGATGCCGCCCACGGACAGCCGGAAGAGCCGCAGGATGATGCGTGGACGCGGCGCGAAATCCGGCCACCGAACGCGGATCCGGCTGCCGCCACGAAAGAGGACCCAGAACTGGATGAGAACGCCGGTGCCACGGCCAATGGTGGTGGCAACTGCTGCTCCGGTGACGCCGAGCTCCGGAAATGGACCGAGACCGAAGATCAGGCAGGGGTCGAGGACAATGTTGATGCCGTTGGCGATCCACAGCACCCGCATGGCGATTGCGGCATCTCCTGCTCCACGGAAAACGGCGTTGAGCAGGAAGATCAGCATGATCGTTGCCGAGCCACCGAAGAGCACTCTGGTGTAGCCGTGGCCCGAGGCCACGAGCTCGGGCGTACCGCCCATCAGACGCAACAGGTCTTCAGCGAACAGGACACCTGGCAGGGCCACGATCAGGGTCAGCGCGAGACCGAGAAGGACCGATTGTGCTGCTGCCACTCCAGCGCCGACCCTGTCACCCTCGCCAATGCGGCGCGCCACCATTGCTGTGGTCGCCATCGCGGAGCCGATGGCGACCGCGAAGATGACGGTGATCATCGCCTCGGTGAGCCCAATCGTGGCCACTGCATTGGTGCCGAGGCGGGAAACGAAGAAGGCGTCGGTGAGCGCAAAGACCGACTCCATCACCATCTCCAGAACCATCGGGATCGCGAGCAGGACGATGGCTCGGTCGATCGGACCCGATGTGAATTCGAGCTCTTTGCCGGTCAGGGCGAGCTTGATCGTTGCCCAGGCGCCGGTCTGGGGCGCATTTTCCACGCTCGAAGTGGTCGTCGGGTCTTCTGTTGCCATGGCCACATACCATACGCGAACCTGGTCAGCGGGTTGCGAAATGCGGTAACGGGGCGCATTCCTCGGAGGTGCCTGGCATCCCGGCATGATGTTGTCCTCAAACCGCCGGCGGCGGCGGAGTGAGCTCAGGCCTCATCCGAAGGAGGGGGCCATGAGCCACGCGCTGGCGACGGTGCTTCACCGCGGCCGCAAGGCCGCGAGTAACATCATGGCGGCGTGCCGCTGTTCACCGGACGTGCCGTCTCTGACGATTTTGGGATCGTGGATGGTTTTTGTGAGTGGATGACTCGGGCCCAAATATCGTCAGAGGGGGCACTCACGGGCAATGCCGCCCCGGAGAATCGGGGTGTTCAAGCTGGAAGACCGTTATCCGAGCGGCAGCGACGGGCACGGAAACGGAGACGGACACGGGCCGGGGAGGTGGCGATCCGGGAACAACTCGGTCACAATCCGCGTACTGTGAGATAGAAGCATGACTCGCTGGAGGAGAAACGATGGCTGAGACATCGAAAGCAACAGTCGCCGGCGTCTGCGATATCGTTGCCGGCATCTGCGGGCTCGTGGGCGGTATTCCGCTGCTGGTGCTGGCGTTGGTCGGGAGCGGGGTGCTGGCGGCGCTCCCCGATGCCGAGGTGCGACCTCTCGCCGTCATTCCTCTGGCGATGTTTCTGCCGCTCGCGATCCTGTGTTTCGTATCGGGTGTGATCGCCATCGCCGGCGGCATCGCCGCCTTCAACCGGCGTCGCTGGGGCCTGGCTCTGGCAGGATCCATCGCAGCTATCTTCGGCTTCTTTCCAGTCGGAATTGCGGCGGTGGTCTTCACCATCCTCGCCGAACACGAGTTCCGGGCCGCGGCCTGAGGTAGAGCGCTTATGAGCAACACCACAACCAAGGTCCTCGCCGGCTGCGCCGTTGGTTGCCTCCTGGTCACGGTAGCTCTCGGCGGTCTCGCCTGGATGGGCTACCGGTGGGCAAAGACCGCCGCAGAGGTGGTCGAAGCCGCTGAGCGCGCCGAAGACCGTCTCGAGGCGGAGTACGGCTTGGTTCGGGAGTTCACACCGCCGGTCGACGGCCGGGTTGCCGCCGACCGGGTCGAGGCGTTTCTGGAGGTGCGCGAGTTGATGGCGCCGCAACGCACAGCTCTGAGTGAGGCCGTCGAGGCCCTCGCGCCGGCTGACGGTGAAGGCGGCGCGGTGGGTGGGCTGCGGGCGGCAAGGGCGGGAATCAGCATGGCGCCTCGCATTCTCGAGTTCGCCAAGGCGCGCAACGAAACGCTGCTCGAAGTCGGCATGGGGCCCGGCGAGTACGCATGGATTTATTGGCTCACCTATCACGCCTGGCTCGGCCACCCGGTCGGTGAATCGCTGTTGAACGACATCATGGAGAGGCGTTCCGAGTCGGACGGCTCTGTGCAGATGTACTTCCAGGGCATGGACACTGAGAATGTGGAGTGGCAGCTGCGTCGTGACATCCTGGCGATGCTGCGAAACCTCGAGCAAGAGCTTGCAGCCGATCCTGAGCGGACCGAGTTGAGGGATCTGGTGGCGGCAGAGCTTGCAGCCATCGACGCCGATTCGCATCGGATGCCGTGGGAGGATGGTTTGCCAGAGGCCTTCGCGGTCGGTCTCGACCCGTACCGCGACCGGCTCGAGGAGAGTTATTCTCCAGCCACAAATCCGTTTGAACTGCTCGAGCTCGATTCCGGACCTCACGGCGTTCGAATCGAGTAAGGGTAAAGAGTTAAGAGTAAAGATCTTAACCCTTAACCCTTTACTCGTCTCTACACTCCGCGAAAGCGATGCCATTCCGTGAATCGAGTCACGTCCGCGCCATGCGCCGAAGAAAGCTGTAAAATCTGGCGCGGGGGTTTCCCTGATGATCGAATCGGAAGGACGTATCCGCCTCAACCCTGACGTCGACAAGATTGTCTGCTCGGTGACCGGCAACGCCTTTGACCCACAGGGGTTCACCCGGCCGATCGGTCTCTGCTCTTGCTGTCCGGCGCCGGGCAAACCGCTGGTGGTTGTCTACAAGCTGGAGGAGATTCGCGAGCGGATCGAGAAAGAGGGCTGGGGCAAGGGCCCTGGAATCTGGCGTTACGGAGCGGTCCTGCCCGTGCTCGGCATGCCGTGGCGCTACGCACCCGATGTCGGTTTGACGCGGGCGGTTCGACACGAGGCCCTTGGTGGGATGAACGGCGTCGATCTCTACCTCAAGAACGAAGGCACCAACCCGTCGGGGAGCTTCAAGGACCGCGGTCTCGCGGTCGGCATCGCCCTCGGCGTCGCCTGCGGCGCAAAACGCTTCTGTCTCCCAACTCAGGGCAATGCGGGGGTCGCATCGAGCCTGTTCTCGACCCGGCTGCACCTTCCCGGGTGCCTGGTCTACATGCCCGAGGGCTATCAGCGCAGCATCTACCACCGCGAGGCAGAGTTCTTTGGCGCCGAGGTCCGCTTTGCCGGCGACAACATCGCCGCCTCGGGGAAGATAATGCGCGAGGCATTCTCCGACCAACTCGCGAGCGGTGAGCTGGTGGATATGTCGACCTTCTTCGAGCCCGGGCGGCTCGAGGGCAAGAAAACGATGGGTTTCGAGATAGTCGAAAACTTCAGCCCAACGACCCTGCCCGAATGGATCCTCTACCCGACCGGCGGCGGCACCGGGTTGGTGGGCATCTGGAAGGCCTTCCAGGAGCTGACCGCTCTCGGTGGCCTGGATCCGACAAAGCATCGCCTGCCGCGGATGGTGGCGGTGCAGTCGGAGAACTGCGCGCCGGTGGTGGAGTCGTTCGCGCGCGGACTCGACTACGTGGAACCGGTGCAGTCCAAAGGCACGATCGCGGACGGGCTCGACGTCCCTGGAGCGATCATGGGTCACGGCATTCTGGCGACCATCCGAGAGTCGGATGGCACCGCGGTGGCGGTTCGCGAATCGGCGATCGTCGATGCCTTCAAGACTCTCGGCCAACACGGCCAGGCGGCGAGCTACGAGAGTGCGGCCGTCTTTGCCGCTCTGCGTCGGCTGCGCACCGACGGCGTTATCGGTGTCGGTGCCAAGGTGCTGCTGCTGATGACCGCGAGCCACCTCATCTCACTCGCGCAGGAGCAGAAGTAAGGAGTTCCCGGGAAGCTACCTCCCTCCGCCCGCGTGGCCAAGGTTGCAGGCGGCGGCGCTGTTTTTTTCGAGGTAGCGTTGGTGGTACTCCTCGGCGCGCCAGAAGCTGGGGGCCTCCTCGATAATGGTTGCGACCGCGCGCGACAACTCGCCGCTGGCGTCCAGTCGCTCCATCGAGGCGAGCGCTTCCTCCTTCTGCTCGGGCGTATGGAAAAAGATCACCGACCGGTACTGGTCGCCGATATCGGGTCCCTGGCGGTTGAGCTGGGTCGGATCGTGCATCTCCCAGAAAGCATCGAGAAGAGCCTGGTAGGAAACCCGCGCCGGGTCGTACTTGACCTCGACGACCTCGGCGTGGCCTGTGCCGTTCGAGCAGACCTCTCGATACGTCGGGTTTTCTTGGTGGCCGCCGGCATACCCGACCGCCGCGTCGGTCACTCCTTCAATTCTCCGAAATGCTGCCTCCACGCCCCAGAAGCATCCCGCACCGAACGTCGCTTTGGCCATGACTCGGTCCTCCTGTTGGCACAACGTTCAACGGCGAGCCTCTGTTCCAAGCCCGTGCCCGTGCCCGTCTCCGTGCCCGGAGGTCCGGCGTCCGCGGGTTGCCACCCACAACTCTCCCCGTTTCCGTGACCGCGTCCGTACTTGTGCCCCGGGGAGGCGCTGCCGCGAGAGGATGCCAGGCACGCCGACATGACGTTGAGGACAACGTCATGCCGGGATGCCAGGCACCTCCAATGTGGGAGCCAGGCACCTCCGCCGCACATGGTCCCACCCGCCCTGAAGGTTAGGACGTCCATCCGCGGGTGTGGGTGGAAATCCGAAATCCGAAATCCGAAATAGAAAACCCCCGGCCTCGAAAGACCGGGGGGCGGGTGGCAATTCCGAATTCCGAATTCAGAATTCCGAATTCACTTTTCTATTCCTTCGTCCAATTCGGCAACCGTCCCGGTGTCCACGGGGCGCCGGCAGCTTCGAGCTGGCTTTCAAAGGTCTCGAGGTCGGAGGCGAGCGCCTTCAACCGGCCGAGCTCTTTCGAGAACGCGTCAGCGGCCCACTCATAGCCATCCTTCTTGGTCTGGGTCGGCGCCGAGGTTGTGTCCCACTGCGAGCGGACGATGCGATTCACCCGCTCCGATATCGAAGGAGGCGTGAAGACGTTGCGGTTCTCCCTCGTTTCGTCGCCGCTGAGCTCGACCAGGATGTCGTCGAGCTCGGTCTGCAGGCGCTGCGACTCGGCGAGCATGGCGGTGTCGGCATTGGGTGTGTCGTAAAGCGCCTTGCGGGTGTGGGCGAGGCGGCTCTCCGCTTCGGATGCCCACTTGACGGCGCCGCGGAACGCGCGCTCGAGGTCCCACACCTTCTGCTGGAAGTCCTGGACCTCGGCGAGATCATCAGCCTTGAAGGTATTGATGCCCAGCTCAACCACCTCGAACTCCTGCGGCTCTCCGAGATCGGTGGTCACGCCGTCGACCGCGCTCGAAATCGTCACGGTGTAGGTTCCAGGCAGGGCGAGCGGACCGACCGGGTCACTCATCCAGAACGGGCGATCATCGCCCTTTTTGAGTGAGGTTGGTCGTGCGCTGGGATAGCGGAGGTCCCAGGTCACCCTGTGGATACCCTTCGAAGCCTTGCCGTCGACCCGGCGGACGACCTCGCCGTCGCTGTTGCGGACGGTGAAGAAGACCTTGGGTTTGATCTGCTCTTCTTCGGCGCGGAGCTCGTCGTAGGTCGGGATCTTCGGCTCCTCGCCGTCCTTGAGGGCCTTCTTCTCGGCCTCGATCCGTTGGTCTTCGAGGTTCTTGAAACCATCCTTCAGGTAGTAGGTGAAGGTGGCGCCGAAGGGCGGGTTGTCGGCGGTGTAGAAGGTGGCGCCGCGGTTGACGACGCGCGAGCTCTTCTCGACATAGCGCAGTGCGTCCCTGGTCGGGAAGAGGATCGCCTCCTGCTCGAGGGCCTGCTCTGAAACCTCCCGCAGCGCAGTGTAGTCGTCGAGGATGTAGAAGCCGCGCCCGAAGGTGCCGAGAGCGAGGTCGTTCTCTGTGCGCTGGATGTCGATATCGCGCACCTGGATGGTGGGCAGCCCGCCCTTCAGGCGGATCCAGTGGGCGCCCTCGTCGACCGTGAAGTAGAGTCCGAACTCGGTGCCCACGAAGAGCAGCTCGGGTTTGACGTGGTCCTGCATCAGCGAGTAGACGATCTCGCGATCCGGTAGGTCACCGGTGATCGAGCTCCACGTCTGGCCACGGTCGCGGCTGACGAAGACGTAGGGCTTGAAGTCGGCCTGTTTTTTGTTGTTGAAGGTCGCATAGACGGTGTTGTCGTCGTGTACCGAGGCCTCGAGACGGCTGACGTAGGTCATCTTGGGCACGCCGGTTACCTGGTCGATCGCGCGCCAGTTGGCGCCGCCGTCCTCGGTCACCTGGATCAGGCCGTCGTCGGTGCCGACGTAGATCAGGCCTTCGACCAACGGCGACTCGGTGAGCGAGACGATGTTGCCGTAGTTCGAGGTCGACATGTTCTTGGCGACCGCGTCGATGCTCTGGATCTTGCCGAAGACCGGCAACGAGTTGGGGTCGATCTGGCGGCTGAGGTCGGAGCTGACCGCGGTCCACGAGTTACCGCGGTCGTTCGAGCGATAGAGCCGCTGACAGGCGTAATAGAGCCGGGCGGGGGAGTGCGGGCTGATGATCAGGGGCGAATCCCAGTTCCAGCGGTGCGCGGCCTCGCCGGGCTCCTCCTGGGGCTGAATGTCGATCATCTCGCCGCTCACGCGGTCAAAGCGGACCAGGCCGCCGTACTGCCACTGGCTATAGACGATGTTGGGGTTGGTCGGGTCGATTGCGGTCTCGTAGCCGTCGCCGCCGACGGTGATGAACCAGTCCTCGTTCGAAATACCCGAGCTGTAGAGCGTGCGCGACGGCCCGCCCATCGAGTTGTTGTCCTGGGTGCCGCCGTAGACGTAGTAGAAGGGCTTCGAGGTGTCGACCGACACCCGGTAGAACTGGGTGATCGGCAAATTCTCGAAGAAATGGTAGTTCTTGCCAAGGTCGAAGGTCTCGTAAACTCCGCCGTCGGTGCCGACGATGAAGTGATCCGTGTTGTCGGGATCGATCCACAGGGTGTGGTTGTCGACGTGCTTGTTCCTCTTGAAGAGTCTCTTGAAGCTCTTACCGCCGTCAACCGTCACCTGGAGAAGGGTGTCCATCGAGTAAACCCGGTTCGGGTCCTTGGGATCGGCGATCAGCTCGTTGTAATACTGCGGGCTGCCGGAGACGTAATCCGACATCTTCGACCAGCTCTCGCCGCGGTCGGTCGAGCGGAAGGTGCCGCCTTTGTCGCGCTGGGCCTCGATGACCGCGTAGATGAAATCGGGGTTGGCGGGCGATATGGCGAGGCCGATCTTGCCCATGTCGACCTTGGGCAGGCCCTCGGTGACCTTGCGCCAGGTGGCGCCGGCATCGGTCGACTTGTAGATCGCCGACTCGGGGCCGCCGTCGATCAGGGTCCAGACGTGGCGCCGGCGCTGATAGGACGAGGCGTAGAGCACATCGGGGTCGCGCGGATCCATGTGAACCTCGTTGACACCGGTGTCATCGGAAACGTGGAGGACGCGTTCCCATGTGGCGCCGCCGTCGGTGGTCTTGTAGACGCCGCGCTCTCCGCCGGACCGCCACAGCGGACCCTGAGAGGCCACGTAGACCACGTTCGAGTCGCGGGGATCGATGGTGATCATGCCGATGTGCTCGGACTCCTCGAGGCCTACGTTCTCCCAGTTCTGGCCACCGTCGAGGCTCTTGTAGACGCCGTCACCAAAGGCCACCGATCGCTGGCTGTTGTTCTCGCCCGTGCCCACCCACACCACGTTGGAGTTGGTCGGATCGAGAGTCACGCAACCGATTGCGAAGGAGCCCTCTTTGTCGAAGATCGGCTTCCAGGTCGTGCCGGCATTCGTGGTCTTCCACAGATTGCCGGAGGCGGTCGCCACGTAGATGATGTGGTGGGCGTCCGGCTGGACCGCGAGGTCACTCACCCGGCCCGAGTTGATGGCCGGCCCGATGTTACGCATCTCGAGGCCGGAAAAGGTCGCCGCCGACATCGGGGCGTCGTCCTTTTTCTCCGGTTCTTCGGCTGCCTTTTTCTTGGCCATCGCGGGTGTCGCCACCAGCGCGAGCACCACCAACAGGATCCAGAATCTTTTCATCAGTTTTTCCTCCCTCGCCGGATTGATCGGCGGCGCGCCTGAAGACGGTCTCGTGAAGCCAGCAGCGCCGCCCGCAGCGCTCGCGAATGTAACATGAAAGAACGACGGACGCGAAACTCTGCCATGAACATTTTGGTAGCCTTGAGAAAGGGTTTCTAATGAGCAAACGTCGCTTCGAACACGCCAACAACCCGGTATTCGCCAGCGCGGACTCGGTGCTGCTTTTGCCCTTCGGTCGACGATCCTTCCTGCCGGCTATCGTCCACGCGTGTGGCGGCGAGGCGGTGACGCTCGACGAGACCACCGACCGAGAAGTCTTTCAGCTGACTGCGACGCCATCCGACGTCACTCTGGTCTACTCTGGGATGGGGTCGCCGGCGGCGGCCAACGCCCTCGAGATGGTGGCCGCAGCGGGTGTAAAACGGGTGGTGGTCTTTG
>Ga0255052_10002593_pt1 | contig 12951 bp, 12 predicted proteins | sample JV7_2_21_MG_FD_188632 | JGI IMG/M metagenome (GOLD analysis project Ga0255052, IMG submission 188632) | Seawater microbial communities from Jervis Inlet, British Columbia, Canada - JV7_2_21 | ecosystem: Environmental > Aquatic > Marine > Inlet | place: Canada: British Columbia | collected... | reverse complement strand
GCTATTATCACTGGCAGGGATATGATACAATCGAGCGACAGTTATTTCTGCCGCGTACCGGATATTTTATCTTCTCGATCTCGGTTATTCTGCCTTTTCGAAGGTAAAGTAGGTTGAATCGAGAACGCCGGAACCATACAGACCAACATAAGCGATATACTTGTACAAGCCGGGAGGTGCCCCTGCCGGTATATCTTCATTCACATTTTCTATATAACGTCCGCCGTAGGCCGCTACGTTGAGACCATGGAACAGCTTTACCGGTCCGAAGTGCACACCGCTGGGCAATTCTGCCATGATCCACAGATCCCCTGTCAGAGCAAAACTTGAGAAATTGAATATTCCACCCGCGTATGACATGCTGCCGCCTTCGGAAGGGATAATGATCGGTGTGTCGTGCGGATAGAGTTCGATCACTCCAGCAACAGACTGGTCGAAGTAGATTGCCCCCATATCGGAACGGGTGCCGTCTGGATCGAAAAGATCCGGCCTGCCGGCATCTATGCAGGCGGAGAGCCAGCGCAGATAGTAATCCGCTATGACGGGAGCTACAAACTGCGGATCTTCGGAGATCTCCCCGGTTCCGGGATTCGGTACAAATGGTACGGGAGGCCCGGAATAACCCTGGTAATAAGCCCCCTCCACATTGTTCCAAACATCGTTGTAGGATATAAAAACCGGTGTGGTCTGATGCTTGAAGATTCCGTATCTACCATTTTCTGCAAAGATGTTGTTCTCGATATAAACAACACCCCCGCCTGCCCAGTCGTGATATCCGTCCACACCGTTCCCGACGATAGTGTTGTTGGTCAGATGGGTGGTACCCAGGTAGGGATCAAAGCCGTTGTAGATGTTGTCAACTATGACGTTGTTCTCTATGTGGGCTGTCCCGCCGAAATCGTTCCAGATCTGGATACCGTGTCCATTGTTGTGGACGTAACAATTTCTCACGATCTTGGTTCCTGACGATGCACTGGGATTCATAAATATACCGATATTACCCGGTGAACCTCCTCCCTGATGACTGTTACGAACCTCGAAACCGTCAATTACGTAGTTTGTAGCACCACTGAGGGCAGAGATGACATCTGCGATACCGCCACCGTCTATAACGGTCTTATCCGGCCCTGAGCCAAAAAGATTTATGCCCTCGGCCATGTGCAGGTTCTCATGGAAGATTCCGGGGGCGACAAGAACCGTGTCTCCCGGATTTCCAGCGTTGATCCCCTGCTGGATCGTGTCATAATCCCCGGGAACATGTATTACTGCTGCACATGCTGCACCGTAAAAACCGATGCTGAGAGTGACGAACAGTATCAGGTTCTTTTTCATAGGAACACCTCCACCAGTGAAAGAAGTTACGGGTGTCTCTTTCCTGCTTGAGAGAGTACCACAGATATGCATGATTTGTCAAGTTAGATAAAACCCCAAACCGAAAGGACGGTCTTGAAATATACTCTTGACGGCGACCTCTCTCACGAATATTCTTACACGAGAGAATTCTGTTGACATACTTTGTCCGTCTGCAGCGTTTTACTCCAGTCCACTTCTTCATTGTGGCTCGCGCCGTTGGAGGCAGACAAACGGGGAAAGAGTGATTATGAAAAGAATACCTGATCAGCTCATTCGCCTGTCCGTTCCTTTCCTGTTTATCATCTTGGCACTGCTTATAATTAAGCAATTCGTAACCCCCGAAACTTTCGGCGATCTCGGTCACTACAGAGCCGCAGCTATCGAGGATATCTCGTCCATTGAACCTCATTACGCAGGCTTCCAGGCATGCCTTGACTGCCATGAGGATATCATGGAGGTCCAGCAAGGATCATATCACAGGAACATATCGTGCGAAGTTTGTCATGAACCCTCTCTGGAACATGTTAATGATCCAACTGAACACCTGCCCCCCGCACCGCGCGAAAGGGGGTTTTGTCCGCTCTGTCACAATTATCTGGACGCACGTCCCACCGGATTCCCCCAGATAATTACGATGACTCACAATCCCGGCAAACCCTGTATCAACTGTCACGATCCTCATGATCCAACACCTCCCCATGTCCCCGGGGATTGTGCTGCATGCCACCGGCAAATAGCGAGGACCAAGATGGTATCTCACCACGTTGACATTCAGTGCACCGAATGCCACGATACGCCTGAGGAACACATGATTAATCCGAGGCTCTCGCGAGCCATGAAGCCTGCAGACCGGGAATTCTGCGGGGGCTGCCATGCAGAAGATGCCCAGAAGTCAGTAACCAATCTGAGGATCGACATCGACACACACGGTGGAGTTTATGTATGCTGGGAGTGCCATTATCCCCATCTTCCCGAAGCACCTGAGGGAGGGGCACCTGAATGAAAAAAGGATTGAAGCGAAGGGAATTCATTAAAAAAACAGCGATAGCTTTGCCTCTGCTTTCCCCTGCAGGTATCATGCTGACCGATCTTGTCAGGACCTCATGTGCCTGGGCCGGGACAGGTGAAGTGTCGGGATACAACCCTTTAGATCATTACTATGGGATGGGAATACATATTGACAGGTGTATCGGATGCGGCCGGTGTGCTGAGGGCTGTAAAAAGGAGAACCTCGTCCCCCGAGAACCGTTTTTCTTCAGAACGTGGGTCGAGCGCTACACCATCTTCTCGAACAGAGAGGAAACGGAGGTTGACAGCCCGAACGGGGGGATCAATGGCTTCCCGGAACTCAAAACCCAGCAGAATATATTGAGAGCGTTCTTCGTTCCGAAACTCTGCAACCACTGTGACAACCCTCCGTGCGTTCAGGTCTGTCCTGTTGGAGCCACCTTCAAAACCCAGGACGGAGTTATTCTCGTGGATAACGAGTACTGCGTCGGCTGCAGGTACTGTATACAGGCTTGTCCATACGGGGCACGGTTCCTGAATCCCCTGACCGCTACAGCTGACAAGTGCACTTTCTGTTATCACCGTCTGGTTCGGGGGCTCCGTCCGGTTTGTGTCGAAGTGTGCCCCACACAGGCAAGAGTGTTTGGAGAGATCGGCACCCGAAGCAGCCCTCTGGTCAGATTCAGGCGAATGAACAAGATTTCTGTTCTAAAATCCGACCTCAACACCGAGCCTAAAGTCTATTATGCAAATCTTGATGGGGAGGTGAGATGAGCGCAGATCACCTTGCTGAAACTGTCGATCGCCTGGAATCAGTCCTCGAGCAGGTTGTCGGTTTCATCTATCCGAACGAAATAGAACTCCAATGGAGTCTCCTCATAGTTATATATCCCTATATCACGGGCCTTGTCGCCGGTGCTTTCATTCTCGCTTCACTCGAGAAAATAATGAATGTCAAAGAGGTCACCCCTACCTATCGACTCTCTCTTCTCACGGCGCTTGCCTTCCTGATTGTCGCACCGCTCCCCCTCCTGGCCCACCTCGGGCATATAGAACGCGCACATGAGATATTTTTTACTCCGAACCTGTCATCAGCGATGGCAATGTTCGGGTTCGTCTATGCCTGGTATCTCGCGGCGGTACTGTTGCTCGAGATATGGTTCGAGTACCGGAAGGATATGATTCTCTGGTCCCGAGAGGAGAGTGGTCTGAAAAAGTGGTTCTACCGGTGCCTGGCTCTTTTTTCGACGGATATATCCGATGAAGCCGTCGCCTTCGACCACAAAGCTGCAAGGGTGATAACGATGATCGGGATACCTTCCGCCTTCATCCTCCACGGTTATGTCGGTTTCATATTCGGATCGATCAAGGCAAATCCCTGGTGGAGCAGTGTGCTGATACCGATAGTTTTCCTCGCTTCTGCGATAGTGTCCGGCATAGGCATGGTTATGCTGCTCTACATGATCATAACGCCGCTGCGTTATAAAAAAATAGACATGGTCTGTCTGAATAAGCTCGCAGAGTTTCTCCTGCTCGCAATCATTATCGATTTCTCTCTAGAAATGCTCGATTTTATACACCGGCTCTACGAAGCAGAGGAGTCGATAAAAATTCTGTCGCAGATGATCTCGAGCAAACTGATGATAAGCCTCGTTGTGGTACAACTCCTTCTCGGCACCCTCGTGCCAGCCATCAGCCTCGCATTTTTCCGTTTTACGACCTTCCCGGACGAGATCAGGAAACTCGTGTATTTCCTGGCTGGCATACTGGTTCAAGTAGGTATTTTCAGCACTCGATGGAATGTTGTGATCGGCGGGCAGCTGTTTTCAAAGAGTCTCCGGGGCCTCACGGTTTACAAAATGACGTTTTTTGGACTCGAGGGTCTTTTTATCTCGATAATCCTCCTTGTGCTCCCTTTCTTCCTCCTTTATTTCCTGATAAGGATCCTTCCTCCCTGGCGGAAGGCCAAAGAAGCCGGGCAGAGTTAACGTCCCCCCATTCTCGCTAATATGGTTTATTGCCATCCCAGCAAAAGGTGCAGAGCTTATCTTTGGGAAGCCCGATGGCGGTCACCAGGTCCGACATCTTCTGATACTTCAGTGTTGTCAGTCTCAATCGCTGCCGTATGCGGTCGACCATTGCTCTGTAAGGTTCGGTCTCGGAATTGGAGTACTCATCCAGGTGATTACCGGACTCTCCTTCCAGCTCTTTAACGGCTCTTCGCCCTGCCAGATCGAGTTCGGATTTTGACTGTGAGAAGTTGATGAACGGGCAGCTGAAGACCAGGGGCGGACAGGCCGGGCGCATATGGACCTCTCTGGCGCCACAGTTATAAAGTCTCTGTATGGTGTCCTTGAGCTGTGTGCCCCGCACGATCGAATCCTCGCAAAAAAGAAGGCGTTTGCCCTGGATGAGCTCCTTTATGGGGATCAGCTTCATTTTTGCGACAACATCCCTTATCCTCTGTTCAGTGGGCATAAAACTGCGCGGCCAGGTCGGGGTGTACTTGACGAAGGGGCGAGAGTATGGAATCCCGGTTTCTCTCGAATAGCCAACAGCGTGTCCCGTCCCCGAGTCGGGTATGCCGGCAATGTAATCGACCTCGGTGTCGTCTGCTCGTGCCAGTGCCGCTCCGCAGCGGTAACGGACGACCTCAACGTTTATCCCCTCATAACTCGACGCCGGGTAGCCATAGTAGACCCAGAGAAAAGCACAGATCTGCATCTTGTCACCAGCCGGCTTGAGAGTCTCGAACCCGTCAGTGGTGATGCGAACGACCTCACCGGGTCCAAGGTATTTCTCGATCTCGAATCCAAGGTTCGGCAGGGCGCATGTTTCCATGGTCGCTGCCAGGGCGCCCTCTCTTCTGCCGATGATAACAGGCGTCCTTCCAAGACGATCACGTGCGGCATAGACAGCGTCCTCGGTTAAGAGGAGCAGCGAGCACGAGCCCTCAACTGAATCGAGTGCTAGCTTTATCCCGTCCTCGATCGTAGCTTCCTGGTTGATGAGAGTTGCGATCAGCTCCCCGGAATTTATGTGGGACCCGCTTATTTCTGAGAAGTGGATAGCCCCCCTCTTGAAGCTTTCATCAATGAGCGTTTTGGCGTTCAGCACTCTTCCGACGGTCACGAGAGCATATTTACCATGGTGTGATCGTATGATGAGGGGCTGCGCCTCCGTGTCGTTGATCACCCCAATGCCCAGATGACCGTTGAATTTCGAAAGGTCGTCCTCAAACTTACTGCGAAATTGTGTATTTGTTATATCATGAATGGACCGTTTGAACTCGTCCTTGTTTTTTACTACCATTCCACCCCTCCAGGTGCCGAGGTGAGAATGGTAATCCGTGCCGTAGTAAAGATCTGCAACACAGTCCTTATCTGAAACCACACCGAAAAATCCGCCCAAGGTCTCCTCCTGAATTTTTTATCGGTCGAAAGTGAACAATAAAGAGTAACGGTAAAACAGAACGCAGTCTGCGAAGTCAGTTGTCGCTACCGCTTCCCGTTTCCAGGGTTTCGATAACACCAGCACCGACACTGTCTCCCCAGACATTGACAGTCGTTCGGAATCTGTCGAGCAGCCAGTCTACAGTCAGCAGTAATGCTATGCCCTCAATGGGAAGTCCAACGGCTTTCAGGACTATTATCATCGTGACCAGTCCTGCTTCAGGGATCCCCGCCGCTCCGATCGCCGCCAGTGTAGCCGTTAAAAATACAACCACCTGCAATAGAGGGCTCAAATGGATTCCGTAAGCTTGGGCAATAAAAATGGCTGCAACGGACTCGTAGAGTGCTGTGCCATCCATGTTGATGGTCGCACCCAGAGGCAGAACGAAACTGGCTGTCCGGTTCGAAATCCCGTTTTCTTCCTCGACTCCCTGAAGAGTGAGCGGTAGTGTCGCCGAGCTCGAGGCTGTCGAAAAAGCATTCATCAGGGCAGGACCGATACCCCTGGCATACCTCACAGGGCTTCTTCGCCCGATTATCTTCAGAATAAGTGGTAATATTATAAATCCGTGTATGGCCAGACCGATCAGAACAGTGAAACTGTATTTACCCAGGGCCAGCAGTTCCGGCAGAAAACCGCTGAAACCGCCAGCGTGTCCGATCCGCGCGGCTATCAGACCGAAGATACCCACCGGAGCTATGATCATTATCCAGTTGACGAGCTGCATCACTGCGTCGTTGAGTGTTGAGATGACCTGTATGGTCGGACGCACTCGCTCCCCCAGGACCGAAAGCGCTGCACCCAGAAGAAGTGAGAATATGATCAAGGGGAGGATCTCCATGTGGACCATGGCTTCGAAGATGTTGCGAGGGACCATCCCCTGTTTTCCGGTTTCCATGTCTCCGACCATGACTTCCTTCAGAGTGCTTCCAACGTCCCCTGCTTTCTTCCCGTGTAATCCTCCCGAGGCAGACAGCGTTATTTCCACGCCAACCCCTGACAGTTCGGGTTCCGGTTCTGCAGAAACAAGCTGGTTACCCATCCTGCGGAAAGGATGTCGAGTCCCGTCCTCCCCTTCGACATACAGGAGATCCGCCTCCGCCTTCCTGCTTTGCCAGAGTTTCACTTTGACTGATTTTTCTGAAAGGGATTCTATAATACCCTGTACATCCTGGTCGAGGAGTACAAGGACATATTTGTCCCCGTAGCGTGTGGTCAGCCACGATCCATCAGCCAGGGTCACGGTGCGGTTGTTCTCTCCACCCAGTGTGTAAGCAAACTCAGGATACAGCTCACCCGGCGATATACCTTTACCCGGCTGGACAATGTTGACCAGGACAATGCCTATCAGGACAGCTATGCCGGTCGTCATGAGGTAGTAAGCAACGGTGCGCAAGCCGATGGAACCGAGATTGCGAATGTCGCCGAGTCCAGTGATCCCGACGATCATAGACAGCATAACCACAGGAATCACTATCATCATCAGTGAATTGAGGAAGATCTCGCCGAGGATAGAGAACTTGATCGCCAGGTCTGGGAACCAGCCGCCTATCGCGGTACCGAACAGGATGGCCAACATGATGCCGATCATCAGTCGCGAATGCGAGCCGCCGTCCCGGTTCATGGTCACTGATCCTTCTACCGACTGTTTGTGTTGCGGGAATTTAATGAATACCTTGCAGGTTTTCTCCTGCAGGTACTAATTCTAACCCATCTCACCACCCTCAGCAAGGAAAAACATCCAGAGCGTGCCTGGTGATCGCTTGACATATCAGAGAACGCCTGATAGTATAAATAATGAGGAAATCTTAAACCTTCGATCAAGGATTGTTGTCCTATGACTGCAGACAAGATTCACCACTTCATCTCAGCCGGGGAAGCCCCCACATTTTCTCAAATGCCCGGATTGGAAACCACTGTTCTATCGGGGCTTCATGGTGAGAAAATGATGATGGCTTTGAACGCGACCTTACCCGACAACCGAGTCCCGCTTCACACACATCCGCATGAACAGGTCGGTATGGTTTTTTCCGGATCGGCCAGGTTATTCATTGGTAATGAAGAAAGAGTTGTGAAAAAGGGTGATTTTTACTGTATTCCTGCGAACACTCCTCATGGCGATGAATGTCTGGGTGACGAACCTTTTGTGATGTTCGATATATTCTTCCCCGTCAGGGAGGATTTTATAGAGAAAGTCGTAACTCCAAAGTGAAAAGGACAAAGGATAAAACATGAAAAACGTGAATAAGCTGTTCGCACAAATGCCGGCTTTTTTTCTCATCAGCGGGTGCCTGTTCGCACAAACTGGAGGATTTCAACATCACGGCGAGTCACCGCATCACAAATTCGAGGACGTCGATAAATGGGCCGAGGCTTTCGAGGACCCGGAAAGGGACGCCTGGCAGAAACCCGACGAGGTGATAAAAGCTATCGATTTGAGCGTTCACTCCACAATTGCCGACATAGGATCGGCAACGGGCTACTTTCCCATAAGGTTTGCGCGTGTCGCCAAAGAGGGTAAAGTTTTTGGTGTCGATATCGAACAAAACATGGTCGACTACCTGAATGAGCGTGCTGCAAAGGAAGGCCTCACGAATCTGGAAAGCGTGTTAGGTGAAACAAACGACCCGAAGATCCCCCGGCAGGTCGACATCGTGTTCATATGTAACACCTACCACCACATAGAAGAGAGAAACAAATATTTTGAAAACCTTCTCAAATACCTCACCTCAGATGGCAAGCTTGTAATCGTTGACTTTAAAAAAGGGGATCTCCCCGTCGGACCCGGCGACAGTATGAAGATTGCAAAAGAGGATGTCATTCAGGAAATTACATCGTCCGGATACAAACTCTCTTCATCACCATCTATGCTGCCCTACCAGTATTTCCTGGTCTTCGAGGTGCAAACCCACTGAATGAAAGGTGCCACGGACCTCTAGACCTCTGTAACAGCATCCGTTGCACTAGCATCCGTTGCGGCCTCAGTTGCGGCCTCCCGAGCCCCACTTGAATCGAACATCGACTGTATGTATATTGCATTGAGCATGGTGATAGGGAAATTGAGCAACCAGGGAGGAAAAATGATCCCGGAGATCACGCTGAAGAATTACATCGAGCTTGCAGTTGCCACTGAAGAAAACGGAGCCAAATTCTATCAAAAACTGGCGAAAAAATTCGCAAACAACGAGGATGTTTCGGATCTGTTTACCCGGCTGGCGAAGGACGAGGCGATCCACAAGGCTAAGTTCTTGGAACTGTTGAATGACCTGCCGGAGGAAGGGATCAGCCTTGCTCCGGAGAGAGCTCAGTATGTGAAAGCAATGTCAACCTCCAAGTTTTTCTCTCGAAAGAGAGGGCCCTTCAAAGACATAGACAAGATAATAAATCGGGACGACGCACTTGAAACGGCTTTTAGCTTCGAGAAGGCCACTCTCGGCTTTTATCAGGCAGTGAGGGACTTCTTCGTTGGTGACAGCAAGGTGTTGATCAAGGTGATCGAAGCAGAAAAAGAACACGTCGTCAAGATCATGGGCGTTATGATGACCGGTGCGAAATTCCGGGGACTCGAAAACGATTGGTCTTGAATAAGATACACATGAGTATGCGAGGTGCGACCATGTCAAACGCAAAGGTAACCGTTCCCCCGGCTGTCAATGAACCCATCAGATCATATGAACCCGGCAGTCCCGAAAGGGCCTCCCTCCAGGCGGTACTTCAGGATCTGAAAGCACGTCAGATCGAGATCCCTTTGATTATCGGCGGTAAGGAGATCAAAACGGGAAAGACGGCCACCTGCGTCATGCCTCACAACCACAAAGAGACCCTGGCTACCTACCACCAGGCCGGCGAGAAGGAAGTCCTGATGGCCATCGATGCAGCGCTGGATGCGTGGAAAACCTGGTCAGTGATGCCCTGGGAATCCCGTGTAGCTATTTTTAAGAGAATGGCCGTGCTGCTGTCCGGACCATACCGGGACCTGTTGAATGCCTCCACCATGCTCAATGTGAGTAAGAATGTTTTTCAGGCAGAGATCGATGCCGCTTGTGAGCTCATCGATTTTTTCAACTTCAATTCCTGGTTTGCCCAGACGATCTACGAGCAGCAGCCGCTCCACTCCCCCGAGGGCCAGTGGAACATTCTGGAGCACCGGCCGCTGGAAGGGTTCGTTTTTGCCGTCACACCATTTAATTTCGTCAGTATTGCGGGCAATCTGCCGACCTCCGCTGCTCTCATGGGGAACGTAGTTCTTTTGAAACCGGCTTCCAGTGCCGTGTATCCCGCCTATATTCTGATGAAACTGTTCAAGGAAGCGGGACTCCCGGACGGCGTGATCAACTTTATCCCCGGTGCCGGTTCGCAGGTCGGACCGATCGTCATGAACAATCCCAATCTGGCGGGAGTCCACTTCACAGGATCAACCGAAGTGTTCAGGGGCATGTGGAAAACGATTGGTGACAATATCCCCAACTACAGATCCTACCCCAGGATCGTCGGCGAAACGGGCGGGAAGGATTTCTGCATCGCACATGAATCAGCGGATGTAGACTCTCTTGTAACGGCCATGATCCGCGGGGCCTTCGAGTACCAGGGACAGAAGTGCTCGGCCCTGTCGAGGGCTTATATCCCCACCACGATCTGGAAGGATGTGAAGCAGAAATACGTAACCGAGGTTTCATCCATCAAAACCGGGGACCCGGAGGACTTCACCAACTTCATGAACGCCGTGATCGACAGACAGGCATTCGACACCATTACATCCTATATCGACGGGGCCAAAAAAGCTGATGGCGTTGAGCTGCTGACTGGCGGCGAGTACGACGACAACATAGGATATTTCATACAGCCTACAACCTTTGTAACCCGTGACCCCCGGTTCACGACCATGTGTGAAGAGATATTCGGCCCGGTCCTGACCATCTATGTCTATGATCCGGCGGACTGGAAGGATACACTGAAATTGGTTGACGGCACATCGCCTTACGCTCTCACCGGCTGCGTATTTGCCAACGACCGGCAGGCTATCACCCAGGCAACGGACGCGCTGACCCACGCTGCAGGGAACTTCTACATAAACGACAAACCCACGGGGGCAGTGGTCGGTCAACAGCCGTTCGGCGGCAGCCGGGCTTCGGGGACAAACGATAAGGCGGGATCCATGTCTAACCTTATGAGATGGGTATCTCAGCGCACGATCAAGGAGACCTTCGATCCTCCGAAAGATTACCGGTACCCCTTCATGGCTGGATAAAAAACAGCATGAGTATCAGTTTTTTTATAAGCCATCTCATCTGTCCGGAATGCGGCACAGGTTTATCGATTGATAGTACGCATGGACAGATCATCTGCTCTGACAAACACTCATACCCTTACACGCAGGACGTTCCTGATCTTGTTCTTCCTGAGGAAAAAAACAGCCTCAGCAGGCACCTGAAAAGCTGGGAAGAAAAACGGCTGGATCAAGGCTGGGGAAGCCTGACAGATGAGGAAGTGAGGTGCCTGCCTTTTACCAACCCGCCGTGTTTTCCGCACAATTACTGGCAACTGCAGAGGGCCGGGTATCAGAAACTGGTCACAATCTTACGTGACGGGATCCCCGGTTCCGTTCCTCCGCTCGAGAAGGGTTCACTCATAGCGGATGTCGGCTGCGGACTGGGCTGGCTGGCTCATCAGCTGTCCCGGCTCGATTACAAGGTACTGGCAATGGACCCGCTCACGGAAGGCCCCCTGGGTCTACTCAGGGGAAAAAATGTATTCGGAATGAACGAGAACCTGGGTTTTGTCGCCGGCACTGCTCTCCACCCTCCTTTGAAGGTGGGTGTCTGGAACGCGATCATTCTCAATGCTGCGTTACAGTTAATACCGGATCCGGAAGAGATATTGAGCGTTCTTCACAGAGTTATATCCGCAAATCGGCGGAAAAAATCGATCCTCGTGATCATGAATACGCCGCTGGACGCAGATGGTTTCATCGAAAGACCGGACAAAGAGAAAAGCGACAGAACACTGGAGGATTATCTCGAGAAAAGCTGCTTTGAAGTACTTCGCTGGGATCGTTCGCTCCTTTACCTGAAATCGTTGGATCGCCTGACCTGTAATCCTATGATCAGTTCGATACTGACTGCAGTGTCCAAAAAAAATCTGCAATTCCCCTTCGTGATCCTTCGTTCAGAAAAATCAGGCTGAGCTGCTTCCGGCCTGTATTCCATTGACAAATCGCCTGATAGCGGACTACCTTTAACGCAACCAACAGACAGGAGGAACCGAATGCAGTCAATTAAGATCCTTGTTGGCGAACACAAGCTTATCCTCGAGTGTCTGGATCAACTCTCTCTTGCCGCCAAGAGAATCGCCGATAATCAACCTCCCCCAAAAGAGTTTTTCGAGGAAGCACTGGATTTCTGTAGAATATTTTCCGACAAGTATCATCATTGGAAAGAAGAATATACCATGTTCGGCCTACTCGCCCAGAAACACGAGGGCACTCTGGATGCGCAAATCGAGCGGCACAGAAACCAGCACGAGCATTGCCGCAACCTCATCCGCGCGATCTCGGAGTCTCTCGAAGGGTATTCCGTGCAGCTCAACGAGAGTTCGAGAAAGGTACACAGGAATGTGATTGACTATGTTGAGACGCTCCGGAGTCACATAAGGTCTGAGAACGAGGTCCTCTTTCCCATGGCGGAACAAGCTCTCTCCGATGATGAAGACGAGCGCCTCATGAAAGAGTTCAAGAAGTACGAGGAAAAGATCGGATCTAAAATTCCTGACACCTATCGAAAACTCGTCACCAGACTTGCGGAGATGCTGTAGGAAGGAGTTTAGCTGTGAATGATCCGCATAACAGGATTTCAAGAAGATCTTTCCTTGGCAGAAGTGTAGCTTCCATTGTCGGTGCAGGTGTTGGTCTGGGCAGCACTGTTTCTGGTTCCGAACCTGAGGAAAAACAAACAATAAAGGAGTCCAGAGTCCTGGGCAGGACCGGCTACAACGTGTCCGACATTTCATTCGGGGGCGCGACGATGCAGGATCCCTCCCTGCTCGAGTACGCCATAGACCGCGGAATCAATTACGTCGACACCGCCCGGCAGTACTACGACATGGAGAAGGTCATCGGGCAGATCTTTCCCTCCAAAAGGG
>Ga0255052_10002592_pt1 | contig 12953 bp, 11 predicted proteins | sample JV7_2_21_MG_FD_188632 | JGI IMG/M metagenome (GOLD analysis project Ga0255052, IMG submission 188632) | Seawater microbial communities from Jervis Inlet, British Columbia, Canada - JV7_2_21 | ecosystem: Environmental > Aquatic > Marine > Inlet | place: Canada: British Columbia | collected... | reverse complement strand
TATGCCTTTAGCTGTTGTTTTGATCCTGCTCGTCGTCGGCTCTCTCATTTTTCACGTTCTCAGTCCCTGGACATTCACTCCGTTGGCTTCCAACTGGGGAATGGTGGACAACACAATCGATATCACTCTTATCGTCACCGGAATTGTTTTTGTCGCGGTCAATCTGTTTCTGGCCTATTGCGTCATCAGGTTCCGACATAAGAAAGGCAGCAAATCGGCCTACGAACCCGAGAACAAGAAGCTTGAGACCTGGCTCACCGCAATTACGGCAGTTGGTGTTGCAGCGATGCTTACGCCAGGACTGTTCGTCTGGGCGAACTTCGTCAACGTACCCGAGGACGCACATGAAGTTGAGGCCGTCGGCCAGCAATGGCACTGGAGCTATCGCTATCCGGGGGACGATGGCAAGTTTGGTGAAGTCGATGCCGAACGCATCAGCAATGACAATCCTTTCGGCATGGATCCCGACGATCCGAACGGGCAGGACGATATTCTCGTCATGCACCCTGAGGCACGCATTCCGGTCAATAAACCCGTTAAGTTCCTGCTGCGCTCAAAAGACGTGCTGCATGATTTTGCCGTCGCTCAGTTCCGCGTCAAGATGGATCTGGTCCCGGGCATGGAGACGTTCCTATGGCTAACACCTACCGAAACGGGCCGCTTCGAAGTTCTTTGTGAAGAACTCTGCGGTATCGCGCACCACACGATGCGCGGTGCGGTTGTTGTCGAGGAATCAGATGACTTCGATGCCTGGCTCGCGCAGCAAGCAACGTACAGCGAACTTAATGCACGGGCGGCTGGCAATGCCGCTGTCGGGGCAGCCCAGTACGCCGTTTGTGCGGCCTGTCACGGTCAACAGGGCGAGGGACTTGTTGCGCTAAATGCGCCAAAGATTGCCGGACAAAGCACCTGGTACCTGACTCGCCAGCTCATGAACTACAAGAGCGGCGCTCGTGGCGCGCACCCCGACGATCTGTACGGCAAGCAGATGGCGCCGATGGCTGCGACATTGGCCAGCGAGGCCGCGGTCGACAATGTTGTCGCCTATATTCAGACGCTGCCGGACGAGCCGGCGCCGCAGACGATCGAAGGCGATGTTGCTAACGGTGAAAGGTTGTACACGGTTTGCGCGTATTGTCACGGCTCTGCCGGTCAAGGCGTTCAGGCATTGAATGCACCCCGGGCGGCCGGCATGTCCGACTGGTACCTGGCTCGTCAACTGCAAAATTTCAAAGACGGGATCCGGGGATCACATCCAACGGACTTTTACGGGTTCCAAATGGGCTTTATGGCTAACGTCCTGCACGACGAACAAGCCATCGATGACCTCGTCGCTTACATCAATACGCTTTAATAGGATAGCCGCATGGGATACGTTGCAATCGCCGATCGCGATCATGAAATTGAGCATCACGATCCGCAGACGTTTATAACGAAATACATCTGGAGCCAGGATCACAAAGTCATTGCGATCCAGTACGGCGCCACAGCGATCTTTGTCGGCGTCATCGCGCTTGTTTTGTCTGCGATGATGCGGCTGCAGCTGGGCTTTCCTAATTCATTCTCCTTTATCAACCCGGAGAACTATTACCAGTTCGTCACGATGCACGGCATGATCATGGTGATTTATCTGCTAACGGCGTTATTTCTGGGCGGCTTCGGCAATTACCTGATTCCGCTGATGGTCGGCTCTCGCGACATGGTATTCCCGTTTCTGAACATGCTCAGCTACTGGGTTTATCTGCTGTCGGTCATCATTTTGCTCATCAGTTTCTTCGTGCCAGGAGGGTCGACCGGGGCTGGCTGGACCCTGTATCCACCGCAGGCAATCATGCCCGGGACTCCGGGAGTCGAGTGGGGCATCCTGCTGATGTTGCTCTCGCTGGTAGTCTTCATCGTTGCGTTTACGATGGGTGGCCTGAATTACGTTACGACGGTGCTGCAGGCGCGTTGCCGTGGCATGACGCTGATGCGCATGCCGCTATCGGTCTGGGGTATTTTCATCGCAACGATTCTCGGCTTGCTGGCGTTCCCGGCACTTTTGGTCAGCGGTATTATGATGTTGCTCGACAAGACAATCGCAACCAGCTTCTTCATGCCGGCGATCAGTTCGATGGGCGTCGATCCGGGTCATACGGGCGGCAGCCCGATCCTGTTCCAGCATCTGTTCTGGTTCTTCGGTCATCCGGAGGTTTACATTGTCGCGCTGCCGGCCTTCGGCATCGTTTCAGACCTCCTGAGCACACATGCCCGCAAGAACATCTTCGGTTACCGCATGATGGTCTGGGCGATCATCGCAATTGGCGGCCTGAGCTTCATCGTCTGGGCGCACCACATGTATGTCAGCGGCATGAACCCGTACTTCGGTTTCTTCTTTGCCACGACGACACTGATTATCGCGGTGCCTACGGCAATCAAGGTTTACAACTGGGTGCTGACACTCTGGGAAGGCAATATCCATCTCAGGGTGCCGATGCTGTTCTCAATTGCATTCATTTTTACGTTCATCCACGGTGGTCTGACTGGCCTGTTCCTGGGTAACGTGACGATCGACTTGCCTTTATCTGATACGTACTTCGTGGTCGCGCATTTCCATATGGTGATGGGCGTGTCGCCGGTCCTCGTTTTGTTTGGCGCCATTTATCACTGGTGGCCAAAAATTACGGGTCGCATGTATCACGAGGGGCTTGGTAAGTGGCATTTCTGGATGACGTTCCTCGGAACCTATTCGATCTATCTGCCAATGCATTACCTTGGCTTCGCCGGTGTGCCGCGACGTTACTTCGCGATGGGCAATACCGAGTTCATGCCCGAGTCTGCGCAAGACCTGAATGCCTGGATCACAATGTCGGCGTTGTTCGTCGCCGCAACGCAGATCCTGTTCTTCGCTAACGTAATCTGGAGCCTGAGGAAAGGGCCCAAAGCAGATCCGAATCCATGGGATGCGACGACGCTCGAATGGCAGACGCCGGACAATCCACCGAAGCACGGCAACTGGGGTCACGAGCTGCCCGAGTGTCATCGCTGGGCGTACGACTACAGCGTGCCGGGCTACGCAGACGATTTCATTCCGCAGAATGTTCCGGCGGACAAAGCTCCGGCTGGTCGTGATCACGGAGGCGAACACTAGTGGAGATCGGCCTTATCGTTCTGGCGACAATGCTTGTCGCCCTGCTGGGATGGTTGCTCAAGCAGTCATTCAACACCCAGCCGTGGGTCGCAGAGGCGGTTGATGAGGCGTCGTATCAGGCACCATTCAACGCGAAACCGAAGCTCGTCGCACTGACGACGTTTCTCGCCGTCGTAACTTCGTTCTTTGCTCTTATTTTGAGCGCGTATTCCTTGCGCATGGAACTGGGCGACTGGATTCCACTGACAGAGCCGCAACTATTGTGGATCAACACGGGAACTCTCGTGCTGGCCAGCGTCGTGTTTCAATGGACACGCAACGTAGCAGTTAGCGGGCGCATGTCGCAGGTAAAGCCGGGGCTATTGCTAACAGGCGCTTTGACAATCGCGTTTCTCGTCGGTCAGTTGATTGCGTGGCAGCAACTCTACGCATCCGGGCAATACATGACGAGCAATCCGTCGAATTCATTCTTCTTTCTGCTTACGGGTATACACGGTATTCACATTCTCGGCGGCATGTATGTGTGGGGGCGCGCCACGATGAGAGCATTCAGTGGCGGCGATGCCGATGCAGTTAGTCACAGCGTTGAGTTATGCACGATCTACTGGCATTTCTTGCTGCTGGTATGGCTCGTGTTATTCGGATTGATGTTATCGACCTAAGACTGTCGATTTGACTTGGGGTTAAGTATGTCAGAAGCGGTAATGGAACAACCCGGCTCTAAAGGGCTCGTCCACGACTGGTCCAGGGACAAGCAGGTATTCGGCGTGCCCTGGGGCAAGGCCATGATGTGGATCTTCCTGCTAAGTGACACGTTCATCTTCAGTTGTTTCCTGGTCGGCTACATGTCCGTGCGTATTTCGACGACGGATCCGTGGCCAATTCCAAGTGAAGTATTTGCCCTCTCGTTTGGCGGAGACCCCATCCCGCTGATCCTGATCGCGATTATGACGTTTATCCTGATCACATCGTCGGGCACGATGGCTATGGCCGTGAACATGGGCTATCGCAAGAATCGCAAAGCGACATTCTGGCTGATGGTTGCGACCGCCTTACTTGGCGCATCGTTTGTCGGTATGCAGGCGTTCGAGTGGACCAAACTGATCGTCGAGGAAGGCGTTCGGCCCTGGGGTAATCCGATGGGTGCCGCTCAGTTTGGCTCCAGCTTCTTCATGATCACGGGTTTCCATGGCATGCACGTATCGGCCGGCGTTATCTATTTGCTGGTCATCGCCAATCGCGTCAGAAACGGTTTCTACGAGAGGCGTGGCGGCAACTACGAGATTGTAGAGATCACGGGTTTGTACTGGCATTTCGTCGATCTCGTCTGGGTATTCATTTTCGCATTTTTCTATCTCTGGTAAGGGACTTCATATGGCAAGTGAAGACGGACAACAACACCCTCTGAGTATCTATTTCTGGATATGGGGACTGCTGTTTGTTCTCAGTTTCTTTTCCTACATGGTTGACTACCTCAACTTTCAGGGAAATCTGCGCTGGGGATTAATTCTGCTGTTCATGTTCCTGAAGGCTGGCTTCATTATTGCAATCTTCATGCACATGAAGTGGGAGCGCATGGCACTCAAAGTCGCGATACTGGGCCCACCTGTGGCGATTCTTGTGCTGATCTGGCTTATGTCCTTTGAAGGCTTCTATATCGAGGACACACGTGTTGACTACTACGGCGAAAGTACGTTCGAGCCCGAGCCGGTGCATCATTAGCGCTTGATAAACTGTTACAGTCCAAGGGCCTGATAGTCGTGATATCGGGCCCTTTTTGTTTGTGGGGGGTGTAGAACATGCAGGCTTTGATTTGCGTTGCAGGTGTTGTGGCAATGCTCGCGTTCGCGTATTTGCTGTCTTCAGATCGACGTATGGTCAAGCCGAGAACGGTCATTGTCGCCGTCGCATTGCAGGCGACCGTTGCGGCATTGGTGTTATATGTTCCGGCGGGCAGCGATGTTCTTGATGCCATTGTTAAGGGCGTGCAGTACATCATCAACTACGCCAATGACGGTATCGATTTTGTTTTTGGGGCAAAGGCGAAAGAAAGCCTCGGTTTTACGATCGCGCTCAATGTACTTCCGGTAATTGTGTTCATCGGTGCGCTGATGTCCCTGCTTTACTACCTGGGCATCATGCAACGCTTCGTCGGCGTTTTCGGAGGTTGGTTGCACAAGTTGCTGCAGACAAGCCAGGTGGAGTCGATATCGGCTGTGTCCAATATTTTCGTCGGCCACACCGACGCGCCGCTGGTTGTACGTCCCTATCTGAAAGACATGACGCAGTCAGAGCTGTTTGCGGTGATGACGGGCGGCTGCGCAACGATCGCCGGCGCCGTGATGATGGGATACGCCGCCATGGGTATCGACCTCAAGTATTTGATCACGGCGAGCTTTATGGCCGCGCCGGGCGGTTTGCTGATTGCCAAGATCATGATGCCGGAGACCGAGACGCGGCAGGTCGAGTTCGATCCGAATCAAACAGGCGATGTCGATCAACCTGTGAATATTTTTGAGGCAATCGGCAACGGCGCGATGACCGGCATGCAGGTTGCATTCAGTGTTGGTGCAATGCTGGTCGCATTCGTTGCGTTGATCGCGTTGCTCAATGGTGTATTGACGGGCGTTGGCAACTGGTTTGGTATGGAAGGCTTCACGCTGCAATGGCTGCTAGGCAAGTTATTTCTCCCTGTCGCATTGCTGTTGGGCGTACCGTTGTCCGAGGCGGCTCAGGCGGGCAGCTTGATCGGGCAGAAACTCGTCATCAACGAATTCTATGCTTACGTTTCCTTTGTGGGGATCAAGGAAACACTGTCGGCGCACACACAGCTTGTCGTCACCTTTGCACTCTGTGGCTTCGCCAACCTCTCGTCTATTGCCATCTTGCTTGGCGGCCTCGGCGCCGTGGTTCCCGAGCGCCGTCACGACATTGCGAGACTGGGTCTAAAAGCCGTGATTGGCGGTACACTCGTGAATCTCATGAACGCGTCGCTTGCTGGATTCTTTTTCACACTGCAGGCGGCGTAAGGCGGGGTCAATGAGCAGGGCACTTATTCTCGTACTGGACTCGTTCGGCATCGGCGCTACAGCGGATGCGGACCGTTTTGGTGACGCAGGGTCCGATACGTTCGGTCATATCGCGCGTGAGCGCTTTTTGTCACCTGATGGTCCATTGCGATTGCCTAATCTGGCCCGACTTGGCCTTTACCACGCAAGCCGCGATAGTACCGGTGACTTTCCGGCGGGCGCGATTATCGATACCAAAATAGTTGGTGCCTACGGTTTTGCCGAGGAACTCTCGAGTGGCAAGGATACGCCGAGCGGCCATTGGGAGATTGCTGGCCTGCCGGTATTGTTCGATTGGGGTTATTTCACAGAGCGTGAGAATACGTTTCCGCAGGAACTGCTCGACAAGCTCGTGGAACGTGCCGAATTGCCCGGGTATCTTGGTAATTGCCATTCGTCAGGTACGACAATAATCGCCGAACTCGGCGACGAGCATGTGAAGAGCGGTAAACCGATCTTTTACACCTCGGCCGACAGCGTATTTCAGATCGCCTGTCACGAAAAGGCGTTTGGTCTTGATCGTTTGTACAAATTGTGTGACATCGCAAGAGAACTGGTCGATGAATACAACATTGGTCGCATCATCGCACGACCGTTTGTTGGTGATGGGCCTGAAACCTACGTGCGCACCGGCAATCGCCGCGATCTGACAACGCCCCCGCATGCCGATACCGTGCTCGACAAACTGGTTGCAAGCGGCGGTGATGTCATCAGTGTTGGCAAGATCTCGGACATTTATGCTCATCAGGGCATCACGAAGAAAGTGAAAGCGTCAGGCAATGCGGCACTATTCGATGCCACGCTCGAAGCGTTTGGCGACGCCGGCGATCGATCGATTGTGTTCACGAATTTCGTCGACTTCGACATGCTCTACGGCCACCGGCGTGACGTCGCAGGTTATGCGGCGGCGCTCGAGTACTTTGATAGACGGCTTCCTGAATTGCTCGAGTTGATGAGCGATGACGACGTCATGTTTATTTGCGCCGATCACGGTTGCGACCCAACCTGGGAAGGCTCCGATCACACGCGCGAGCACATCCCGGTACTCGCTTACGGCGGCAGAGTGAAGCCCGGTGCGCTGGGCAAGCGCGAGACATTTGCCGATATCGGGCAAAGCATCGCGACACTGTTTGACCTGCCGCCGATGGACTATGGCACGAGCTTTCTCGAGACTACTTAAATCCCATCGCCACCAGTGGTGTCAGGCACGAGACGCATCGCGAGCCAGGCGCTGACCACAATCCCGAGCAAAGTAGCAATTGACAGCCACAGTGGATGTGGAATGGCGATGAAGTTCGCGACCGTAGCAGCAAATACCATGCCGCCGACGATAACTGCGCAATAGAACGGTTTGATCTTACCGGCGTAACCGGCGACAAGTGTGCCGACAAATGCCGCAACGACAGACGACGCCAAAATAAAAAGGAATGCGCCGATAGGTAATGTTGCAAGATATGGCTCAATGGCCGTCGGGTCCGAGAAATCGAGACCGGCGGGTGGCGGGAATACCATGTAATTCACGCGATCGATCAGCATCACTGTCAGGAACGCTGTCCCGATCCCTGCGATGATAGCAATAACGTTCCGAATCATTAGCGGTTCCTTTCCTCCAGCGCATTCTGAATTCTTGCAGCTAGCGCTCTTGCTTCTTCTGCAACGCGATCGGTATCGATAGTCAGTATTTCGCGCTCCAGCATCAGGACTTTACCATCGACGATCACCGACGCCACATCCTGCTCGTCATTGACGTAAACAAGATGTGATATTACGTCGTATGTCGGCACGTGGTGTACATCGTCGAACGCTACCTGAATAAGGTCTGCGCGTTTGCCGATTTCGAGTGATCCGATGCTGTCACTCAGTCCGATAGCAGTCGCGCCACCACTTGTGGCCATGTTCAGCACAGTACTGGCGGACATGACTTCCGGGTTCATCTGCTCAACTTTCTGCAGGAATGCAGCAAGGCGCATTTCTTCCCACATGTCGAGGTCATTGTTGCTCGCCGCGCCGTCGGTACCAAGCCCGACTCGGACGCCAGCCTTGAGCATATCGGCGACCGGCGAGATTCCCGATGCGATCTTCATGTTTGAAGTCGGGTTATGAATCACGCCTACCTTGCGCTCGGCAAGAATCGGAATCTCTGCATCAGTCGGCCAGACAACATGTGCTGCGATCGTCGGTCCGTCAAAGAAACCGATGGATTCGAAGAATTCGATGCTGGTCATGCCAAACGTATCTTTCGAGTATTGCACTTCAAATGGCGACTCGGACATGTGAATGCTGATCGGCACGCCAAATTCCAAAGCTGCTTCGCGTGTAGCGCGTAGCTGCTCCGCGTTCAGTGTGTAATTCGCATGCGGGCCAAAAATGGGTGTTATTCGAGAATTCTTGCCCTGCCATCGTTTGATGAACTCGCCGCCTTTTTGGATCGAGTCGACAGCGCTTTCCGCGTCGGGGCTGCGCTGGTCGATAACAGTTGCAGAGATGAGTGCACGCATACCGCAGCTATCGACAACATTGGCAATGACATCGGGGTAGTAATACATGTCAACGAAGGTTGTCGTGCCGCCGCGAATCATTTCCCAGCACGCGAGTTCGGTACCGATGCGGACGAACTCAGCGTCGACGAACTCAACTTCGGCCGGGAAGATATAGTTGGTGAGCCAGTCCATGAGCCCAAGGTCGTCTGCAACACCACGCAACAAAGTCATTGCCGCATGGGAGTGGCCATTGACCAGGCCGGGCATGACGATACGGTTTTGCCCGTCGAGAGTTTGCTTGGCCTGGTAACTGGCTTGGATCTCGGCGGCCGGCCCGATAGCGATGATTACTCCGTCGTCAATCGCGACAGCGCTGCCCGTGTGGACGGCCGCCGCCTCGTCCATCGTCACGATGTAATCGCCAGCGACGATCAGGTCAATGAGATCACCTGAGATCTCGCCAGATGCCTGATCGGGATCGCAAGCGGTAAGGCCGAGAATGACGAAAAACGTTATGAAACAGCGAGTTACTATTGTCATGGATGTTCCTCTTGGCGCCAATTGTAGCACCGCGATGACAAATGCCACGTGCAAAAAAAAGAGCCGGCCACAAGGCCGGCTCTCGGTTAGCACTGCGAGCTTTGGCTAGAAGCTCTTTGTGATCCTCACGCCGAACTCGCTCGCGTCATTGCTCAAAATGCGCAGGACGTAGTCCTGGACGTAGAGTGCTGCGTTCGTGTATCGCTCGTCGGTAATGTTTCTACCATAAAGAGCGGTTGACCAGCTTTCATCAGCCGCCGTATAGGCGATGTAGGCATTGAGGATACTGCGATCTTCGATCTGCGTGAACCGGGACGTATCGTCGGTCGGTTCTCCCCACATCTCGTCACGATACGAGTAGTCGGCGCGCAATGTCACTGTGGCACCACCTTGCAGTGGAAATCGGAACTCAGGGCTCAGTGAATACGTGAGCTCCGGCGTCAATGGCGCCACGCCCTTGACAACTGTAATATTACCCAATCCATCGTCTATTTCCTGCTTATCGACGTTAACGTCTATGTAGCCGAGCGTTGCGTGGAACAGGAAGTTGTCGCCGAAGAGCATCGTGCTCTCCCACTCGAATCCGGTCGACGTCTGGTCGACGACGACCGAGAAAGTCGAGAAACCGCCGCTGCTCGACTCGCTGACCTGGTACGGCAGGTCCGTGTAATCGGTGGTGAACACGGCCGCACTCATCTGCAGCCAGTCCGACACCTGACCCTTGATACCGACTTCGTAATTCACGGCCGTGACGTTATCCGTTGCCACGAAACAGTTGGGGTCGCCTAACAGGCAGAATGGGCGCTCCGGGAACCGCCCGGACTGGTAACCACTCTGGATGGCGCCATACAGGTTCATGCCGTTGCCCATCGTCCAGCTGGCCGACAGGTCCCAGCTCAACTCATCGAAACTGGCCTTGCCGAAGACGTCGTCGCCGCAGCATTGGGTGAACGCATCCTTGTCATCGTCGGTGTAACGTGCACCGGCCGCTATGCGGAGTGTGTCCGATACATTGAAGCCGAAGTTGCCGAAGATTGCCTGACTCGTAATTTTGCCTTCGGTAATGAAATCAGCCGCTCCGAAGCCCGCAAAATTGTAACCATTCTGGAAGTTGCGCCCGTCTTCCTCGAAGTAGAACAACCCTGAGACGAAGTCCCAGCTTCCATAGTCACCGTTTAGCTGGAACTCGACCGAGGTCTGATCGGCATCACCGACCTCCGGATAGGAGAAGTAGTCCTCCGGGAGACTGTCATCATCGAGACCAGCCTTGTACTCTGAGCTCCGGGTGCTTGCAATGACCTTACCCGAAAGATCATCGGTGAAGCTCCAGTCGGCTGTTATGGAGAGGCCTGACGCATTGTTACTAACGCGCGTCTGGTTAGCCTGCATCGTGGCATTGTCATAGGGGTCGGACGGAAGTTCTGTATTGTCGTGTCCGAAAACCGTGAATAGTGAGAAATCGCCAAACGGAGCCTCGTCGATCAATGTGGTGTAGGGGCGTAATCCACCCTTGCCCTCGTTTGCGTCTGCCGAGAACACAATCGAGAAGTCGTCACTCGGCGCATAGCGATAGGTTAGTCTGCCGTAGACTTCCTGCATCTCACCGACCTCGACGCCGGCATTGGGTAAATTGATAAATTCCCCGATGCCATCGCGGTGCTTGTAGCCACCTGTGAACGACATTGCTGAGCTATCGGATACGTTCCAGTCGGCGTAGAAGTCGCCGTCAAGACGGCCGCGAGAACCGGCTTCCAGGCTGACCGTGGCGCCCGGGTTTTCACCCGGTGTCTTGGTGATAATGTTGACGGCGCCGCCGATCGAGTTGCGACCGTACAAAGTACCTTGCGGGCCACGCAGTACTTCAACACGATCGATATTCGAAAGGCTCCAGTTCTGACCGACCTGGCGTCCAAGATAAACACCGTCGACAGACACGCTGACGGCCGGGTCAATCGCGATCAGGTGATCCTGGACGCCGATGCCGCGAATAAATACATTAATAGACGAAACGTGACCGGCCGAGAAGCCGGTGACGTTCATATTCGGCACAAACTTGCCGATATCGTTAATTGTCGTAATGCCCTGAGCAGCGAGTTTGTCGCCGTCAAAGGCGCTGACCGCGATCGGCACATCGTAGATGCTCTCGGCACGCTTGGTTGCGGTAACAACTATTTCTTCAAAGCGTTCGTTCCCTTCGTCTTGCGCCACAGAGGGCTGCGGCAGACCTAGTGCGAGTAAAACCGGCGCCCACAGATGGACGCGTAGACTATTTTTGTTCATTCTTGAATCCTCCCAGTCAGATTTGACCTTAACGTGGAAAAAGTTACGAAACAGATGCTTACTATTCTACCCCCAACTATGGCGGAATTGCGGCTCTTATCATGTTGATGCAATGAGAACCTCGCTCCCGACCTACACAGCGCCAGCCGGTGGCAAATTGTCAGCCGAGATGGTGGATGCCTACACGGAAACTGGCGTGCTCGTCTTGCGCGACTTTGTGACGCGTGATGCCTGTGCTGCATTGCGGCAATGCGCGCTCGAACTCGTCGATGCATTCGATCCAGCGACCGTGCGCAGCGTCTTTTCGACGACGAGCGATGAGCATCAGTCCGACGAATATTTCGTCGATTCCGGCGACAAGATCCGCTTCTTTCTTGAAGATGATGCATTTGACGAATCAGGCAAGCTAAGACAAGCGAAGGCCGACAGCCTGAACAAGATGGGTCATGCCATGCACGATCTCGACCCTGTCTTCGACCAATTCTCACGAACGGCACAGCTCGCAGAGGTAGCGAGATGCATCGGCTTTGACGATCCGGCGATTATTCAGTCCATGTATATCTTCAAGCCACCACGCATTGGCGGCGAAGTCGTGTGCCACCAGGATTCGACCTACATTTTCACCGAGCCGGAGTCCTGTGTTGGTTTCTGGTTTGCGCTCGAAGATGCAACCATCGAGAATGGTTGCATGCACTTCATCCCCGGTGCGCACAAAATGCCATTGAAAAAACGAAACTACCGTGAGGCGAATGGCACAGTGGTCAACGAAACGCTCGACCCGACACCGTTTCCCGAGCACCTGAAGCTACCGGCTGAGGCGCCAGCTGGAACTCTCGTTGTGTTCGATGGCAGGGCGCCCCACCTGAGCGGGCCGAATCATTCGGATATGTCACGTCACGCCTACACGCTGCATGCCATTGATCGCAAGTGTCACTATCCTGTGGAGAACTGGTTGCAGCGAAGTGAAGATCTGCCATTGCGAGGATTCGACGCCTGATGCTGTTTACCGACGTGATACGCACCAAGCGGGATGGCGGTGAGCTGTCGGACGAGCAGATTCAGTTTTTCGTCGATGGCCTCGCTGACGAGAGTATTCCGGCAGAGCAGGTGTCGTCACTGGCGATGGCCATTGTTTTCAATTCAATGACATTCGACGAGGCAGCCAAGCTAACTCTGGCCATGGCATCGTCGGGGACGGTGCTCGAGTGGCAGGACCTGAAGCTCGATGGCCCTGTCGTGGACAAACACTCAACAGGGGGTGTCGGCGACAAGGTCAGCTTCATGCTGGCCCCAATCGCAGCCGCCTGCGGCTGCCACGTGCCGATGATTTCGTGACGCGGACTCGGCCATACGGGTGGTACCACTGACAAAGCGGAGGCGATACCGGGGTACAACACAGCTCCCGATTTCGCGACATTCCGGCGGGTTGTTAAGGACGTTGGTTGTGCAATTATC
>Ga0255052_10002591_pt1 | contig 12954 bp, 8 predicted proteins | sample JV7_2_21_MG_FD_188632 | JGI IMG/M metagenome (GOLD analysis project Ga0255052, IMG submission 188632) | Seawater microbial communities from Jervis Inlet, British Columbia, Canada - JV7_2_21 | ecosystem: Environmental > Aquatic > Marine > Inlet | place: Canada: British Columbia | collected... | reverse complement strand
CACCGGCGTGGATATCTTCACGAATAGCGGCCGTCATTGTCGGGCCATTATCCGATATCCAGATTACGATGGTGTTATCTTCGATACCCGCCTTACGAATGGCTTCGAGCACTTCGCCGGTGCGATGATCGAGCTCGACAACACTGTCTCCGTATTTGTTGACGCCGGACTTATCCTTGAAATCATCCGCGGTATCGTTTGGAAAATGCGGACGGGTCCAGCCGATCTGCAAAAAGAACGGCTTGTCTGATTTTGCTTTTTTCTGTATGTATTTGACGGACGCGTTGGCGATATCGCCCTCGATCTGCTTGCGATACTCAAGCGTGTAAGGACGTACCTTTTTCAGCTCTGAACCCGCACCTTTTGCCTCGACGATGTGGGGTGTCAACGCCTTGCGCAGGGTATCAGGCACCCCCACTGTGTCCATGGCCCCCCCGCTCAACGTGCCATCCGAGGAACCGAAAAAGCCGACCAGCCATTGATCATAACCCTGGTTCTGAGGCTGACTATAGGCTTTCGGGCCAAGGTGCCATTTGCCGACATAGGTGGTGTTATAGCCAACACTCTTGAACATTTCGCCGAGCGTATATTCCTCTTCCAGCAATCCGCCCTTGGCACCCGGTGCGATGATCAACGACAGCCCGGAGCGGATTGAGTAGCGCCCGGTTACCAGGGCCGACCGACTCGGTGTACACCCGGGCTCGACCAGAAACTGCGTCATGCGCATGCCCTCAGACGCCAACTTATCGATATTGGGTGTGCGCATTCCGCCACGAATACCACCGTTGTAGGAAGACAGATCGCCGTATCCCAAATTGTCTGCCAGCATAAGCACCACGTTGGGATTTTTAGTTGCTTGTACTTGAAACCCAATCAGGCTTAGCACGAGTAAAGTAATGAGTTTTTTCACTTTGTTTTTCTCCAGCTATCAAAGATGCATCTTGCTGCCCCGAGAGGGGCAGCCACGGCTTGTTTATTTCCACATAAATTTAAATCCCATTTCTATAGCAATTTTGTAAACCTGCTGTTTAACCAGGATTTCATGCAGCCCCCTATTGTCATTCTCCACTAAATTCTGCGATCAGCGGCAAGCGCAAGAGAACCACATGAAAATTTGTTAGCCTCAGTCATAACGCCGTTTATTCCTGTCTATTTTTTCGGTTTATAGGGATCCGGTGTTCCTGCCTTGATCGGAGGCTCTTTCCCGAGCGAGATCGCGTGATCGATGAGCACCTGGCTGGCCGGATATCGTACCCACAGGTTGTCGGGGATCAGGCGGCGTCCGCGTTCTTCTTTCGGGTCCTGTAGCAGATTGTAGAACATGGGAATACTGTAGGACGTGTTGGGGTCGCCCAGGTCGCGAATTTCCTTGACCATCATTTTCCAATCGCGCCACTTGACACCGTAGACGTCTGTTCCGTTGTAGATGACAACCGACTCCCGGCCGGACTTGTCTGTCTTGCCCGTGAAGAAGTCGGTCATGTCGACGCTGTCCATCATGCGATCTTTAGGCACTTTACCGCCGGCGATGTTGGCAAAGGTCGAGAAAAGGTCCATCTCGTGAACGATTTCATTGGAGATGCTATCAGCCGGGATTTTTCCGGGCCAGCGCACCAGGAAAGACACCCGTAGCGACGCTTCCATGCCAGAGAAGTAGGTGCCGCTCCAGGGGCCGGAGAAACCCTCGTGCGGAGGCGTCCCTTCGGGTCCGTTGTCGGAGGTGAAGATGAATATGGTGTTGTCCTTGATGCCCTGCTTGTCCACGGCGTCCAGCAGCCTGCCGACGTAAGCGTCGGTCTGTGCCAGGACGTCAGCATAGTCGCCATTGCGCGTGGAGCCTGCGAAATCCGGGTCGGGAGTCACGGGCATATGGGTTTGCGTGTAGGGTACGAAGAGGAAGAACGGTTTCTTGCCCTTCGCTTTCCGGTTGATGAAATCGACCCCACGGTCCGTAAACTCGCGATCGACGACTGCCCGTTTGGCAGAATCATAAAGAGCAACCTCTTTCGGTTTTTCTCCACGCTTGGCTTCCATGAGATGTGCATATTTCACCTGCGGGTGCACACCTTCACGGAACAGGTCATTATCTGGCCAGTAGCTCTCGTCCGTGGTGTTCGGAATACCATACCACTCGTCGAAACCCTGATCGGTTGGGTAGCGACCTTTCGAGTCGCCAAGATGCCATTTGCCGAACATGCCCGTCGCATACCCCGCGTCCGAAAGCATCTCCGCCATCGTGTATTCCCACTGCGTCATCCCATACACGCCGGCGCTCAGGGGAACCTTGGACGTGCCTGAACGGATCGCATAGCGCCCGGTCAAGATCGCAGAGCGGCTCGGTACGCATTGTGACTCGACATTGAAGTTCAGGAGTTTCAGCCCCTCATCCGCGAGGGAGTCAATACTGGGCGTAGGCGCACCACGAAGTATGCCACCACCATAGGCGCCGATTTCGCCCCAGCCGAAGTTGTCCATGAAGACCAATACGATATTGGGCTTGTCGGCCGCGTGCGTCGGTAATGTAACCAGGGTCAATAAAATCAATGCAATTGCTGTTCTCATTGGAATGCCTTCTGTTTAGCTAGATGTATCTGTTTGAATGCCGAGGCTCCTTCGCAGCGGGCCTCACCCGGTTTACTGCCATATAATCTTGTAGCCGATTTCGATCGCGGAATCGGTCACCTTATCGCCGCCGAGGCCGACCGATGGCCGGATATAGGCGCTGTGCCCCTGGGTGCCGAAATATTTATCCAGCATCAGGCCGAACTCGGCATCGAGAAAACCGAAATCGACGTCCTGCTCCTGGTCGAACACGTATTGCGGGTTGATCAGCATCCACTTCTGCTTGTCGGCGCTGGTCTTGAGGAAAAACACATCGAACAGGATCTGCTCGACGTCGTCGGCGCCATCCTCTTCGTCGATGCTGAACTTGTACTGCACTGCGGGCGCGACCAGGCTGTTGGCAATGCCGAAGGGGGCAAAGAACACGCCGAACACTTGCGGGCCCAGCGACAGGGTTTGCGAACCGGTAATCTCGTCACCGGTCGGCAGAAACAGCTCGATGCCGACCGCAACCGCCCTTCTTTCCTTCATGTTCAGATAAGGAACATTCAGGAAACGCATATCGACCACGCCGACACCGCTGTCGTCCACCTCGTCATCGCCATCGTCGTTGAAGTCCGCCTTAATATCGTTAAAACGTAACCGGGTTCTGAATTGCCAGTCACCGTTGAGGATAGGCGCGCGGAATTCGATCGTGGTGACGTTCTGGTCGCCATCGCCGTCGGTTTCGAGCTTGCTGGCCTCGTGATAGACGCGGAAGTCGTGGGTGAAGTTGATCGGATTGGTACCGGTTTTATCCGCCTTCTGACCCTCCTGCGCGTAGACGGCGCTAGACACCAGGGCTGCAAGCAGCAGGCAGGCTGGTGATTTTACTGATTCGAATTTCATAATAATATCCTTAGACAAGTTGAATAAATTAATTTGTGGAAACCTTTTACCGCTTGTAGGCCTGCAATTTGGTTCCGTCGCAAGCTGGGAAACCTTCGCGCGCCGATTTCTCGGGTTTATCCTGTAAGAACGCCATCTGGTCGACGCCGTCGATCGTGCGATCGATCCGTTGCGGGTTAAAATCAGCATGAAAAACAGGGCTTTATAGATCAAGAAGATGAACTTTCGCATTAAAAATCTTTTTTGTTTTGGGTTCTAATCGAATTTGACGTGAATCATGTATACCCCCCATCGTCATGACTTCACTACCGGATTAGTGCAAAATCTCGGGACCGGGTAATGCTACGGCTTGAATTCCTGATTCAGATCAAGAAATGGACCAACTGGAAACCATACATCTGTTAAAAGTAGGCTCGCTCGACGAGCTGAACCAGCTCTCCAACGATATGGGGTGGGACGCGAAGTATAGCCGACTGGCGGGTGGACCCTTCAGCGGGCACTTTCAGGAAGGTGTCAGCGAAAAAGTTATCGCCTCCAGCGAAACCATATCCGTGCCGATTACGATCAAGGTCGGCGGTATACCGGGTTATGTCGCGTTGTCGATGTGCCTTTCGAATGCTCCGATAAAAGTCAATGGGACCGACCTGACGCCGGATTCATTCCTGATCATGATGCACAGTGCCGGGTTGCCGGGGACGGACCTGAAATTCATCAGCCAGGGGCCCGCGGAGATTCTCGTCGCGCTGGTGCCCGAAGCGGTGTTGGAGCAACAGCTAGGAGAATCCTATTACACACTGAAAAACACGCTGCAGTCTTCACAGGTGGTGCGCGCCGCCAGGACCGAAGATCCACAGTTTTTCATGAGCTGGTTCCAGTACTGGTCCTATAATGTTGGCTACGACGATGAACTGGAACGCAAGCTGTTCTCGGAGCGGCTTTTCGATATCGTGATCGACTCGCTGGATCATATTGCAGAAAGTTTCGAGTCGAAATCGGTAAAAAATATCAAGATCCTGCGGCATTCCAAGTCTTGCATCAATTTTTTGATCGACTATTTTTACGCCAACCCGGAGTGGGTGCTTTCGGTAGAAGACATGAGTGCGATTACCGGCCTGAGCCGCAGAAACCTGTTTTACGCTTTCAAGCAGTATACCGGCTACACTCCGTACCAGTTCGCTAAATTTGTCCGGTTGGATTTCCTGCACCGGGAACTGCTAGCGGGCAATGATGACGTCACCAACCTCGCCTTGAAATACAATTTCAACAACCTCGGCGATTTTTCCGCGATATACAAAAACACTTACGGAGAGCTGCCTTCAAAAACCCTGCGGGCATAAAGGGGTCGGTGGCAAATGAAAATCATTTGCATTTGGAGTGCTCGATTTTTACAAGATTGCAAATGAGAATTAGACGCATTTGTCACCGACCCCTTTAGAATCCCGTGACGCGTTCGATCAGCCAGAACGCGGCGACGCCACCGATGCCGTAGGCCGGCACTTGTTGCGCCCAGGCTGGCCATTGGCGACGCAGTTTACGCAGCGCCAGAATCAGGACCAGAATAACGGCAATAAACAGCAGCTGCCCGAGTTCGACCCCGACGTTGAACATCAACAGCGCGAGTGGCACCTCGTTTTGCGGCAGGCCGATGTCTCCGAGCGCGCCGGCAAAGCCGAAACCGTGTAACAATCCGAAGACGAAAGCCACGATCCACGGGTAACGTGCGGTCAGGCTCGACTGTCCGCGATTGACCTTGACCAGTTCACTCGCCAGGAACAGGATCGACAACGCGATGGTCGCTTCGATCGGCGCGCCCGGCACCCACAGGACACCAAGCGTGGCCGCCGCCAGCGTGATGCTGTGCGCCAGCGTGAACGACGTGACCGTGACCAGCAGTCGGCGCGCGCCGCTGACAATTAGCAGCAGCGCCAGTACGAAGGTCAGGTGATCGAAACCGGACAGGATATGATCGATACCGAGCAGCGTGTAATCCCACGCGACCTGCCACGCACTGCGCTGCGAGACGACCTCTACCCACGGCTGGCTCGGTCGCGCGATCGCGGTGGTCTCGCTGCCGTCGAGCCATTTGAAACGCGCGAACACGTCGGTGATCGTGGCCTCGAGGCCGGCGAAGCGAATCACGGCGCCGTCGATGGCACTCCGCGGCACGTCGACCACACGCCGGTGCAATGCCGAATCCGGCAGCTGCTTGACCGTCGGGGTGCCTACCGTCTGCCAGGTTTCGGGAAGTTCCAGCCTGGCGGGGTGCGGTTTTTGGTAATAAATCGGCGCGCGCCATATCACTTCGAAACGATCGGGCGTGAGTTGGCGCAATTCCAGTGAAGCGGGCTGTAATTCGTGTGCGAATGTAGTGTTCACACAAAACAGCAGCAACAACCCCGCGACAATCCGGCAGCAGCGTAGCATCAGCGCGTCTCGCCGGCGGCGGCGTTCGACACAATGCCGCCCGCGGCATCGCCCGGATGCTCGACCGTAATCTCGTAGGTCTCTCGCAGCTTTTGATAAGCCACATCTTTTTGCTGCTTGCGCTGCTCGGCCTGGTATTCACGTAAAACCCGGTCGCGGATTTCGGCAAGCGCCGGCAGGCGCGCGTCGATACGCCGATCGATCATGACCAGATGCGCGCCGAATGGTGAATACAGGGGTCCGATCCAGTCTCCGGGCGTCAGTGCAGCTGCTTCGCGCGCAAACTCGTCGCCGAAATCGCGCGCGATTTCACTCGGCCGTGCGAGTTGATAGGTCCGTGGTGCCAGAGTCGGGTCGCCGAGCGTATCCGGGTTAGCGCCCTGGTTAAGGCTGGCTAGTAACTTCTCGGTATCGGCGGCCAGATCCTCGCGCTGGTCGGGATTCAGGTAAACCTGGCGCAGCGAAAGTTGCGTCTCGCTGTGGAAACGATCCGCGTGCTGTTGTAAATAAACGTTCAACACATCGTCGCCATAGTCCTGCGCCGACAGGTCTTCGAGGATGAATTCGAGCTTCATGCGCATGCGACGTCGCACCATCGGGTCGTCCTGGTCGAGTCCCATCGCCAGCGCCTCGCGGTAAAATACTTCCTCGCGCACGTGACCTTCAATCATGGCGTCGAGTTCTTCCGGCGTCGGCAGACGTGACCAGGTGCGCTCGAAATTTGCCGCGAGCTGCTCCACGTGGCCGGGGGCAACGTGGATACGCTTCGGCGCCTCGCTGACCGTTTCGCGGGTCAGGTCGTAAAACACGAACAGCGCGGCGCCGATCAGCAGGAAATGCAGCAGCGGTTCGCGCCACAGACGCGAAATCATGTGGCTCATATCAATAAAATGATCGGTTTAACCTTGCCAGACGCCCGCCATCCTCAGGACGGGTTGTACCAGATCGGCGAGGTGTAGGCGCGCTCCTGGCCGATGATCTCGGCTTCCTTCGGAATTTCCGTGCCGAAACGAAGCTTGTCGTAGAGCACCCAGCGCGGCGTCGGGATCTCGATCACGCGCGCGTAGTAAAAGGCGCTCTGCTTCGGATCGAAATCTGGATCGGTCCAGACCGCGGCGAGTTCCGATGCGCCGATGGTGTTGGTCCAGTTCGCTGCCTCCACGTCGACGGTATTGCCGACAGGGGTGCGGCAGCGGCCGTCGGCGTCGATCTTGCGCCCGCCCGAAACCGCGACGTCGTAGATGCGCTCCTGCGTCTTACCGTCCTTGTCGAGCCAGCCCTTGATGATCTGGATACGGTCGAGATTGGCGCCGACCGGGTCGCGCAGCGCGTAAGCCATGAAGGCCGGAACTTTCTTGCCCTCGGCCGCCGGCGGCAGGTCGCCGCCCATCGGCACGCCTTTTTCGTATCCGCGGAAAGCCGGCGCACGGCTGCGCAGGTCGTCCTCGGTGTATTCCCAGCCGCCGAAGAAACGCACCGGGATGCGCGGGCCGGTGGTGGCGTAGGTTTCCTTGCGCAGCATCGCGTCGAAGATCGCCTTGCGCGTGTTTTCCGTCGACCAGACGCCCTGGTAACCGGAAGCCACCGGCAGATAACCCTTGATCTCGCCGAGTTTCGACTTGATGAACGGATGCCCGACGCGGGACTTGGAAGGCTCGACGCTGACGGATTTACCAAAGTAGTTTTCTTCCTCGGCGGTGGTGAGCCCTGTGTGGCTGTCCGTTGCGCCGATCATGCCGAACTTGTACGGGTTAGTGCCGAGCTTTGCCTCAAGCATGAGCCCGCGCTTCAACGCCTCGCGCGCATATTCGCCGGCCAGCATTTCGTCTTTCTTCAGTTGGGTCAGGTCGAGGTTGCCCACGTCCCAGTTCTCGTAGTCGGCGAACTCGTCGTTGGGCGAAAGAAAGGGATGTGCTTCACCGTCACCCTTTATTTGCGTCACTTCGTACAGCGGTTCCCAGCGCGCGCGCTGCTCGACGTAGTTCTTGTCGACCTTGCCGCCGGCGTATGTTTTATCGATCGGGAACATCCAGCCGTTCGACAAATTACCGTTATGCGACAGCGCCATTACCTGGCCGTTGGTTTTGTTTTCGTAATCTTCCAGCCACTTGTACAGATCCAGCGGATCGGTGGTACCGAGTGGCGGTTGCGTGGTCAGCGGCACGATCTGCTTCGCGCGCGTCGCGCCGTCGCGCAGGATCACGTTGCGGTGCAGGTTGAATCCCTTCGGCACCGAGGTCCACTCGTAGCCAATGAAAGCGGTGAAATGACCGGGCTCGTTGTATTTTTCAGCGGCGTCGACGATCCGCTCCCAAACATTGTTGGATACCCGTGATCCCGGCGCGTAGTCCTGTAGCATTTTTTCGGGCAACTTCATCTGCGCGAAATGTGTGATCAGGTCGAACGCCGCCTCGCCCGCTGCCGTGCCGCCCTTCTTGAAACCCTCGTACCATTCCTTGCCCTTGGGAATTGCGACGATGTTCGGCGTGCCTCTCTGAATGTCGATGGCGATGCCCATTAAATCGGTATGGTCGGTCAATACCATCCAGTCAAGGGGACGGCCGAGCTTGACCGGCAGCCCGGTAGACGACGTGACTTCCTCGCCGCGCGCAAAGCGCCAGGCTTCGTCAGGGCCGAGGGTGTTGCCGAACAGGCCGGCGTCGAGCGACAACCCGGTATGCAGGTGGGTTTCGCCCCAGTAAACCCGGCTCGGGAAGGAGCGCTGCGCGTAGGGTGAATAAGTCTCGCCGGGGTACAATCCCTCGAGCACCTCGAAGTTGGGGGTGCCGCTATCGGACGCTACTGCGGGGAATGACGTGGCTATTGCAAGGCAGAGAGCTGGCAAAACGGGATTGTTGTTCGGTTTCATGGATCTGGTCCTTTTTTGGATTCTTGGTAGTGGTAAGCGCGGTCCTGATTAAATCTTACAGCGAGCTGTTAGAATACCCACGCTGCGCCGACAAATCCAATGTTATAACTATCCTCGTCACCGACCCCTTTACTGCTTCCAGGCAAACCCGGTCGACCTCGCGTCAACGCCTGGTCTAAGAGCTAGTTGCAGCTGTGGGTATATTAGAAACAATTGCTCTCTGACACCCTTTTATCCTGCCCGGGGTAGAATTCTCTGATAGGATTCGCCAGGCACGGCATGAGCGCAGATGTATCGCTGTCAATTTACAGTAGATCACAGGATCGGTTGAATGACCTGAGACCGACCCGCTCATCGAAACCTGGACCTAAAAAGAAAAATTGCAAGATGATGCTGTTCTCCGCTTTGACCATGCCAACCCGTAGCTGCCTTCCAGGGCTGCTGGTGTTGCTATTGGCCGGTGGATGCGCCAGCCTGCCGAAAAATATCGATCGGCAGGAATCCTTCGCTTTTCGAAATACCGATACGACCGGATTGGGCAAGGATACACGAGCAGGGGTAACTGCTCATCCCGGGCAGTCGGGATTCCATTTACTCCCCGACGGCCTCGACGCTTTCACGGCGCGCGCGAAGCTGGCCGCCCGTGCCGAGCGCAGTATCGATGCACAATACTACCTGCTGCATGGTGACCTCGTCGGAACCCTGTTTATAGACGCACTGGTCAAGGCCGCGGACCGCGGCGTGCGCGTGCGTTTACTGGTGGACGACATGACCCTGGACGATCGCAAGGACATCAATGCGGCGGCGCTCGACGCACACCCTGATATTGAAATTCGCGTTTTTAACCCATTCGGCCGCAAGACGGTGCGCTGGTTCCAGCTTATATCGCGCTTCGGTGAGGTCACGCGGCGCATGCACAACAAGTCCTTTACCGTCGACAACCAGGTCACCGTGATCGGTGGGCGCAATATCGGCAACGAGTATTTCGAGGCCGATCCCGATCTCGTATTTGGCGATCTCGACGTGCTCGCCGTCGGCCCGGTGGTCGACAGTATTTCCGATTCATTTGATCTATACTGGAACAGTCCCGCCAGTTACCCGATATCGACCCTGGTCAGGGACAGTTCCAAACCGGAGGACCTGGACAACCTGCGTCGTCTCCTGTTCGACTTCTCCCGCCAGCATCAGGATTCAGCCTACCTGGAAGCTTTACGACAAAGCCCGATGGTTGATCTGGTCAAAAACTGGCAATTCGCTTTCGACTGGGGCGACGCGCAGGTACTGTATGACCATCCCGCAAAAATCAGCGCCGAGCGCGATCAGACCTTGCTCAACCTGATCACCGAACTCAAACCCTATACAGACAAGATTTCCAGCGAGCTCATCATCTTTACACCCTACTTCGTACCCGGCAAACAGGGCCTGGAAAATTTCAGAAAAATGCGCGAACGCGGTGTGCGTGTGCGTGTCCTGACCAACTCGCTGGGTTCGACCGATGTAACCGCGGTACACGCGGGATACTCCAGATATCGAAAACCGCTGTTGCGAGCGGGGGTCGAACTTTACGAGATCGACAAGCGCCTGACACGCGCCCAGCGTCGTGAAAGAAAAGGCCTCAGCGGTTCATCCCAAGCGAGCTGGCACGCCAAGTCATTCGTCATCGATCGCGAACGCGTGTTTATCGGTTCCCTGAATATGGACCCGCGATCGGTGGTCGAAAATACCGAGATAGGAATAATGATCGAGTCGTCCGATATGGCACTGGATATGAGCGACTGGTTTGATCAGATCGTAGACAAGGTGGCATTTCGACTGGCGCTGGAGAAAAATGCGAACGGCACCGACAAACTGGTCTGGCATCGCGAAATTGACGGTAACAAGCGGGTTTTTACAACTGAGCCCAACACCGGGTTCTGGCGACGATTCGGGGTGGGAATATTGCGCCTGTTGCCGATCGAGTCGCAACTCTAGCGCAACAGGGTAAAAGGGGTAACACTGTCCCGGTATTACTCGATGTTTAAAACTTCACCTCTACTATTAAACCTGACGTGGCGACTGACCGACCCCTTTACTGCTTTTTACCCTTTTTATTTTTCACGATACCAGGCTTTGCGATCTGCAAAGATAGCGTCTAAAGAAAGAAGGCAATAATGGGCCCCGGCTCGTGGGCCGGGGCGACGAACCCTATTCTTTTCTATCTGCAGGACAGGATTTCAAATATCCAGGATAACAGTGTTACCGTTCCCTATGCTACCAGCCGACCCACTTGTAGCCAACTTCGACCGAGCCTTCGGTGGGCCGGTCGGTGCCGACGCCAATGCTCGGGCGGACATAAAAACTCTGGCCTTTTTTATCCGGATTCCAGTTGGTCATCATCCAGCCCCACTCGAAATCGACGATCGCGTACTCGATATCAGCCTCTATGTCGAAGATGATTTGCGGGTCGGTGAAAAACCAGGACTGTTTGTCGTCGGCCATTTGCAGATAATTCAGATCGACGAGCCATTGTTCAACCTCGGGGCGACCATCCTCTTCGTCGACGCTGAACTTGTACTGCAGGCCCGGCGCAAACAACCCGCCCTTGAAAAACTGGGCCCAGAATATCTGTGGCCCGAGCGAAGTTGCACCCGAGCCGAGCGCGTCCTCGTCGGCAGTATCGAGAAACACTTCGAGACCGGTCGCCCAGGCCTGCAGCGTCTTTTTGTCGAGGCTCAATACCGTCAGGAAGCGCATATCCCAATCGCCGAGTCCATTCTCGTCGACGTCATCGTCGCCATCATCATTCAGATCGGCCGTGAGCGAGGTATAGCGCGCACGCAGCCGCCACTGCCATGCACCGTCTGCAAAAGGCAGCCGGACTTCCGCCGTGGTCACGTTCTGGGTGCCGTCGCCCTCGGTGTTGAGTCCGGTGAACTCGTTGTAGATACGGAAATCGCGTGAAAAGTTGATCGGGTTGGTGCCGGTCTTGTCCTTTTTCTGTTCTTCCGATTGGGCCCAGGCGCCGGTTGCCGCAAGGGAGAGGGCTAGCGTTACTGTCAGCGCCAGTCCATGTTTGCCTATAGTTCTCATGATTTGTGTTTCCTCTGTTTATTTCAAAAAATGTCGTGTAACCAACTGGGTTATTGCGGCGGCTGGTAAGGGTCCTTAGTGCCGGGTTTGATCGGCGGTTCTTTCCTCAACGACCCGATGTGCGCGCCCAGCTGACCGAGCGCGGCCTTCGGCACCCAGGTCTCCGGGAAAATCAGGTTTTGCGTTTCACCCGGATCCTTATGGAGGTTGTAGATGCGCGGTAGCCCGTAGCTCCTGGTTTCGCTGAGGATGTTATCCTGTTCCTTCAGGTGGAGCTTCCAGTTGCGCCATTTCACGCCCCAGACGTCGTTACCCATGTAGACGATCACTCCCTCGCGATTGGATTTCTCCTGCTTGCCCATGAGGAAATCGGTCTGGTCCACACCGTCAATCACGCGGTCGCCCGGCACCTTGCCGCCGGCGATTTTGGCGAAGGTGGGGAACAGGTCCATCTCGTGCACGATCTCGTCGCTGACGCTGCCGGTTGGAATCTTGCTCGGCCAGCGGGCGGCGAAAGGTACCCGAAGGCTGCCTTCGAAACCGGTGAACAGCGATCCCCGCCAGGGACCCGCTGAACCGGGAACAAAGTAGTCGACCGATGGGGTGCTGGATCCTGCGGGTATCTGTTCCGGACCATTGTCCGCGGTGAAGATAAACAGCGTGTTGTCGCGAATGCCCAAATCGTCGATCGCATCCAGCAGCATACCGTTATACGCATCGACCTGGGCCAGGACATCGGCAAAGCGGCCGTTGCCTGTCTTGCCGGCGAAGTCTGGATGAGGAATGGCCGGGTAGTGCGTCTGGGTGTACGGCAAATACAGGAAAAATGGTTTCTTGGCCTTGACCTGGCGTTGCATGAAGTCGATCGATCGGTTCGTCAAGTCCCCGTCGATGAGCGCGCGCTCCTTGAGGTTGTAAGGTTTAACCTTTTTCGGCGTAGAGCCTTTCTTGCCCTCGTAGACGAAGGTTCCCTCGACGCCACTTTCCGCGTAGCCGTCGAGCATTTCCCAGGCCGTCTCGTCGGTCGAGTTCGGAATGCCGTACCACTCGTCGAAGCCCTGGTCGGTCGGGAAGCGGCCCTCGGTGTGACCGAGGTGCCACTTGCCGAACATGCCGGTGGCGTAGCCGGCGTCAGCCAGCAT
>Ga0255052_10002589_pt1 | contig 12960 bp, 10 predicted proteins | sample JV7_2_21_MG_FD_188632 | JGI IMG/M metagenome (GOLD analysis project Ga0255052, IMG submission 188632) | Seawater microbial communities from Jervis Inlet, British Columbia, Canada - JV7_2_21 | ecosystem: Environmental > Aquatic > Marine > Inlet | place: Canada: British Columbia | collected... | reverse complement strand
GCGGCACGATCTGGCCGCAACCCGCATGGGCCATGGTCTGTTTCCCGTCTGACTTTGTTGGAGCCGCTATCCGTATCCAGATACTGTATGCGCGTCCCCGCCTCGTCAGTCGGGAAACAGACTTATGGCGCGGCCACGACAGGTAAATAGAGGTACCCTGAAGGAGTCAGGGATTCGTCCAGAGATGAAGTGGCACGACGCTGCCTGCAGGGAATTCACTATCTTCCTTGCGAAGTTCAACATAGCCGTCCGTACCGCCAAGGGAGGCGAAATCACCTGACGTGTTGGTTGGCACCGGCGTAGCGTGGATACTTCCGTCGTCCAGGTTTCTCGTGCGGACGGGCAGGAAACAGGTCAGGTCTGCGCTAGAATTCACATCTTCTGCCAGCACCGCGTATTGCACCGGAGCGATTTCGCGGGCGCTGGCCTTGAATAATGCTGGCAGGACATACTGGCGACAGCAAACCAGTGATGACACGGGATTGCCGGGTAACGCGAAGACCACCTGTTTCTCTGGCCCGATACCGAACCACATCGGCTTACCGGGACGCTGGCTGATTTTGTGGAAGACAACCTCGACGCCGAGCTTTTGCAATACCTGGGGTACGAAGTCCGCCTTACCCATCGACACGCCACCGCTAAGAATCAGCACATTGGCTGTCTCGAGATGACGGCTTAGCTCGCGCTCGAGAACAGCAACATCGTCTGCCAGATGATCGTGGCTCGAATTATCAAAGGCCTGGCCATTCAGCATCGCAACAAGTGCCGGGCCGTTGGAGAGGCGGATCTGGTGTGCAGCGACAGGCTGCCCGGGTGGCACCAGTTCATTGCCGGTCGAGATGACACGAATATCGGGCACACGGCCAACATCGATCTTGTCCAGACCGCAGGAAGCGATGATTGCGATGTCCATCGGCGAAATCATGACACCCGGATGCAGCACGTCGTGACCGACGCCGTGGTCGGAACCCCGAGGATGAATGAACTGGCTCGCTTTCACCTGGTATGTATCTTCGATCGTTGCGACATTTTCTACGACCGAAATTCGTTCTACAGGGATGACACAGTCACTGCCTTCCGGTAGCACGCCGCCGGTCATGACTTCAATGCAGTTCTGATCGCTTTGCAGCGTCTGAGCGGGATCACCCGCATGTTGTGTGCCCTGGATGCTGAACTGTCGGTTGCCCAACTCAAAGGAAGCGAATCGAATCGCTATGCCATCCATCATGACACGGTCGAAAGGCGGCTGGTCGCGTTCCGCGCTGACCACCTGTCGCAAGACTCTTCCCGCAGCCATATCGAGGGCGATGGATTCGATGTCGAATGTCGGCATCGATTTGGCAATTGCCTGCGATGCCTGTGCCGTGGTCAACATGGCCGGCGTCAGGCCTTTAAACCGGATACTTCGCGAGCGATAGCCCGGTGGCCGATGTCATTGCGGTAACAAACGTCGTCCCAGCGGATGCTTTCGACCCTGCCGTAGGCGACATCGCGAGCGTCAGCGACTGACTCACCCAGTCCGACGACACAAAGGACCCGGCCACCACTGGTTACAACGTCTTTGCCATTCATTGTTGTACCGGCATGGAAAACCATGGCATCGGCATTACCCGGCGCTTCGAGACCGGCGATTGACTTGCCTTTTTCATAGCCAGCCGGATAACCACCGGCGGCCATGACGACACCAAGTGCTGCTCTTGGATCCCACTCCGCCATTTCATCTGCCAGGTGCCCATTGAGTGTTGCTTCACAAAGTGAGACCAGGTCAGATCTGAGTCGCATCATAATCGGCTGGGTTTCCGGGTCACCCATGCGGCAATTGAACTCGATGACTTTTGGTATGCCGTCCGGGGTGATCATCAGCCCCGCGTAAAGAAATCCCGTGTAGTGGATGCCATCCGTACGCATTCCCGCGAGCGTTGGGTGAATGACCAGGTCGAGAATACGTTGCTCGATTTCCGGGGTTACAACGGGCGCCGGAGAATAGGCGCCCATGCCGCCGGTGTTCGGGCCCGTGTCGCCTTCGTCGCGGGCTTTGTGATCCTGCGAACTGGCGAGGGACAGCACGTTGGTTCCGTCCGTGATAATGATGAAGCTCGCTTCCTCTCCTTCGAGAAACTCCTCGACGACGATTCGACTTCCAGCAGCACCAAAACTGCCTGCACTAAGCATGCTGGTCGCCGCCTCTTCCGCTTCCCGGAGCGTACGGGCGACAATGACCCCCTTGCCGGCAGCCAGTCCGTCCGCCTTGATGACAATAGGAGCGCCGTGGTCACGTATGTAGGCCAGCGCGGGCTCGAGCTCATCGAAATTGCGATACGCCGCTGTTGGGATGTCATACCGCTGCAGAAAGTCCTTGGTATACGCCTTGGATCCTTCCAGCTGCGCGCCAGCGGCATCGGGTCCGAAACATGGCAGCTGTGCTTCCCTGAAACGGTCAACGATACCTTCAACGAGTGGGACTTCCGGACCAATGATCGTGAGACCGATAGCTTCGGCCCGGGCAAGCTCGAGCAAGGAATCGATGTCTTCGGCACCGACGGTGACGTTGCGGACACCTGGCTCCAGTTCAGTGCCGGCATTGCCGGGTGCGACGAGCACTTCGTCGACGCGAGAGGATTGGGCGCATTTCCACGCTAATGCATGTTCCCGTCCACCGCTGCCAACGATCAGAACTTTCATTGTTTAGTGCCTGAAATGCCGCATGCCCGTAAGTACCATCGCCAGGCCATGCTCGTTTGCCGCGGCAATGACTTCATCATCGCGCATCGAGCCGCCCGGTTGAATAATGGCAGAAATACCGTGTTTCGCAGCGCTGTCTATTCCGTCCCGGAACGGGAAAAACGCATCCGATGCCATCACTGAGCCCGTCACGTCCAGTCCTTCATCGCCTGCCTTGATGGCAGCAATCTTCGTCGAATAAACACGACTCATCTGTCCTGCACCGACGCCGATCGTCATTCCATCCTTGCAAAATACGATCGCATTCGATTTTACAAACTTTGCGACCTTCCAGGCGAACAACATGTCGCGGATCTGGTCCGCATTCGGTGCAATCTCTGTGACGATTTTCAGATCTGTTTCTGTGATGACCCCACAGTCAGATGTCTGTACGAGCAATCCGCCGGACACTTTCTTGAAGTCATAGCCAGCTGTGCCGGTGCCGGACCATTCCCCGGTGCAAAGAACACGAACGTTTTTCTTCTCGGCCAGGACGGGTAGCGCATCTTCGTCGATGTCAGGCGCGACAATGACCTCGACAAATTGCCTGTCGATGATGCTGCGTGCTGTTGCTGCGTCCAGCGATTGATTGAACGCGATGATGCCGCCGAACGCAGAGGTTGGGTCGGTAGCGAATGCGCGATCGTACGCACTTTCGATGTTGTCACGCACTGCGACGCCACAGGGATTGGCGTGTTTGACAATGACGCAGGCCGCGCCTTCAAATTGCTTCACGCAGTCAAGCGCGGCGTCTGTGTCGGCAATGTTGTTGTAGGACAGCGCTTTGCCCTGTAATTGTTCAGCGCGGGCCAGTGAACCGGCCGGCGCTGCCTGATCGCTGTAAAACGCCGCTTGCTGGTGAGGGTTCTCACCGTAACGGAGATTTTCGCTACGCCCACCCGAATACAGAAAGCGCTCGCCCAGCATATCCTGGCCCAGAGAGGCAGACAGGTATTGCGTAATCGCTGTGTCGTAGCTGGCAGTATGCGCATAGGCCTTGGCGGCAAGTCCACGACGATGTTCGATTGTCATCTCGCCGGACTTCAGTTTTTTGAGCACTGAATCGTAATCGTCCGGATCGACGACAACGGCGACACCATTATGATTCTTTGACGCTGCCCGGATCATTGCCGGCCCGCCAATGTCGATATTTTCGATGGCATCGTCGAACGTGGCATCCGACCTGCTGATGGTTTGTTCGAATGGGTAAAGGTTAACTGCGAGAAGGTCGATCGGCTCAATGCTGTGTTCTGCCATGACGTCTTCGTCGGTGCCGCGCCGGCCAAGCAGACCGCCGTGAATCACGGGATGCAGGGTCTTGACCCTGCCGTCCATAATTTCCGGAAAACCGGTTTTTGCCGACACTTCGATCGCGTCAATGCCCGCTTCCCTGAGTTGGCGACAGGTGCCGCCGGTGGAGAGTATTTCGACCCCCAGGTCGGCAAGGCCCTGGGCGAACTGAATCAGATCACGCTTATCAGAGACGCTGACGAGCGCACGACGAACCTTGAACATGAATGGCCTTTATTGAAGTAGGGAATAGGTTTTTAGTTTCTTCCGCAACGTGCCGCGGTTGATGCCGAGAATGCCCGCGGCCTGGCTTTGATTGCCATCTGTGTAGTCCATTACCGCCCTGAACAGCGGTTCTTCGACCTCGCCCAGGACGAGATCATACAATTCACCTGGGCGATCACCGTTCAGAGATTTGAAATATAGCTGGAGCGCTTCTTCGGTGTGTTTTCGAAGGGGCTTCCTGGTTTTCGAGGTCATCCATTCTTTGGTGCTGGCAGGGTCGTTCTTGGCCACTTTCTTAGTATTCCTGAAGTGTATTCGCATAAAACTTGCCGAAGACAAATACTACGCGGCCAAATGGTTGTCCCCGGCCATCAAGCCAAAGAATTTCCGCGTAAGGTGAATTTGCTCGGAAGCACTTTCAACGCGCACCACCTGTGACCGGAATTTTTCTGCGTTAGTCAAACCGGCGCAATACCAGGTTAGGTGCTTGCGAGCCACCCGAACGCCAGTTGTATCCCCATAAAACTGGTACAGGTCGCTAAGGTGGTCGAGCATGATATCACGGACGTCGTCATTATCTAGCTGCGTAATGTGCCTACCCGTTTTCATGTAGTGATTCAGTTCACGAAAAATCCATGGGCGTCCCCTGGCAGCCCTGCCAATCATCAAGGCGTCTGCACAGCTTACGTCAAGAACTTCAAGCGACTTCTCCGGAGTGGTGATATCACCATTAGCGATAACGGGTATCGCGACGGCCGACTTAATGCGCGCGATCGTTTCATATTCTGCGTCGCCTTTGTATCGGCACGCGCGGGTCCGACCATGAACAGCCAATGCCTGGATGCCGTTTTCCTCAGCGATCTTAGCGATTTCGACACCGTTGCGGTTGTGCTCGTCCCAACCGGTCCGCATTTTGAGCGTAACTGGCACTGACACTGCAGAGACGACAGTCCCAAGAATGCGCCGAACAAGCGACGGATCCCTGAGGAGCGCGGATCCGGCGAGCTGTTTGCAGACCTTCTTCGCCGGGCAACCCATATTGATATCAATGATTTGCGCGCCACGATCAACACAAAGTTTCGCCGCGAGGGCAAGTTGGTCAGGATCGGAGCCAGCGATCTGAACAACTCGTGGCGTCGCGTCCATGTCGAGGTCGAGCCGGCGTCGGGACTTGGCGGTCTGCCACAGGCCGATATCTGCGGTCGTCATTTCCGATGTGGTCATTCCGGCGCCGAAACGCCGACAGAGCCGCCGAAAAGGCGCATCGGTGATCCCCGCCATCGGCGCGAGCAGGAACGGGCCCGAAAGCTGATATGGACCGATCTTCACGGAGTATTCCTTAAGCAAACGGGGTCAGAGCCCTTCCGGAAAAATTCCTGACCGCTCTGTTGCCGTGTATTAAGGGCTCTGACCCCTTTGACTCCTGACGCGGCAAATGGCCTGTTTGTGTGAGACAGATTCAGTTCTTGAAGTCTTGGTCGGCGCATCGGACCGTGCCTGAACTGACGCGATAGCATACGTACAATTTGAAACCTGTCGCCTCGGCAGACGGATTGTCGATTGTAATGACAGCCGTGAAATTTTCTCCCGGCAGTACAGGACTACTTGGATCGAGGTCACCTGCCAGGTACTCGCCGGGTTCCAGGATGCGACTGCCCATGACGTCTTCCCAGCGATCAGTCAGCGATACATGGATCAGCGGGTAGGGTAAGGGCTGTTCAGCCCGGTTGACGATTCGCGACACAATAGTCAGGGCTGATTCACTTTCGTCGACGTTGCCATTGGTGACTTCGAACTGCCATCCTTTGATATTCCACTCCGGCGTGACCGGTCTGCCGAGCATGCGGTACACGGGTGCAATTGTTTGATTGAACAGGCCGATTGTCGCGAGCGATTCCCGTGAGTTGTGAATGAATTGCCCGGCAAGCGCCAGCGCAAGCATTATTACAACGGCAGTCACTCCCCAGCCCAGCGGGTCGTATCTGCGACGTCCGCCGCGAACCTTGTCGCGACTGAGCGCGTAGGTATCTGCAAGACTGCCGGGGTCATCAAGCTGGTTCTTTGCAGCGTTCTCGGCTTCGAGCCTCTCCAGTTCGACTTCACTACGCACAAATTCGCCTTCCATAATGATTGTTTCAACGTCTTCGGCGTTTTCATTGAAGAGTTCTTCCGGGTTCTTGATGCCCACCAGCGTCGCGGAAAAATTATCGTCCTGCGAAGCAAGTGCCATCATTTCCTGGTCAATTTCCTTATTGACCGTCATTTCTTCTTCGGTTGGTGGTGGAACAAAGTGCTCAATTTCGGCGGAGTCGCCTTCTTCCGAAGAGTCTTCCTCGAGCGCGATTTCGAGGTCTTCATCGACTTCGTTCTCCGCCGCTTCATCATCATCTTCGCCGTCGCCGGCAAGCGATTGGGCTGCTACGTCGATTTGTGCTTCGAATTCACCCGTCGATTCGCGTTCTCCAACCGACTCCTCTTCGTCCTCATCGTCTTCACCATCAACAGGCGCCTCGTCTACAGAATCTTCATCTTCATCTTCGTCGTCGAATTCGTCGTCTTCGGACTCTTCTGCGTCCTCAATGGCCGAATCGGCTGCAATGTCCGCAGCTTCGTCTTCGAGTGATTCGATCTCGTCCGATTCTATGTCCATCTCGTCCAGGGGCACATCGGCTTCGTCTTCATTGGACTCGACAAGGTTTTCAATGTCTTCCTCATCAAGCAACGGGACCTCATCCGTGAGCGCGTCCTCAGGTGCCGGAAGATCCAGCCCCATTGCTTCAGCCTGCGTGTCGAACTGGGAATCAAGATCGGCAGGTCTAACCGTGGTCGATCCTTCCCGCGCGGACAACTGGTTGTGGATGGCGGCGAGTTCCTCCTCAACTTCAAGAGACTCAGACTCAGGTTCCGGATCCCTTACTTCGTCAAGCAAATCCGTCCAGTCGCCCGGTTCGCTAAGCGCCAGATCTCCCTGCATTTCGTCCAATTCTGCAGAGTTCGGATCGGTTTGATCTGATGCCCGTCGATTTGGTGCGGGCGGCGTATAGACTTGCTCGCCCTCCTGGCCAAAGTCTTCGGGCAGTAGTGTGCTGTCGTCGTAGCGCATTTCCTCGCGTGCGCCACCTTCAGTAGTGGCGGCGGGTTCATCAGTTTTGTCGAGTACCCGCCATTCAACGCCGGTGTCTTCGATGCGGACTTCGTCCGGTCCTGCAAGTTCATCGAGCGTTTCCAGGAGGCGACGGCTGGTTTCTGCAAGCTTGTCGACATCGGTGCTTCCAGCCGCGTCTTCAACAGGTTCGGGCATTTCCTCCGAGAGATAGTCGAGCGCGTTGAACACATGCTCACAATCGCCACAACGGACATTACCGCCCGCCTGCTGCAACACCTTCGCGGTGACGCGAAATGAAATACTGCATTCAGGGCATTTTGTGTACACGCTGCAGGCTCAGGGTTTCGTGCCCGTTAAACGGGCCCAATTATCTTTGATGGCAGGGGGCTCAAGTTCGATGTATTTCTGAAACACATTTCGCACTTCATCAACCTGCTCTGACAATACACCGGAAAGCGCCAGCATGCCGCCCGGCTTCAATGTCCTGCAGATGAATGATACGTGTTCGATCAGTGTGCCCGCCAGTATGTTAGCAATGACGATATCGTATTGTTCGGATTCGTCCAAAATCGTGGTGCGCGCCCTAAAGCGGTCTTCGACGTTGTTGCGTTCTGCATTCTGCAGGCTCGCCGTCACTGCCTGCAAATCTATGTCGATTCCTTCAACGAATATCGCCCCGAGCTTGCACGCAGCAACGCTTAAGATGCCGGAGCCGCAGCCAAAATCGAGGACCGTTTTTCCTGCAACGTCAATGCTGTCAAGCCATTCAAGGCAAAGCGCCGTCGTCGCATGCGTGCCGGTGCCGAAAGCCAGCCCCGGGTCCAGTCTGACAACAATTGCATCACCCGGGGGCATTCCCGCATCGCCCGGCACTACCCACAGCCGCTCTCCAAATTGCATCGGACCGAAATCCTTCAACCACTCCCGTTCCCAGGCACGGTCGGCGAGAGTCTCAACATGATTGGGCGGCAAGACCTCAAGCTGGAGCGTCTCTCTGAGATTGCATTTTAAGGATACAAAATCCGCATCGGCGTCGAACAGAGCGGTCACTTTCGTGTCCCTCCACAACGGCGTTTCACCCGGTGCCGGCTCGAGAACAGGCTCGTCTCCGGCATCAGTCAGCGTGATCGAATGGGCACCGTTCTTTACCAGAACGGTTTCAACACGATCCGGTTCGATCGTCTCAAGGTTCATCACGAACTGCCGCCATTCCCCGGGCATTGTTATAGCCCGAGTCTTTTCTCGAGGTAATGAATATCCGTACCACCTGCCTGAAACGCTGAATGCTGAAAAATCTCCTGGTGCAAAGGAACATTCGTCTTGATGCCCTCGATGACAACTTCCGACAAAGCGCTGCGCATTCGGGCGATAGCGGTTGGGCGATCGGTGCCGTGCGCGATAATCTTGCCGATCATCGAGTCGTAATAAGGTGGGACTCGGTAGCCGCTGTATATATGGCTCTCAACGCGAATCCCGGGGCCGCCAGGCGGATGCCACAGATGTACCAGTCCGGGAGAGGGCATAAAAGTCTTCGGATCTTCAGCATTGATTCGACACTCGAATGCATGACCGGAAATGCTAACGTCGTCCTGGGTCAGGTTCAGCGATTCGCCAGCGGCGATCCGAATCTGTTCCCTGACAATGTCGACGCCGGTGATCATCTCTGTCACCGGATGCTCAACCTGTAGTCGGGTATTCATCTCAATGAAATAAAACTCGCCATCCTGGTAAAGGAATTCGAAGGTGCCAGCGCTGCGGTATCCCATCTCCTGACAGGCGCGCACGCAGCGCTCGCCAATCCGGTTTCTTTGTTCCACTGAAATTCCAGGTGCCGGTGCCTCCTCAACGACCTTCTGGTGACGTCGCTGCATTGAGCAATCGCGTTCGCCCAGGTGAATCGCGTTGCCATGATTGTCGGCGAGAACCTGAAACTCTATGTGTCGGGGTGTCTCCAGGAATTTTTCCATGTAGACGGTTTCGTTGCCAAATGCCGATCGCGCTTCAGCCTGGGTGATTGAAATAGCAGCAATGAGCGATGCCTCGGAATGCACGACTCGCATGCCTCGGCCACCACCACCGCCGGCGGCTTTGATAATGACGGGATAGCCAATATCCCGACCAAATCTCAGGTTTTCCTCGACGTTATCACCCAGTGGACCATCCGAACCCGGCACGGTAGGAACGCCGGCCGCTTTCATCGCACGAATCGCGGCGACCTTGTCTCCCATCTCGCGGATCGCGCTGGCGGGTGGGCCGATAAAAACGAAGCCGCTGGTTTCGACTCGTTCAGCGAAATCGGCATTCTCTGAAAGGAAACCGTAGCCCGGATGGATAGCGACGGCATCAGTGACCTCGGCTGCGCTGATGATGGCAGGCATGTTGAGATAGCTATCTGCAGATTGTGGCGGACCGATACACACCGTTTCATCCGCAAGCAGGACATGTTTGAGGGTGTTGTCCGCAGTGGAATGGACCGCAACAGTCTTAATTCCCATCTCACGGCATGCCCGCATGATCCGCAAGGCAATTTCACCTCGATTCGCAATGACGACTTTTTCGAGCATATCTTTTGGGCTCGGTTAGATGGTGTCGCGCTGATCAATTACAAACAGAATCTGGCCATATTCGACCGGGTCGCCATTTTGCGCACGAATGGACTTGATCGCCCCTGACACGTCGGCGTCAATCTGATTCATCATCTTCATTGCTTCAACGATACAAAGTGTGTCGCCTTCATTGACGTGGTCACCCACCTGGACAAAAGCGGGCGAACCGGGCGATGGCGAAGAGTAAAATGTGCCGACCATGGGTGCCATTACGCCAAAACCATCTTCCTCCGCTTCAGCAACAGGTGCTGCCGGTGCATCAACAGGCGCTGCTCTGGCGACAGGTGCCACCGACGCCGCTTGCACTGGCTGAGCAGCAATTGGCTGAGGCGCCGCAACATTGCCTGCGTACCTGCTGATACGAACTGATTCTTCGCCTTCGGTAATTTCAATCTCGGCGATGCCGGATTCGTCCAGCAACTCGATCAGTTTCTTCACTTTCCTTATATCCATTATTTTTCCTCAGACGAAAGCCTGGATGCAGTTTGTAATGCAATGTCATAGCCAGTGGCGCCCGGGCCAGAAAGGCAGCCCCGCGCAATATCGCTGAAATAACTCGAATGCAGGCGCGCCATTTTATAGTTGTTATCTGCTAGTTTGCCGACGATGGCGGCAATTGTACTCTTTTTCGAGCTAGATAGCGCAAGTTTGATTTCAGGGATTCCGCAGCTGCCCGCTTACGGAGCAGCTGTCGCAAACTTGACTCAGGAGTTATGCGGGTCGATCAGAGCTCGCCAAGGGCTTCCCTTGCTGCCGCTATATCAATGCGGCCTGTCTCCAGGGCGTCGAACACGCCAAGAATTGTTTCTATATGGGATTCCAGGATCTCACCGATATGCGATTTCAGTAACTCACCCGTTGGCGCAATGATCATCGTGAACGGCAAGCCAATGAAATCGATGCCGGACGCCTCCGCCGCTGCCATTGCGTCTTCCTGTCCAACGAGTATCGGATAGTTGAATTGTGCTTCCTCGGCGTAAGCCTGGACTTCCTCGGGAAAATCGACGGCAATTCCGATCACCTGAATATTATCTGCTGCGTGATCTTCCTGTGTTTGCTTTAAGAGCGGAATTTCCCGGCGGCAAGGTGCACACCAGGTTGCCCAAAAGTTGACGAGTCTTGCTTTACCTTGCCAGTCGGAAAGATTTCGTACTTTGCCGTCGATATCGTTCAACGAAAAATCCAGCGCCGCTTCGGCCTGAGGCGCCGCAGGGGCGGGCGCTTGTGCAGGCATCGAAGATGCCGGCGCGTAAGTTTCCTGCGTCGTAGCCGTTACAAAGTAGCCGGCAACACCGGCGATGAAAACGATTACCAGTGCGATCGCAATCGCGACGTATTTATTCATTGTTTTAGTTCTTCACGTTTAAGTTTGCGTTATTTCCCGTCGCCATCCTGACGTGTTCCGCAAATTCCCTTGCTTTCATGTATCCGACCACTTCGTAGCCGTGGCGTTGCTGCCCGTCATCGCCAAAAAAGATGATCGTCGGCGGACCGAATACGCCAAAGCGTTTCAGTAGCGCCTGGTCTTCTTCGTCATTGGCCGTGACATCGGCCTGTAACAAGACCGTATTGGTCAGTGCGCCCTGCACGCCGCTGTCGGTGAATGTGTATTCCTCCATCTCTATACAGGAAACACACCAGTCGGCATAGAAGTCCAGCATTGCCGACTTGCCATCGGCTGATGCACGGACCAGTGCTGTATCAAGATCGGCGGTCGTTTTGACTCGTTGAAAATCCAGACCGCGATGTTCGGCCACGCCAGCTGCGCCGCCCCCTGTGTTAAGCGCCTCGAGCGGCCGCAACATGCTGTTGCTTCCAGCCAGTGATCCGACGAGCAAAACGGCGCCGTAGATAACGGCCAGCAGGCCAAAGCCTTTGCCGAGTTTCTGCATGCCGAGAGATTCGGGTGTCAGGGTCGTCAGGCCGCCTAAAAAGACGCCTGCCATAAATACGAGGATACCGTACAGTGCGAGGGTGACTTCGCCCGGCAAAACGCGTGACATCATCCAGATTGCGAGTCCGAGCATCATGAAGCCGAATGAGTTTTTGACCGCAACCATCCATGCACCGGACTTGGGCAAGAACTTGCCCTGAGCAGCGCCAACGGCCAATAGCGGGGCACCCATCCCTAAGCTCATCGCAAACAATGCTGTGCCGCCGCGAACCATGTCGCCCGTTTGTGCCATTACGGTCAACGTCGCGATTAGCGCAGGAGCAACACACGCCGTGACCACCAGCGATGACAAAGCGCCCATCACAAAGGCGCCGACGGCAGTACCACTCTTCTGGTTGCCACTGACCGATGCCAGGCGCGACTGAATAGACGAGGGCATTTGCAGATCAAACATGCCGAACATGCCAAGTGCCAACACGACAAACAGGCTGGAGAATAGCACCAGCACCCATGGTTGGTTGAACATCGCTTGCAGTTGCAATCCCGCAGCGGCGGCAGCGACACCGGCGGCGGTGTACACCAGCGCCATGCCCATCACGTAACTCAGCGCCAACGAAAAACCACGGCCCGGGCTGATGTTGTCGCCTTCACCGGCGATGATGCCCGACAAGATGGGGACCATCGGTAGCACACAGGGCGTGAACGCCAGCAGCAGGCCGAGGCCGAAAAATGTTGCGATAACCAGCCCCATGCCGGAGCCCGAAATGATCTGCGCCAGTCGTGCCTGTTCGGACACTGGCGGAACCGGCGTTGCAGCCGCAACTGCGGACAGTGCGGAAACCGCTGTTGCTTCTGGCAGGGAAACCGAAAGAACGCGTGTGATCGGCGGGTAACAAATTCCACCGTCGGCACAGCCCTGGTACTTCAGTTCCAGATCGATGTCCATCGCGTCGGGCGTGGCTCGCGCGATCGACAACTTGCCGAACACGTCCTCGTGATAGACCTCCATCTCGCCGAAGTACTGGTCGGTCTTTATCTCGCCTGCCGGCAGTTCCAGAAGGCCTGCCTGCGCCACATCGGATTTGACTGCCGCGGAGATCTTTTCCTTGTAAAGGTAG
>Ga0255052_10002588_pt1 | contig 12960 bp, 15 predicted proteins | sample JV7_2_21_MG_FD_188632 | JGI IMG/M metagenome (GOLD analysis project Ga0255052, IMG submission 188632) | Seawater microbial communities from Jervis Inlet, British Columbia, Canada - JV7_2_21 | ecosystem: Environmental > Aquatic > Marine > Inlet | place: Canada: British Columbia | collected... | reverse complement strand
GAGAGTCTGCCACCTCTGTATAACGAACATTGGCCTGAAGAACGCCGCCTTGGCCGACTGCATGCAATGGGCTATGACGCGTACCAACTGATCGCCGCATTGTTCGCAGCGCGAACTGACCAAATGCAGGAAATCGACGGCGCGACCGGCAAGCTGTACCTGGATCATGACGGCCGTGTGCGTCGTCACCTGGCCTGGGCACAGTTCCAAAATGGCGAGCCCGTCGCTCTGCCTGAACTCGAAAACGTCGGTGGACCGATTCAGGACATCAGTGATGATCCCGAGCTGTTGCTGCCCGATGCCGCTGATGACGAATCGTGGTACGACGAGACTCGCGAACTGTAGGTCGTGACGCCGAGAGGCTCGCCGGACAATATCTGAAGCGTGAGGGTCTGATTTCAGTCGTCCGGAACTTCAGTTGCCGCCTGGGTGAAATCGATCTGATCATGCGCGACGAGGACTGCCTCGTCTTCGTCGAAGTTCGTTACCGCACAAGCAATCGATTCTCACGCGCCGGTCAGACAGTCGATATCTACAAGCAACGAAAGCTCATTCGCACGGCTGCTTTTTTCCTGGCAAAGCGACCACAGTATGCAAATAGTGTGGTGCGCTTCGACGTCATCGCAATCGATGCCGACGATCGTGGCAATAAGACCATTGAATGGATCAAGGACGCATTCCGACCCGCCGACTCAAGCCTGTAGGAATCCGTTCCAACGGACGACACCGAAGCACGGCCTGAGAACGCGATGATTGTCTCGCTCATGTCTCGATCCCGCTTGACGGGAGCTCGCTTCGCTGCGCTTTACTTCGCTCGACAAAACATCCCGCTCGCAGGCCCTCCGGACCCCACAGAGGCTCGGAATCGGTGTGTACGCGCGAACGTCGTGCGCAGCGCTGCGACGCAGGACGCCAAAGCAAGCGGAGAACGATCTGAGCGAGCCAGGGACGGCGAGCGAAGTTAAGTGAGCGCGTATACCCGAGGCCGCGCCTGTGTGGCTATCGTCCGTTGGAACGGATTCTTACTTAACGACTTTGAGGTGCGGACGGCTGCGTGTTGGTTCGACATCCTCGTCACGAACCTTTTGCTCACCCGCGTCCGAGTCGTGCGAGAAAATCATGCCCTGCCCTGTTTCGCGAGCATAGATTCCAAGGACAGACTTCATTGGCACCCAGACATCGAAAGGCACGCCGGAGAAACGAGCACGAAAACTGACAGCATCATTGGTCAACTTCAGATTGTGCGCAGCCGTTTCGCTGATATTTAAAATAATCTTGCTGTCCTTGACGTGCTCGCGAGGCACGGTGACACCATCCACGGACGCGTCGACTACGACGTGAGGAGTGTGTCCGTTATCGCCCATCCATTCGTGCATTGCACGAATCAGGTACGGTCTTTTGGATCGACTTGGGTTAGTCAATTTGCTCGGTGCCCGCAATCGTTTTCACGCCACCAAGCTTACCACCGTTTCCGTTTATTTCAGGAAAGGTGACATAACTTGGTCGTTACAATCGCATTTCCTGCTCGAGTTCGGTCAGACCTTGCAGGAACGACCGCCGCACAAACACCCGCTTCATATAATCCTCGATCGCGCCAGCCTGATTGCCCAGTTCGATGCCGTACACGGGCAAACGCCACAAGATTGGCGCAATCGTCGCATCGACAAGTGAAAACTCTTCGCTCAGGAAATACGGTTTCGCGCCAAAGAGCTCGGTGCTTTGCAGGATGCTCTCTTTCAAAAGTTTGCGCGACTTGCTGCTCAATTTGCCGTCGCCGCTTGCTTCCGCCTCTTCGGCAATCGAATACCAATCCGTTTCGATGCGGAACAGCGCCAAACGGAACTGTGCGCGCATAACCGGGTCGACGGGCATGAGCGGCGGATGCGGAAAGCGCTCGTCGAGGTATTCGATGATGACACGTGAGTCATACAAGGTCAGATCACGGTCAACCAGGGTCGGGACCGAGTGATACGGATTCAGATCCATAAGATCTTCGGGCAATTCACTGCCCATCACGCTCGAGATTTCGATATTGATGTTCTTCTCAGCAAGGACCAGGCGAGTACGATGACTATGAATGTCAGTCGGCCTCGAAAACAGGGTCATTACGGAGCGTCTATTGGCGATCAAAGCCATCAGCTGACGTCCTTCCAGATTTGTTTTTTGAGCATTGATGCGACGATCCAGAAGACAACGAGGAACATCAGCACCCAGACACCGAGTTTGCGACGCTCGGAACGAATTGGCTCGGCGATGTATGCGAGGAAGTTGACAGTGTCGCGAACGAACTCATCATAGTCCTCTGCATCCAGCATGCCTGTCGTGACTGGTTCGAAACCTTCGAACTCATACGATGTGACACCAGCAACAGTATGCTCCGAAAAACTAGCATTCTGATACCCCTGCAATTTCCACAACACGTGCGGCATGCTCGTGCCCGCGAGGACCAGGTTGTCAACGCCAGTCGGGCTTTCAGGATCGAGGTAAAATCCCTTTAGAAAATTGTAGACGTAGTCCGCGCCCTTGGCTCGCGCCATCAGGGACATGTCCGGTGGCGCAGTTCCGTACCAACGAGCCGCATCCTCAGCGGACATCGACGCATTTATCGTTTCGTACGTCTTCTCGGCGTTGAACATCAGGTTTTCCACGAGTTGCTCGTCTGACAGCTCGAGGTATTTACCTATCGTATTGAAGCGCACGTACTGTGCCGAATGACACCCGGAACAGTAGTTCATGAAGTTGCGTGCACCACGCTGCAAGGATGAAATATTGCCCGGGTCGATCTCCGCGGGCGCTAATGCAACACCACCACTGGCCGCAAAGCTCTCGGCCGTTACAAGCAATGCAATGATGGCAACGAGCTTGCCAGCAATCTTTGACTTAATCATGGTAGACCACCCTGTCCGGCACGGGCTTCGTCTTATCGATTGTCGTGTAGTACGGCATCAACAGGAAAAATGCGAAGTAGAGGACCGAGAAGAACTGGGCTGCCCGCAGGTAAAGACCTCCTGCCGGCTGAGTCCCGAGCCAACCCAGCACCAAGAAGCTCACGACGAAAGTGGCTAACGCGGATTTGTAGATCCAGCCACGATAACGGATCGACTTGACTCGGGCACGATCCAGCCACGGCAGGAATACAAACAGCAGCACCGCAGCCGCCATCAGGACGGCTCCCCAGAGCTTGTCCGGTACGGCCCGCAAGATCGCGTAGAACGGCGTGAAATACCAGACAGGCGCGATATGCTCTGGTGTCGCTGTCAAATTGGCTGGTTCAAAGTTCGCATGCTCTAGAAAGTAGCCGCCCAAATCAGGAGCGAAGAACACGACCGACGAGAAGATCATCAAGAATACGATAATCCCGACGAGGTCTTTGCTCGTGTGATATGGATGAAATGCGATGCCGTCGAGTGGCACACCATCCGGTCCCTTGTGATCCTTGATCTCAATGCCATCCGGGTTGTTCGATCCGACCTGGTGCAGCGCGACGATGTGCACAAAAACCAGGCCGATCAGTGACAACGGCAACACGATCACGTGCAATGCGAAGAACCGGTTAAGTGTAATGTCAGAGATCGAGTAGTCGCCGCGGATGATCTCTACGAGGCTCTCCCCTATGCCGGGTATGGCGCCAAACAGCGAGATGATGACCTGCGCACCCCAGTAGGACATCTGACCCCACGGTAACAGGTAACCAGAAAAACCTGCGCCCATCAGCACGAAGAAGATCAGCATACCGATGACCCAGATCAGCTCTCGCGGCTTTTTGTAGGAGCCGTACAACATCGCACGAAACATGTGCAGGTAGACAACGATGAAAAAGAACGATGCGCCTGTGGAGTGCATGTAGCGAATAAGCCATCCCCATTCGACGTCGCGCATGATGTACTCGACGGAGGCGAATGCATCAACCGCGGCAGGCTTGTAGTTCATCGTCAGAAAGACGCCTGTGATCAACTGGATCGCCAACACCACAAATGCCAGCACACCGAATATGTACCACCAATTGAAATTCTTTGAGGCGTAGTACTCGGTGGCATGATATTTCAAGGTCTCCGTAAACGGAAAACGATCATCAATCCACTTCATGAATCCGCCCTGAGGTTTACCGACCTCTGCCTCGATTCTCGCCATTACGCTGCTCCCGTATCCTGACCGATGAGAATCAGGTCATCCCTGACGAATCGGTGCGGCGGTACCCGCAAGTTTGTCGGCGCCGGGACACCTTTGTAGACGCGTCCTGCGAGGTCGAACTTGGAACCGTGACAGGGGCAGAAAAAGCCACCACCCCAATTCTCGGCAGGCCGCACTTGGAAATCTTCAAGTGGCGCACATCCCAGGTGAGTGCAGGAACCCTCGACGACCAGGTATTCCGGCTTGACCGATCGTGTGTCATTCGCCGAATAGTCAGGTTGCTGCTCGATAACCTCGGAATTCGGATCGTCAAGTTGATCGAGATTCTCTGGCAGGCGCGCCAGCATTTCTTCGCTGCGGCGCAAAACAAAAACCAGCCTGCCACGCCACAGCACACGCACCATTTCGCCCGGCTGCATGGAGCCGATAGGTACTTCGACCGGTGCTCCCAGCGCTTGCGCTCGCGCACTCGGCTTCAATGAAGACAAAAACGGAACCGCAACAAATCCGACACCGACCGCGCCGGTCACTGCGGTTGCTACGGTTAGAAAATGACGTCTGTTGCGATCAATGCGATCAACGTCGTCCTCGTTCATCAGGCACTCCCATGCGCCCGGCTGAAAAAAGGTTTGCCATGAGGCCTCTTAGTCAGCGCGGTTTTCTTGCTTTGTATCGATAAAGGTAGATTTGCAGCAGGCCCGATTTGGCGTCAGGATGACGTATCGTTCAGGTCTTGGTGCGAAACTCGCGCGCATTATACACGCGGCAAATCAAAGTTGGCTAGCCAAGTGCCCTTTCGTGTTGATTCTCAAAGGAATTTAGTTTGGCCGGTTTGAAATCAGCGTTGCTGTTCGTCCTGCAATCGATCGTCGTCGGACTGGCGGTCGCGTTCCTGGTCGTGCTCGTCCGGCCCGATTTGATGCCGGCAATAAGTGCGGGTGGCAACGCTGCGGTGGTCAGCTATGCAGACGCTGTAGCTATCAGCGCGCCTGCCGTAGCCAGCGTCACCACGAAACGTCTTGTTGAAGCAAGGTCATCGCCTGGCGAGCGAGCTCGATTTCGAGTCGAAAAGAGCTTCGGCTCGGGCGTTGTTATTGATCCCGAGGGGTATCTTGTCACCAACTACCATGTCGTGAGAGAAGCGGCCGAGATCGAGGTGGAATTGTCCGTTGGCCCGCCGACCATTGCGAAACTCGTCGGCGTCGATGCCGAGAGTGATCTCGCCCTGCTCAAAGTGAATCTCGGAACTGTGCCTGCGATTACCCTTGGTAATTCCGCGCAACTGCGGATCGGCGACGTCGTGTTGGCCATCGGCAATCCCTACAACCTTACCAAGACTGTGACACAAGGCATCGTCAGCGGGACTGAGCGCAGCATTTGGAACCTGGCAACGTTTGCGAACTTCATTCAGACAGACGCGGCGATTAACGCCGGCAACTCGGGCGGTGCGCTGATCAATGTCGCCGGCGAACTCGTCGGCATCAATTCGGCAGTGCTCGCTCAGGATTCAGGAACCGAGGGTATTGGTTTCGCGATTCCGGTCGATCTCGTGCGCGGTGTGGTTGCTGAAATTCAGGAACATGGCCGGGTCATTCGCGGCTGGATCGGGCTCAACCCCGACGATTTAACGAGCGCCGAACGAGCCGTGATGGGCATCGAGGGCGACGTTGGCATCCTGCTGAATTCTGTTTTTGACGGCAGTCCGGCGGCAGCAGCAAATCTTCGGCAAGGCGATGTCATCATCGATATCAACGGCGAAGCGATCGTCTCGCGGCGCCAGGCACAGTTGCTGGTCGCTCGTGTGAGTCCTGGAGACGAACTCGATCTAATTGGTATACGTGACGGGCAGCGGTTCCAAACGACGGTAGTCGCGACCGAACGCTCCACCGCACCAGACTAGGACGGTACGCGCCGAATCGTCGCCCCGAGTTGGCGCAGTTTTTCCTCAATGCGCTCGTAGCCACGATCGACGTGGTATATACGATCGACGAGCGTGTCGCCTTCGCCTGCTAGAGCGGCAAGTACGAGACTGGCTGATGCGCGCAGGTCTGTAGCCATGACAGGTGCTGCAGTGAGCCGCTCGACACCGGAACAAATCGCTGTGTTGCCTTCGAGCTGTATTTCAGCTCCCATCCGCTGTAACTCAAGCACGTGCTGAAAGCGATTCTCAAATACAGTCTCGGTGATTGTCCCAATACCGTCCGCAACAGCATTCAATGCGCAAAACTGTGCCTGCATATCGGTCGGGAACGCCGGATACGGGGCTGTTCGAACGTCGACTGAGTGCGGCCGCTTGCCCCGCATATCGATCTCGATCCAAGTCTCACCGGTGGTGATTTGCGCTCCAGCCTCGGATAACTTGATTAATACGGCCTCTAGTGTCTCAGGCGCCGTGTTGACGACTTTGATATGACCGCCTGTGACCGCTGCGGCAACCAGATAGGTTCCGGTCTCGATCCTGTCAGGCAACACCGAGTAGTCTGTGCCACCGAGTTTCTCGACACCCTGTATTGTAATTGTGCCGGTGCCCGCGCCGTCGATATTCGCGCCCATGCCGATCAGAAAATTGGCGAGATCCGTCACTTCAGGCTCGCGTGCTGCATTCTCAAGGACAGTCTCGCCATCCGCCAACACAGCGGCCATCAACAGATTTTCGGTGCCGGTCACCGTCACTGTGTCAAAGACGATATGGGCCCCTTCAAGGCGATCCGCGCGCGCTTTAATAAAGCCGTTTTCGACCGCAACATCGGCACCCATGGCTTGCAAACCAGCGACGTGCAAGTTCACCGGGCGAGCCCCAATCGCACAGCCACCTGGCAGAGACACATCCGCCTCTCCGAAACGCGCGACCAGTGGTCCGAGCACGAGTATCGACGCACGCATCGTCTTTACGAGTTCATACGGTGCTTCGCGTCGACTGACGGCGCTGGCGTCAACCTCTATATTGAGTTGCTCGTCGACCGTAACTTGCACACCCATCAATTGCAGCAGGGAAATCGTCGTCGTTACGTCTTTCAGATGCGGCACGTTGCGGATCAGTACCGGCTCGGTTGCGAGAAGCGTACCTGCGAGTATGGGCAATGCGGCGTTTTTCGCGCCCGATATAGCTACCTTGCCGGACAGCCGGGTACCGCCTTCAATCAGTAATTTATCCAAGAGTTCTAACCATTGATCTGCGCTTGCCACTCATCCGGAGTCAATGCCCTTATGGACAAAGCGTGAATCTCGTTGCCAACCAACACACCGAGACATTGATACACAAGTTGATGCCGAGCCAGAAGGCGCTTGCCCTCAAATTCTCCGGCGACAACCAGTGCCTCGAAATGCCCATTACCGTCGCCGAAAACCTTGACGGTGGCGTCACTGAAACCGGCCTCAATCAGGCCGCCTATCTCGACTGGGTCCATGATGGTCAAATGTTACGTTAAGCCCCGGGGCGCGCAGTGTACCGGGAAAGCGCAGGGCTTCCCAATGCACCGCCTTGATTGTGTATGATAGCCGGCCCTAGAGTGCTCACCACACCGAATATTTATGCCAGGCAATATCTTCGAAGTCATTGCCGGCCTTGTGCTCCTGATCTGGGGTGCTGACCGGTTTGTCCATGGCGCCGCCGCTACGGCCCGCAACATGGGCATTGCGCCGCTATTGATTGGCCTGACGGTTGTCGCGTTTGCGACCTCGGCTCCCGAGATTCTTGTTTCAGTGGTGGCGTCATTGCGTGGCCAACCAGGGCTGGCATTTGGCAATGCCATCGGCTCAAACATCGTTAATATCGGCCTGGTGCTCGGTTGCGTCGCAATTATCCGGCCAATCGAACTTCGCTCGGCCACCTTGCGGCGCGAAATGCCCGCGCTGCTCGCCGTTTCCCTGCTGACAGTGTCTCTGTTTCTCGATTCCTATCTGAGCCGCATCGACGGGGTCGTCATGTTGACGGGACTGGTGATCGTCATGATCTGGCTCGCGCGCCTGGGTATGCGATCCGCACCGAGCGACCCCATAAAGGCGGACTATGAGGCCGAAATACCTCGAGATGTCACCACACGAATGGCCATCATCTGGCTACTGATTGGCCTTGTTACCCTGCTTGTCGGTGCGCGTCTGCTCGTCAGCGGCTCGATTGAGATCGCCGTTTTCCTCGGCGTCAGCGAAGTTGTCATTGGCATTCTGCTGGTCGCTTTCGCCACAAGCCTGCCTGAACTCGCAGTTTCCATGGTCAGCGCACTAAAGGGAGAGTATGGGCTCGCGATTGGCAATATTGTCGGCTCAAATATATTCAATCTACTCGCAGTCATTGGCGTCGCGGCGACGATTGCGCCGACGGCCATGGCGCCATCGGTACTGTCCCTGCACATATTTGTAATGGTCGCCTTCACCCTTGTTCTGTTTGCCATGACGTACGATTACGATGGTAAGAGCGAGTTATCGAGAATCGAGGGCGCCGCCCTGTTGATTGCTTTTATTGCTTACGATACCTACGTGGTCCTGCAAAACGTTAGAATGCACTAATGATCGCAGGACCGAGGCCGTAAATGCCGCTCGAGCTGACATCTGACCAATTAGTCTCCCTGGCCGCGGAGGTACTCGAAATCGAGTCCCGCGCGGTGGAATCCCTGCGCGCAAGACTTGACGAGAATTTTGTCGCCGCCTGCCAGCTGTGTCTGGACACGCCGGGTCGTATTGTCGTCACCGGGATGGGGAAGTCCGGTCACATCAGCAGCAAGATCGCGGCGACGCTGGCGAGCACCGGCAGTCCGGCCTTTTTTGTGCATCCGGGCGAAGCCAGTCACGGAGACCTCGGGATGATCACGGGGCAGGACGTGATGCTCGCCGTATCCTATTCCGGAGAAACAGAGGAAATCGTAACCATCCTGCCATTGGTCAAGCGCATGGGTGCGAAGCTCCTGTCGCTGACCGGCAATCCAAAATCAACGCTCGCGAAAGCAGCGGATGTGCATCTTGATGTGAGCGTGGCCGAAGAAGCATGTCCGTTGAACCTCGCACCAACAGCCAGTACGACTGCTACGCTTGCGATGGGCGACGCGTTAGCCGTCGCACTCCTGAAGATTCGCGGATTCACGGCGGAAGACTTTGCGATGTCTCACCCGAGCGGCAGCCTTGGCAAGCGACTTCTGTTGCGAGTTGCAGACGTTATGCGCACTGATGATGCTATACCGCGTGTCACCGCTGATGTTCTCCTGAAAGATGGCCTGATGGAGATGACGCAGAAGGGTCTCGGTATGACGGCAATCGTCGACGAGCAAAACCGGATTCTTGGCATTTTTACCGACGGTGACTTGCGCCGGGCACTCGATGCTGAAGTAGACGTCCAAAAGACGACGATGAGCGAAATTATGCACGAGAAGTGTAAGACAACATCGAGCGATGTGCTCGCCGCCGAGGCTGTACATCTCATGGAAGAAAACAAGATCACATCACTACTCGTCTCGGACGACGGGAATCATCTGCTTGGTGCTTTGAACATTCATGATCTCTTTCGCGCGGGAATCATGTGAGCGCCGTAATCGAGACAAAAGCGCTGTCCAGGGTGCGCCTGATCGCGTTCGACGTTGATGGCGTATTCACGGACGGTCGATTCTATTTGTCAGATGACGGAATCGAGTCCAAGGCATTTAACACACAGGATGGTTGCGGCATCCGCCAACTGCTCAACGCCGGGATCGAAGTTGCTGTGATCAGCGGCCGGCAATCCCACGCAGTTGACCGGCGCATGGCCGATCTCGGCGTCTCAAATGTCTTTCAGGGCTGCAAAGACAAGGTCGCGGCATTCGATGAATTGGCTGCAAAACTCGGCATTACCGCGGCAGAGTGCGCGTATGTGGGTGACGATGTTCTCGACCTGCCCCTCCTTCGCAAGGTCGGCTTTCCCGTTGCCGTCGCCAATGCGGTGACCGCCGTTCGTGATCAATGCAAGCATACGACCGTGGCCAAAGGTGGTTTTGGCGCTGTGCGGGAGGTCTGCGAACTGATCCTGGCTGCTCAAAACGAGTCAGACTAATGATCAGCCCGCGCAATATCGTTGCATTGGCCATACTTACTGCGGGGGCTATGGCAAGTTGGTATCTGGCGAAACCGGATCGAAGCAACGATACAAACGCACGTCAGTTCGACGCAACTCAACGTGGTTACTATCTGAAGTCGGCTCGAATTCTAGGCACCGGTTCTGATGGCGCGCTGTTGTATGAGATACAGGCCGAGAGCGCCGAACAACAAGACGGTCGTGTCTCGTTTAGTGATGTGCGCCTGAACTACTCGCCACAGAGCGAAGTGCCCTGGACCGTCATTGCCGACTCGGCAACGATCCACGAAAATGATCAGCGTGTACTTTTGCATGGCCATGTTCGGGCAGTCAGTCGTGAGGGATTTTCCGGTAATGACACGGAGATACGCACCCAATACCTTGAAATCGACCCGGAAAATTATGTGGCCGAAACCGATGAACGGGTACAGATTCGGATCGGCCCACGCAGCCTGACTGCTACGGGCATGCTAGCATCGCTCAAGGAAAACCAGGTGGAATTGAAATCGAATGTCAGCGGAAAGTTCGCCCCGTGACGGCGGCAGTAAATTCTATGATTGCGCGTAGTCTCGCCTTGCTGTTGTTGCTGCCTGCCCTTGCGCTCGCACAGGGCAATGATCTCAGGCTGCCAATTTCACTGGATGCCGACTCCACCGACTATGACGGCAAGAGCTCGATGTTGATGTTTCGGGGATTACGACTGTCGCAAGGAACCACAAACATTGAGGCGGACATCGGCCGCGCAAGCAAACTCGATTTCAAAGACAGCGTTTGGCATTTCAGCGGCAATGTCATCATCGACGTCGACGCTGGACACATCGAATGCGAGTCCGCGGAGCTTAGTTTCACGGACACACAGCTGCGCATTGCTACGATAAAAGGATCTCCCGCAACGTTCGATTTGCGACGGCCCGAGAGTGACGAAATTACCCACGCACAGGCCGGCAATTTGCGGTACGACCTGGTTGCCGGCGTCGTTGAATTCTCGGACGAAGCGATAATCACCGAACAAGGCAATCAGATCTCGTCGAGTTTCCTCGTGTACAACATCAAGGAACAGCGTATCAACGCGCAGTCTTCCGCTGATGGTGAGGAAAAGGTAAAGATTACGGTCATCCCCGAGGCTGCTGTGACGCCGGATAGTGAGGATGCCGTACCCGACGAAAACACCGCGGCGGAAACCGAGACACCATGAGCATTCTCAGTGCTCAGGAGATCTCCAAGAGCTTCAAACTTCGCAAGGTAGTCAAGAACCTGTCTCTGGAAATCAAGAGCGGTGAAGTTGTCGGCCTGCTTGGTCCGAACGGCGCTGGCAAAACAACAGCGTTTTACATGATTGTCGGCCTGATCTCGGCGGATAGTGGCACGATACTGCTTGACGGCCAGGACCTGACCGCGCAACCCATGCATCGACGCGCGAGACTTGGTCTCGGATACCTGCCACAAGAGGCGTCAATCTTTCGCAAGCTAACTGTCGAGCAAAATATTCTCGCCATCCTGGAAATCCGTGATGACCTGGATCAGGCCGGTCGCGAGGAGGAACTTGAGACTCTGCTGGACGAGTTGCATGTCGGGCATGTCCGATCCAGCCTTGGTATCAGCCTCTCAGGTGGTGAACGCCGGCGTGTCGAGATCGCCCGGGCTCTGGCCGCAAACCCGTTTTTTGTATTGTTGGACGAGCCGTTCGCCGGCGTCGACCCAATTTCCGTACTCGATATTCAGCGCATAATCAAGCACTTGTGCGAACGCGACATTGGCGTCCTGATCACAGATCATAATGTGCGAGAAACCCTCGGAATTTGCGGTAGAGCCTATATACTGAGTGATGGCAGTTTGATCGCTTCGGGCTCGCCAAAAGAGATTCTGGAGAATCACCACGTTCGAGAAGTGTATCTCGGACAGGAGTTCAAACTCTGAGGCAAACTGCTTGTAAATATACTAACGGGCCGGCGCACAACTCCGTCGCACAATCGAGGCAATGCTAAAACCGTCACTGCAGTTAAAACTCGGACAAACGCTAACGATGACGCCGCAGTTGCAACAGGCAATCCGGCTGTTGCAGCTACCCGTTCTGGATTTGAACGCGCAGATTCAGGAAGCCCTCGAAGAAAACATCATGCTCGAGATGGAGGACTTGCCGGACGTTCCTCAAACCAACGCCGAGACGACAGCGGAAGTCGAGACCATTCAGGCTGAAGACAACTGGCAGGAACGCTCAGCTGAACGTATTCAGGACGGAGGCTGGAACGGCGAAGGTCGGCCAATCACCGAGTTCGCTGATGAATCAGGACAGACGCTGCGAGAACACTTGCTCTGGCAGCTGGAAATGGAACATTTCACGCCTCGCCAAGCTGTCATTGGCGAGGCAATCATCGATTCGATCAATGATGACGGTTACCTGGGCGAGGATCTCGCCGAAATAGCAGCAGGCCTCGACACGGCATCTGATTTCACTTTCGACGAAGTCGTCGAGACTCTCGAGAAAGTGCAGCTCCTTGATCCCATCGGCATTGCCGCCCGCTCTATATCCGAATGCCTCATTCTGCAACTCAGGCAACTCGATAGTTCGACGCCCGGACTTTCCCTGGCCATCGATCTTGCCAACGACCATCTTGATTTGGTTGCAAGTCGCGACTACGGCGAATTGCGGCGCAGCTTGCGTACGTCCGAAGAGGGTTTGCATGACGCGCTGGCCCTCGTCAAGAGCTGCAATCCCAAACCCGGCCTCGCCGTCAGCCCATCTGCCGCCGAATATGTGATTCCGGATGTGTTTGTGCGCAAGGTCGACAACC
>Ga0255052_10002587_pt1 | contig 12961 bp, 10 predicted proteins | sample JV7_2_21_MG_FD_188632 | JGI IMG/M metagenome (GOLD analysis project Ga0255052, IMG submission 188632) | Seawater microbial communities from Jervis Inlet, British Columbia, Canada - JV7_2_21 | ecosystem: Environmental > Aquatic > Marine > Inlet | place: Canada: British Columbia | collected... | reverse complement strand
TCCGCCTGCGTCGCGCACGGTGGTAAACCCATCGGCCAACCAGTCCTGTGCCTGCGCCACCGAGCGGGATGCGATCTCGTCCCAACGCATTCCCGCCATCGCAACCAGGCCCCCGTCGCCATTCATATTTAGGTGGGAGTGACTATCAATCAGGCCGGGCATCAGGATCATGCCGGGCGCATCGATGACGGTGGCTTCGGCATGCGAATCAGAAGCATCTGCCCGAACTTTCTTGATCAGGTTGTTTTCGACAAGCACGTTGATGCGCTTCGTGATGCCTTCACTCGTGCCGTCCCAGACGTGCACGTTGGTGAAGAGGGTTTGCGGTGGTAGTTCGTCTTGTGCAATGGCGGTTGTTGCGAGTAGCACAAGCAGGCCGGCAATGGCCGTTCGAATTGGTTTCATTATATCGCTCCTGACTGAGGTCGCCCGCATGGCGGGCTCCTGCAATTATTCTATTTGAACCAGTTGGCCATCACGTTTTCGACGACTGGCGCGACATTAAAGCCGATCATCCACTGCGGTCCGAATGCATCCGCTTGCTCGACGTAGTAATTGAGCTCCATACTCAGTTTCCACGGGCGCTTGTTCCAGATCACGGTCTTACCGAACGTGAAGTTGAGCGGGATCGTCCACTGGTCACTAATGTGGTCGAAAGTAATGATCGGCGAAGACCCGTAGTTCCAACCACCGCCAGGCAGGTAAGTGCCAAATATCTGAATTGTTGTGAGATCGATTTCCTTGTCACCGGAACCGCCCACATCCCACTGATGATTGGGGAAGATTCCTATCACGTACTTCTTGGTCAGCTTGCCAATCATGAACTCAGGGCCAAGCGTATAGCGGTCGGTTCCCAGTGCGTCGTCGGTCGCAGTAGGAAGTGATGCGATGACGCCGCCCGCGAACAACATGCCGGATTTTGTCGTTCGAGCGTAGGCCAGATCGAAAGCGATGTCGCCAAGTCCCGATTCAGATCCAAAACCGGACGGGCTGGAATCGGGGAAGACAAAGTCCAACTGTATGGGAATCGCGGGACGGAATATAAAAACGTCGCCGTTATCGAGTGGAAACGGAAAAGAGGGCTGAAAGAGTAATGTTGTACTGCTTTGGCTGTCGGCGCCAGGCAGCGTTCCCTCAAACGTCCGATACTGCAACTTCAGATTGAGACTCGCCATAGGCGTATTCGGGTTGGCCAATTCTGCGGCTATCTCTTCGGCGGACTTCTCCGTGCCTTCGCCCTCCGGTGCCGCGTCCTGCGCATATACATTTGCGGCGACGCAGAGCGCCAGCAGTCCCAAAATTTTGTTCAGTTGCATCATCTAGACTCAGCCCAATAAGGTCGCGTAGTATCCGCTTCACCTCAAATACATTCAAGAAATACCGGGTAACTGGCGGGTGTACTCGAAATGGGGGAAAACCATGCCAAACATTGCATAGATCCACGCGCAACGGCATATCGACAAGCGCTGCTGCAAATTGCATGATCCATGACCGGCCCGCCAATGATGTTATACCTGATGAATGCTATGAAAATACTTCTACTGATATCAACGAATACAGGGCATTGGTTGCCGAGTCCACAACGGCTGCAGCCGAATTGCGACTATTGGTGCAATCCGTCAGGGAACTGCTGGCCGGCGCATCTGATGCGACGCCCCTCGTCGACGCCCTCGTCGAGGCAGAGACTACTGTTGGGGATCGCGTTTTTCTCCAAGTGGGTCGCCCTGATCTTCATCTTCTTCATAGCGTTGCTGGGTTACCGGTTTGTTGCCGGCCGGCTTTTTTCGAAGTGAGTATTCCAATGCCTGACGTAATCATGAAGCTTCTTATCGTTGCGATACTGCCGGCAAGTCAGGTCGTAAGCGCCGATGTTCTGGTGCTCAAGAATGGCGACAGAATCAGCGGTGAAATAAGCCGGATCTGGGATAGCGAAGTCTCGATCGAACCCGAATATGCGGATGAGTTTTCGGTGGATTTGTCAGCAGTGGATCACATCGAATCAGGTCGCGATTTCGAGATAGAACTCGATGACGGTACAAAGATTGTTGGCCAACTCGCCGGGGCAGATTCCGACGGCAGGCAAATACTCAATACTGAGAGCGACTCTGTTTCTGTGGGGTTGGAGGAGCTATTCGAACTGGACGAACCGGAGAAGGCGTTCGATTGGGGAGGCAATATTGAATTTTCGGCCGCGCTAAACTCCGGCAACACGGAAAGTTACAACACCAAACTAAGGGCCGATGGCACTGTTAGGTTTAACGATCACAGGCACATCGGCGAAGTCACTAATTTCAAGGAAGAGCTAGACGGAGACGTGACCCAGGAGCATGATCTATTCAAATACAATTACAATTGGTTGTTTCGCGATCCATGGTTTTTTAGTGCACAACTGACCTTCGAGCGTGACCCGATCATCGAGTTGGACAGTCGCGTTATCGTGAGTGCAGGCCTCGGCTGGGATATCTGGGTTACGCCACGTCGGAATTTAAGTGTACAAATTGGGGTCGGCTCGCAGTTTGAAGAAATCGCTGATAAATCGCAGGAAAGCGGCGTTTGGATTTGGTCGCTGCGTTACCGCCAGGACTTCTTCGGCGACGATCTCGAGCTGTATCACAACAATTCTATTGCTTCTAACTTCAGCGGTCGTGCTAATACGAGTTACAAGACAACTACCGGTCTTCGTTTTGAAATCACGGACCTGTTGTACGCAAACCTGTCTCTTGATTATGACTACGAAACTGATCCCGTTAACTTTGCCGAAAATGAGGATGTCGCGTTACTGATCGGACTCGGCGCAGAATTTTAGTGCTGGCTATTGGCCGAATCCGTCAAGTCCTTCCCGTAGCCGTGATGCCCAGTGTCGGATCAATCGTCTGACTTCAGCGGCACTTGACACACTGTTTGACGTTTGAAGTGTGCCACTCATGGACTCTGCCGCACGCCGATCCACAGAGCGCGCCAGTATTGTGCCGGTCTCGGAATCCCGGAGTTCCAGCACCAGCGTTGCGTCACCGACGGAGCTCAAATAAACGTAAGAGCGCCCGCCAACAGGTTCCGGTGGGACGTACGATACAACGTCGAGCAGCCCACCAAGGACGGCCAGCACATCAGGACCCGGTTCGTCGACGATTTCGAATCGCTCGGTCCTTTGCAGCTCTTCCCTGAATACTTCGCCGACAAGCTCCTCAAATCGCGCGCGGGCGTTGTCGTCAATGAAATAGGGTCCGCTTTGCGAGCGCGCCAGTGATGACCGACCCCTGTCTTTCACCTGTCTATACTCGATACCACCACTCAATGGCATTAACTTCGTATAGCCGGAAATATCGAAATCCGGTCTTGCCCATGCCGCATCGGCCTGGCTGTTATCGACTTTGTGCAAGCCATCGAACGACAGCTCGGCCTCAGGTCCTGTCTGAATAGTCGGGGGTGCGGTTTCACATCCTGCCACGACGATCGCGAAAATCAGTGCCAGCGACAGCCGGATATCAAAGGTTCTAACGTTCATGATTTCTGTGCCCCATTTTCATAGGAAAATTGTTACTTAGTCGCTGGGCGGGATAATACTCTCATCATTTCGCCCAGGAAACTTGCTCATCAAAGATTACGCTTTGACCTTTCCAAGGATCGCCAGTGTCTGGAATCTTAATTCAGAACGCAAATCGGGCACGGGCATTGAACATCCAGATGGTACTCTCGCCTGGATTCAATGCCGGGTCCTTTATGTATTGCATGTCGGCCGTAACCGCGAACCGTTCTCCAACAGGCACCCTGTAGAAAGCTTCGATCGCGTACTGATCTCTCAGCCCGGGGCTGAAGGTATCCTCGTTCGGTTCGCCCCAATTAAGGCCTACGCCCAACAGACCGGAAAACGCCTCCGTCTGGTAGCCCATGCCTATACTCAATGATTTCTGCAGCAAGCTACCGCCATCGTCGGCATAGGCGCCGCGAACGAACGGCATGAAGTTGTCGTCTAGGTAACGTGAAAAAGAAAACGCGGCGCCCCAGCCGCTGTTTACGCCTGCGACAACCTGCCTGTCCTTGTGCCACACCGTTACGTGGGTGTTGTCAAAGATGATGCGCTGATGCGACGACGTCCAGCCGATTTCAAAGCTCGTGAAATACTCTTTGTCGCTGAAGAAATCGTCGAATGGATCAGATGGATCGCCATTCGTGTCGGTGATGCCGGCAATCATGTACATGTTATCGGTCACCATCGAACCGTAGGCGACGCCTACCGCGGCATCGTTGGGTAGGCCAATTGCCGCGCTGCCGGTACTGAAGCCAAAATTCATGAAATGCAACCAGGGGCTGGCAAGCGCGAAAGCATCGACATAATCGGTCGCGTCAAGAATGCCAGCAATGAGCGTTGAACGGCCGCCGTTTAATCGATGCCGCCAGTACAGGTTCTGTGTTCGAAAATCCGAGTCGTTAAATGGTGGCTCCTGCAGCCCGACATAGCCCATCTGGCCCATCGAAAAATCGAATGCTGATGTGTCGCCGTAGGCATGGCGATGCTCGAACTTCCAGATCAGTGCTCCTGCACCGTCATTCCAGAGATCCCAGGCGCCGTAAATCCGGGCGATGCCGCCAGCGCCCATATCGTCAGAAAACGTCTCGCTCGCGGTCAGCAATACGCTCGTGTAGTCGATGCTGAAGCCGAAGCCGTGATCGTCCTTGAGGCTCTTTTTCCAGTCGTTCCAGGACTGGCTGTCGTCCTCCAGCTGGTTTTCGACAGCATTAGGCCCGCCGAACTTAGGGTCGTTGGGCTCCTGCGCGCCGAGACCTGAGGCGAATATCGTCAGCATCGAAGCCAAAACTGTCAATCTGGTCAAATTCGTCATATTCAATGCATTTCCGGTGAATAGAGCCATACGATACGACGTTAGCCGCCAATAAAGTTGGCGTTATTGTCCCAGAATCATTCTAATTGTGTCGATATTGCCAACATTTTGCGGAGGCCCGTTGTTATGGTGGCTGTCGCAGGTTGGCATTCCTGCAACTGGGGCAACAAAAATGACAAGCAATTTGCCGCTCATCCGCTTGAGCGCCATCAATCCTTTTCTTCTGGAGCTTCGTCGCCGCGGCGCCGATGCAGCGGCGCTGCTGCGCTCACTGGATTTGCCTGAGGACATCCCGGCCTCAAGCGAGCTGTTCGTGTCCTCGTTGTCGATTTACGAACTGGTCGAGCGATCAGCCGAGATCGCCGGCGACCGTTACCTCGGTTTCAGACTCGGAAGCCAGCTCGACTTGAACAATTGGGAACCAATCGCCTTGGCTGCCCGTGAGGCTCAAACTGTCGGTGAGCTACTGACCCGATTCACTCTGAATGCTGTTGAACATACCTCTTCAACAGAATTCTATTTGCGACTCGAAGGCGGGCACAGCACGTTCGGCTTCCAGCGTGCTGTCAGTCCACCTATTTTGCCCGGTCAAAACGACGCCTTCTACCTGGGCTTCATGAGCCGCCTGTTGATCCATGCAACTCAGGACCATTGGGATGCCTCGCAGGTGCTCTTCCAGGTAGCAGACCCGGACTGCATACCGATGACCGATGACCGCCTCAGGATAGCCATGGGCGATAAGCTTGGTATCCAGATCAGATTTCCGTCACAGTGGTTGCTCGAACCGTATGAGAAATCGACGTTCCAGACAAGCAACGTGGATAAAGCTGTCGGGCAACCACCCGATTCCCTGCTTGGCTCGCTTCACTCTGCACTGATACCGCACTTGCATGAGCCGGACCTTACAGTTGCGAAGGCTGCAAGAATTTGTGGCTATAACAAACGCCGATTGTCACACGAACTGCGCGACGAGGGCACGACGCTCTCCAAAGAAATTGCGGCACTGCGTGCTGCTCGTGCGAAAAGAGACCTGGCCGACACGAATCAACGTATCGCCGAAATCGCGTTGACGGTTGGTTTCAGAGACCCGACCGTATTTTCACGAGCATTCAAGAATTGGACAGAACAATCACCACAGGAATACCGAAGAACACATCGGTAAATCATTTTTCAAGGGGAATGAAATGAAAACCAGAGCGAATTATCTAACAACGATTTGCGCAACCTTTATTGGTCGACGCAAAGGCAAACATTCCGCTCATCATGAAGGATAGCACGGTCTACAAGAACGAATTGTAGCGAATCCGCAGAACGACAATCAGGGAAAACAAATAATAGAGGACAGTCTCATGCTAAATCGACTAATCATTCTAGGATGCATGTTCATCGTCACACTCGGTTGTTCGCCGAACGGTAATACTGAGAGCGCTACGGTCGTCGCTGCGGCCGCGGTAACTGTGCCTGATACCGACCAGCCTAAAACACTGTTCACCAACGTGCAGGTTTTTGATGGTGTCAATGAAACGCTCGCGGCCGTTGATGTGCTTATCCAGGGAAATCTAATTCAAGAAGTCGGTGCCAACATCGAAGCGCCTGGCGCGACGGTTATCGATGGTGGTGGTCGGACTTTGATGCCAGGCCTCATCGACATGCACGCTCACCTGTGTATTCAGGAAGGAATGCTGGTCGGCCGCGATGGCTACGATCAGATGGCAATGGGCGCCCGAACTGCGAAATCAATGCTCCAGTATCTCGATCAAGGATTCACAACCGCCCGAGATGTTGGCTGTAACGTACTGGGCGTAGCAAAGGCTGTTAACAATGGCCTGATTGACGGTCCACGCATTTATCCTGCCGGAGGATTCTTGAGTCAAACCGGTGGCCATGCAGACACAGGTAGCTTCAACGATGTACCCGGTCGGGTCGATGATCTGGAGCGGCACGGGTTTGGTTATATCGTCGATGGCAAAACCGAAATCAGACGAGCGGCTCGCCAGAACCTGCGATCGGGTGCTACTCACATCAAGCTGATGGCAGGCGGTGGTGTGGCCAGTGAGTTTGATCCGCTGCATTCGACACAGTTTTCGGTAGAAGAATTCGAAACGGCGGTAGAAGTCGCTAAAGATTATGGTACTTACGTGACAGTGCACGCCTACCACGATCGGTCAGTGAATCGAGCAATTGATGCGGGTGTCAGGTGCATCGAGCACAACTTCCTGGTTTCCGAAGACACCATCATTCGCATGAAAAAGGAAGGCATTGCATTGTCGGTTCAGGCTGTGATGTCGCTAGAGGCTTTTGGCGATCCTGAATCAATCACGTTCTTCAATGCGGATCAAAAAGCGAAAGCAACGCTCGTGAATACAGGTGCTTCCAATATGATGAAGATGGCCAGAAAGCACGGATTGCTGATGGTCACTGGCGGTGACATGTTCGGACCGGCATACAATGGTCGCCAGGCAGACAACATGACGATCCTTACGACGTTAGGTTATACGCCGATTGAGATTTTGCGAATGGGGACCTCGAATGCGGCTGAGGTCCTGAGTTGGTCCGGCGGAATGAACCCGTACAAGTATGGAACCTTGGGCACGATTGCCGCGGGTGGTTACGCCGATATGATACTGCTTGATGGCAACCCGCTCGAAGACGTAAACGTCATTAAGAATTATGCGGATGGTTTCAAGGTCATCATGAAAGACGGCAAGGTCTGGAAAAACACGCTGTAGTATTCCGGTAAAGAGATAAGTATTTGGGGCGCCAATCGCGCCCCAAATACTTGCGGGATGCGTAAGAATTGACCTGGGGAGAAAGCATGATCTACCGCGTGTCACTGATTTTTCTTGCAGCTTTTTTTGTGGCTGCGATATTCGGCTGTTCGCCGAATGGCAGTACGGAGAGTACCGCCGCTATTGCAGTTGCTACGATAACAGCACCTGACAGCGATGCACCACAAACGCTTCTCAAGAATGTCCGGGTTTGGGACGGGACTAGTGACGGCCTTACCGAATCCACCAATGTATTGGTCGTCAACAACCTGGTTCACTCGATCGGACCGGAAGTTAGCAGCGATGACGCGTCAGTTATTGACGGTGGCGGCAGGACTTTGATGCCTGGTCTGATTGAGATGCACACCCACTTGATGTTTCAGTTCGGCGTGCCGGTATCCCGGACCTTCGATCATGCTGCTATGGGTGCAGCGGCATACGAGGGTATGCAGACGTATATGAGCATGGGTTACACGACGCTCAGAGATGTCGGCGGCAATAGCCTGAGTATTTCGCGCGCGCTCGCCGAGGGCAGAATTAGAGGTCCGCGAGTTTATTCATCCGGAGGCCCGATCAATGGGATATCCGGGCATAGCGACCTGGGCTTGCTGACAAATGGACCTTACGACAGTGTTTTCCAAAGGCGTGGTGATACCAATGTTGTGACTGGGCCAGTGGAAGTTACGGCCGCAGTACGAACCATCCTTCGTCAGGGTGGCACACATATCAAGGTCATGCCCGGTGGCGGTGTTGCATCAAATTTCGATCCGCTTGAAGCGACGACGATGACCGAGGAAGAGTTGCGCGCAGCGGTAGAGGCGGCTGCAGACTTTGGAACTTATGTCTGTGCGCATGCCTATACCGATGAGTCGGTCAATCGTTTTTTTGATGCTGGAGGTCGATGCATTGAGCATGGCTTCTTAATGTCTGAGACAACGGTTAAGCGCATGAAGGAAATTGGTGCCGTATTGTCTTTGCAGCCATATGCGGGCTATGAAACATTCAAGGAACCGGAAAAGATTGCAGGGTTTTCGGCCGAGAATATACGCAAAGGTCGTCAGGTGAATGCTGGTGCTGACCAGGTTCTTCGCTGGGTGGCAGAACATGAGGTCGATACATTTGCCGGCGCTGATCTCTGGACTACAGAGTTGATACCGAAAACAGCCGAGGACATGGTGTTGAGAAAGCGATGGTTTTCGAATTTCGAGATATTGAAGCAAAACACGTCTAACGCAGCTCGTTGGCTAGCCAAGTCAGGTCCAAAAAACCCATATAAGGAAGGCGCACTAGGTGTGATCGAAATCGGCGCTTACGCCGACATGATATTGGTAGATGGCAATCCGCTCGAGGATATTGCCGTACTGGCCGACTATGACAACAATATCAAATTGATCATCAAAGACGGCGAGACTTACAAGAACACAATCCAGTGATTGAAATGCGCCGTCTTGTAACACTTTCAATAATCGCGTTATTGGATATCGGTTGTTCGGCCGCAACCGACGAGTCGGACTTCAAGCACGAAGTTACCGGTGACCTGCAGCCCTGGACACATGAGCGATTCGATGCGGATGAAGATAAGTTCACGTTCGCCGTGTTTTCGGACCTGACCGGCGGCGAACGTGAGCGCATCTTCGAAATTGCGGTCGCACAGCTCAGCCTGCTGCGACCGGAGTTCATTATTAATGTTGGTGACCTGATCGAAGGAGGCTCGGAGGATCTCGTAGAGATTAGTCAGCAGTGGGATTCATTTGACGAGCGAGCAAACCGTGCCACTGCACCTATATTCTACATTGGTGGTAATCACGACTTGACGGGTACTGTTCTGCAGGGCGTATGGGACGAACGCATTGGGCCCCGCTATTATCATTTCGTGTACAAGAACGTTTTGTTTCTCGTTCTCGATACCGAGGACAACACGCCCGAACGCACACAGGAGATCTTCGAGATTCGCAAGGCGGGCATCGAGGTGTACATGAATGAGGGGCCGGAGGCCTTTGCGGAGACGGAGTACGCTAATTTGCCGGAGAAAGTCAGCGGCGACCTGACGCCGGAGCAATCGGCTTATCTTGTTGAGGCTATTGCCGCCAATCCGAATGTGCGCTGGACGTTCCTGTTCATGCACAAAGCACCGTGGGATAGGGCGAATGAGACAAACTTCGCCGCCGTTGAGCAAGCACTGTCGGAACGCCCATACACCGTATTCAACGGCCACATTCATGCTTATGAACATACTGAGCGCCTCGGGCGGGATTATATTCGTCTTGCCACAACGGGTGGTGAGCACTTTCCGGACCTGCCCTTGTCCTTCGATCATGTCACGCTGGTTACTGTTGACGACGAGGGTGTGGATATTGCCAACCTGAAGATGTCGGGCATCCTCGACAAGACAGGCCATGTGCCTTTAGATGGCGATAATGTGTGTTTTGAAATGCTGAGCTGCGAAGAACAATAGTGTTTGACGTGATGAATGTCTTCTTTCACAAACGTCGAATCTGACTGTGCGGGTTTGACGGTGGTGCTCCGATTATCGGTCGTCCTGGCGCTAACTATGGCGTTTGTTTTTCAGGCGAGTGCTGCTGAGGTACAAGATTTGATCGTCCACAACGTCCACATCGTTGGGCCGAGTAGGCAGGAAGGCACGGATCTGGCAAGCATCCGAATCAAGCAAGGCATTTTGGACCTGGTGTCAACAGATCAGATAGTTGCCGAAGACGGCACGCAGGTTCTCGATGCCAACGAAGGCTATCTGTTGGGCAACTTGACGGTTGGCGATGCGCCGAAATTTATGATCCTCAACAAGGATCCCGTATCTGACCTCACTGTTTTGCTGGACACAAAACAATACGTCGTATTCGCGATCGATGGTGGTCAGCTTCTCGCAAACGAGTTGCAGCAGATTATCGTCGCTGCTCCGGACCCGAGTACCGAAGAAGAAAAATCCCGCTGGCTTTCGTATTCGCCGCCACCGATCGCGTTGCCGACGACCATTAACAGCTCAAGAAAATGGAACAGCTGGAAGTCGAAATACGTCAATGGGATTTTTATTTCGGCTCTGGCTCTGGACCGTCAATGGTTGAGCCAGGATGACGACAGTATCGCTCAATTCCCTGACTTGGCCGGCGATGGCGAACGCGGGACCATTCGTGGCTGGCGTTTCGGTGTCGCCGGTACGCTCAACTTCGAAAAACCCTGGTTATACAACATCGCGTGGGCCTGGAACCCGTTCGATCGAGGATTTGATAGTACGGAAGAGGATACGAACGAACTGCAGTTCTTTGATTTCTCGGTAGACATTCCCGCAGGCAAGAATATGACGGTCCGCGTCGGTAAGCAGAAAGAACCGATCAACATGGACCGGTCGATGACGATGGTGCAAATCGCGTCCCAGGAACGCTACGCAGCGGCAGATGCCATGTTTCCTTCCCGAAACGTCGGCGTCACGCTTTTTGGCACGGCTGCAAATCAGCGCGTGAGCTGGGCCGCCGGGCTATTCAATGACTGGCTGGTCGAAGGTGAGTCGCTGGATGAAAGCGCGACCCAGACAGTGGGCCGCGTTACCTGGTTGCCCTTTGTGTCCGAAGATGAAAGCAAGCTTTGGCACTTGGGACTTGGTGTGCGTTACACGAATGCAAAGCAGGGTCTGGCATACGGCAGCAGGCCAGAGTTGGGCAACGCACCACGATTCGTGGAAACAGAACATTTCGATGCCGAATCGTCAACGCTTTACAACTGGGAAATCGGCTATCTCCGTGGCCCTTTTTGGGTGATGGCCGAATTCAGCGACAACCACATTGACGCGCCGAGCGTGGGCAACCCACAGTTTACGGGCTATCACATTTCCGGCACCTGGAGCCTTAGGGGCGAGATGCGCGCATACCGAAAGGGTCGCGGCGTCTTTGGCGGCTTGCCCATCGCCCAGGATGTTTATCAGGGTGGTAAAGGCGCGCTGGAACTTGCGTTGCGATTTTCGTCGATCGATCTGACCGAGGGATTGATCGAGGGCGGAGAAATGGACATCGCGACCGCGCAACTCAACTGGTGGCTGACCAAGTCCATGGCCCTGAGCCTGAACTATCGCCGCACCCGGACAAACCGATTTGACCTGGACGGCGAGATGGACGCTTTCGTCGCCCGGGTGATGCTAATTCTTCAATGAGAAAAGTCTATGGCAATTGGAGGAGAAAAATGACGAACTGGAAGATAGCTGTTTGCGTCGCAGCACTACTGATTACACAAGACGCCCTCGCAGACCGATATTCTGGCGCTGCCGATTGCGAGGCTTACGCAAAGAACGAAGCACGTCGACAAGGTAATTTTCTGGGCGAAGCCGTCCCGAGAGACTTTCGGACCCGGGCTCGATGACGAGAAGGTGCTCGAGGCCATCTCGAAGGGTGCAGCCCAGTCCTGGCAAATGGAAAACCGCTGGCAAACGATGATCAATGGCGAATTCGAATTCGGCTTTGCGGTCGACTGGATGCGCAAGGACCTCGCAATAGCGCTTGATGAAGCGAAACACAACGGCGCCAGCCTTGAAATGACTGAACTCGTCGACAGCTTCTATGCTGAGGTACAGGCGCTCGGCGGCAGTCGCTGGGATACCTCGAGCTTAATCGCACGCCTGTAGGAGCCCGCCCCAGCGGGCGAGCGGTAGCTGCGGCCGTCAGGCCGCCAAGGATATCGCCCGCAGGGGCGGGCTCCTACAACTGGTACAATGATAGAACACAGGGGTGGCCTTCGGCCTGAGATCCTTTCCTGGGAACCCTTATGACCTGATCCGGATAATGCCGGCGTAGGAAGGGAATCATGAATAAACTCAATAACTTGCGGCGTGCCACCGCTCTAATCGTATTTGTCTTGTTGCCGCTTACCTGCTGGCCGGCCGACACGATCGACGAGATCGTTGTGACGGCCGATTTTCGCGAGCGCACGGTTAACGAGTTGCCAGCGAGCATCACCGTTCTCGGTAGTGAAGAGATCAGGAGTATGGCGGTGCAGCACTTTGAAGAACTCATCAATGCCATTCCGAACCTGAACTGGTCCGGTGATGGGCACCGGGCCCGATATTTTCAAATTCGTGGTGTCGGCGAGCTTGAACAGTATCAAGGAGCGCCGAACCCCTCGGTCGGTTTTCTGATCGATGACATCGATTTCAGTGGCATAGGCACTGTCGCAACATTGTTCGACATGCAACAAGTCGAAGTCTTGCGCGGGCCACAAGGTACTCGCTACGGTGCAAATGCCCTGGCGGGTCTCATATACATGCGCAGCGCGGCACCCACTCCCGAATTCGAGGCTCGGGCGGAACTGACTGTTGGCGACAATGACACTATTGCGGGTGGTTTCGCGGTG
>Ga0255052_10002586_pt1 | contig 12970 bp, 9 predicted proteins | sample JV7_2_21_MG_FD_188632 | JGI IMG/M metagenome (GOLD analysis project Ga0255052, IMG submission 188632) | Seawater microbial communities from Jervis Inlet, British Columbia, Canada - JV7_2_21 | ecosystem: Environmental > Aquatic > Marine > Inlet | place: Canada: British Columbia | collected... | reverse complement strand
TTCGAATATCGCCCGAATGCGCCTGCACAATACGTTGGCAGAGATTCAAACCCAGGCCATAACCATTCCGATGCCCTCGTGACGGGTCGAGTTTGACGAAGGGTGCCAGCACTCGATCCGCGAATTCCTCAGGTATACCACTACCATCGTCGTCAATTGTAATAGTCACCGAATCTCCGCTCGACTCGAGTCTCACCTCAACTGCAGCACTTTCTTCCAGCGAAAACTTCACGGCATTATCAATGAGGTTCTGCAGCAGTATCCGGACCAGGGTTTCATCCGCCGTGATAGTCAGAGTGTCGGGAGAATCCACCAGCTCAACACCTTGCACTGAGTCTCTGAATCCTCCAATCACGCTGTGCGCAAGTGCAACCAGGTCAATCGTATCGTGCTGTGGTTTCGCGGCCCGATTCTTGACCCGTTCACGTTCCAGCAACGCTTTAGTGAGGGCCTCCATTTCACGAATATCTGCCGCAATCTGTTCGCGCTTGTTCCCCTCGGGCATCATTTCCAGTGCCACTTTCATACGTGCGAGTGGCGAACGCAGTTCGTGGCTCACGTCCGCCATTAGCCGGTCGTGATCGTTCAGCATTTGTTCAACGCGGCCAGTCATCTGGTTAAACGCGCGGCCGACCTGGCCAATCTCATCCATTCGGACAACAGGTACGCGCGTCGAAAGATCACCCTCTGACACCTTTTCGACGCCCTCCTTCAGCCAGCGCAGCGGCCGGAGTTGGGACCACTGCACCACGTAAACCACACCGAGCAGGAACAGCAATCCACCGATGACGGCCCAGAGAATGGAAAAGTCAGAACCGGAGCCATGATGGTCCTGCAAAAAGAACGAATACTGCATGTTGCCGTGGCCCGCGACGATGATCGTGCTGGATCTCGGGAAATGCTCAGCCAGGTGATCCGGCGTCACCTGCGTACCATCAGGCCCGAACGCAAAGACACCCTCGCTTGTCGTTAGTACCACGCCCATTTGGTGGTTGCGCGCCGCGTTGCGCGCTATCTCAGGGTCCTCGCCAATGCGCCCGGCCAGAAACGAACTCCATTCATCCAGTGGCGATTCAAAGGAGTCCTCGAAGATGTCGCCGCGAATTGCGTGGAATGAGAAAAACGCGAGCACCGCAATGGCCGCTGCCAACACAGCGGTTGAAGCTGCAAACCGTGAAAACAGGCTGTAGGGCCCGCTCATTTCCTCACCGCGCCAACGAACTGGTAGCCGCTCATGCGCACAGTGCGAATAAACCGCGGCTGCTTCGGGTCGTCGCCGAGTTTTTCGCGCAGGCGACTGACCAGCATATCGACCGAGCGATCATAGACGTCTGCGTCAAAACCACGCAGTCGCTCGATCAACCGGTCTCTGGACATGACCCGTCCGCGGCTTTGCATCAGGTCTTTGAGCAGTTCGAACTCCATCGTCGTCAATTCCACGGCATTGCCGTCGACGTCAATGCGGCGGGTTTCGAGTTCGAGTCGCAGACCATCGCAGACGAGTACTGCCGCCGCTGACCTGTCCCGGGAACGGCGAATCACCGATTGAATACGCGCGACGAGTTCTCGCGGTTCGAACGGTTTGGCCAGGTAATCATCCGCACCCAGTTCCAGGCCCATGACCTTGTCCGCGGTATCGCCGCGGGCCGTCAGCATAACAATCGGCAAGTCATAGTCGGCCCGAAACTCGCGGCACAAGGTCAGGCCGTCGGTGTCGGGGAGCATGACATCGAGGATCAGTAGATCGGGAAGCTCGCGCCGCAACTGCTCACGGCCCGCGGCGGCTGTTGTCGCACTGATCAGCCGGTGACCAAAACCCTGCAAGTATTCCTCGAGTAACGTGTTGAGCTCAACGTCGTCGTCGATGATCAGGATTCGAAACTGCTCTTGGCTGGCGTCAGGCACAGTATCTCACCCCCGCAGCGCGACAATCGGGTCGAGGCGCGCTGCGCGAAATGCCGGGTACGCCCCGGCAAGCAAAGCCAGCGCTAACGGAATCAGCATTGTGTACAAGGCATTCAAGCCGGTCACCTGTATCTGCCACCTCAATAATGATTGGCCGAGAATAATGCCGATTCCACCGAGTAACAAACCGCTCACCGCGCCGAGCAGCGCGATCAACACGGCCTCGCCGAGAAACTGCACCACAACATGCCGCGGTAATGCGCCGATCGCCATACGCAGGCCGATTTCCGCATGCCGCTCGCGAACCGATAACAGAGTGACTGCCAGCAGGCCGGCGCTGGCGAGCGCCAGCAGCAATGTCGAAAGCCCGCGCAGGAATCGCTGCATGGTTTCGTCGCTGCGCCGAATCGTTCGTAATAGCTCTGTCTGGTCACGAATCGTGAAATCGTCGGCTTTGCCAGCTGTGTCGAGCGCGTGGCGCCGCCGCAGCAGATCGCTTACTGCGCGCATCACGCCTGGAATAGCACCTCGCGATTCCGCCTGCACGAATATCCGGTCGATGAAATCCACGTTGAGCAGCCGCCGCACGGCGGTCGTCACCGGCACCAGTACCTTGTCGTCCTGGGGAATGCCGCCCGCATCGGTGCCCTTGGCCTGCAGGACCCCGATTACTTCGTAAGGTGCACCGCCAATCAGCAGGCGCTCGCCAATAGGCTCTTCACCATAAAACAGGTCCTTCGCGATTTGCGCACCAATCACGGCAACCCGTGCCTGGTTTCTCAGATCGTCGTCGTCGAGGAAGCGCCCGGCCGCCGGGTGATGCGCGTTGCTGTAACGGTAGCCCGGCGCCGTGCCGATAACGGTAACGTTGCTCGAGCGGCCCAGGTAGCGCACGTCGAAATTATTCATCGCAATTGGAGACGCCTGTTCTACGCCAGCAACCTCACTACGGATGGCGCGCCAGTCGTCAAGGGTCAGCGTCTGGAACCGCGTTCCCTGCCCTCGCAATGCGTCCGTCTCACGGCGCAGTGATCCTACGGCGAGCAGATTCTTGCCCATAGACGCCAGCGCCTCCTCGAACACCTTCTCCGTGCCAGCGCTCAGTGCGAGCAGTATAAAAAGTGCGGCGATACCGATCGTCATGCTGCACGCGGACAGTACGGTTCGCGCCCGCGCCCGGTTCAGGGCGCGGACGGAAAAAGCCGTGTTGCGGAACCATCTCACCGCAGCGCTTCAATCGGGTTAAGCCGGGCCGCACGCCGCGCTGGCAAGATTCCGGAGACAATGCCAACAACGACCGATGCGCCGAGCGCGATGCAAACGCCGAGCGGCTGCAATTGCATCGGAATGTCGTAAAGCTTGGCGAACGCAACTGCCGCACCGAATCCGACGGCCATGCCAAGAATGCCGGACACCAGCGATACCGTCGTCGCTTCCCACAGGAACTGGGTGGCGATGGACCCGGCGGTTGCGCCGACGGCCTTGCGCAGGCCGACCTCGGCAATACGCTCCCGTACGACAATGAGCATGATGCTCGCAATCACAACGGCCGCGACCAGCAACACAACTGCTGCTGCGAGCGCCACATACACTTTGAGCATGCGTTTCATGCGGTTAGCGGATGCGTCGGCAAACTTCGACGTATAGAGCTGGAACGAGTCCCGTTCACCTTCGGCGATGCTGAATCGTTCCCGCAGTACAGCCGCGATCTCTTCGGCGTCTTCCTCGACACGATCGGCATCGCGTACGACGAATTTCGCCATGCCGACGAGGTCGGTATTTGCCAATCGCCGCTGCGCAGTCGAATACGGAACGTAGACTTCCATATCGCGGTCCTCACCGTGCGGGTCAATTCCGATCGGCTCGAGTATGCCCACAACCTCGAACGGCACTGAGTCGACGAGAATCTCCTCACCGACTGCACTGTTGCCACCGAACAACTCGGCTTCCAGCTTATTGCCAATCAACGCGACACGCGCGCTGCGGTCGATGTCCCTGTCGGTAAAGAATCGCCCGTCCGTTACCGTGCGATTCCACACGTACTCGGCATTGGCGCTGTACCCGGCGACACCGGCCTGGGCGCTGACGCCAGCCGAGCTGATTTCCTTTTCGCCCAGCATCATGCGCGGCCCGAACTCGATAACCTGGTCGAGTTCATCGGCAACGGCCTCGAGATCGGGCGCTTTCAGTTCGTTCGAGGCGATGAAAATGGTGCCCGGCCCGAACATCCGGTTGATCTGGTCGGTGATCTTTTGCTCGGCGCCGCTTCCCAGCGTGCTTCCAACGACGAGCGTCGCGACGCCGAGAATGACGCCAATACTCATGAAAAAGCTGCGCAGTTTGAAACGTGCCAGGTTGCGCAGGCTGCCAGTCAGGAGTCGCTGGTAGTTCATGACGCCTTCCTTACCAGCGCTTCGTGCAACTGGCCGTCGGTAATGCGTACCGTACGCGACGCGCTTCGCGCGACGGTCTCGTCGTGGGTGATCAGCAAAATGGTCGAGCCATTGCGATTGAGCTCGCCAAACAGGTCCATGATCTGGCTGCCGGACGCCCGGTCGAGATTGCCTGTGGGCTCATCCGCAAGAATGATCCCCGGGTCATTGACCAGGGCGCGAGCGATCGCGACACGTTGCTGCTGACCGCCTGATAGCTCACTCGGGTAATGCGTGAGTCGCTCCTCGAGGCCCACGCGGCACAGTGCCTCGCGCGCCTTACGGCTGATGTCCATATCGGTTTGCGTGCTGTACAGCAGCGGCAGCTCGACGTTCTCGGTCGCGGTCGTCCGTGGCAGCAGGTGAAATTGCTGAAACACGAAACCGATGGTCTCATTGCGCAAGTGTGCCCGCTGTTCGGGCGACAGGTTCTCGACGGTCCGTCCCTGCAACTCGTAATCGCCTGAATCCGGCCGGTCGAGCAGGCCGAGAATATTCATAAGCGTGGTTTTGCCCGACCCCGAGGCACCGACGATGGCAACGAACTCGCCTTCGTCTACGCTGAAGTCAACATCACGCAAGACCTGCAGCACACCCTCGCCGGGCCGCTGGAAAGATTTGCACAGTTTTCGTACGTTGATCACGATTCCACTCCTCAATTACGTCAGTAAGTATTTAGTTCGAGTACGTCGCCCTCGCGCACGCCGGAAAGCAGCTCGACCGTGGTGTCGGAACGCCACCCGGTGCGCACGTCTTGTTCGATCCATTCACCATCTCGCCGCAGCACCACGAACTGCCGGCCGGTCTGGCGTTTGATGGCAGCACGCGGCGCAGTTAACACAGCATCGCGTTCGTCTACGACAATGCGTACGTGCGCAGTCATCTCGGGTCGCAGAATAAAGTCCGGGATTCGATCGAACTCCAGGCGCACGACATAATTGACGACACTCCCCTGCAGCTCGGCACGCGGCTGAATAGCGACAACGCGCGCCGGAAATTCGGCGTCGGGATAGGTATCCACGGTAAACGTGGCATGCTGCCCGAGCGAAACTCGACCGATATCGGTTTCGTCGACGTACGCCAGCACTTCGACGCGATCGATATCGATGATGGTCACGAAGTTCGGCGCCGCAAATGCGGCAGCGACGGTTTCGCCCTCACGAGTCGATACCTCGGCCACGACTCCGTCGATCGGTGCAGTGATGCGCGTGTAATCCAGTTCGATTTCGGCCGATCTCAACCGTGCACGATTGGCCTCCAGCTGCGCACGCGCTACGGCCAGGTCGCGTCGGGCAATCTCTAGATCCTCATCTGATGCCAGGCCTTTAGTCGCAAGCTTTTGGCGCCGTGCCAGTGTCGATTCAGCGAGTTCGACCCGCGGCATCGACAGGTTGACGTCGGCGCGCGCCTCGTCTGCCTCTGCCAGTAACGCCGTTGCATCGAGTTCGGCCAACACCTGGCCTGTCTGTACGCGATCACCGACCTCGACCGGAAGGCTTACGACAGTACCGGATATCCTGGAACCGACGTTGACCTCCGCACCCGTAACCGGCCGAATGACACCCGTCGCACTAATGGTTTCACTGAGCTCGCCAAGGGAAACACGTGCCGTGCGCCTCACGTCGGTGCTCGAATCGGCCTCACTGCCAGGCCACGCGTAAATCGCGATTACGGCCGCCACGGTAGTTATTGCCAGACCTGTACTCCAACGACCTTTTTTCACGCCAGTTCCTCAGATAATCATGGATGCGACGCACTGTAATGGGCCGATGTATGCGGGCGTTGATTGAATTGTCACGAAATGTCACGGGCCAGCGTTACATTTTGTGATAATCGCGTGAACGTGTGTCGACAACAGCGGCCTAGCCTGTGCCGCATGAAAACGACAACTCTGACACTGTTCCTCACCCTGCTCGTGGCATCGCCCGTTGCAGCCGATCAACTCACACTGCGCTACAGCCTCGCTGGGGACATGCAGCTCCGCATGGAGCAGGACATGTACCCGAGTGGTCGCACCGAACCCATTGCCGATCGCCGCTTCGACATGACCTTTGAGTTCGCCGACGGTGCCAACGCCAATGAAACGCTGGCCGAGCTCGCCGCAATCAAGGGAACTTACAGCGCTCATGGCATGAACCAGATCCTGTCGACCCGGCATCTCGTCGGTCAGCAGGTTTTGTTGGGCAATGACGGACGGACCGTCAGCCTGCAAGATCCTGGCGGCGACATTGACTTGGGTTTCGTCACCGATGGCGGCCTTCATCCGTCCGCCGTGCTGGTCGACGTGTTGCCCGTTTTGCCCGACGCTCCTGTGACGAATGGCATGACCTGGGAAACGGAACAAACAGTGCGCAGCCTTGAAGGATGGGCCTGGGCCCAGGGCAAAATGCGCTTCGGTCACCAAATCGTGGACGTCACGCGAATCGATGGCCAAACGATCGTACAAGTGCGGTCACAGGGCACTACGACGATCGGCGTCGCCGAGGGCACTACTGGCTTCGTCGGTGAAGGTAGCATCGAGCGCCGCATCGAATGGACGTTCGATGTTGAGGCGGGACAGTTGTTATCTCTCTCGCTGGAGCAGGAAGGAACCGGAACCAATCAGTTGCCACAAGGTCAGGTGCAAGTACGGCAAGTAACTCGTGTCGAACTCAGTGGCGCTTGAATAGGCTCAGGTCAATGCCGCAATCCTTTCGCGCCGGCGATCGGTACCACTCCTTGCTGGCGCAGCAATTTCTCGGCGCGGCGGCTGCCCGTCTTGCGCCAGATCTCATAGGTGCGCAGCAGGTTAGCGTCCGATTCGGGACACGCGCTGTCACGTACTTCGTGCAGAACGTCGGTCAGGATCTGGAAATTAGCCGCCAGTTCCCGAAACACATCGGCAAAAGCCCGGCCACGGAATGAGTGGCGCACTTCCTCGGACAGCGAGCCGTAGGCGTTCACGCCCATGTGAATGTAGTAATCGATGTCGACAGCCTTGTTGACGAGGCTGTCGACGAAAAAGCCGGAGATGAACAAGGCAACGTCGCCCATGCGTTGCAGGATCTGGTTGCGGTGCTCGGGCGTCGGTGCGTCACTTGCGTCGGCCAACATCAGCGCCAACGGCTTCAGGCCGTAAGTTTCGCCGTCGTCTTCGTAGAGTTCTTCGGAGCGAGAGAACAGCGTCATCATGTTGACGACGTAATGGGTGGCGTGCGGATCCAGCTCGATACCCTGCTGGGTGATCACATCGCCAATCGACGTGCGAAAGTAGTCACAAAGATTGTGTACCGGTACAACCCGGCCATGACTGGACTCGAAACCCATATCGACGCCTCCTCCTTGCTATTATGTTATATCGAATGAAGGCCTCTCCACGTGTGATCTGGGTCACGATTAGTGGGATCGGGCAACCAAATGATGTAGACAGGCATCTAAGTTATGTTGTCTACCGGGGGATCCACCATGACCAACAAGAATCCATTGCGGGCAGCGGCCTGCTGCCTGCTGCTGCCGTTATTGCTTCTCACAGCGTGCTCCGAATCGCCTGAACCGGCGGCACAAGCCGCCGCGGACCCCGGGGCAGCCCCGGTCGGGCAACTTGCGAGGAACGTAGTGCCGGATCACTACCGCCTGGAGCTGCGCATCGATCCGCGCGAGGAGCGGTTTTCCGGCTCAACCTCGATTGACGTTACCTTGACGGAGGCCGTCAGTAGCATCTGGCTGCATGGCAAGGACCTGGATGTTTCCGAGGTGTACCTGGTCGATGCCGACTCGAATCGTGTCGACGCGAGTTACGAGCAGCATGACGATTCGGGAGTCGCGCTGGTATCACTGGCACAGCCAGTGGCAGCCGGTGAAGCAACACTGCATTTCACCTATACCGCGGCTTTCAACACATCGACCAATGCGTTATTCAAGGTCTTGCGGGGTGAGGATGCCTATGCCGCAACGCAGTTCGAACCGATTGCGGCACGGCAGGTGTTCCCGGGCTTCGACGAGCCAAGCTTCAAGGTGACGTTCGACCTGTCGATGGTTACGCGTGCGGATGATGCGGCGATTACAACCACACCGGAAGCTGCGACTGAGGTTCTCGGCGATGGCTTTGTTCGACACACATTCGAGACAACGCGACCAATGCCCACTTACCTGCTCGCGTTCGCCGTGGGCCCCTACGATGTCGTGGACTACGGCACGATTCCGCCCAATGCGATACGCGATCGCGAAGTGCCCCTGCGCGCCATTGTCGCAAAGGGACTGGGCCATCGCGCACAGTACGCGTTGCAACATACCGAGGGGATCCTGACCGTACTCGAGGAGTACTTCGGCACACCCTACCCTTACAGGAAACTCGACCTGATTGCCGTGCCCGAGGGATTTGGCGGCGCGATGGAGAATATTGGCGCTATCACTTACGACGAATACCTGCTGCTGATGGACGAGGACTCACCGGTATCCCAGCGGCGCGCCTACACGAACGTTCACGCGCACGAGATAGCCCACATGTGGTTTGGCAATCTTGTGACGCCCAACTGGTGGAATGACATCTGGCTGAACGAAGCTTTTGCCTCATGGATGGACAACAAAGCGTCGGACGCCTACTGGCCGGATGGTGAGTTCGACCGCGAGACGATCAAAGGTGCGCTAGGCGCCATGGGCAACGACTCGCTGGCCGCGGCGCGCGAGATTCGCGAACCGATCGATCATTCGAACAAGATCGGAGGTGCGTTCGACGGCATCACTTACCAAAAAGGCGGCGGCGTGCTGAACATGCTCGAGCGCTACGTGGGCGAGGAAGGCTTCCAGGCCGGCGTGCGGTTGCATATGGATCGCCACTCGGACCGCACGGCAACTGCAGAAGACTTCATTGCATCCGTGGCAGAGGGGTCGGACCGCGTCGAACTCGAGGCTGCCTTCAAGTCCTACATCGGTCAGGCAGGTGTACCGTTACTCTCGGTGAGCCTGGATTGCAGCGATCCGGAGAATCCACGTCTCGACGTCAGCCAGGAACGGTATGCACCTCTCGGCTCCTCGATTGATCCGGCCGCCGGGCAATGGCACATCCCGATGTGCGTCAGCTATCGTGCGGACGGTGAACGCCAGAGTACCTGCGCGCTGTTGAGTGAAAAAACACAGTCCATCGACCTGGAGACGAATAGCTGTCCGACGAATGTGCACCCGAACGCCGACGGCGCGGGTTATTACCGCTTTGCGATGGATGATGCGGGCTGGCAAGGTCTGATTGACAGCATCACAGAACTGCCTGCGAGCGAAGCCCTGGTTCTGGCTGACAGCCTCGACGCTGCCTTCAGGGCCGGTGCCGTCTCCGCCGAGCAGTACCTGGCCGGTATCGCGGCGCTCGTAAATCACGACGCCTGGGATGTCGTCGACAGCGTAACCGGGCAACTCGAGGCGATCACCTATATCGTTGACGCCGACGAGCTCGAGCAGGTGGAAGCAGCCTTCCGCGCATTGCTCGGGCCCATATTTGCGAACCTCGGGGAATCCACGGATGCCGGCTCGGCGCTGTTACGCCAGCGATTGCTGCGCTTCATGATCGTTATGGCTAAGGATCAGGAGATGCGGGCGCCGCTCGCCGAACAGGCTGCGGCAAGAATCGGGCTCAATGGCGAACCCGACCTGACGGCTGCGCCGGAGAGCGAGCTCGAGACGATCTTCAGCATTGGCGTGCAAGACATTGGCGAGCCGTTCTTCGACCTGTTGCTGGAGCAGGCCATCGCCTCGGAGGACCCGTCGTTCCGCAATTCTGCAACGGGTGCATTGGCGCGCGTTGAAGACCCGGTGCTGGTCGCAAAACTGCAAGCCGCACTCCTCGAAGACAAATTCAAGGGAACCGAAGGGCTCGGCATCATGTTCAGGCAGATGATACGCGCTGCAACGACCGAGCTGACCTATGCCTGGTTGCTCGATAACTACGACACGATCGTCGAGATGATCCCGCAGACATTTCGCTCAAACGTCGTACCGGGATTTGGCGGCGCATTCTGCTCCATGGAGCGAGCCGATGAATGGCAGGCCTTCGTAGAATCGCATGCTGAGGAGCTGCCAGGCTATGAGCGGGATCTCGCCCAGGCGACCGAGAGTGTTCGACTGTGTGCGGCATTGCGCGAAGCCAGTGCGGATGCGCTTGTCGAGGCCTTCGCGGCGTACAGTCCTTAAGGCCGCGGCGTGTAACGAATTTCCAGGAACAGCTCGCGGCCGCGCCCGGGTAAATAGCGGAAATCGCGCGCTGCATAATCGGCACGATCCGCAACGTAGTCGTCGAATATGTTGTTGACGCGCAATACGGCACGCCATTGTGACGATGCTTGCCAGGCGACGCGCGCGTGAGTGAGTGTGTGCCCTGCGTAGCGAAACTGATTACCGGGCTCCAGGTAATAACTGCCGACACCGACAACCTGCATGCCGACCTGCCAGTTCCGCGATGGCTCGAGCAATAATTCGAGGCTGCCGAGCCAGTGCGGCGCGGAATCGATGTCGTTGCCTGACACAAAGTTCTCACCGCGGCCTGCAGCATCGAAGTCGTAGGTATGCCGCGCATAGCTGACATTGGTATTCACGAGCCACATCGAACTTAGCTGCCAGTCGACGCGAGCCTCGACACCGCGGTGCCGGCTACGTGCGCCGTTCACGTTAAATCCCTGCGCGTCACGAAATACGCTGTCTTTTTTCTTCATATAGAACGCGACGATGTCGACAGCGATCGTCTCGTGACTGGTGCGTAGTCCGATTTCCAGGTTATCGACTCGTTCTGAGTCGAGGTCTGCGACCTGCTGTCCGTTTTGCAGGCGATAGAGCTCGAGAGACTGCGGCGCGCGAAAACCGCGTCCCAGGCTGAGAAATACGTTCGTACGTGCATTGACCTGAAACCTGGCCGCGATATTTGGCGCGATGTTTACAAAGTCGTCGGTTCGATCATCCGGGCGCGTGTACAAACAGCCGCCGAATCCACACGGCGTTCCATCGTCGCGTGTGTTGCCCGGCAGCATGTGGTTGCGATAGTCGTAATGCGCGTACTCGAACCGCACGCCGCCGGAGATCGTCACCCGAGCACTGGCCTTGTACTCCGACTGCACGAATGGCGCGGCGCCGAGGCTAACCACACTGTAGTCATAGTGTTTCCCTTCGGGCCTGGTCTCCTGCTGAATGGGCGGGCCGGAGGCAGGACCCAGCTGCGTCTGCCTGAGGAAGATATCACTCCATTCGAGATCGAGCCCGAGCACCGTCTGATGTCTGGATCCGGTAATTGTCGCTGCCGTTATGACACCTGCACTGACTTGCCCGTTTTTCTCGACGGGCAATCCCGGCAAGCCGTGGTGCATGAATTCCATCGAGGAGCGTCGCAGGAATGGGCGTACGTCGAGCGCCGCAGCATTGAGCGGGCGAGACCAGAGTCCATAGAGCCGCACGCTGCCGGCATCCCGGAACGCTTCCGGATTCGGATTGCTGCGTCTCAGCGCTGCATCTTTATAGGCGTTCTCGCCGACGATGAAACCCGCGCTATCCTGGCTCAAGTCGGTCGCAGAAAAAGCAAGGGTGAAATCACTATCGGCTGACAACCATTGACGTTTGAGATGCAACTTGCCCTGCCGATAGCCGGAACCATCACGAAAGCCACCGTCATCTGCATAAACCAATGATGCAATCCATGGCTGGCCGGGTGCGAACGGCAGCGTGACCCGAGCCCTGAAAAAATCGTTCGAGCCGACCTCGACGCCTGCATTCGCAACTCCCGACTCCCCGGGTGTGGGCATGAGCACATTAATGATGCCGTGCAGCGCATTGGAACCGAAAAGCGCGTTACCGGGCCCACGGATGACCTCTACGGAGCGCGCCTGCTCGGCGTTGACCTCGATCAGCTGATTGATATTGCAAAAACTCGCAGGCCTGACGGGGATTCCGTCTTCAAGTATCAACACGCCACCGCAGCCTCCGCCCCCGCCGAGCACCGGTGATCTCAACGAGATCTGGTGTTCCTGGCCGCTGCCGCGCACGATCCATGCACCAGGCACACGGTGCAGCAACTCGTTGATGTGGTGGTGCTGCACACGTTGCAGCGTTTCCAGGTCTAGCTGGGTGATATTTCCAGAGTGCTCAAGCCAGGACTTCGCTCGACGCTGGCTCGTAACAACGATTTCACTGATGACAGCCTCTGCGGGCATCGCAGAATTCGGCAGCAGCGCTCCCATGCCACACAGCAGTACAGCAAACCACCCGGGTTTCGGTAACGTCCGGCGCATATTGTCGCTACAATACCACCTGCAAAACTGACCACATGTATAACTGGGGGTTACATGGGATCGGGCGCAAGTAATAACGACAAGAACAGCCTGCCACGACGAGACTTCATCAAGCTCGGAGCTACTGGAGTTGCCGTATCTCTCGCAGGATGCGTACCGTCGTCACCGGACGAGACGCAGCAAGGGGCGCCATCGGCAGCGCCCGGCGGCTCTCAGGGCGGCGCTGACATGCCGCCAACACCGGACATCGACAATCTCGTTGATCCCACGACGCTGGTTACTGAAACCTGGCAGGAGCCCTGGCTTTGGCGCCCGGAACAATGGCCTGGCGAAGAACTTGAACTGGTTGTGGTGCGAAACCAGAATCCCGGGCAGTCGCCCTCCCCCGGCAAT
>Ga0255052_10002585_pt1 | contig 12971 bp, 8 predicted proteins | sample JV7_2_21_MG_FD_188632 | JGI IMG/M metagenome (GOLD analysis project Ga0255052, IMG submission 188632) | Seawater microbial communities from Jervis Inlet, British Columbia, Canada - JV7_2_21 | ecosystem: Environmental > Aquatic > Marine > Inlet | place: Canada: British Columbia | collected... | reverse complement strand
TGCATCAGCGACGACGTCCTCGTACTGAACCAGGAGAACCCTTCCAGGTAATACGAAATCCCAGTGGTCCATAACATCTACATAATCGCGATAATAACTACCGATATTGGCAAGGCCATAAGTAAAGCGCTGTCCACTGGCAAAAAGTTGTGTAAACCCACTGAAGCACGCCGCCATCGCGTGCCTTCGAGCATCAATTATCTTGGCATTGGGCAATATCAGATGGATCAAGCCAATGTGCAGGAAATTATTTGGCATTTTGTCGATAAAAAATGCACCTTTGCCTCTTTGAATGCGCGTTCGATCAATATATTCCTGACCCAGATCCTTGAGATGACTTGCATCCAGGTCCTGCAGAATATCGGGATAGCGTGAGACATCAGACTTCTTCTTCTTACCGCTCAGCCGTCTGACAATCGATAGAATTTCGACCAGTTCTTTGGTCCCATCTACAAGGGAGTGACTGGCCAGAATTTGCTCCAATAATGTCGAACCTGAGCGTGGCAAACCGACGATAAAAATCGGATCGGGCGCCGAGTTTCCGAGATTTGCTTTGCTGGAAAACAAATCTCTTGTGCACACCTCGGTAACTCGTTGGGCGGCGGACCTGTTTCTTCCTCTATCGTATCTTTCCAGTTTTTCCTTTATGTCGTTGCCGAGATGATAATAGCTGAACGATTCATCGAATTGCTTGCGGTCTTCCAGCGCCCTGCCCAAGGCAAAGCAAAGATGAAAATGATCTTCCTGCGTGATCGTGTCTTTGTCGATTTCGGTGCGCATCGCTTCTATCTCATCATCCTCGAATCGAAATGTCTTCAGATTGGCTAAGCTCCAATAAGCGTCGCCGAAACTTGGCTTGAGCGTAATTGTCCGCCGGTACGCTGCAATAGCTTCTTCCTGCCTGCCAACAGTTTTTAGTGCGTGTGCGTAACTCAGGGTTACCATTGCTCGTGGCTCGTAGTTGGATAGCAGATACTCGTAACAGGTCAAGGCACCGTCATAGTCGCCCATTTTCACGAGAATCGAAGCGCGAAGCAGTAAGAAGTTGAATTTTCTGTGCGGTTGTACTTCCAGCAAGTGATCTGCCTGGTCGAGCGCCTTTTCAAGCTTTTCTCGTTTGCTAAGAACTGATGCGTAATTCAGGCGCGCCAGATGAAAATCCGGTGCAAGCTCGAGGCAGCGTTCGAGCAAATTTTCCGCATCGTCCAATACGCCAACTTTGACACCGATGTCGGCCAACAGCCGAATCGCGTTGACGTTCGATGGGTTTTCAAACAGAAACTTTCGGCATATTCGTTCTGCCTTGGCGATTTTGCCCGCCTTGAACTCCTTAACAGCAGCCTCCAAAGCAGGATTTTCTGACGAGGCCAGTAGGAACTGATTGATCGCCTCACTCGCGGATTCCTCATCCCCATCAATAAGGTGAAGCTCTCCCATGAGTTTCCAGGCAGCCGGCATCTTGAATTCAATGCTTACTGCTTGTCGAAGAGAGTCGATTGCTTCCGCGGTCTGACCGGACTCGGCCAGTGCAAACCCCAGTTCCTGGTGCGCCAGCGCAAAATCCGGTACCCGTCGGGCCAGTGCCCGCAATTCTTCCACGGCTTCTTTGCTGTTTCCCCGATCCCGCATGGCTACAGCCACGACGAACTGGCTGTTCACCTCGCCAGGGAACTGTTGCAATATTTCCTCCGCTTGTTCCCTGGCAAGTTCAGTCTGCCCCTCGCTCAGCAATTGCATAGCGTTCGAGACCGCCATCTTGAGATCGCCGATATTTTGATCCGTCTTCGCGTTCATTTTTCGTGATGCTTAGCGTTGGCAAGTGCGGTAATGGGAGTTTCTATGCTAACTCATCGCCAGACAAGCTGGTCTTGTATGTCCGTCCTGTAACAAAACAAAAGGGGTGACGAATGTCACCCCTCTTTGTCTTACGATATTGAACCGGAGCTAGAAACGCATCCAGAGCTTCGCTCCAAACGTAAGCGGCCGATTGGTGGTAATCGACTGCTCGTATGGCCTCGGCTGAATGAATAACTCAGCAACTTCGTCGGTGACGTTATTGACATACGCATCGACTCCCCATTCCTCCTGATCAATACCTGCTCTGAGGTTTACAAAAGTATAGCTACCCTGCTCTCGCCTGCGATCCCAATGTTTCAGACCGGACAGATCGCCCGTCGTAATTTGATTGAAGCTACTGCCAGTATATTGAACTGTTATTTGGCCATAGGCATTAAGATTGCCCAGGCCAAATTCAAACCGGGTCGATACGTTACCTTTGACCTCGGGGATGTTCGGCAATTCCGTTCCGGACGAAACCGACAGAAGTCCACTGGGTATGACGAAATCAGCCGTTGTTTCTGTATCAACTAAGGCCAGAGCTCCGGAAATTGTCCATCCGTCCGTGATCAGAACGGTGACATCACCTTCGACCCCTTTCATTTCTGCGGTGCTTAGATTGTAGACGTTGCCACAGCAAGCCGACAGACCGAAGTCGTAAACGGTATATTGAAGATCTTCCCATTCCGCGAAAAAGACTGCACCATTAAAGCGCATCCGCCCATCCAGCAAGCTTGTTTTCCAGCCAAGCTCATAATTTGTAATAGTGTCTGGAATCCAGGTTTGAGTACCTGCGGTTGCTATAAGCCCCGGATCCCGGTTGATACCGGCGGGTCGATAACCCTCTGAAATGGTGAAGTAGACCATGCGGTCATCCGCCAATCTCCAGGTGGCATTCCCCTTTAGAATAACGTCATTGTCACTAATCGACAGATTGACTGGTGTATCCCTATCGGCCTGACCTCCCCCAAAGTCCTGCCCTGGTCCCCACCCTACAACACCCACCAGTTCTGAGTCGTTCCAGAATGATCGAATCCCGCCGGTAAGACTGAAGGAATCAGTCAGGTCATACGTCAATTCGCCAAATAGGGCAGATTGCTGATCGGTACGCTCCTGATCGGTCCGGAAAAAAACATTAGCTCCCCCACCCACCTCAAGGGCCGGGGACATGCCAGGTTGGTGCCATTGCTGCAGGTAGGTATGTGTGATTTCAGTAAAGTATGCGCCGACCGTATAGTGCAGGCGGCCGTCGCCCAATGATGCGAGGCGTAACTCGTGGGTTTGGCGCTCGTAATTATTATCTTCCGTGTAGAACTCGTTCAGAGTAGTACAGGGAACAGCGCCGGCAGTAGTATAGTCACAGACATAGTAGGGCACGAAGTACTGGTATACACCATAGGCGCTGTAATCTGCCTGGTATTCCACATCGCGGTCCATATAGGATCCCGCGTAAATTAAAGCGGCGTTGCCAACTTCGCCTTCAAGCGCCCAGGAGCCCAAAACAAGATCTTCATCACTGGAGTCCGCATTGAAACGCTGGATTTTATGTTCGCCAGCAGGCACATGGACACCAATGTCTCGGGTTCCGCCTGGATCAAACCTGGCGTAGATGATACCTGTATCGGGATTAAGCGGTCCCGGATCGTGATCCCAGGTACCTTCTGTTTCCTGTGTCTGGTAAAGCACGCCGACGCTACCAGTCCAGGAATCATTGAGATCTACTTTAAGTGCAGCACGTAAGCCGCTTGTAGTGAGTTCATTTTGATCATTACCGACCAAATTATCATTGGTTAACGTAGCGGTTTCACCACCACCCAATTCATACGTTCGCGTGCCCGGTAAATTATCAATCCAGCCACCATCCTCTATATTCCACCCAACCAGCCGAATGGCTGCCCTGTCGCTGATCGGCACATTGATAAAACCTTCGACTGAATAACTGCCCGCACCACCATCGGTACTTGCACCGCCGACATCGAAACCAGCAGAAAATCCGCTCGGATCAGGTTTCTTGGTAATGATACGCAGGGTGCCAGACTGGTTACTGGCGCCATATAAGGTTCCCTGCGGACCGGCCAGGGCCTCTATGCGTTCGATATCATAAATATGAACATCGACATTCGCCGCTATCGCTGTTAGCGGTGTTTCATCGAGATACATCCCGACACTTGGCTGTGACCCGGACGCGTTACCATCACCACCGTCAGAGGCACCGCGCATGTAGATGGTTGCCGTACTTGGCCCGACAGATTTGTAGGACACGTTTGGCAGCATGTTAATGTAGTCTTCCAAATTGGCTATGCCCAGATCTTCAATTGCACTGGAATCTAACGCCGTTACACTAATCGGCACATCCTGCAGGTTCTCCGCCCGCTTTTGGGCGGTTACAATTATTTCCTCGAGCACCAGGCCTTCCTGTGCTGGTGCCTGCTGCGGCATCGCCAGCGCGCCGGACACAAATGCCGCTGCCAGGTACTGGTTTCGTTTGGATTGAATATGGGTCTTTACCGCATGCGACACGGCGCTGCGGCGTGGTTGTGGATCACGCTGTTTAGTGGCTTTGGCTTTCACTTCTAGCCCCCCGTTAGGATTTGGAAAAGATCAACCGGACTCTGCTACCGACGTTTTTTGATTATTTAGGCAGGATAAGATTCTATTTGCGGCAACAGTTAAACGTAAGAAGTGCATCCCGGTTACGTAACGATATCGTCAAGCAGGATTTGCAGCGCATTTAATTATCATAATCTGACGCAATTCAACAGAATTTCCGTGTCTGTATAATAAGTATAAGTACTTACCAATCGTCAGGCAAACTGCTTCCGTAATCGCGGCAGAATTTCTTTCGCATACAAATTGAGAAAGCGTTCCTGGTCGGGCCCCGGCGCATGGAAAACCAGATGGGTAAAGCCGAGTTCAATATACGGCGCGATTCGCTCGATGTGTTCATCGGGGTCATCAGAAACGATCCATCGACTTGCGGCTCGCTCCACCGGCAAGGCATCGGCGAGCTTTTCCATTTCCGTGGGATCTTCGACGCCCGTTTTTTCCTCTGGCGACAGGGCGAGTGCCGCCCAATAGGACGTGTCCTGCATCGCCTTGTCGATGTCCGTATCGAAAGATACCTTCATTTCAATGGTCTTCTCCAGGTCGCCCATCGAGCGGCCCGACTTTTCCAGGCCCGTCTGCACATTGGGAAGCAAGGTTTCGCTGTACAGTTCGGGCGCTTTGCCGCTCGTGCAAATGAAGCCGTCGCCGACACGACCCGCGAAGCGCGATGCGGTCGGGCCGGAAGCGGCGACATAAATTGGTACAGGCTGGTCGGGTTTGTCATAGATGGTTGCGCTTTTCGTCTGGTAGTACTCGCCTTCGAACGTCACGCGATCCTCGGTCCACAACAGGCGCATGAGTTCCACTGATTCCCGCAGGCGCCCGAATCGTTCTTTGAATTTCGGCCACGCCATGCCGGTCGCCGGCACTTCATTCATGGACTCGCCGGTTCCTATGCCAAAGATGACACGCCCCGGATTGAGTACGGCGATGGTTCCCACGGCCTGCGCGACAATGGACGGGTGATATCTGAAAGTCGGGGTGGCGACACTGGTGCCAATCGTTACGCGCGAAGTGCGTTCGCCCAATGCGGCGAGCCATGCGAGGGAGTAGGGTGCGTGTCCGCCATGATGTCGCCACGGCTGAAAATGATCGCTCACCATCACCGAGTCAAAGCCGACCTCTTCTGCAACGACGGCAAATTCCAGGAGTTCGCGCGGGCCGAATTGTTCCGCGGACGCTTTGTAACCAAGTCTCAGCATTATTTATGTGCTCCTGTCTATTTCTGATGCGCCGGACAATGCCGCAGCATCTGCGACGATTGTCGCCTGCCGCTGGCTGACCCGCCCGGCTGGAATGTCCAGGTCTGCCCGGATCATTCGATTCAGCATGTTCGCTTTTCCCTCACCGGTTATCAGCCAGAGAATGTGTCTTGCCCGATTGATGATCGGGTAGGTCAGGGTCATGCGACGTCGACCGGCATATTCGCCGGTGGTGGCGACGTCACGATCACTGACCTCCAGAACGGGATCGCCGGGAACCAGTGACGCGGTATGCCCATCTTCACCGAGCCCAAGATGAACCACATCCAGAACCGGCGGTTGTCCGGCAAAATTAATCAGTTCCTTTTCGTATCGCCCGGCTCCTTCCTCGAGATCTTCGACGGTAACGGGCATCGCATACACGTTTTCGGCAGGCAAGGATATTCGATCAGCAAACTCATTTTGAAAATGCACCAGGTTGCGCTCCGGATCGCCATCCGGTGCAACCCGCTCGTCGACTTGAAAGATTTTCACGTGCTCCCAGGGAAGATCATGTTGGGCAAGCTCGCGCAGCATCACCCATGGCGTACTGCCTCCGCTGAGCGCCATCGTGAACTGACCGCGTTCGCCAATCGATTCCTTCACCCGGGCATCAATGAACCCTGCGCCGGCAGTTGCGACATCGTCTGCCGAGTGGCACTGGCGAATCTCCATCAGGATTTTTCTACATGGCCACCGAATGCATAGCGCAGCGCAGACAGAACCTTGTTCGCGTACGTCGCTTCGCCCCTCGAACTGAAGCGATTGAACAGTGCGGTCGATAGCACATGGGCAGGTACGCCAAGATCGACCGCGGTCTTCACGGTCCAGCGGCCCTCGCCGGAATCGGAGACGTCGCCATCGAAGTCGGTCAGCGTCGGATCCTTGTGAAGACTCGATGCTGCGAGGTCAAGGAGCCACGAACCGACCACGCTGCCGCGTCGCCACAGTTCTGCAACCTCGCCGGTGTCGACATCAAGCTGCACACCATGAGTAGCTGAAGAACTCGCACCCTCCTCCCGTGCCTTGTGGAGCATTGCGAAGCCTTCGCCATAGGCAGCCATCACACCGTACTCGATGCCATTGTGCACCATCTTGACGAAGTGGCCGGCACCGTGCCCGCCACAATGCAGATAACCCCGGTGCGCAGTCGATTTGTCGTTTTCTCTGCCGGGTGTCGCCGGAGCGGCATCCTGTCCCGGCGCGAGTGTCCGGAATACAGGCTCAAGGTGACTTACCGCATCGATTTCGCCGCCGATCATCAGGCAGTAGCCACGTTCACGACCCCAGACACCACCACTGGTGCCAACATCGAGATAGCGGATTTTGTGCTGCTTTAGATTCTGGGCTCGCCGGACATCATCCGGAAAGTAGGAATTGCCGCCGTCGATAATGATGTCGTCATCGCTCAGCAGGCCCGCAAGCTGCTCAATGACATCGTCAACCACCTGATCCGGCACCATGATCCAAATTGCTCGAGGTGCCTGCAGGCGTTGCACCAGGTTTTCGACGGAATCAGCAGCTTCTGCCCCGAGCGCCGCCATCTCGTCCCGAGTGCTCTTGGTGCGCGCATAGACGACGCAACTGTGATCGTCGGCCAGTAATCTCTGGACCATGTTGGCGCCCATGCGCCCGAGGCCGATCATTCCGATTTGCATGACTTCTCCGAAGTGTCTTTGGGTTTCAAAAAATCTCAGCAGTTACCAGACGCCGACGCACGACTTTGTTTCAGCGCACGTCTCGGTATCGGTGTATTGCATATCTCTTCGCGCTCAATGGCATTGATACCAGCCAGGATGCGAGCAGGCGATACATCACCGTAAAGCGTGTTTCGTTGTCTCGGGACGCGGCCGGCGCTGGCAATCAGCTCGTTCATCATCGCCGGTGGCAATTCCTGTCCGTGAGCCGCACCCGCCGCACGCGAGATACTCTCATTCATGAGTGATCCACCGAGGTCGTCGCAACCACTGCTGAGGCAGGCGATCGCGCCGGCGTGCCCCATTTTCACCCATGAGGATTGAATGTGCTGTATGTCGGGATGCAATGACAGGCGTGCAACCGCGTGCATCAAGAGGCTCTCGCGCCATGTCGGCCCACGCCGGGCACCGCCGCGCAAATACATGGGCGCCTCCATGTGCACGAAAGGCAGCGGTACGAATTCGGTAAATCCGCCTGTGTGATCTTGGAGTTCACGGATGCGCAGGAGATGCCTGGCCCAGTGGGTCGCACCGTCCATGTGTCCAAACATGATGGTTGCGGTCGAGCGAAGACCAATCATATGTGCCATTTCCATGACCTCGAGCCACTGGTCGCTCGAGATCTTGTCCGGACAGATAACGTCTCGGACCTCGTCATCCAGGATTTCGGCAGCCGTCCCCGGTAACGACGCCAAACCGGCATCCTTCAGCATCTGCAAGTAGTCTTTTAAATTCACTCCGAGTGTCGCCGCACCTTGCCACACTTCGAGTGGCGAGAAGGCATGCACGTGGATCTCCGGGGCAGCGTCTTTGACGGCATGCAGAATCTCAAGGTAGGTCTCGCCGGTGTAATTAGGATGAATGCCACCCTGCATGCAGACTTCGGTAGCGCCGCAGTCCCATGCCTCTCGCGTGCGCCGTTGAATCTCGTCGACGCTTAGATCATAGGGGACACCGCGCAGTTGCTCCGAGATCTTGCCCTTTGAAAACGCACAAAACTTGCAATGAAAGTAGCAGACGTTGGTGTAATTGATGTTTCGGTTTACGACGTAGGTAACCACGTCGCCGTTGACGCGTTGTCGCAGTGTGTCTGCGGCGTCCACAACCGCTTCGAAATCGGCACCGTGCGCTTGAAACAGGCGCAGGATCTCCGGCTCTCCAATACGTGCCCCGTCCTGAGCCTTATCAATGATGGACACAACATCACTGGATATCCTGGCAGGCGCCTTCGAGGTTGACGACTGTTTCTCAACGGGTGGCATTCCGTTCGTTCCGGGCGCCCAATCGTTCGTACGGGGCAGTCCGTCTGCATCAACGAGTCGGATCAAGGGCTTGTGCCAGGCGGCGTCCGTCCAGGTCTCTGCATGACGCACGTATTCCGGATAGATTGTAAGCCGTTCCTGCAAGTGTTTGCCGGCGGCCGCGGTTTCCCTGTGCAGTTCATCCAGGTGTGGCCAGGGTGCTTCCGGGTTCACAAAATCGGGCGTCAACGGCGAGACACCGCCCCAATCGTTAATACCAGCGGATACGAGTTCCGGCAGCACACCCGGACTCAGGTTCGGCGGTGCCTGAATATTCATTTGCGATCCGAACAGAATGCGTGCAACTGCGATGCTCCAGAGCAGATCGTCGAGATCAGGCTCGGGTGCCCCGAACATTTTCGTATTGGGCTTGGCGCGAAAGTTTTGAATGATAATTTCCTGTAAATGCCCGTACGCAGAATGCAGGTCGCGTAACGCCAGTAGCGATTCGATACGCTCGCGACGCGTCTCTCCAATTCCGATCAATATTCCGGAGGTGAGTGGAACTCGCGCTTTGCCGGCCTCCTCAATTGTCGCCAGACGCGATTCGGGATGCTTGTCTGGCGAACCATGGTGCGGCATGCCCTTCGCCGTCAGGCGATGCGACGAAGACTCGAGCATGACTCCCATTGACGGCGCAACTGGCCGGAGTGTCGCAATCTCCTCCGCTGTCATGTTTCCGGGATTCAGATGTGGCAGCAGACCGGTTTCCAGATAAACCTGCCGTGCTGCCTCGCGCAGATAATCCACGGTCGATGAATAGCCCATGTCCTCGAGAGCGTCGCGTGCTGCCCGATAGCGCAGCTCCGGCTTCTCGCCCAACGTGAAAAGTGCTTCTTTGCAACCAAGCGCCGCACCACGACGTGCCACCTCAAGCACTTGTTCGATCGACAGGTAAGGTGCTTCGAGACGCTTCGGTGTTTGCGCGAAAGTGCAGTAATGGCACACGTCGCGGCAAAGATGTGTCAGTGGAATAAATACTTTTCTGGAATAGGTAACGAGATTTCGGTGACCGGTATCACGAAGCCTGGCGGCGACCTCGATCAGCTCACGGGTATCACTTTCATACGCCAACAGCTGTGCCTCGCTGCGGTCTGGCACCTGCCCGGACCAGGTGACTCCTCGCAGAACTTTCTGGCGTTGTTTCTTATTGTTTCTCACGCCCATTGGTCCGCCGCAATCGGCCTTCGAGGAGCTTGTGTTGTCCCAGGCTCATTCCGGATTCTAAGGCGCTCTGCAATACCGCTGTCCTGCAGGTAATCACGCGTGAACGATGGTGGCATATTTGCGACTGCACGTTCGAGGTCCCGAGGTTCGTCTATGTCCATTGCAATGTTTTCGTTTCGAACGATCGAAGGCGACAGACCGGCAGCATCCGCCGATGTAACGTGTCGCCTGAGACTCGGCCCGCCAAAATGACTGATAATCGCGTCCGGAGGCGAAGCAAGAATCGCATTCGTACCTTCGCCGGTGTCATTTGGCACGAGCGTTATGCGCCCGTGATGTGCCACGATTTGATGGATGTCGTTCGCAGTCACGCGTGGGATGTCGCCGGAAATTGCCAGGCTGCTCTTTGCACCGTGCTGTTCGATGAGATAGCGGTTTGCCTCTATTACCGCTCGTGAATGATCCGAACCAGGAGATTCCATGAAGGTTTCGGTAACGAAATCCCGGGCCAGCGCCTGTACCTTTCGCGAGCGCGAAACCAGAAGCACACCTTCAAAAACATCAAAATCCCGGATCGCCGTGAGCACATCCTGCAGCATGGCTAGCACAAGTCCTGCACGCTCTCCCGGATCAAGCACTCCAGCCAAGCGCTGCTTCGATCGAGCAAGTTCCTTGACCGGCACTAACACCCACATCACGTTCAATCTCCGGAAACCGTTTTTGTCCATTCACTTTCGCTCAACGATGCAACAAACTCAAGACAGAATTGTGCCAATCGCACGCGGTCGTCCAGCGAATGCATTACGGTGTTCGTGACTGTGGTTGCCACACCCATGGACTCGATCTCGGCTGTCAGCGATTCGTCTGCCGAATCGAGAACAAATCCATCGAGAACGTCGCGATAATGTGCGGCAACCGAGCTTGCCGTTGTTGGAATGGACATTTCGCGCATCATTTTCGCCAGCGGCCCTTTTAAGCAATCACCACCGACAACAGGTGATATCGCAATAACCGGTACACCTGAATTTTGCAGAGTCTCGCGCAGCCCCGGCAAAGACAGGATCGGGTCGATGCTGATGAACGGGTTGGACGGACACAGGATAATGCCCGCGAGCTGTGCGGAACCAAGCCACTCGTGAATGTCGGGGTTGACCTGCGCGGTGGCAACTCCCCTGTAGTCGAACCCTGTTACGGAAGGATCACACCGTTCGCGTACGAAGTAATCCTGAAAATCCATTTGCCCATCGTCGGTGTGGACCTGGGTCCTAACCGGGTCATTACTCATTGGCAGGATCTTATGCCTTACGCCAAGCGCGCTCGCGAGTTCTGCGGTCACCTGGCCAAGCAAGGTACCTCGCCTTAGCCGATCGCTACGCTCGACGTGCAGCGCGAGGTCTTTGTCGCCAAGCTTAAACCAAGTCTCACCACCGAGGGTTGCCAGAGCCGACATAAATTGCCAGCTTTCATCGCGGCGACCCCAGCCCGTGTCAGGGTTGTTTTCATCCGCCAGCGTATAGACCAGGGTGTCGATGTCCGGTGAGATATGCAGCCCGAGGTGTTCGAAATCGTCAGCCGTATTGACGACGAACGCCAGTTCATCGTCACTCAGGATTCTTGACAAGCCAAGTGCAAGCTTGGCGCCACCGACGCCGCCTGTGAGTGCCAGATAATGGTGTGTCGTCATCTCAAAGGAACAGATCTTCTGCGGCGGGCCGGATGCAGTCGCGGGCCATTTGTGCACTGTCCCTGGCCGCCATTCCGCGCACGATTACGACGGGTACACGTTCTGTGCTTTCGCCCATGACGAGCACCGCCGCTGCAGCGATTCCATCCGCCTGATTCGTTACGGTGGCCTTAAGATCGCGGCCAAAGAGATCCGGCTGGCCGCAACGATCGTTTAACACTGAGATACCTGCGCTGCCGATCGCTGTGCCAATTGATCCAAGCCGCCAGGGACGATTCATGCTGTCACTGACGACGATGCCCAATGTTTTGCCTGTCGCCTTCATCAAGGATTCTCTCAGTTCTTTCGCTGACCGATCAGGATCGTCCGGCAATAGCAAAGCACATTCACCATCCGAGTGATCGATATTCGACTGGTCTACACCTGCGTTGGCACCGACAAAGCCGAGACGGTGCCGTGCAATGATCACGCCTGGCTTTTTCCGGATGACCGCCGAAGACTCCCGCAAAATCAATTCCACGAGACGGGGGTCCTTGTCAGTCTCTGCTGCCAGGGCTTCGGCGGCTGGCGAAACTTCCACATCGTGCAGTCGTACCAGCCGATTCTCGGACAGGGAGACGATCTTTTGTGCTACGACTACTACGTCTCCATCTTCAAGTTTCAGATTTGTTGGCGACAGGGCATTGCCAATAAGCAATGCAAGGTCGTCTCCGGACTGCACAATGGGAATATCTGCGATCGGAAAAATCGAAAGCGTAGGTTGCATATCAGGCGTTTTGTCCCGTCAATTCTGGTTTTGTTCCAGGCGGCCGGACCAGCTTTCAGTGGTTGTGGAATTCACAGGCTAACTCTGCTTTTTGGTAATTATCGCGAGACTATAGTCTGTTCCGGCGTGCGAGTGAATTTGGTTGCACGACATACGCCATGCTCGGGAGCACACCCGGGAAGATTGCGACTTGCGATCCCGTCTGCGACAGCGATCAGGCCGGGACTTACGCGTCGAAGAACTGTTGGAACGCAGTTCCCATCTCCGCTCGTGCAGCTGCGCCCGAGACCACCATGTCGACTGCCATCAACGACGTGTGGATCTGGCCACTACATGGGAGGTGGCGGACCTGTACACCGGCTTCCGCCATTGCCTCGGCATACGTTGCCCCTTCGTCCCGGAGTGGATCGAACTCGCAGGTGACCACGAGTGCCGGAGGCAGGTTCGACAGGTCGTCAGCCCGGAGCGGCGACGCCTTCGGGTCCTGCCGATCGGCCGGGTCGGCGTAATGATCCCAGAACCAGTGCATCAACCCGGTCGTGAGCACATAACCATCGGCATTCTCGACATAGGAGCGCCGCGAAAAATCGCAGTCGGTCACCGGCGTGACGAGCATCTGGCCGCTAATCCCGGGCCCGCCGGCATCACGGGCCATCTGGCAGACAACAGCAG
>Ga0255052_10002584_pt1 | contig 12972 bp, 14 predicted proteins | sample JV7_2_21_MG_FD_188632 | JGI IMG/M metagenome (GOLD analysis project Ga0255052, IMG submission 188632) | Seawater microbial communities from Jervis Inlet, British Columbia, Canada - JV7_2_21 | ecosystem: Environmental > Aquatic > Marine > Inlet | place: Canada: British Columbia | collected... | reverse complement strand
TTGCGATTATCGCGATGGTACTTGGCCTCGCGTCACCGCTCCATGCCGAGGAGGAAGTAAGCGTGGCGGATCTGTACCAGGCCGGGCTTGACGCCTACAACGCCGGCGACCTGCCGGGCGCGATGGCAAAATGGCGCCCGGCGGCGGAGGCCGGTAACGCCGAAGCACAGGCCTGGCTCGGGTATATTCACGATCAGTCAGAGGACAATGAGGAAGCGGTGCGTTATTACCGCGCCGCGGCCGAACAGGGCAACGTCGAGGGCATCGCCGGGCTCGCGGAGATGTACGTCAAGGGCGAGGGTGTCGAGAAGGATTTCGCGGAAGCGCTGAAATACTTCAAACGTGCCGGCGAACTCGGCCACGGCCGATCGATTCGGGTTCTGATTTATGCCTTCAAAGACGGTGGCCTCGGCGTCGAGCCGGATGCAACGGAGCTGGCCTACTGGCAAGCGAAAGAGGCCGCACTCGACACCGATAACAAAGACGGATAGATCCATGTTTATCAAAGCAAGAGTATTACCGGTGGCGTGTGCATTGCTGCTGCTAACGGGCGGTACGCAGGCGGCGGACATCTTCAAGGGCAGGGAGGTTTACGAGCTTCACTGTCAGATCTGTCATGGCATGGACGGCAGCAGCGTCGACCCGGGCACGCCGGATTTCAGTCGCGGCGAATCCCTGTTCGTGCCGGATAGCGACCTGGTGCGTCGGCTACGCGATGGCAGCGACATGAAGCCGTCGTTTCGCGGCCTGCTCACCGACTCGGAAATGCGCGACGTCATAGCCTACGTGCGGACGCTGCAGCGATGAGACGACTTTTTCGTTTCGTGCCGTGGCTGACTGCCGTGTCGCTGCTGGTGGCGTGCGATGGCGGGCGCCAGGGTGGATCGACGGGCGTCGCCTTCGAAGTTGCGGAACGCTTCGAGGTGGGCGCCGGCCTCTATGTTCGCGCGCTCGCGATGGAACCAGGGACGAACACGCTCTGGGTAGGTACGTCGATGGGCGTGATGGAGATCGATGCCGCAACACAGGAACTTCGCAACACGTTCACGCGCCAGGACGGACTCGCGAACGAGTACGTGTTCGCCATCGGCATCGACAGCCAGGGCTACAAGTGGTTCGGCACGAATGCAGGCGGGGCATCGCGCTACAAGGATGGCGAATGGGACGTGTTCTTCCCGATGCACGGTCTTGCCGACTACTGGATTTACGCGTTTGCCGAGCAGCGGGACGGTATCTACTGGATCGGCACCTGGGACGGCGCGAACCGCGTCGACCTGGATACGATGGAGTTCACGAAGTACAAGGACGAACTGATCAACGAATGGGTGTACGGCCTCGATGTCGATTCGCAGAATCGTGTGTGGTTCGGTACCGAGGGCGGCGTATCGATGTTCGATGGCGAGACCTGGTCGGAGTGGAACCACGACGACGGCGTCGGGGCACCCAATGAAGCCGCGTTGCCGGTCAGTCAGAACACCGGCCTCGGCACCCGGACGCGGCATGACCTGAGTGTGCTGGTCGGTGGGCAGGAATCCTACAACCCGAATTACGTGTTCTCGACGCTTGCGGATACCGACGATGTGATCTGGGTCGGTACCTGGGGTGGTGGCGTGTCGCGCTACGAAAATGGCAGTTGGCACAATCTGTCCGCGAAGGACGGCCTGGCCGGAAATATCGTCTACAGCATTGCCCAGGACAGGTCGGGCGCCTACTGGTTCGGCACCAACCGCGGCGTCAGCCGCTACGACGGCAAGCAATTCAGCAATTTCGATGCGAATTCCGGATTGCCCGGTAACGACGTTTACGCGATCGCCGTGACCGCAGGCGATGACGTCTGGGTTGGCACGAGAGACGGCGTGGCACGATTGTCGCCTGTTGCAACAAGCGAGTGAGTTTGCATGAGTTCGACGAATAAGAACCTGGGTATTGTTCTGGTGGTTGCGGTCGTTGCGGTGATCGCCGCGACATTCTTCCTGCGCCCGACCTCGGAGCAGGTTGAGGAGGCGGCCCGACCCGCGACCGGCAGCATGCCCGAGGGGCATCCCGAGGGGCATCCCGAGGTCACGCCCGGCGAGAACATGCCTCCCGAGAGTGGTCACGTTGCTGCGATCGATCCTGATGCGCATTTCACGCATTTCCGTGTCGGGCAACGCAACGTCAAGACCATACTGCCCGATGGCGACATCGTGTGGGTCGGCACGTCGGCGGGTGTTATTCGCTACGACACGACGAATGACGATTATCGATTGTTGGATACCCGCACGGGGTTACTCGCAAACGGCGTATTTCACCTGAGCAAGATGCAGGGGCGGCTCGCCGTAGGTACGTACGGCGGTGGGCTATCGCTGCTAAATGACGCTGAAGATGGCTGGAAGACTTACAACATTCCCGACGGTCTCGGCGACGGCTTTATCTACGATGCCCTGGAACTGGACAATGGTGATATCTGGATAGCTACCTGGTCAGGGGCGAACCGCGTCCGCGGCGGTGAACTGGACACGCTTGAACAGTGGGATCTCTACACGGTGGCCAACACCGACGGCGCACTGCCGAACGACTGGGTCTACGCCCTCAGGGCCGGCAAGAACGGCGAGGTCTGGTTTGCGACGGAAGGCGGGTTGGCCCGCTTCAAGGACGAGCAGTGGCAAAACTGGCTGCACGCCGACGGCCTCGGCGCGCCTTATGAAATGGTGCGCGAGCAAATCGAGTTCGACATGGACCCGAGCGATTACTCGAAGCACCACGCCCGGCAGAAGGTCGAGATGGGGCTCGAAAACGTGGATATCGCCTACAACCCGAACTACATCGTTGCGCTGGAGGTGGACCACGACGGTGTCGTCTGGTGCGGAACCTGGGGTGGTGGCCTGTCGAGCTTCGACGGTGAGAACTGGCGCACCTACACGGTGGCCGACGGTCTCCCTGGTAACCACGTGTTCAGCTTGCACGTCGATCCGGACGGCAAGCTCTGGGTGGGGACGAGCAACGGGCTCGCATTGCTCGACGACGACGTCTTCACCCGGTTCACGACCGAGCACGGGCTGTTTTCGAACCAGATATTCTCGATGGCGACAGGCAGCGACGGCAGCAAATGGGTCGGCGGCTTCGGCGGCGTCGCACGGATCAAACGCCTTCAGTGAGCCGCATCGCCTCCCGGGGCGATGAACTGCCCGTAAACGTACTCGGCCACGTCGGCGATTTCCTGGTTCGACCACACCTTGCCCCAGGCCGGCATCTCCTTGCCAACGACACCGAATTTGATGCCGTTGTAGAGATTGCGTCGCGTCAGGTACTGGCGCGTCGCCGGATCGTGGAAATTCCGCGGTTTCGGGAAGATGAAATAGGCGCGAGGGCCGTCGCCGGCGCCGCCGAGGCCGTGGCAATCGGTGCAGTTGGCCGTGTAGAGTTCGGCCCCGCGCACGGCGTCACCCTCGACACCGGTAGGCACAGCGGGACTTGCGTTGCCGGATCCGGTCGGTCCCACTGCGCCGTAGCCCGGGTTGCCGCGTGCACCGGCCCCGTGCGGCTCCGGGCCGGTCGATACCGCGGGCACCATGAAATTGTCGCGGATGTAATCGACCACGGCGGTAATTTCCGGCACGCTCAGTTGTGTGCCGAAGCCCGGCATGGGCGTTCCCGGCCTGCCGTAGGTTGCCGAGGCAATCATGCGCTCGCGCGTGAGTTCGCGTTTTGACTCGGCGGTGCGGAAGTTGCGTGGCGGCGTCGCGAGCGACGCCTGACCCCATACGGCGCCGCGGCCGTCGTCGCCGTGACAGACGGAACAGGATTCCGCGTAAATCGTGGGGGCGTCGATGGCACCGTCGGCAACGGCGAGGCTCGCGAGCGAAACCGACAGCAACAGTGTGGAGGAAATACGGGCGGCTGAAATCATGCGCATAGCTTTTACTGTATCGGAATTCCCCGTGCAACTAGGTATTTGCCGGCACAGTGAGTGATAATCCGTATCACTATACTCCGCGCGCAAGATTCACTGGGTCGATCCGGGCATTTTCGCACTGTTGATCGGGGCGAGGCTGCCCGGTACATCTTAAAATCGGGGAACAAGAGTATCGCCATGCTGCAGAACACATATCGAATCTTCTCCAACCCGGTCCCGCGGGGCCGGGTTGTCGTTGCACTGATGCTGGGTGCTTTCGCTGTCGCTTCCTGTACGACCGCGGGCCCGCCACCGCCTGACGCGGCCGTACAGCAGGAACTCGTGTTCCCGCCGCCGCCGGAGACGCCGCGTTTCTTCTTCGAGCGTACGGTATTGAGCAGTGCGGATATTGTCATTGAAGATCGTGAGAGCAAATGGCGCCGGATTCTGACTGGCGAGGTGGATGATGCGACTGCGTTTTCGAAACCCTTCGACGTACAGGCCTGCCAGGGCAGGATGTATGTGAGCGACACCGTGCGTCGCTCGGTGTTGATCTTCAACGTGCCGACCGGGGACGTCCGCGAGATCGGTCTCGACGAACCGGGCGTGCTGCAGAAGCCGCTAGGGATGGCCGTGGACGGGGATTGCAATCTTTATGTCGTGGACGGGACGTTCCGACGTGTCGTCGTCTACGATCAGGAGGGCAATTTTCTGAGCGCCTTCGGTGGAACGGAGAATTTTCAGCGGCCGTCGCACATCGACGTCGACGCCGAGGGACGCTATGCCTACGTCGTTGACACGGGCGGCGTCAGTTCGGAAGAGCACAGGGTGCGTGTGTTCGATATTGCTTACGGTGAACACGTGTTCGATATTGGCGAGCGCGGTTCACTGCCCGGTCAGTTCAACCTGGCACGCGATATCGCGCTGAGTCCGGACGGCCACCTCTACGTCGTTGACGGCGGCAACTTTCGTGTACAGGTGTTCAGGACGGACGGCACCTTCATACGGACGTTTGGTTCGATCGGCGTGAATCCGGGTTCGTTCTCGCGGCCCAAGGGCGTCGATACGGACCCCGAGGGCAATATCTACGTGACGGATGCGGCGTTCGGTAACTTCCAGATATTCAATTCGAAGGGTCAATTGCTGTTGTTCGTCGGCACGCGATCCGCGACGCCGGGTCCGGCGAAGTACATGCTGCCGGCCGGCCTCGCCGTGGACGAAGACGGGCGTGTGTACATGGTCGACCAGTATTTCCGCAAGGTGGACATTTACCGCCCCGCGGCGATAGGGGTGGACGAGGGATTTCTCGTCGCGCGCCCGACCGACCCCTGACTGCGCCATGGATGCGATCGAAGGGGGGCGTTTCGCGAACTCAATCGCGGCGGAGCATCGGCCGAGCCATGAGGTACTGCGGCACTATGCGTTTTACGCCAACAGCAGCGTCGACCGGCGTCTGGACCTGCTCCGGGTAGCAAAACCCCTCGAAGTCAGTGCCGGCGGGATGCTCTACGAAGCCGGAAATCCGTGCCGTGACGTCGCGGAGCTGCGGGCACTGGCCATCCCCGCCACGGTCTTCAGGAAGATCAGCCGCCGCAATGCGGCATTGCGGGACTACACGATGTCCGTGATGGTCCTGCGATTTGCCGAAATCATCGGGCTGGTGCGCGAAATCACGACGCGGCGCGTAGGCCATCGCCTGGCGGAGTACCTGTTGGGGAAGTTCGACGAATCGGATGAGCAACCGCCGGTTGCCGCCGTAACCCAACAGCAGATTGCTCTGGATCTGGGCACCGTGCGAGAGGTCGTGAGTCGCCGGCTGCAGGAAATGGACAGCATCGGTGCCGTCGAGGTGCAGCGTGGCAGGGTCGTACAGCTGGACAGGGTAGCGCTGCACCGCTTTCTCGCCTGAATTATGTTCAATCGCCGCATTGAAATGCGACGGCAGTGTAGGTATTTTCCGAAGTAAGGACTACGTAGTTTCCACCGGGTGTGACTATGTCACTGGTCGGCGCAGGATAAGCGGAATAACATCACCCGCAGGGAGTTTTAATTCGTTCTTCGGGAAAGGTAAATCATCATGAACAACATAATCAGGTGGGGATCAGTTTTCGCGATGGTGGGCTTGCTGCTAGCCGGATCGCCTGTTTTCGCACAGACAATTGTCGGCAGTCAGCACGATCTGACCACGGGCGGCAGCCCGCAGGGCGGCGGCACGGCCGCTACCGACGAAGTCTGCGTGTTCTGCCACACGCCACACGGTGCCGATATCACCGCGCCCGTGCCACTCTGGAACAAGGTGCTGAATTCAAATGAGGCCAGGTTCACGCGCTACTCGACGCTGGCGACGCCCTCGTTCGATTCGGCCGAGGCGGATGTCGGGTCGGTGTCGCTGGCCTGCCTGAGTTGCCACGACGGCACGCAGGCGATGGACGTTGTTATCAACTCGCCGGGTTCAGGTGGTTACAATGCGGCGGGTTCGAGAATCGACGGCACGCTACTGGGGCCCATGGTCGGTGTACCCGCCGGCGCGCCGATTCCGGCACTCGGCGAGGACCTGTCGAACGATCACCCGATCAGCATGCAGTACGCCGCTGGCGGCTGCGATGTTGGCGACGCTGACGGCATATGCCCAGGCCCGCTGGGCGACACGGATTTCGAGCTTCCCGTGAAAGCGACGATCAACGCCCAGCCGATCTGGTGGGTCGATGGAAACATCGGGACCGTGGGCACGCGCGAGAAGACTGACATGCTGCTGTACTCGCGTCCGGACCTGGGTACCGTGCAACCGTTCGTCGAGTGCGGCAGCTGCCATGATCCGCATAACTCGGATGACGCCGCGGGCACGCAGGTGGCGTTCCTGAGGCAAACCAACGCCGCGAGCGCCGTTTGCACGGCATGCCACTCGAAGTAGACGGGTAGCCAGACAGGCAGCGCGCGATACGTTTAGCGCGATACGTTTAGCGAAAGCGGGATCGGCCCGGACAACCGCCTGTGTTGCCCGGGCCGATTTGCGTGAGGGGAGAGGCATGAAACGAAAATCATTTGCATTCGCTGCGCTGGCGGCGCTCCTGCTGGCGGGATCGCCAGGCCTGGCTGCCGATGCGGCGGACACCGGCGGTATCTTTGCCACGGTCAACGGCGTTAAGATAACGCACGAGGAATTCGATCGTGAGGTCTATTCCGCGGCTCGCCAGACCTTCTATCACGGCCGCGCGCCCGCCGCCGAGGACCTCATCGAGTTACGCAAGGGCGTCGCGGACAAACTGGTCAATCGCAAACTGTTGCTGGGAGAGGCCCGGCGGCGCCAGATTCAGCCTGACAGCGCCGCGATCGACGCCAGGATCGCGGTGTACGAAAAGCGCTACGGCGACACCGAGCGATGGCAGACGGAGGGACCGCAAATGATAGCAGCGCTGCGCGAACGCTTCGAAGAGGACAGCGTGCTCGAAGCGCTCGAGTCGGAAGTGCGTTCGGTTGCGACGCCCGATGCGGAAAACTCACGATCATTCTACGACGCTAATCCGGAGCTGTTCACCGAGCCCGCACAGAATCGCGTGTCCGTGATCCTGCTCGGCATCGCCCCGTCCGCGGAGCCGTCGGCCTGGCAGGCGGCCCGCGACGAGGCGGAGCGAATTCTGGGCAGGCTGACGGACGGCGAGTCGTTCGCGGAACTGGCGACATTGCATTCCTCCGATCCGTCGGCGGATGCCGGCGGCGACATGGGGTTCCTGCACAGCGGCAGGCTGAGCAAGGGCGCCGAGGACGCGATTGCAGAGCTGAGTATCGGTGACGTATCCGGACCGGTACGGGTGCTCGAAGGCATCGCGATCTTCCGGCTGACCGAGCGCAAGCCGGCTCAACTGCGAGCATTCCCGGTGGTCCGGCAGCGGGCGGGGGAATTGTGGGCGCGTCAACAAGGCGAGGAACGCTGGCAGGAACTGAACACGAAGCTGAGGTCGGTGTCCCGGATCGAGGTGGACACCGACTACCTGGTGACGCTGCCGGGTAACGCCGACTAGCCGGAGCATGAGCGAGAGCGCGCGGAGTCTTGTCAGGCAGTCCGGGCACGCCGTCTTGCTCGCCCTGCTGGCCTGCTTCGGACTCCTCGGGCCGGGCGACGTCCGCGCGCAGATCGGCCCGATCGTTCACGACGGTTTCCTGGAGTACCGGTACCGGCAAAGTCGCAGCGAGGAGGGCGCCAATAATCAGACCCACCTGGCCGGCTGGCACGCGCGGGCTGAGACCTGGGTCTGGCAGCCTTACATTCTTCGGCTGAGCGGCACGCTCGGCCTGAGCCGCAACCGGGAAGCGACAACGAATGACGGTAACAAGAACACGATCATTACGGGCGGCCTGGCCGCAAACGTGTTCTCGCGCAGCCGGTTTCCGTTTCGCGCCTTCGTCGAAAGTCGCGACAGCCGCCTGGACGGCACCAGTTTCGACACGGATCTCGCGATTCGCAACTGGGGTTTCCTGCAGCAGTTCTCTCCCCAGGGCGGCGGGCGCCTGTCACTGGACTATCGCAGTAGCACTAGCGAGGAAATTCGGGTGGACGGTTCCACTGCGCGACGGAAGTTCGGCAACGACCAGTGGCAGCTGAATGGCACGAAGACGACGCGCAACAACGACTTCCGGCTGCTGGCCGTATCTCGCGATCTTTTCCGGGAAAGCCCGGACCAGACCCAGGACCGCAAGTACATCAGCCTGCGTCACCGCTTCAAGCCCGGCCACACCTTCTTCATCGAGGATACGACGTTCTGGAGCGATGAGCGTGTCCAGCTGAACGGGTCTGCGTCGAACCAGCGCTTGCTGCAGGTAAACGGTCTCTCGACCTGGCGCCCGGAAATGGAGAAGCCGTTCTTTCTCAACGCGCGACTGCTTGCACGGCACACCGAAGCGGGACCGGACGGGCTGGAAAGAGAGTCGGCCACGCTGGTCCTGGCGACGTCCGCCACCTACCAGGTGTCCCGGCGATTCGTTTTGTCGGGCAACATCGCATTCAGCAGCCATGATCCCGAAGGTCAGGGGGAGCAAACCAGCACCCAGCAGCGAGCGCGGGTAACGTATCGCGGCGACGTCGCGGACTTCGGCTGGGCGCAGTATTCGCCGGGGGGCTCCCTGCAGCTCGGCAATACGAAGGCCGGGTCAAACGGGCGGAGTTCCGTGCAGGATGTCGCGGCGAACCTCAATCACGGCCTGTCGAGGAGTCTATTCCTTTCCGGGGGCAGCCAGGTACAGGTCAGCGTGACCCAGTCCGTGACGGCATTTGCGGATACCGACGACATGCGGGAACAGTCGTTGACCCACACGGCGTTTGCCACGTGGACCAAGCAGAAGGGGCGCGCGTCGAACCTGCTGCAGTTGACGGCCTCGGATCGGCGCCTGTTCGGCGACAAGGAGGATGTCTACCAGCTCGTCTCGCTGCAAGGCTCATCGCGGATGCAGATCAACCGCCGGCGTGCCCTGAACGGCGGTATGTCGGTGCAATACAGCAGTCAATCGGTCGGGTTTTCGGGCGATCAGATGAACGACAACTCGTCGGTAGGCTACAGCGTCAACCTGAGTTATTCTCACCGGGACCTGTTCGAGATTCGTAATCTGCGCCTGGTGTCGGAACTGCGCCTGCTGAGCCGGAATTTCGACAACGGGGACGAATTCGACCAGGACATCACGGTCGACAGCGAGAGGAGCGACCGTGTCTGGCGCAATGAACTGAATTATCGGATCGGACGACTCGAATTTCGCCTGCTTGCGGACCTGCGGGACATCAATAACCGCTGGGCAAGCTCGGTCTTCCTCGGGGTCCGGCGCTACTACGGTAATCGCTGAGCGAGGCGACCAACAAGACATTCATGACCATGAGCAAACATCGAGTAATGCAATTTTCCGCTAAATTCCTGGCCAGCGTCTTGCTGTTGACGGCGATCGCCGTCTTCAGCTACTACGAGGCCGCCAAAGCCGAGTACGGCGACGTTGTGATGAACGAATTCTCCGACGAGGCCGGCATGCGCCCGGTGGTATTTCCCCACTGGTTCCACCGTATTCGTTTCCGCTGCAAGGTCTGCCACGGTGATCTCGGCTTCAGATTCGAAGCCGGTGGCAACGGCATCAACATGCTGAAAATCATCGACGGCGAGTACTGTGGCGCCTGCCACGACGGCGACGTGGCCTGGTCCATCGAGAACTGTGATCTCTGTCATTCCGGCGTACCGAACACGCCCACGCACGTGCACCACAGCACGGTGCAGAAACTCGTTGCGCCGCTGCCGTCCGGCACGGCAGATAATTCAGCGGCTGATGACGAGCCCGGGGAGACCGAGTGAACTCGGGCGGCGTTAGAAATCTCGGGGCACTGGCGTTCGCTTGTTGCCTGGCGGTGGTTGCAATGTCGACGCTGGCGGGCCTTGCGGCTGCCCAGTCAGATCCGAACCGGTTCAACCGGCTCATGAAGCCACCGGCAGAGCGTAATTCGCCGCCGCCGACGGACGGCATCCACGACCCCGAGAATGAAGGCACGTATCTTTTGCAGACACCACTCGAGGCTTTTTCTCCGATGCCGAAGTCGAAATCGGGAAATTACGTTAGCTGGAACAAGGCGATCGACGAGAACGCGATCGCGCCGCGCAACAACCTGGGCGAGCAGGCAATGCCGCCGATTGTGCTGGACCTGAATATTGTTCGTGAGGTGAAGGGGTCGATGCCCGACGTGGTCTATCCACACAAACAACATACCCAGTGGCTCGACTGTGCCAATTGCCACCCGGCTATTTTTATTCCACAGAAAGGCGCGAACCAGATCAGTATGGCGTCCATCCTGCTCGGCGAAAAGTGCGGCGTGTGCCATGGCAAGGTCGCATTTCCGGTATCGGAGTGCCGCCGATGCCACTCGCGCCCGAAGCAACAGACAGCCGTCAACTAAGTCCAGAACCATGATGCAAAGGACCTTTCGAATGAAAGCAGTAAAGGTAACGACGCTGTCGATAGCGATGATTGCGACCGTGTCGCTTGTACAGGCAGTGAAGGCAGATCCGGCAACGTCGACGAGCATGGATTCCCGGCTGGTTTACGTCGAACGCTTGCTCACGGAATCGTCGGCTGCGCGCAAGGTCGAAGAGAGCGGTAACCCCGAAGCGCTGGATTTGCAAGCGCAGGCGGCGTCGCGTTTCGACAATGCCCGGCGTCTTAACGATAGCGGCGACGACGAGTCTGCGCAGACTGAACTGCGCGAGGCGATCCGTCTGATGACGGCTGCCGTCCAGGCGGCAAACGGTGACGTCGCAGTAACCAACAAGGAGGCGAACGATTACGCGCGACGCCGCGAGAGCGTTCAGGCGCTGGCATCTGCGCACGGTCGCATCGCGAGCGAAAAGGGTGAGCAGCAGTCGAATCGTGCTTTACAGGATAAGGTGGCCGAGCAGTTGATCGCGGCAGACGCTCTTCTCGAGGCGGGCAAGGCCGATGAGGCCCGGGCGGAACTGGACGCCACGTACGACTTGGTCAAGTTGTCGCTCGAGGGGCTGCGTGGTGGTGACACGCTGGTCCGCGAGCTGAACTTCGAAACCGATGAGGACGAGTACGATTACGAGGTCGATCGCAACGATACTCACCAGATGCTGGTCAAGGTGCTGCTGGCCGAGAAGTTGGAGAACAGCCCGATGCGTGCGAGCGCCGAGAAGTTCATCGGCACCGCGGCAGAGTTGCGTAGCCAGGCCGAGGATGCGGCGGGTAGAAAACAATTCGAGCAAGCCATCGATTTACTCGAGCAATCGACCAGGGAACTCATCCGTGCGATCCGAAGTGCAGGCGTCTACATCCCGGGCTGATCGCGAGTGAATAGAATCGGTTTAATCGCGTTGGTATCGGCATCGCTCGTGGTTGCGGCGACGGGCATTGCCGCCGGAACCTGGCAGTCACTTAGCGAAGACGGGCTGCACGATCCGGAGAACCCGGCCATCGGTGTGCTGCAGGAGCCAGCCGAGGCGCTTGGCGTGCTGCATTACGATCCCGCCGGCAACAAGGTCGACTGGGTACGCTCGCTCGACCAGGGCATGATCGCGCCACGACCGAGCCTGCACGACGATCGCGAGCCCGAGATCCTCGAGTCGACAGTGCTGATGCGAAACACCAACGAATTGGCGTACGTGCTATTCGCGCACAAGCCGCACACACAATGGATGTCCTGCGAAGCTTGCCACGATTCGATCTTCATCGCCGAAGTCGACGCAAACCCGATCAATATGGGCAAGATCCTCGATGGTGAGTACTGCGGCCTCTGTCACGGGGCAGTCTCATTTCCGCTGACCGAATGTAATCGCTGCCACAATACGGTCCCATCGTCGGTACGAGCCGACGGCAGCATCATCGAAGCTGCGGATTCGGCGCAATGAGGATGTGTGTTGCGCGGGCCCTGGGGGCAGTGTTCGTGGCCTGTCTCATCCCGTTCATGATCGCCTGGGCCGAATACGCCGATGTCACGATCAACACGCGCGCCGAGATCGAGGGTGTGGCGCCGGTGATCTTCCCGCACTGGTTTCATCGCATACGCTTTCAGTGCTCGGTCTGTCACGTGGACCTCGGAATCAGGATGGGCGCGGGGACGACCGGGATCACGATGGACAAGCTCATCGACGGCCAATACTGCGGCGCCTGCCATGACGGGGACACAGCCTGGTCGATGGACAATTGCGACCTGTGTCATTCGGGACGCCCGGGATTGGAGACCGGCATCCAAGGCGGGCACCAGACCGTGGGCCCCGGCGTTTACTGACAGGTCTTGTTGATGCCAAAGAGCATAGCAGGCTGCACCCGTGTGACTGCACGGCCACTTGGAACGGTCACGCTGGTCTTGATTGCCTGTTGCCTGGTGAATGGTTGCGCTCTTGATCCCGGCGGCTACGAAGCGCCTGCGGCGGTGGGCATCGACGTCATTCTGACGCCGCTGGAACAGTATGGTGACGGTTCCGCACCGCTCATAACCGAGAGCGGCGGGCGCCGGCAGCTGGGGCATGCAACCGCTGTAGCGGCAAGCGGCGGGCAGGTTTTCGTCGTGGACAGCTCTATCCCGGGCCTGGTTCACCTGGGCGCGGGTCAGGGCGATA
>Ga0255052_10002582_pt1 | contig 12980 bp, 14 predicted proteins | sample JV7_2_21_MG_FD_188632 | JGI IMG/M metagenome (GOLD analysis project Ga0255052, IMG submission 188632) | Seawater microbial communities from Jervis Inlet, British Columbia, Canada - JV7_2_21 | ecosystem: Environmental > Aquatic > Marine > Inlet | place: Canada: British Columbia | collected... | reverse complement strand
GTTTCTTTGGAAAGCCTGCCGGTCTTTACCCAATTCTTGTTTAAGAAAGACCGCACAGCCGTATGTTAGCTTGGGTGTAGCCCTTCTGTGGATAAAAGTGCGATAACGGCATAGAAGCAGGAATAGTAAAGCCGGTTCACGGCATCATTAAAATGGCCCTCTTCATACATCAATTGGGCTGCCGAAAGGGCCTCTTTAGATCGGTCCATGCGGTATCGAATCAGGGTGATCTCAGAGTCTGTCATATTTGAATCCCTTCTGACCTTACATTATTGAACAGTGGCATAGCTTTTCCCAAGGGACTTTCAAAAAATTTTTTCTCATATATGTGCACACTCAATATGACATCCGCTTCATACTCCAGCTCATAAACGGCAAAGCTAATCTGATCTTCCAGTTTCCTGTCGAGGGGGCTATCCACCAAAATAAAAATATCATAATCGGAATCCGGCCTTGACCTCCCTTTTACGCGAGAACCATAAAGAATGACCTCTGCACCGGGCTCTATGCCAAGTACGATATCGCGGCATTTTCCCAAAAGCTTTTTTTCCGCCTCTGTGCCATAGCGCCACTTGGAAAGCGGTTTCATCTTATAACCTCCTCAATAAAAAGATATTGTCGCCCTTATTGAAACACCGCCCTCTTGATTTGAGCCGGTTGTAGTTATTCAACCTGAAATCGTGAACTGTGAACAATTTGATCTAATTCTTAAATTATATCAAATTGTTAAATATTTTTCGCGGCCTGATAATCTGGTGTTTCTTGCAAACAATACCCGTCTCTAGTGTCACCACTTTATATATACTCAACTTCTTTCAATATCCGTTTCCCAATCGTCGGCTTCAACCCATCCTTCATCACAAGATCGACTTCAGCGTCGAGAAGTTCCGACAAATGATGCTTCAAATCAACGAAGGTGAACAGATCGACCGTTTTATGAAAATCAATCAGGATGTCTATGTCACTTGACCTAGATGCCGTCCCTTTTGTTATGGATCCGAAGAGACCGATTTCTTTGACGCCGTAGTGTGCAGATAAAGCGTCTTTCTGCTCTTGTAAGGTCTTTTTAATAAAGGAGAATTCCGTCATATTCTTATTTCCTAAGCATGTGTTTCAGTGAAGCCTTAATCGAGGGTATTTTCTCGCTGGCTGTAATCCATATGGTATTCAGATTAACCCCGAAGTAGTCGTGGGCCAAAACGTCCCGCATACCGGCCATGGCTTTCCAAGGGACCTGTGGATTTTGTGTGCGGACATCATTCGGAATGTGCTTGGCTGCTTCGCCGATGATTTCCATGGCGCGGATGACAGCGAAAACGGTTTTATCATCTTCCTTGAATGTTTCAAGCGTCATTCCCTTGGTAAAAGCCTCTATTTTTTGGATCGCATCCAAGATATCGTACAAATAGTCCTCATATTCACGCGGCATGGTTTTCTTCTCCACTATTCCCTATCAACGCCAAAACATCCCTCAAATCACCCACCACCGCCTCAAGCTCACCGATGGCCTCGGCAGCCAGAATTTCCGGCTCGGGAAGGATTTTCTTTTTAAAGACAGTTTCGATTTCATTTTGTTTTTTCCTGGCAATGTCACGGTAAATATTCATCGCTGCCTCTCGAAACTGGTCTAAGCAGTTTGTTTCTTTCAAAACCAGAGCGTATTTTTCTCTGGATTGGTTATATGGCTTGACAACACGGACTTAGATTTTATTTGCGGAAGGATGTCTCGTTAATTGCGTTCTCAGTTTGCTTGGCCGGGTAGGTCTCTTGCACTGTTTCGGCTATCAGATCAGCAATTAGATGTTCATCGCACCCGAATCCATAAATTCCGCTATGGGAGGGGTCATTTTCTATCGGTTCATGCAAAACTCTGAGTTTTCGAGCATCTGGACTCTGGGTATGAACAAAATTGACTATTTCTTCCACATTTAAAACAGCTAATTTTGCTCTAGCACCAGGCTTTAATCTTAGAACTTTACGGACCTCTCTTATTTGTTCGTGTCTATCGGCAAGTTGGAAAAATTCCAACCAGTTAACCGACAAATACTTATCTACCGGGCGGAGTTGGAATGCGGCGCCGGTTATTAGACCGTTTTCAGTAAATTTAGTTGCAGAGCAATAACGACAGATGTGATCTTGATCTGGTAGCAAGTCACCTTTCACTATGAACACCAAGAAAGCACGCCATGAGGCTGAGCGGTTGGCATCAAAGAATCAACCGAAACAATCCCGGAGATTCTATTGGTTTTACCAGGGTGCTTTGGATCCGGGGCGAAAATAACAAAGTGAGCATCGCTGGTTGGTAAAAACTCCACGGCAAAATGCCTATTCGGTGCAGTCCGCCATTGTGCGCGAATATTTTTTGACGGGGATAAAACAAGATCGGGATATTTTAAATTTGGTTCGGCTTGCAAAAAGCTCACAAAGTTTTTTAGCGATTCCGGTAAAATTGCAACCTCATCGGGGCATTCCTCTTTGGAAGTCTCAAATAGAAATTGAATTCGGCTTGCAAGCTGTTTGGAAAAAGTTATATTTATTTGATTTAAAAATTTGACTATTTCGTTGACTTTTTCATCGTCACTAAGACGATCTATTATTTCGTCAAATGGACTTTCCGGCGCACCAGATGTTGCTAACTCCTCCACTGGTTCTATTGTTATAGATGATTTCCTTCGAAGTGCATCTATACGCTTTTGTGCCCACCAGTTTTTAATTTCAACTTCTAATAAATCAATGGGTTCTAAAATGGTCGCCGTTAAGTTCTTTGCCCAATGAAATTCTTCAAATGCATTGATATCGTCTTGTCCCGTCGTAAATGATCTTTCATTTCGTTTCATCGGATCGCCCCCAGCTTGATGTTTGGATTTTTGTGCCAGTCAGATCAGCAAAGCCACAGACAATCCATTTATGGGCGAGTTCAAACCAATTCATTATCGCCACCTGGGACTTATCTGCTCCAAGGCCCTTGGCTGAAATCTCAAGCCTGAGTATTGGTCGCCTATCAATCTTATGAGCGACCTGATCAAGCTTAACATGGAGACTGCCTTTATCTTCTGGCAGGGCGAATGAAGCCTGCCACCCAATGTTAAGGGGTTTAGGTAAAAATCTGGACTTGCTCGAACGCCATTTAATTTCAGGCATCACGTCATGAATATCGGATATTGTCTCCCATCCTTCCCCTTTTAAAATATGATTGATATAAGTCAATTCACAATCAGTGGGATTTAAATATCCAAGTTCTTCTTCATCGAGAAATTTTTGAAATATATCAAGGTTGGTTGTGAATTTTTTTATAACCGTCCGGTAGTGTGGATAAGGTTCATCCGCATGCATTTTTCGCCAGTTATAGAAGAATCTATCGTTTTGCAATTGAATCAGGCCGTTCTTTTTCTCATTGATAAACCAGATCCTTGGCAGAGGAAGTTCGAACTCACCCACCGGTTCTGATGGATCTGGGGGAAATCCTAATGGTGGGGCATGCTGACAGGCAGGATAATCAGCACGCAGTTTTTGCCAAAATAAACCCAGATGAGGGCCTTTGAACTGCTCAATCTTCTTAAAGGCGATGCCGCATACCACTTCAATAACCGGCGGTTTTTCATAAGCTGGTAGACTGTTTTTGGGTTTCGTCTGCTTTTTCATAATTCATAATTCTTATTGATTTTAAAAAAAATTAACACACTGCATATAAGATATGGACAATTTTAAAACTATATAATGAGCTTTTCCGCAATACAATGAATATAATAAGAATTTCAGATTCTCAAGTCAAACCAAAGGCATCACACTTTCAACCTACCAGCTTTTCAATAAATGCCGTTTGCGTTCCGTATGATCAAGAACCTTACTGCAGGACTCCCAATCAATTCTTTCTATCTTATGATATTTTATTTCAAATGGATGTTGAATTGGGACTGCATCAATTGTTTGTTTTGCTTTTTTAATTTCTCCTAAAGCAATATTGATCCACACATCCTCAAGCATATCAGGAAGTTGACCGAATAAAGCATATATAGATTCCAGACGCTTAGATAAAAGTTCATGCACCCGATCCTCAACCGAATCTTAATAGCGTAAATTGCAGATATGAACCGTATCTCTAACCTGGCCGATTCGTTGGATTTGGCCCTTACGCTGCTCCAAGCGGGTTGGATTCCAGGGCAGATCAAGATTGATCAATATCGCCAGTAGCAGTTTCCCGGTACCATTAGCTCCCACAAGGCAGGTGTAATCATCAAAATATATGGTTTCATCTTTAAAGGAACGAAAATTCTCGATTCTGAGTTTTGATAATTTCATGTCAATCAACCTCAACAAATCATTTTATTTCATTTGATTTTTCCTCTGGCAATATCGCGGTAAACGTTTAACGCTGCTACCCGAAACGGGTCCGGGCAGTTCGTTTCTTTCAACACCATTGCATATTCTTCTTCGGATAGTTTGTAAAGATGAGCAACACTGGCGTCCATCTTTGTTTCCAGCATATCGATTCGGACATCGGGATTCCTTTTGGCAGCAAGGATTTGGTCTACGAGTTTGACAATCGGCGCCTGCTGTTTTGCCAGAACGACGGGAATTGGGAGCTGTTTCCAGTCGTTTGGATAGAGATCTGTGTTGCTACGGCGAATAGAATTTAAAAAGTTGCTGCTAATGCTTGAATTTATTACAGCGAGTAGATATTTACTAAAAAAATTTCTACTCATCTTTTCTAATTCTTCACGTTGCGGCAAGTCGGGGCGAATCGGGCTTTCATCTTTATAACGCGATGTTTTTTTTAGAGATTTATTTCGTACACCTTTTAGTTCCCACCATGGCAAACACACTAAAACCGTATGGTTACAGCAAGTTTGTCTATCATCAAAACATGCACGAATATTTTTACCAGAAACCCGTAAAATAAGAATCTTCTCTTCTGCTTCATAAAGTTCTGGGAATGTTTGTCTTCGGAAAAAGGATGGTGCCCTGTCAGTCCCCCATTCTAACCATTTGTGAGAAGCTGGCAGCCATCGATCCAAATGTTTACCCTCAAGGAAAGGCCTCGGATGAATGCTATCCATTATGTCTGAAACCAAATCATTTAACTTAAAAGCACCTGGTGCCAGCTTTTCATGCGCGTTCAGAACCATACCAACGCTTATGTAGCAAATTTGACTTAGATGCATAGTTTGACAGGAGAATTCCCTCGCAAAGAGATCCTCCGGAAAAAACACACGATAATCAAGCCCCCTCTGCTCTGAAGACGGCAGAGTTGTTACAGTTCCGAATTCCGGGTCGTGAACCCTGCGCTCTGGTATATTCGTACTGCCGTCGGTCTTTTGAAAAAGATATGTGATATTGTGCACGCTGGCATCAAAGATCTTGATTTTGCTGAAAAAGTCAAGGCTGAGCACACGGCCATTTTTCAAGAACCACTCTTGGGACTTTTGCGCGTATTTGGAATGACAGTACGCATCCGATACAATCATCGTGGTGACACCGCCGGTCGTGAGCAGTTTAAAGCCACGTTCAATGAAGGGAATAAATAAATCCCATTTCTCCCAGAGAGTTTCATACTGGCCGCTCTCTTGTATTTTCTTTCGTAAAATCAGATGGTTTGTTCCTGAATCTGCGCGCACGTAAGGCGGATTTCCGATCACAACATTAAAACCGTCGGTGATATTGAACATCCATTCCGCATCAAAAAAACCGGCTGATGCATTCTGATCATATGGGTCCCAGCTTGCGAGCTGTTGGGCAACTCTATTTGCGTCCAGAATAAATTTCTTTTTTATTTTTTCGATTTTTTCTAAAATATTTTGCTTTTTTTGCTTATATTCTGCTCGTTTGCTTTTGTTGCCTTCAGATCTATCAATTATGGACTGATAATATTCCAACTCTTTTTGTTCCGAGCTATTATTTATTCGGCGTTTCAGCTCTTTTTCATATAAAATGATTAATTCCTTCTTCATCCTTTCCCTGATTATTTCATCTTTATCTCGCCACTTTCTCTTTGTTTGAGGCGTACGGGAATTGAAATGTTTGTGCCTTATCTTTATTAGTTCATTTTGAAGTTCCCTGATTGCAGGATCATCAAAGCTGATAAATCCTTTTTCTCCACGCTTGTCGATTCCTATCAACGAATTCGAAGCAACGAATTTAGTCTCAAGGTTTGGCAACGGCCGTATTCCCAGATTATCTTTTGTCCTGTTTACATTCTGATCTACAACCAGTGAAATAAAGAACCGCAGCCTGGCAATTTGAACGGCTATTGACTGAATATCGATTCCATAGATGCAATTTTCAATTAGATACAATTTCCTGCCGTAATCGGAGGTATTGAAATCAAATGCATCCTCAATCTCGCGAAGCCTTTCGCGGCGTTCATCTTTGTTGCCTAGGTTATAGGCTTCTTCTGTTTCTTTGATTGCTCTTTGTTTTTGCAGTTCTCTCCACCGTGTATTATCTGGGTCAAGTTTACCCAGTGTGTAAACCAGTTTGTGCAGTGCTCCCATGGGAAAGGCGCCGGATCCGCATGCAGGATCAAGGATTTTAAGTTCGGAAACAGCTTCGACAATTTTCCAAACTTCCTCATCATTAAAGGCATGCTCTTTCTCGGTGTATGCAAATAAGATATCCATGCCCGTTTTTATGTCTTCCTCGGTGGTGTCAACAAGTTTTTCGGCAACCAAACTGGATAGAGAAGCTTTCAGGCTTTCATCCACCATGTAATCCACGATTTCCCTTGGCGTATAGAACGATCCCGTTTGTTTGCGTGCCGTTACACCAGTTTCCGGAATATAGGCAGCTAGTAAATTTTCAAAAGCTCTGCCCAATAATTCCGGATCAAGAGCCACCTCTTCCTCAATGGGGGTGTTTTCATTTATCGTAAACTTGTAGCTTTGAAAGATATCGAGCAACCCTCTGACCGTGTATCGTTTGTTTTTGGTGCCATAGCTTTCGTTAAGATCAACTTCATGTTTGTCGGAAAAAAACAAGAAATCCGGTACAACGAGTTCATTGTCATTGCGGTCCGAAAAGCCATCAATACGAAGGATTTTTTGGGGTTTGGTTTTATCCGGCTTATCCAAACATTCAAACAGACCACCGTTCAGAAATGGGATGGTAGAAAAAAGACTTAGCGCTTCATCCGGCTTTTTGAAATAGCTCTCATAACGATACACATTATGAATCATGTAATGCTGGTCTCTCCCCCGTGCCTTCTTAGCTTTGTGTCTGAACTTCCTGTTATCGGGTTTGGCAGACTTATTCATTTCCTGGTTGAGAGTGGCAAAGAATAGGTTTTGCAGAATGGCCTTATAATAGGTGGACTGTTTAGGATCGTTAAATTTGAGAAGTTTTTTCAGTTTACCCATATTGAAAAGATCGTCCGGCACTAATCCCTTTTCTTTAATAAACCAGACGAAAATCAGGCGGGTGATAAGCCGAATGACGTTTGTGGCGCTGCTAACATCTTTATCATCGACTATATCTTTGGGAAAGTTAACGTGTTGAATGGCCCAGAAATACCAATCGGCAAGTTTTTTATAAAACCGCTTATTGAGTTCATTGGTGTCAAGGGTTTTTCGCCAAGCATCGTGCAACCCCACAAAGCTAGAGAATCGGCAGCGATCATATAGAATATCAAAGGACAAATCGTATAAAATTTCGATATGAGCGCGATGGGGGGCTGCAAATTGAATATCTTTGATCAACGTGACTTTTTCCAGAACGTCTTTGGATGCATCGCGTTTATGCAATCTTCGGTTGATAACCGACAGGGTTAAAGTTTCCCCATTTTGAAAAAGAACAAATACTGGCATGAGAAACAGTTTATTGATTTCCCGAGTTATGGTGGAAAGGTCTGTTCGGGTGTAATCTCCTTTCGAGAGCTCGATTGCGATAAACAGATAGGAGTGGATAATTTTATTGTCCACTTTATTTAAGGTATCAAACTGAAAGGAAAGCTGCCCGTTGCCAAGAGCGACTATTTCTTCGTCAGTGAGCTGAAAGACGACATCAATGGATTGCCACTTATTGAGAAGTGATTTGTCTTTTCGGAGTACATTTTTTTCATCAAAAGTATCCAGAAAGTTATCTGCCGAATTGGGCGACAGATCGAAGGTTTTGTCGCTATAATAGCCGAGGGTGTTGAAAAGGGCTGTTGAGTTTTTTAGCAACGACCCCTTTTGAAAAGTCTTTAAGGAATCTTTGATTGAAGCTTTCAAGTCCCTTTTAGATTTATTCACTTTATCACGATCCAGGTAATCAATTCAAAATCATCAGAAGATCGTACCTGCTTTTCCCTGTCCGGCAACACACCATCCCGGCTGGAAACCAACTGGCCGGCTGTTCTTCTTTTAAAGCTCCCGGCAATGGCTCTAACCGCAGCATCCAAAAGGGAATTGTAGGAATCCATATCCTGCGCATTGCACGTTTGCTGGTCGAATAGATTGCATAAATTCTCATAGGGCAAAGTCTTGTCAACGCAGATAAGTCTCATGATTTCCAGAATCTGCTTGGGTTGGGCAAAATTGTATCGAACCGCCAGGTCTTTCTCATACAAATAGACCAGAAAATACGGTTGAATGGGATTTACTTTTTCGTTGCCTAAACTATTCCCTTTTTGTTTTAGACAAAAAATGACACCCGGACGGATCATGGAATAATCCGGATGGGCCGGCACGACAGCATATAACCCAAGGGGCGCTTCTTCAAGCTGCTTTCGGTTGGCCTCGATGTAGCGCATGAGATCGGCCCGAAAATCATCCAATGTAAACTCGGTCAGTGATATATTTTCATCAAAATCCTCTAGATCAAGGACTTCTTCGCGAAGACGCAAGAGCTGTTTGTCACGGTAGGTTAATTCATCCTCTACAATATCTTTCACGCGATCCAGGAGATTATCTTCCCCGGTAGCGGTGATATCCACAAGGGCCATACGGGCCTCCACCCGGGTTTTCAGACGAATATAGTTGTCCAGATTGTCTGTCGGCCAGAAATTAACCATCTGCACCGCTTTATTTATACTCCCGATTCGGTCTACCCGCCCAAAACGCTGAATAATGCGTACCGGATTCCAGTGAATATCGTAATTAACCAGAAAGTCGCAGTCCTGAAGGTTTTGTCCTTCAGAAATACAGTCGGTGGCAATAAGAACATCGATTTCCTCATCTTGGGGCATATTGGGCATTTTACTGCGGTTTTTGGATATTGGCGAAAAGTTCGTCAAGATGTGATTGAAATCGTTTCTACCGAATGTGGTCTTGTTTTCTGCGTTACCGCCTGAAACCAAGGCTGTATGAAGACCCATTTCATTTTTTAGCCATCCTTTTAAGCACCGGTAAAGGTATTTGGCCGTGTCGGCAAACGCCGTGAAGATCAGAATTTTAGAATTCTCACGACCGGTCTTGGTAAATGTCGGGTCGCTTGCCTTTGCCTCAATCAGTTTTTTCAGTTCGGTCAGTTTGGCATCGCGCTCGGGCGTAACATCTTTTGCGGCGAGATATAGGGTGTGCAGTTGCTGCTTGTCTCGTTGCAGATCATCCTTCCACCGTTTTATGTCGATGTGTTCAAGGTTGAATTTGAGTTTTTTACCGACAAAAACCGAAGGGACCAGGTCTTCATCCTCAGAATCGATATCTTCCGGGTCGTCCAAGATAACATCCGGATTCTCAACCTTGAAATTTATAAATTGTTCGATCTGTGTCTCAAGATTTTCGATCTTTTCAATGGTCCGTTGCATGGTCAGCATAAAGGAATAGACCGAGCTCTCCAGTCGCTTGAGAAAATTCACCCGCATCATGGCGATAAGGAAATGCTCACGATTCGCTTGGGTGAAATGTGGAAATGCTCTATCTTCGTATCGATCCTTGAAAGTCTCCATGACATAGTTTGATGGATTGAACAGGGAAAGATGGTAGTTGGAAATTTCAACATTCAACTTATCATAAGACGGAAACCTGCCTTTACGATCAATAGCCGGTGATATTGAAATCGGCCTTAGCCGCTTTGGAAAATGTCCGATTCTTTTGATACTCTCATGGTAATATTTTTTGATATGTTTGCGGGATCGGGCAATGGTGAGTCCATCCAGCAGTTTAAAAAAAGCTGCGCTTAATCCATCCAACAGCTCCCGGGTATTCCGCTTCTCTCTTTTTTCAGACCAGCGAGTGAAGATCCTCTGTGCGGCTGCCAAAGTATCTTTAAGGCTTGTAATCCCCATATCAGACTGAAAGGCATCATCCCTATTTTCAGTAATGAAATAAAGCTGGTTCCGGAGATCTTGCAAAGTGTTGTTAACCGGTGTAGCAGAGAGTAAAAGAACTTTTGTTTTCACGCCGGATTGGATGATATCCTCCATCAACCGTTGATAGCGGCTTTTGCGGATCAAATTTCCATCTTCATCTTTTTTACCGGGGGTGTTGTTTCGGAAATTGTGCGATTCATCAATCACAACAAGATCGTAATTGCCCCAATTGATTGTTTCCAGATTGATATCGCCTGAAAAACCGGTGTCTCGATTCAGATCGGTGTGGGATAAAACCGTGTAGCTAAACCGGTCGTTTAATAGCTGATTCAGTTCACTGTTGTTTTGTGCCTGAAAGTTGGTCCAGTTTTCACGAAGCTTCTTTGGGCATAACACTAGGACTCTGTGATTTCGAAGTTCAAAATATTTGATGATAGCCAGGGCTTCAAATGTTTTGCCGAGCCCGACACTGTCGGCAATGATACAACCGCCATGGATTAGAATTTTGTTAATAGCCCCTTTAACGCCGTCTTGCTGAAATTCGTAGAGCATGTTCCATACAACGGTATCGATCAGTTGGCTCTGCTCGGCTAGCAGGCTCTCTTTTGCCTGATCGGTTAGGAATTTCTCAAAAATATGATAAAGCGTTTTATAATAGATAAATTCAGGCGCGTTATTGCGGTAAAGCTGCTCAAGGTAGAGCAACACTTCATCTTTGACACTTTCTACAAGCTCGCTGTTTTGCCACAGTTCTTCAAACCATTTTTTCAGATCAGTTCGGTCTCGTCTGTCATTCACTTCAAGATTTAGCTCAATGTTGCTGTTGACGCCCAAACCCAGACCTTTCACTGTAAAATTAGAACTGCCCATGATTGCATCATCTATATGATTGCAGTGGACATGGTACATCTTTCCATGGAGAAGGTTGCTCTGCTTAATGGACCGGATATCGACTTTTGAGCGAATCCAGTCTGCGCATTCTTTGGCAAGCTGTTTTTGTTGCAACCGTTTCCCGAGTTCCAGTTGTTCATCAACGATTCTAAAAAATTTTTTATCGGTTTTATCAGGATCCAACGTGCGGATAAATTTCGGTTCGCCAAAAAGAAAATCAAGATGGTCAATATTCAAAAGCTGCTGCTTAAGTGCTTCAAATGCATAAATGGTAAAGTATGCAGAAACAAACGATAGATCGGCATTGGCCCGAATCTTTTCCTTCAGAAAATCACCAACTGATCCGCGTTGGTGATTGTCCCGTATACCGCTGGATATTGTTGCCATTTATCCTCCAAAGAGGGTCCAAAGCTTTCAATCACGTGGGCTGCTCAGAAGTTATTGTGGGTTGGTTATACTATCTAATATGTTGAAATTCAATGTGAATTTTGGTTCTGATGAAGAGCAGGAGGGGAAGCCATGTAATCAGCAATCAGGCCACGGTCTGCTGTTTGGATCAAATCTGTTTGATGGCCTTCCGACATCCTTAATATTTAAGATATGTTTTCATTGCTTGGATACCCCGTACAGATAATGATCCAGATTATCAGTCAGATCGATGGGGAGTTTCTCCCATTCTTCGCTGGGAACTTCTTTGGCAAGATCTTGCAACAAATCTTCAATTGGACGTGCCGACTTATCATAATGTGTCTCGTAAGTAGTAAGCTTTAATGCCTCCGCCTGGAGAGCCCGATGGCGTTTATCTTCAAAAATCAGCCTTACAACCTCTTTCCATTTACCAGCCATTATTGCACCTCCAAGATTTTCAGTGACTCGGCACGCCGGTCACCCAAGATCTTTAAAGCTATTAACCGGCAGTTGTGTATTATCCCAAATGGTAATAAACCAATCCTCAGCATTTTTCAATAAACGGGGACATCCCCTCTTTTATCAAATTGTGTATCGATTGTCTTTAAGATATGTTTCTCCAGCCCTTCTAAGCCATTTTTGAAAACTGCCAGGTCCAATTCATCCCAAAGATTCCAGTAATCCAAATAATCTTCGGGATCACGCCTTATTTTTCGAACAAATTTCAATATCCCCTTGAGATACGCATCCTCATCTTTATAATTTTCACTTCGTACCCCCAAATCACATTTCAAAAAATCCGTGATCTCATTGGCAATACCAATGCTTTCGTAGGCCATCGGTGTAAGATCATCGGTATCCATTAGCACTTCTCCAACTCAGTTTTGGCGTTCCCCCATTGAAACTTACATTTAAGCGCGCTGAAATAGTTCCATTTTCCGGTGAGCCTTTTTGTCAACTCCTCATCCACAGTTCCATTCTCTATTAAAGAACCTGTCCAACCGGTCACAAATTGTGACCGGTTCCTGTATTTCCGCTTTGGTTAGTCTGAACATAAAATCAGGAGGGAACCGCTGTTCATTTCTGATAACGGCCTGATTTAATGCCTCAGATTTTTTGTCATTATTTTTTCCTTATGTAAACATTCGTCGTCATATATATATCATACGGTTTTCTTATTTTTCCGAACAAACCAAGTGCATGAAGATCAATGACAACGTCTGCATCAAGCAGCAGCAATTTTCGCATAATTCTCTTCGCCAAATCCCGCAGCGGCAAGATAGTCGTCTATTTCAGTGCGATCTATTTCAAGATATATCCGATGGCTCCTTCTCAATTCTCCTTTATTTCCATACCTCGAGTAAATCGGGACATGGAATAACTCCTCATAAGGCCAGTGTTTTTTGAAGCCATTTCTTAAATACAATATCCTGAATCACATACTTTGCGTTTTTTA
>Ga0255052_10002580_pt1 | contig 12981 bp, 10 predicted proteins | sample JV7_2_21_MG_FD_188632 | JGI IMG/M metagenome (GOLD analysis project Ga0255052, IMG submission 188632) | Seawater microbial communities from Jervis Inlet, British Columbia, Canada - JV7_2_21 | ecosystem: Environmental > Aquatic > Marine > Inlet | place: Canada: British Columbia | collected... | reverse complement strand
GCGTGGTTGCTCGCGCAGTGCCTGCAGCGGCTCGGCAAGCCGAGCGCCTACGCAGGCACCCTTGGCTATGGCATGAGCGACGTCGAGGTTGCGGAAGGAATGACGACGCCCGATGTCATCGAATTGCATCGCCGCCTCGCAGCGTTCCGTGACGCAGGCGCGCACTACGCCGTCATCGAAGTATCATCACACGCACTGGCGCAGGACCGTATCAACGGCGTCTGCATCGACAGCGCGTTGTTTACGAACCTGAGTCGCGATCACCTCGACTATCACGGGGACATGCAGGCGTACGCCGAGGCCAAGGCGTCGCTGTTTCTCGACGCCGGACCCGCAAGACGGGTCGTCAATTTGGACACCGAATTTGGCAACGAGCTGGCTTCACGATGTGGGCCGGACGCCATTACGGTCTCCAGCAACTTCGATCGTGTGCCAAATGGAAGGCCTTATGTTTTCGTTCGTTCCGTCGTCGCGCAACAAGACGGTTCCGAAATCGCCATCTGCAGTTCGTGGGACAACGGTAGTGTGTGGCTACCATTACCAGGCGACTTCAACGTTGCCAACGCGCTTGTGGTCCTGGCTTTCCTGTTGAGCGAGGGCATACCGCTTGATGAGGCGAGTGCGGCATTATCTAAAGTAGCGGCACCGCCCGGGCGCCTGCAGCGAGTCGCCGTCGGGTCAGGTCCTGAAGTCTATGTTGATTATGCGCATACACCGAATGCGCTGGAGGTCGTGCTGCGCGCACTGCGACCGCACTGCCAGGGTGATCTCTGGTGCGTATTTGGTTGTGGCGGCGATCGCGATTCGGGTAAGCGACCGCTGATGGCGGGAATCGCCGAGCGGCTCGCTGATCACATCGTCGTGACCAGTGACAACCCCCGGAGCGAGGACGCCGCGGACATCATCGCGGCCATTGCTGACGGATTCACTGACCGGGAGCGGCCTACGATCATCGAAGACCGCGCCGCGGCGATCGCCTGGGCGATCGGCAACGCGACGCCGGAAGACATTGTTCTTCTCGCCGGCAAGGGGCACGAGAGTTACCAGTTGATCGGCGATGAGTGCCGCGATTTCTCGGACTATGGCGTCGCGGCCGCCAACCTGCATTCACGCTCGCGAAGCGAGGAGGACGACACGTGATGTCGACACTTGCCGCAGCTGCTGAATTCGTGAATGGCACCTTGCATGGGTCTGACCACAAGTTCGACGGCGTCAGCACTGACACACGCACCTTGCGACGTGGCGAACTGTTCGTCGCACTGCAGGGACCGAACTTCGATGGTCGCGATTACGTCGTGCAGGCTCGCGACAAAGGTGCGGTTGGTGCAGTGGTCGATGCGCTCGTCGAAGACGAGATCGCTCGGAGTCTTGCACAGGTTGTTGTTAGTGATGCAAAGCGCGCGCTCGGTCAGCTCGGCGCCGCCTGGCGGAATCAAACCGCCGCGACCGTCATCGGCGTGACCGGCAGCAATGGCAAGACCACGCTCAAGGAAATGACGGCCAGGTGTCTTGCGAACGCTGCGCCGACGATTGCGACACAGGGCAACCTCAACAACGACATCGGCATGCCCCTGATGCTGACGCGTATCGACAAGACGCATCGTTTCGCCGTACTCGAAATGGGCGCCAATCACGCCAGCGAGATCGCTTACCTGACGGCACTTGCCCGGCCCGAAATCGTGGTCATCACGAACGCCGCGGCGGCGCATCTCGAAGGATTCGGTTCGATCGATGGAGTGGCTCGTGCGAAGGGAGAGATTCTCGATGGCGAAGTGCGACCAAAGATCGCGATACTCAACGCAGACGATCGCTATTTCGAGTACTGGGCTTCGTTGGTCAAAGACATTCAGCTGATCAGCTTCGGTATTGACGAAGCTGCAGACGTTCACGCTGACAATATCGTCACCGATGCGGATCAATCTACATTCGCTCTGTGCGTGCCGGGATCCGAGATCGACATCAAGCTACCGCTGGCCGGCCGCCACAACGTCAGAAATGCGTGTGCCGCGGCGGCGGTCGCTATTGCGGTCGGCGTCGACGTAGTCGATATCAAGATGGCACTCGAATCGATGCAGCCCGTCGCCGGACGCTTGCAGCGCCTCGCCGGAATCAACGGCGCGACGATCTTCGATGACAGCTATAACGCGAATCCGCTGAGCGTCGTCGCTGCAGCAGAATTCCTCGCCACCGTTCAGGGTGACAACTGGCTCATTCTCGGCGATATGGCCGAACTCGGCGACGAAGCGCCGAGATTGCATCGCGAAGTCGGTGAAGAGGCTGCCCGAGTGGGCATCGAGCGCTTGTTCGCGACCGGGGGTCTGTCGCGCAATACGGTCGATGGCTTCGGTCAGGGCGCAACATGGTTCCCCTCCGCAGAAGTTCTCAGCGAGGCGGTCGCGGCCGAGATAAACGCGAATACCAACGTTCTCGTCAAAGGCTCGCGCTCGTCGCGAATGGAGCGCGTCGTTGATGTGCTGCGCGCTGCGCCGGCCGGGAAAGTCGAGGCCTGACGATGCTTTTATACCTGACAAATTATCTGGCGCAGTTCGAATCGGGTTTCAACTTGTTCAATTACCTGACGATGCGCGCGATCCTCGGCGCACTGACGGCGTTGATTCTGTCGTTCGTCATCGGTCCGCGCATGATCGCGAAGTTGAGCATGAACCAGGTGGGCCAGCCGGTACGCGAAGAAGGCCCGGTCACGCACCTTCCCAAGGCCGGTACGCCGACAATGGGCGGGGCGTTGATCCTGACTGCGATCGCTGTCAGTACCGTGCTCTGGGCCGATCTCGAAAATCACTTCATCTGGGTCGTCCTTTTTGTGACCCTGTCTTTCGGCGTCATCGGCTATGTCGATGACTACAAGAAACTCGTATTGCAGAACCCGGCCGGCATCTCGGCCAAGCAGAAGCTCTTCTGGCAGTCTGCAGCGGCTATCACCGCTGCCATTGCTTTGTACGTCACGGCGACTGATGAGGTCTCGACCTCATTGCTGATCCCGTATTTCAAAGACCTCTCGATACAACTCGGCATGTTTCAGGTCGTCGTGACGTACTTTTTCATTGTTGGCTTTTCGAATGCCGTCAACCTGACCGACGGACTCGATGGTCTCGCTATCATGCCGACGGTGCTCGTCGGCGGCGCTCTGGGTGTGTTCGCCTACGTTACCGGCAACGTCAACTTCTCGGGGTACCTGGGTATTCCCTACGTCGCCGGCACAGGCGAAGTCCTCGTGTTTTGTGCGGCCATGGCCGGCGCCGGTCTCGGTTTTCTCTGGTTCAACACCTACCCGGCACAGGTATTCATGGGCGATATCGGCGCATTGGCGCTCGGTGCCGCGCTCGGCGTGGTCGCTGTCGTCGTGCGTCAGGAAATCGTGCTCGCAATCATGGGCGGTGTCTTCGTCGTCGAGACGTTGTCGGTCATTATCCAGGTTGCGTCCTACAAGTTGACAGGCCGGCGCGTGTTTCGCATGGCGCCGTTGCATCATCACTTCGAACTCAAAGGCTGGGCTGAGCCCAAGGTCATCGTTAGATTCTGGATTATTACGGTCATCCTCGTGCTGGTCGGCTTCGCGAGCCTGAAAATCCGATGAATGCTGCAAAGAAAAAGAAAGCGAAACAAAAGGACCTTGTGCTTGGGCTAGGCGCAACGGGCCTTTCCATTGCCCGCTACCTCCGGCGCGAAGGCCGTGAGGCAATATTCTTCGATAGTCGCGAGGAGCCGCCCGCACTCGAGGAGCTCAGGGCGTCGTGGCCTGATGCCGAAGTCCTGTTGGGCGATGTCGATTTGCCGGACAACATTGGCCGGGTAATCGCTTCGCCAGGTATCGAAGACAGACACGTGCTGCTCGAAGCAGCGCGGCAAGCCAAACTCGAGGTCGTCTCCGACATCGAGCTGTTTGCCCGCGACGCGCGGGCGCCGTTCGTTGCGGTGACGGGGTCGAATGGTAAAAGCACCGTTACCACCTTGCTGTACCACATGTGCCAGGCCGCGAACCGCAACGCACTGGCAGGCGGCAACCTCGGCGTGCCGGCGCTTGATCTGCTCGACGAAGAATCGCCGGAGTTCTATGTGCTCGAGCTATCGAGCTTCCAGTTGCAGCGCACGGCGAGCCTGCCCGCACAGGTTGCCGTACTGCTCAACGTGACGCCCGATCACCTCGACTGGCACGCCGATGAGGACGAGTACCGAGACGCGAAGTATCGAATTTTCAGTGAGACGAAAGCCGCGGTTATCAACCGTGCGGACGAGGAAGCGGCGGAGCGGGCGAAGCACATTTCGAATGTGATCAGCTTCGGCTTCGACGCGCCCGGGGATGGCCACTACGGCATTCGCCGCGAAGATGACGAGGCTTTCCTGGTGCGCGGCGATAACGTGTTGCTCGCCGTCAGTGAACTTGCGCTCATGGGTAAGCACAACCAGGCCAATGCGCTGGCTGCACTTGCCGCCGGCGAGTTAATGGGCCTCGACATGCAGTCGATGCTGCAGGTGTTGTGCGAATTTCCAGGATTGCCGCATCGCATGCAATTCGTGCGGCGCGTCGCTGCGGTCGACTACGTTAACGACTCCAAGGCCACCAACGTCGCCGCAGCTGTTGCGTCGATCGAGTCTGTGGACGGCATGCTCGTACTCATCGCCGGCGGCGACGGCAAAGGTGGTGACTTCACCGCGCTTGCAGATCCGCTTGATAAAAAGCTGCGCGCTGCTGTCCTGATCGGCCGGGATGCTGAGCTGATCGACGCAGCGCTCGAGACGATTGTGCCGACCTATTTCGCGCAAGACATGAAGGACGCCGTACAACAGGCGGCGGCCTACGCCGAGTCTGATGACACGGTGCTGCTTGCTCCGGCCTGCGCCAGCCTGGATCAGTTCGATAGCTACGCGGCACGCGGCAGCGCGTTCAGTGAGGCAGTGGAGGCACTCCGGCGATGACGGCCGTAACCGCAACATCACCATTCCCGGCACGCCTGAAGACGGCCCTGAAATTCGATCCTGTATTGCTGACGATCGTGATGACATTGCTGCTTGGCGGATTGGTAGTGCTCGCGACTGCGTCTATCTCGATTTCGGACAACCTGGTCGGCGAACCGTTCTACTACGTCGAAAGGCAGTTGTTGGCGGCCGCGATCGGCGTCGTCGCCGGAGTCGTCTGCCTGTTCATTCCGATGCAGGTATGGCGCAGCATCGGTCCGCTCATGTTGCTGGCAGGGCTCGGCCTGCTGTTTATCGTGCTGCTTCCGGGAGTTGGCTACGAGGTCAACGGCAGCAGGCGCTGGGTCCGCTTTGGCATCCTCAATCTGCAGGTTTCGGAGCCGGCACGGCTGTGTTTCATGATCTATCTGGCCGGTTATCTCGTGCGGCGCAACAAGGATCTGCGCGAGAATTTTGGCGGCTTTCTGAAGCCGATGCTGCTAATGAGCCTCGCTTGCGTCGCCCTGTTGGCGGAGCCGGATTTCGGCGCTGCGATCGTCCTGCTAACGACGGCGCTAACGATGCTGTTCGTTGCCGGCGCCCGCATTCGCGACTTCCTGCTCTTTTTTGCGGCGGCCCTGGTAGCCATGGTAATCCTTGCAATAACTTCGCCTTACCGGATGAAGCGCTTGACGGGATTCCTCGATCCGTGGGCCGATCCCTTCGACTCCGGGTTCCAGTTGACGCAATCCCTGATCGCCATCGGCCGCGGCGAGTGGTTCGGCGTCGGTCTCGGTAACGGTGTGCAGAAGCTCTTCTACTTGCCGGAGGCGCACACCGATTTCGTGTTTGCCGTTTTTGCAGAGGAATTCGGGCTCGCAGGATCAATCATCCTGATCGCCTTGTTTGCCGCATTGCTGTGGCGAGTTTTCCGCCTGGCCATGCATGCGTCGGAAATGGACCGTTGTTTCGAGGCCTACCTCGCCATCGGCATTGCCACCTGGCTTGGCCTGCAGGCATTCATCAACGTCGGCGTCAACATGGGCATGTTGCCGACCAAGGGCCTGACCCTGCCGCTGGTCAGCTACGGGCGCTCGAGTCTCATCGTGACCATGATCGCAATAGGAATGCTACTTCGCATTCATCACGAGCTTGCTGTCGACGCTGCAGCACCAAATCGCCGGCGGCACAGAAAGCCCGCCGCGGGTCGGAGGCAACGCAAATGAGCGGCCGACCGATACTCGTCATGGCCGGCGGTACGGGTGGTCACGTCTACCCGGCACTGGCCGTCGCGAAAGCCCTGCAACGTGAGTCTCATGACGTCGTCTGGCTCGGCACGCATCGTGGCCTCGAGTCGCGCGTCGTGCCCGCCGCCGGCATCAACATGGAATGGATCAGCGTTCGCGGATTGCGCCGCAAGGGGCTGGTCGCTTTAGTTGTCGCCCCAGTCCAGCTTTGCTGGGCGTTGATTCAGTCTCTCCTGGTCATTGCCCGACGCCGCCCTGCCGCCGTACTCGGCATGGGTGGATTCGTTAGCGGCCCGGGCGGCGTTGCTGCCTGGCTTACGCGCCGTCCACTCGTGATTCACGAGCAAAACGCCGCTGCGGGCCTGACCAATCGTCTTCTGGCGCGTTTTGCCCGGGTTGTGCTGCAAGCCTTCCCGGGCAGTTTTCATTCACGTGTTCGCGCGGAGACCGTGGGTAACCCGGTCCGCGAGGATATTGCCGCTGTCGCGAGTCCGAGCGCCCGTTACGCCGAGCGCAACGGGCCGCTGCGCCTGCTGGTCCTGGGCGGCAGCCAGGGTGCATTGGCACTCAACCGAACCGTTCCTGCGGCACTGGCATCGCTGCCGCATCACATTCGGCCTGTCGTGCGTCACCAATGCGGCACTGCGACCATCGACACGGCGCGCGAGGCATATGCCGGGGCCGATATCGACGTCGAACTCATGTCGTTCATCGAGGACATGGCGAGCGCCTACGCGTGGGCAGACCTCGTTGTCTGCAGGGCCGGCGCATTAACGGTTGCCGAGCTGTGTGCAGTAGGTCTGCCGGCGGTTTTCGTGCCCTATCCGTCGGCTGTCGATGATCACCAGACGGCCAATGCGAGGCCAATGACGGAGGCTGGCGCAGCGATAATTATCCAGGAGTGCGACCTTAGCGAAGACTCCCTGGCAGTGGTGCTTCGAGACTGGCTCAGCTCGCGAGACGAGTTGCGCGCACGCGCGGAAAACGCTCGTGAGCTGGCACAACCACGAGCACTCGAGCGCATTACCGAACTGTGCCTGCAACAAGCGGGAACGGTCTTGTGAACACGCGAATCATGGCGCATCGACTCGAACTGGCTGGGAGGCGAACATGATCAGTCGCATGCGCCGCATCCACTGCGTGCACTTCGTCGGCATCGGCGGCTCCGGCATGTCGGGCATTGCCGAGGTCATGCTGAGCCTGGGCTACCGAATCCAGGGCTCCGACATAAAGCCCAACAAACAAACAAGGCGCCTCGAGAAACTGGGCGCCACCGTATTCATCGGCCACGCTGCAGATAACATTCGCGATGCAGACGCCGTTGTGGTTTCCAGCGCGGTCGATGAAACCAATCCTGAAGTGGCTGCTGCACGAGAGCAGCTCATGCCAGTCGTGCAGCGTGCGGAAATGCTCGCCGAGCTTATGCGCTTCCGTTATTCGATTGCGGTGGCCGGCACGCATGGCAAGACGACGACCACGAGCCTGGTTGCAAGCGTCCTCGCCGAAGGCGGCCTCGACCCGACTTTCGTCATAGGGGGTCGTCTGAAGAGTGCCGATGCCAACGCTCGGCTCGGGCAGGGCGAGTACCTCGTCGCAGAAGCCGACGAAAGTGATGCATCGTTCGTGCACCTGAAGCCGATGTTGGCCGTCATCACCAACATCGACGCCGACCACATGTCGACCTATGACGGCGACATTGAGAAGCTGCGTGAAGGTTTCGTCGAGTTTCTGCATAACCTGCCGTTCTACGGCCTCGCCGTTATGTGCAGCGACGATCCCGGGGTTCGGGAGATCCTCGGCAGCACGGGCCGCGCAGTCATGACTTACGGTCTTGACGAGGACGCCGATCTGCGTGCCAACAATATCGAATTCGATGCGGGCGTGACCCGTTTCGATGTCATTCGCGGCGAGGACAAGCCGCCTCTCAATATTTCCCTGCGCTTGCCAGGGCTGCACAACGTTCGTAATGCGCTTGCCGCGATCGCCGTGGCCGGGGAATTACAGGTGGCCGACGACGCCGTCGTCCGCGCGCTCGGGAATTTCGAGGGCATCGATCGCCGCTTCCAGAGCTACGGTGATATCGATACCGACGCCGGTAGGATCATGCTTATCGATGACTACGGCCATCACCCGACCGAAGTCGACGCAACGCTGGCAGCCGCCCGGAGCGGCTGGCCCGACAAGCGCGTGGTTCTCGTCTTCCAGCCGCATCGCTACACACGCACGCGTGACCTGATGGACGACTTCGCCCAGGTTCTGTCGGAAGCCGACGTACTCGTGCTGCTGGACGTCTATGCCGCTGGCGAGGCGCCGATTGCAGGCGCCGACGGTCGCGCGATAGCTCGTGCCGTGCGATCACGAGGAGCCGTGGAACCCGTATTCGTCGAGTCACTTGACGAACTTCCGCCAGTCCTCAAGGACGTTCTCGAGGATGGCGACCTGGTTCTGACTATGGGTGCCGGCGATATCGGCGCCTTCGCGGCCAGTCTTCCGGATCTGCTGCGTAACAAACCCAATCTCAAGGTGCACTCATGACCACGGCTCGCGAGTATGCGAACGTGCAGGGCGAATTGCGCCGGGATGAGCCAATGAGCCGCCATACGTCCTGGCGCGTCGGCGGTAATGCGGACCGGTTTTTCATTCCGGCCAGCGTCGAGGACCTGCAGGAATTCCTGCGTGAGCTCGATCCGGCAACGCCAATCCTTTGGCACGGCGTCGGCAGCAATCTGCTGGTGCGCGACGGCGGGTTACGTGGCGTTGTCATTTCGGCGGCGAGCATACTCAAGGATCTCGAACAGGTCGATCATTACGTCGTACGCGCCGGCAGCGGTGTGCCTTGCACCCAGCTCGCGAAGCAGTGCATACGCCTGGGGCTGGGACCGGCGGAATTTTTCGCGGGAATTCCCGGAACGGTCGGCGGTGCGCTGGCCATGAATGCAGGCGCCCACGGCGGTGAGACCTGGGAACGCGTTGAATCGGTGCGCACGATAGATCGCGAGGGCGAAGTCCATCTGCGCGCCCCTGCGGAATATTCGGTCGGATACCGGAGCGTTACGGGTCCGCCAAACGAATGGTTCCTCGAGGCGATTTTGCGGTTTGATCCTGACGCGACGGCCAGCATGGAAACATTGAAGGCCATGCTCGAGCGCCGCAAGACGACGCAGCCGCTCGGTCTGCCCAGTTGCGGTTCGGTATTCCGGAATCCGCCGGGCGATCACGCTGCGCGGCTGATCGAGGCGGCGGGCCTCAAGGGACATCGGATCGGTGGCGCCGAGGTATCGCCGAAGCATGCCAATTTCATCATCAACGTTGACGGTGCAAGCGCAACAGACATTGAAGAGTTGATCGAACACGTCCGGCAGACGGTCATCGACCAGCACGGTGTGGAGCTCAAGCACGAAGTCCGCATCGTCGGTGAGATGCCCCAATGAGCCAGGTAATGAGAATCACCGAAGAGCGCCGAATCGTGCACAACGCCAATGACTTCGGCCGGGTCGCGGTTCTCTACGGTGGCGCATCGGCGGAACGGGTAGTGTCGCTGGATACGGGTAGCGCCGTGCTTGCCGCGCTGCAGGCGCGTGGCATCGATGCCCTTGGCTGGGATCCGGCCGAGCACACCATGAACGAGCTCGCCGACAGCGGATTCGAGCGCGTCTGGATTGCATTGCACGGTACTGGAGGCGAAGACGGCTCGATCCAGGGCGCGTTGCAGTGGCTCGGCTTGCCGTACACGGGCAGCGGCGTCATGGCTTCAGCACTCGCGATGGACAAAGTGCGCTCCAAGCGTGTCTTCGATGCTGCCGGCATCCCGACACCGGGCTACGCGATCGTGCGGCATCATTCGCACGCCATACTGGCTGCCGAGGATTTCGGCTATCCGCTGATTCTGAAGCCTGCCTGCCAGGGTTCGAGTGTGGGTATGACCAAGGTCTTCGAACCTGACGATCTCAGTGCAGCGGTCGACCTTGCTTTGAGTTTCGACGGTTTCGCGATCGTCGAACCCTGCATCCTCGGCGACGAGTTTACGGTTGCCGTCCTGCAGGGCGAGGCGCTGCCTTCGATTCGCATCGAGACGCCCAGAGTCTTTTATGACTACCGCGCCAAATACGAATCGGATCGCACCGAGTATCACTGCCCGGGCACGCGGAGCGACGACGAAGAATCCGGGTACAGAGCACTGGCAGTCGCGGCATTCGCCGAACTCGGCTGCGCTGGCTGGGGACGCGTGGACTTCATGACGGGGAGCGACGGTCAGCCACTGGTTCTCGAAGTCAACACGGTGCCCGGGATGACGAGCCACAGCCTGGTGCCCATGGCGGCAAAGAGCATCGGCATCGATTTCGAGGAATTGTGCTGGCGAATTCTCGAAACCAGCTTCTCAGACAGTGACATCGTCGAAGAGGTCAAGGGAGTCGCTCATGGCGCGTAAACAAGCGAGACATCGCAAACAGACAAAGGCGAAGAAATTCACGCTACCGTCGATTCCGGTCGCGCGATTCATGATGCCGCTGGCCGCGGCGGTCATCGTGCTGGCGACCTATCACGTCAGCGGCAATATGCTTGATCGGTCGATCGAGTCAATAGCGATTAATGGCCCTTTCCAGCGCGTGACGGCACTGCAAATAGAAGAGGCAATCAGCGCTGAGCTGGATGCCGGTTTTCTCGGCGCAGACGTTGGGCGCATGCAGAAACAAATTCAGGCGCTGTCGTGGATCGATAGTGCGACGGTGGCGAGACGCTGGCCGAGTCGCATCGCGATCAGGGTCAGTGAACAGGTGCCGGCGGCAATCTGGGACGAGCGCGGCCTGCTGAATGTGCGGGGTGAATTGTTCGTCACTGAAGCACGCCACATTCCGGCCGAACTGCCGAGGCTGAGTGGTCCTCGCGACCGGGCGGATGATGTCGCCCGCCGCTATCTCGAGGTCCGCGAGCAGTTGATCCCGCTCGGGCTCGACTTGCGACAGGTACATCTGGACGCACGCGGCGCCTGGCAGATGACGCTGGCCAACGGTGTCGAAGTGCGAATCGGCCGGCGCGACGTCGATGATCGAACCGGGCTGTTTCTTGCCGTGGTGGCCAACATCATCACCGGGCGCGCCGCCGATATCCAATACGTCGACATGCGCTACAGCAATGGCTTCACGATCGGCTGGAAAGACGGCGCGACGACGCCCTTCAACGACCCACAGGAAAAAGACCCCGCAATGCTCGCATTACGAGGTGCTCCCTAGCATGCAGAAGCGCGTTGACAAGAATCTGATCGTCGGCCTCGACATCGGCACGTCGAAGGTCGTCGCCATCGTTGGCGAGGTCAACGATGACGGTAACATCGAGGTCATCGGCATCGGCTCGCAGCCATCGCGTGGTTTAAAGAAAGGCGTCGTCGTCAACATCGAGTCGACGGTGCACTCGATTCAACGTGCGGTCGAAGAGGCCGAACTGATGGCGGGTTGCGACATTCACTCGGTCTACACCGGTATCGCAGGCAGCCATGTGCGCAGCCTCAACTCTCACGGCATCGTCGCCATTCGGGACAAGGAAGTGTCGGCCGGTGACGTCGATCGTGTCATCGACGCGGCGCAGGCTGTGGCGATTCCCGCCGACCAGAAGATTTTGCACATCCTGCCGCAGGAGTTCCTGATCGACAGTCAGGAAGGCATACGCGAGCCGATCGGTATGTCGGGCGTACGCCTCGAGGCCAAGGTGCACATGGTGACTGGTGCGGAGAGCGCGGCACAGAACATCGTCAAGTGCGTACAACGATGCGGACTGGAGGTCGACGACATCGTGCTGGAGCAACTGGCATCGAGTTACTCGGTGCTGACCGATGACGAAAAGGAACTCGGTTCCTGCATTGTCGACGTCGGTGGCGGCACGACGGACCTTGCCGTGTTCATGGGTGGCGCAATTCAGCACACTGCCGTAATTCCGATCGCCGGTGACCAGGTGACAAACGACATCGCTGTTTCGATGCGTACGCCGACCCAGTACGCCGAAGAGATCAAGATCAAATACGCGTGCGCGCTGTCACAGCTCGCAAACCCGGACGAAACCATCGAGGTGCCGAGTGTGGGTGAGCGCCCACCGCGCAGGCTTGCCCGGCAGACCCTCGCCGAAATCGTCGAACCTCGCTATGAGGAATTGTTCGGCCTGATACGTGACGAATTGCGGCGCAGCGGTTTCGAGGAGCTGATTGCGGCGGGCGTCGTAATAACCGGCGGCAGCGCAAAGATGGAAGGCGCCGTCGAGCTTGCCGAAGAGGTCTTCCATATGCCGGTCAGGCTGGGGTCGCCACAGTATGTCGAAGGCCTGATGGACGTGGTGCGTAATCCCATACACGCAACCGGCGTCGGCCTGCTGCTGTACGGCTACGAAAACCTGTCGCGGCGAGGTCGTCGCAGTACGCCGATCAACAATAACCTCGGAGACGTTTGGGAACGAATGAAGGCGTGGTTCGGAGGACATTTTTAGGTGCCTCGTCTTAGAACGCAAAAGGCGTGGTTCGAAAGTGAGGTTTAGGGAAGCCCGGCTCTAAGCCGGGCCAGTTTGCGGGGCTCAGTGAGTGCCCCCGAGGAAGAGAAGCGGAGGAAGTTTGAATGTTTGAGTTAATGGATGCACACAGCCAGACCGCGGTCATCAAGGTGATTGGCGTTGGAGGGGGCGGCGGCAATGCCGTTTCGCATATGGTGGATGCCGGCATTGAAGGTGTCGATTTCATCTGCACGAATACCGATGCGCAGGCATTGAAAGGGTCACGCGTACGAACGTCGTTGCAGATAGGCTGCAATATCACCAAAGGTCTCGGTGCGGGCGCCGATCC
>Ga0255052_10002579_pt1 | contig 12986 bp, 7 predicted proteins | sample JV7_2_21_MG_FD_188632 | JGI IMG/M metagenome (GOLD analysis project Ga0255052, IMG submission 188632) | Seawater microbial communities from Jervis Inlet, British Columbia, Canada - JV7_2_21 | ecosystem: Environmental > Aquatic > Marine > Inlet | place: Canada: British Columbia | collected... | reverse complement strand
GCCGATATAGTCAAAGACGTTGCCTGCGGCAGTCTGGGAGGTGCGGCCAGGAGCGCTTGTAACGAGGGAATCGATCTGGTGGCGGACAGCATTTCCGAACTCGTCGGCAAGATAGACCGGTCAGCCGACTGGTGGCTCGACAAGGCGGGCAAGGACATCGACTGGTTGATCGACAAAGCAGGAAAGGACGCAGACTGGATGTTGTCCGAGGCCAATAAGACCCGTACCTGGCTGTGGAACGAGATCGGCCACGACGCGGACTGGTTGCTGGGGAAGGCCGACAAAACAAAGTCATGGCTACTGACGCTGACGGGCAACAACGTCGAGTGGTTGCTGGCAGGGTCAGGCCGCAACACTAACTGGCTGTTCCAGCAAATCGGCGGCACGGTCGAATGGCTGCTGGAACAAACCCACCGTGATGCCGACTGGTTACTCGCCCAGATCGGCTGGCGTATGGATCAGGCGGAACTCACGTTCAACCTGCACCTGCAGTTTCAGGCCGTCACAGGTAGCGGCATTGAACTGCGATACGACGGTGCATCACAGCTGCAGTATGTTCCCGGTACGCCCAACACGCCGAAGTACGATCGGCGCGTTGTCGTACTCGGCGGCAATATCAAAGCTGCTGAAGGCTTTGCTGCGACGAATACAAGCGTGACTGTGACCTACAAGGATCCGACGGGAATATCGGTATCACAGGGCGGCGACGTCGGCATTCTCAACCAGGATCTGGCAATAACGATCGATGACGGTCGGCGGATTCTTCGTAACACGCGCCACAGCGACGACTGGCTGATCACATTTTGCATTCCACTGAAGCTGATCATTTCTGCAATCCTGGTCGAAGTACCGCCGGCATCGGTGGCTGCCCTCGAACTCGTGCCCGACGTCATGATGAGTCTGAATGGCGATGCGGGTATTCGCTTCCGCAACGAACAGGTCGTCCCGCCGATGGGCAGGATCGAGATCATTACCTTGGGGCAAGCGAGGCCGTCTTATGATTTTCTGATGCAGTACGGCAGCCAGGCCGTGACCGATGCGAAGTTAGGGGGTGGCTCCTGGGGCTTCGCCTGGGGTCTTCCGTGTACGCTGGGCGCAGGGATTTCCATGGGTTATGACATTCGGGGTGGTCAGACGCTTGCAGAGTCGGACCCGGCCGGCATCGGTGCGCGAGCGACGGTCCGCTTTGCGCTCAGCCTCCCGCCGGACCGGCAACCACCAAGCCGACCACCACCGCCCGGGCCTGGCACGCCAGGCGCGGTGACGCCGGTACGGCCACCGCCACAATCATTGCCCGCGCCCGGAACGCAGCCGGTCACGCCACAACCGACACAGGCAATCGAACCGCAGACTCAACCACAGGTCGTGCAACCGATGGAGGGGGTCGACAAAGACAAGGAATGATTAATCGGGCACCTCAGAAGACGTAGTCTCCGACAACTTCAATCAAATGATCTGTCCAGCGCTCCGGAAACGGCTCCGTGATCTCCGCAGATCTCGCAAAGTCTGCCTCGAAGAGCCGCTTATTGAGCCTGTCCACGGCCTCGGGGTGAGAAGTAGCCAGGTTCAGCTCCTGGTTAATGCGCAGGCTCAGATGATCCCAGTTGGCTGATCCGAGACAGGCCCAGCCGTCGAAAACTGCCGCCTTGACGTGCGACATCCCCGGATAAATGAAGACACGAATGCCGTGTTCGAGCATGGCGTTAGCCGCCAGGGCGTTGTTCCTGGTAATCGGGCCCCGGTCGGTTTGGAGTGGCATGATGACCCGGACGTCGACGCCGCGCCGCCGTGCTTTTGCAAGCTCGTAGAGCAATGCATCGTCAGTGAAATACGCGTTTTCGACATAGATGTATTTCCTGGCATATCTGATCGCCATCTTTTGTGCAGCGAATATCTCGGACGACTCGGTTTTCGTGAATAAAACCCGCACCGGGTAGCCGAGGTCCTCCGCCAGTCGGCGGTTCGGTTTCATTTTTTGGATGAGATAACTCCAATCGCCGAAGAATGCCGCATGAGCCCATGCCTTTGAAAACTCTTCTCGCAGAACATCCACGACCGGACCATGGACTTCCATCATCAGATCATGCCAGTCATAACGGTACTCGCGGGCTATGTTCATGCCACCCGTAAATGCCGTTTGATTATCGATGACGACTGTCTTCACATGATCGCCGGTCAGCCAAGGATTGGTTGCCTGGCGGACATCGATGTTCGAATCAGATTCGAGAAACTCACGAACAGACGCCGGGCCTGCGTAGCCTTCCGGAAGCGTCTCCTGCTTTTCGACCGTGGATACAATCGTGCCGATGCCATCGAATAGCAAATTTACATCGACGCCTTCATTGGAACGCCGCTTCAACAGTTCGCCGATTTTCTTCGCGTAATCATCGTTATCGAATATGTATGTGCGCAACAAGATCGACTCCTGCGCCGATGTCACCGCATCGATAAACCGAGTAAAGAACTCTTCGCCGTCAATGAGGTACTCAATCGTTCCTTTCGAACTCGTCCGGCCCGTCGTGAGATCGAGTTGTTTCTCGAATTCGACGAGATCCATTCCTGGTCCGCCTGTGAGCGGCGCGATCGGTCCGGACTCCAGCGAAACCATCCATTCCGGTCGAACCGTTTCAATCGCCGTATCTGCTGCGACAAAAAATAATCTGTACAGGGACGAAACCGGTCGAACCACAATGCCCGGACCGTGACTCTGTATGACGTGCCCGAGGGTCTGCGCGATTGGCGTTGCGCCAGTACCGGCAGGCATGGGCTTTGGCGGTGGTTCGTATCGAACGAATACGGCCAGATGCAGATCCAGATTAACGTAGAAGAACGGCAACGAGTACCTGCCAGCATCACCGGTATTGAATACGACCCGACGATCGGTGATACCTCTTTGATTCAGGAACGCCTCCAGATACGGAACACCACGACTGACGAGCTCCTGAAACGTCACACGATCTTTGTAACTGTAATCGGCCGGTTTGTCCTGGAGTACACGCGCCTCGAACTCGCCGACGTCATTGATATACAAAAAGTAGTCATCGACATCGAAGTGCATGACGATGCCGAGCTTTTCGTCAGTCGGGACAATGGAATCGAGAAAGCTCTTGCGAAAAGCAACGAAGTGCTCGGCATCCAATATGCGTGGCGTTATTCTTTCGCCGGGCACCTCCTCCCATGGCTCGATCTGCTGATAGCCGAGGGGAAGAATGAACGGACCCAGAAATACAGGTTCGGCGCTTTCCTGCAGTACGGTGAGGTCGATCCGGTTGGCCCATTCACCACCGGCATAAAAAGTTTTCTCGCCGCTCTGGTAACGGACATAGAATTGACTGCCATCAAGGAAAGCCTCGACCGCGACAAGCGGCTCTGTGACCCCTTCTTCGGCGAACTGACCCTGGAGCGTCGGGTAGTCAGACTGGTCCGAACGACCATAATCAACGCCCGAATCCGAGCAGCTCGTTATCGTCAGGACAACAGCAACAACGGTCAGTGCTGTCAGATCCCGTGAAACTGGCAATCTCACCATTGGCTACGATCCGGCCTGCAGTTCACCAAACGGTTCTCTGCCGACGTTTATTCTAGGTGCAGGCACATGAGAAACGCATTAAGGGATAACCGAAGGCATAGCAGCAGGCTGAGCCTGTATGGAATGGCGATGCCCGTTTATCGTGTTGGCCGGCGCTCTATTTTCCGCTGACAGCTGCCGCAATCTTTGTGACGTGTCTGAGATCAGATCCGCAGCAGGCACCGAAGACATTGAGCCAGGGCATGGTCTCTGTGATCACCTTGTACTGAGCAGCGAGTTCTTCGGGATCGCCATCGTCCAGCACCTCGCATTCATCCAGCTCCGCATGACTCAGCCGGGACGCATTACAACGCAGGCCGCGAATGCGTCTCGCCCAGTCATCGCCGCTCAACACGTCGAAAAAGTGATCGGGATGGGCACAGTTGACCATGAAATAGGCGGCATACGAGCCAGTCGCATCGTCGACGGCCTTGATCGCTTCATCGAGTGGCTGGCCGGTCGGCAGTCTGCCGTCGGTCTCCACCGTGTACGAGATAACAATGGGAACACCTGCTGCTTTCGCGGCGCGGGCGACGCCAGTCGCTTCATCCGACTGTGTAAATGTAAGCGCCGTAACCATGTCGACGTCAGTCTCCGCGAGCCAGTTGATCTGTTTCGCGTGATATTCCTCAGCCTCATGCGCGGCGACCTCCGCTTCAGGTGCGTAAGCATCGCCCCTCGGGCCGACCAGGCCGTTCAGCACGATCGGTTTGTTGTTATCGGCGTACTCATCGCGAAGGCTCGCGATCAGCGCGATACATTCGCGGTTTGCCGCGCGCAGTTCCGCTTCTGACGCACCGAGATCCTCTGCCCAGTGCATGTGTGCTTTCCAGGTAACAGAATCGAGCACGATTCCTGCATCGTATTCTCTGGCGAGCGAGAGAAATCCTCGAAAATAGTTTGAGAGCGCCTCCCTGCCCGCTTCGTCAGGCAGCAAGGTGTGCGCCGCAAACTCGGGAATCTCTATGCCGTGATTGAACATCAGGTCAGTCTCGACACCACCATCCGTCAGAAAAAGCTCACCGGACAGTTGTGGCAAACCGCTGCGATACTTGCTCATGGATGCTGGCTCCCTCTATATAGCTGTTCGAATTATGGATGCCGCGTGGCAGACATATTTTGCCGGATATAGTTACCCGTGGGCAACCGGCAGGATCGGTTTCATGACTTCGACAAACAGCTCGAGCGTAATGCCGGGAGCGCCACCGAATCTGATGTACATTTGGAAAACGCCGTAGGGATATTTGCGGGGTTACAACGGCGCCCCCGTGGCCTATGCTGACTCAATGAGAAGGCGTCAGCTCTTGTCCTTATCCGCTTTTTTCAGTGAACTGAAGCGCCGCAAAATATATGGCACCGCTGTTGCCTATGCGGTCGCTGCCTGGATCCTGCTACAAATCGGGGAGGTTACATTCGAGCCACTCCATTTTCCGGATTGGGCCATGACCGCCCTGGTAATTGCAGCAATCCTGGGCTTTCCGCTGGCCATTGTGATTTCATGGTTTTTCGACGTCGGACCCGGAGGAATCAGACGTGATCACGGTATGGGTGGCGCAGCCAGACAGGAGGCGTATTCATCGACGTCAGTAACATCGCCTTCAATAGCAGTGTTGCCGTTTGTGGATATGAGTGCCGAACTCGACCAGGGGCACTTTTGTGAGGGAGTGGCTGAGGAGATTCTCAACGCACTAACGCGAATCGACAAACTTCATGTTGCCGCACGCACGTCATCATTTCAGTATCGAAACGGCTCCGGCGATATTCGAGAGATTGGCGAAAATCTCGGCGTCGGAACAATTCTCGAAGGAAGCGTCAGGCATGCCGAAAATCGGATACGCGTAACTGCTCAGCTGATCAATGTTGCTGATGGCTATCACATTTGGGCAAAGAGCTTTGATGAAGAATTGAAGGACATATTTGCCATCCAGGACGAAATCGCCCAGACCATCGCCGAGACGCTTGTGGAAACGTTAAGCCCACAGGAGCAGTCTGCCATCAGAACACGGTCGAGCCGGGACGTTCTGGCCTACGAGTACTACCTGCGCGGGCGGCAGTTTTTCAATCGTTTTAGAAAGAAGGACATCGAATTCGCGCGACAAATGTTCCGTCAGGCGATCGAGATCGATCCCGAATTCGCACCAGCCTGGGCCGGCTATGCGGATTGTCATTCCTTTCTCATCATGTACGTCGACCCACAAGACAGCTATCGGGAAGAGGCGACGAGAGCCAGCCAGAAGGCTCTGGATCTGAATCCAAATTCAGCCGTGGCTTACGCATCGCGCGGACTGGCATACCTGATTTGTGACGAATACGGCAAAGCGAACGCGGACTTCGAGAAGGCGCTTGAATTGAACCCGCGATTGTATGAGGCCTACTACTATTATGGCCGGGCGAGTGTTCACGAGGGCCAGCTCGAAAAAGCAACGGAGCTGTTTGCAAAAGCAGCCGAAATTGATCCAGCGGAGTACCAGGCCCGGCTACTGCGGGTGCAGATACTGAGGGGTCTGGGTCGCGAAAAAGAAGCCGTAGAGGAAGCGAAAGAGGCTTTGGTCGTTGTCGAGAAACACCTTGAGTGGCATCCGGACGACGCTCGCGCGTTCCATCTCGGTGCGGGTTCGTTAATATTGACGGGTGACACAGAGCGGGCAATGCGCTGGCTCGAGCGTGCGCAGGAGATTGACCCGACAGATTCCGTTGTCCTGTATAACGTCGCCTGCAATCTTGCGACGCTTGGAGAAATTGACGACGCTCTTTCATATCTTGAAGACGCTATCGAATTCGGAACAGTCAGCAACACCTGGATGCGCAATGATTCGGATCTCGATAATCTACGGGATGACCCGAGATTTGAGGCGCTATTACAGAAAGTTGGGCACTAAGGCACCCGAGTAGCTATGACACCCGACCAGCTTATTCTTTTTGTATTGCTGTTATTTGTTTTCGTGTTCCTGATCTGGGGGCGCTGGCGTTACGATCTGGTAGCGGGTGTTGCGCTGTTACTGGCCATCCTGACCGGCGTCGTGCCGACCGAGCGGGCATTTTCGGGATTTGGCCATCCGGCGACCGTGATCATTGCGTTAGTACTCGTCGTCAGCCGCGGACTGTCGAACTCGGGTGTAATCGAGCTCCTGGCGCGGTACTTTGTCGATGCATCGCGAAAGCTCTTCGCCCACATAAGCATCATGTCGGCACTCGCAGCTATTTTGTCTGCGTTTATGAACAATGTGGCAGCGCTTGCACTGTTGATGCCGCTCGATATGCAGGCCGCGGCCAAGGCCAAGCGTTCCCGTTCGATCACGCTGATGCCGCTGTCGTTTGCCTCGATTCTGGGCGGCATGATCACGCTGATCGGCACACCGCCGAATATCGTCATCGCAGAGTTTCGAAACGAGTCCTTGGGTGCGTCTTTCAAAATGTTCGATTTCGCACCGGTCGGGCTCGCCTGCGCTGTGGTTGGAGTGGCATACGTCGCATTGATCGGTTGGCGCCTGCTGCCTGCAGACCGTCGAAAGGAAGACCCGCAACAGGAGTTGTTCGATCTCGCCGATTACATTGCAGAACTGAAGGTACCCGAGGGTTCGCCGGCCATCGGCAAGCGCGTACGGGAACTGGATGAGGTCGCCGACAAGAGCGATGTAGAAGTCCTCGGCTTGATTCGAAAAGGCAGGCGCATGCCGGGACTTGCGCGCATGGTCGAGATCAAAGCTGGCGATATTATTGTTGTCGAGGCCCATCCCGAGAGCATCACCGAAGCATTGGGAACGATGGGGCTCGAATATATCGGTACCGGCGAAGGCATTCTCAAGAGTGAAGACCTGGTGCTGAGCGAAGTCGTGGTTCCCGAAGCATCAGCGCTGGTCGGCCGCTCGGCAGTCTCATTCCGCTTGCTGTACCGCTATCGCGTCGCGCTGGTCGGTGTATCGCGTGGAGGCAAACGATTTCGAGATGACGTGCGTAGACTGCCGATCAAAGCCGGCGACGTATTGCTGCTGCTCGGAGCCGAGGAACGACTGGCAGACGTAACGGGACGGTTGGGGATTCTGCCCCTGGCAGACCGAGGCCAGCGCGTCATACAGCGGGACAAAGCATTTCTCGCCATCGGCATATTCTCGGCCGCCATCCTCGCGGCAAGTTCGGGCATCGTCTATCTACCAATCGCGCTGGGTGGTGTCGTGGCGCTGATGGCATTGCTCAATATCGTGCCGCTTCGCGAGCTTTACGACTCGATCGAATGGCCCGTAATCGTCCTGCTGGGCTGCATGATTCCGATTGGCAGTGCCCTGCAAACGACTGGCGGTACCGCATTGATCGCCGAGGGCATCGTTGATTTATCGGCCGGCTATTCGCCGGTGGTTGTACTGGCGCTCCTGATCATCGTGACGATGACCTTGTCGGATCTGATGAACAATACCGCAACGGCAGTGATCGCGGCACCGATCGCTGTCGACATCGCGACAAGACTCAGCGTCAATCCGGACCCGTTCCTGATGGGCGTCGCAGTCGCCGCATCCTGTGCATTCCTTACGCCCATCGGTCACAAGAACAATACGCTGATCATGGGGCCGGGCGGCTACCGCTTCGGCGATTACTGGCGCATGGGCCTGCCACTGGAGATTCTCATCATCGCTGTCTCGATTCCGATGATCATGTGGGTCTGGCCGATGTAGCCGACAAGAGGGTAAATAGTGACAAAAAACAAGAATTCCGGTCTGCCATATCCGTTCATGGTTTTCGCGCTAATGTGCCTTGTCCCGCTCGAGGGACAGGCAAATGCGCACCCACATGAACGACCCGACAGCATTGGCTATCTCGATCAGTCCACCTACGTCCGCAACATGGCCATACGTGCACATATCGGTGGCGCGAACCGCCGCTGGAAAATGCAACTGATGTCGGTCGGCGAGCGGCGTTATCTTTTTCAGGGTGGTCGTCCGAATGGCAATGTCATCGAGATTACGGACCCGCTGCATCCTGTCATTGTTAACGAGGATGCGTTTCCAGGTGTGCAGTTACAACTCGCGCATAACGACAAGATCGGCAAGTGGATTCTGATGACCGGCGCCTCCCCTCCCCTGATACGGGCGACTGAGGAGTATCCGCACGGAAAATACGACGACCCGACCGCTTTCGACCGGGTCAAGAAGTACAAAGGTCTGCGTGGTGTGCGCTTTTTCGATGCGACGGATCCGCTCGATATCAAACCACTCTCGGAGTTCTCCACAGATCTCGACGATCCGTCACGGGAATTGCAGACCGGTGGCGGCACGCACCGCGACTTCTATGACGGCGGCAAGTATGCCTATCTGGATGCCGCACCCGATGACACATTCATTCACCAGGAAAGTCCCGTTCGCGTGCATTCACACGGCGTCATGGTTATCGATGTTTCTGATCCAGAGAAACCGCAGCATGTCTCGACCTGGTGGTATCCGGGACAAAAGCTTGCCGAGTGGGTTGAGTACACATCCTGGCGTGAACATCTCGACAAGCAATCATTCACCGGCATGCACGGCGCTTTTCATCTGCCACAGAAAGTCGAGAACGGCGGCAACATCTCAGTAAGCCCATGGGGATCTTTCGGTGTGCTAATACATGATCTGAGCGACATCTCTGCACCGAAATTGCTGGGTCGCTTCGAAGCGCCTTATAAACCCGGTGCGATCGCGTTTCATTCTGTTGATGTATCACGCATGCCGGATCGGAATATCGTTATTGGCGCGCCTGAAGCTCTAAACCCGGACTGCAACGAGCCCTATCATCACACTTTTATAATTGACGTCAGCGATCCCGCCAATCCGAGAGAAATCTCGACGCTGCCGATCCCCCAACCGCCTGAAGAAGCACCGTACGAGCACTTCTGTCAAAAACGCGGCCGATTCGGCCCGCATAATCCGCCGCATCTGAAGGCACCCGGCAAAGCGGATCCCGATTTCACCTGTTACACCTTCTTCAACGCAGGATTGCAGTGCTACGACATCAGTGACCTGAGATACCCGCGCATCTCCGCTTATTTCATTCCGCCCCAGGGTGGTGACCGCGATCAGCCGGGCAGTTACACGCGCAACACCGACAATGTGTTTATCGAATGGGATAGAAAACTGATCTGGGTGGCGACGGATACCGGACTTTATCTCGTAACGTCACCCGAATTGGGTGAGCCGGCGTTGGAGGCGATGCCCGTCAAAGAATGGAACCTGCCCTCCCTCAACCAGGGCGCGGACTAAATCAGGATCCCTCCAGTTGCGCAATATGCGCTTGCACCTCCGCTGCCAGCTCAGCGGATCTTTGTGCGTATTGGGTGTACAGGCGCTGTATGAAATACGCGAAGTTATATTCCTGATTAAAAAGATCAAGAAATTCCTGAGACAGAATTTTTTCGAGCGCATGATCAATTCCAAATTTCTGCATTGCCTCCATTGTAAGATTATTCCGAAGTTCCGCCGGCAGGATCGCATGCACGAACATGAAATAGCCTGTTGTGCGGGCCTTTATGCGTAGGTGGTTACTCTCGAACAGGACGTAGTAGTTGTTTATTTTGCTGCGTAGTTTCGTATCGCGGATCAGACGCAGATTGCCGGTATTCTTGAGGTCCTCGAATGTTGTCGCTGTTACAAAGGCGGTGGGCGAGGCACCACCGATTCCGCCCAAGGTCACGTTAGTCAAAAAGGTCTCCAGGTCTTCCGGAACCGGTTCCTTGCTGCGCACAACGGGCGCAATCGCATTCAACGCATCGAACTTTCTTACTAATGGCCTTTCGATGTAGTCAATTAGCCATTGTTCGTCGCCCTTAATATCTGTGAGAAGTCTTTTGAGGTACTGGATCTCGAGTTCGCGATCCTGGCGATCCGACCAATAATCGTTGACGGCGAACGCGATCAACACACCAAGCACAATGATCAGGGTCTCCCAGAATAGCCAGCGGCCGCGCTTTCCGACGTCTGCAATGTCTTTTTGTCGCACTGGATCCCCCGCGTTGCTATGTCACCCAGCGGGTGATCATCCGGGCAATCGATAGCCAGGCTTCTGTCTGAGTCGCAAATACACGCAGCATGGTCAGTGAAAGGACAATGATGCCGATCACATACACAGGGTGAATGATCCTCTTCGTCAGATAGTCGTAGATCATGGCGAGGTAGATGGGTGACAGCCAGATAACGAATACCGACCAGTGGGCAGTGACATAGTTCTCCAGATTGAGACGCGCGACCGCCGCCGTCAGGAGCTCCGTGGTCGCCACGAGCATCAGGCGCCGATGAAGTTCAGGTTTGCGACGGTAGTAGATGGCGGCACCGAAAAATGCCGGGAAGACGATCATGTCGACCAGCGGAATCAGCAAGAAGCCCTGTGCCTCGGCCGCGTTCCCGGCCTCAACGCCGACTGCGAGCTGGTGCAGTGAAACGAATAAGCCCATGCCGATGATGACAAAACCGTACAAGATGCCGAATTTGCCCACTTTACGGTGGACATCTGTGCGGCCGCGGAAGATCAGGGTTGCCTGAGCAATGAAGAGAACGATCCAGCCGACGAAAACCGCCGCGTGCAGATCGACGACCCAGCTCTTCTGGATCGAGCCGTCAAACGCGCCTTTCCAGTAGGTGTTCCAGAAGCCGCCGGCAACGATAAGCGCCGCCAGAATACTGAGTGAGGAATAGAACCAGCGTTGTGGTCGCAGCTTGCCCCTGCTCTCCACCTCCATAACCGCCCCCTTTGTCCTTCTAGTTGAGGCAATGCTGCGAAATTCGTACCTGGGAGTCAATGAGAAACAGTTGCTACCATCGTTAATACGAAGATTAAAAAAGCAGTCTAACTCTCTGTTTTATATCAATTATATATTAGATAACCGGAATCGCCTTCAATCCATATATGGCCCCGATCCAGGATCTGCGCGTTTTCCTTGCCATTCGTTAGAGATTCGCGAACAATTTCGCGCCTCTACGGTCGAATTGCCGCAATCGGATTTGATCCATATCCAGCTTCAAAACAGGTATTCAGACGTGAAAAGACTATTTGCCACCAGCATCGCCCTGGTGCTCGCTGCGTGCGGGCAGGAAGAAGCCGTGACGGAAGCGCCTGTCGCTGCGGCTCCCGCGGCACCCGTGACACCGAAGGTCGAAGAAAAAATCGTATACAAGCATGCCGGGCTTTATACGGAGCACATGAATCCCCTGGTCGAGCCCGGGGACGATTTCTTTTCTCATGTGAACGGTGGCTGGGTCGAGGCGACCGAGATCCCGGCCGACAAGCCGGGTTACGGCATCGGCACGATCCTGCGGGATGAGTCGCAGGAACATGTGCGGAGCATTATCGAGCTGTCAGCCGCCGGTGACTTCGCCAAGGGCAGTGATGAACAAAAGGTAGGCGAACTTTTTTCCTCGTTCATGGACATGGAGACACGCAGTACATTGGGCATTAGCCCGTTGCATGCTGAATTCGAGAAAATCGATGCGCTGACCGATCACGAAGATCTCGCTGTCTACTTTGCCGAGGCCAATAAACTGGGCATCAGCCTGCCATTCGTGCTCGGACAGTATGCGGACTTCAAGGATCCCAAGTTTTACATGATGTACACGTATCAGTCGGGCATCGGGCTGCCGGACCGGGAGTTTTATTTCCTCGACGACGAGAAATCGCAGGACATACGCACGAAATACTTCGCACATGTCGAGAAGATGCTGGACCTTGCAGGCTTCGCAGATGCTTCCGCCGCGGCAGAGCTGGTCATGGCGCTCGAGACACGCATCGCCTGCAAGCACATGCTGAAGGAAGACGTTCGTAACTGGTCGGTAAATTATCTGAAAGTACCGACCGCGGAACTGTCCGAATGGATGCCGAATTTTGCCTGGGATGCGTATCTGGCGGAAGCCGGCATTGACGACATCGATGGCCTTGTCATCATGCAGCGCGATTACCTGAAGGCTCTGGACGGCATCATTCAGGACACCTCGATTAGCGACTGGAAGACTTACCTCAAATGGCAGGTGCTGAATACGAGAGCCAGCCTGCTTAACGAGGAGCTGGATCAGCAGAACTTCGATTTTTACTCGAAAACGCTGCGAGGCATCGAGGAGCAAAGGCCACTGTGGCGCCGTGGTGTTGACGTCGTCAACGGCAATCTCGGCGAAGTGGTCGGCAAAGTGTATGTCGCGAAGCATTTCCCGCCCGAGGCCAAGGCCAAGATGGAGGAACTGGTCAAGAACCTTATTCGGGCGTACGAAATCAGCATTACAAGGCTGGACTGGATGGGTGAGGAGACGCGTGCGGAGGCACTGGACAAACTGTCCAAGTTCACACCGAAGATCGGTTATCCGGATGTGTGGCGGGATTATTCCGACCTCGATATCGAGCGCGGCGACCTGGTCGGCAATATTGATCGCTCGGCGAAAATGGACTACGAACGCAATGTCAATCGACATGGTGG
>Ga0255052_10002577_pt1 | contig 12991 bp, 6 predicted proteins | sample JV7_2_21_MG_FD_188632 | JGI IMG/M metagenome (GOLD analysis project Ga0255052, IMG submission 188632) | Seawater microbial communities from Jervis Inlet, British Columbia, Canada - JV7_2_21 | ecosystem: Environmental > Aquatic > Marine > Inlet | place: Canada: British Columbia | collected... | reverse complement strand
ACGACATACTGGTGCTCCACACTTGTGACGGGAACGTCCGTGCCCACGAGCTGCGCAATTGGGCGCGCAAAACAGCCGGCAGCGTTGACAACCATCTCGGCGACAATATTGCCGCTTTCTGTAACGACCTCCCACTCGCCGCCCGGCAACGTACGGATGTCCGTAACCCTGTTGTTGCGTTGAACTGTTGCGCCCAATTTCCGTGCCGCCTTGGCGAGCGCCTGGCACATGCCCGACGGATCCACGTGTCCGTCATGGGTTGTGCGGGCGCCGGCAAGTACGTTGTCCGTTGTCAGGAACGGATGGAGTTCGTGGATCTCATCGACGTCGATGATCTCTGTGACTGAACCACAGTTATCATCGAATCCTTTAACGAAGTGAAACCAGTCAAGCTCTTCCTGGTTGGTTGCCAGGCGGATGCCGCCGCTTTCATGCCAGCTGACACTCTGGCCCGTCATTCCTTCCAGTTTTTTTGCGAGCTCTATTGTATAAGAATGAATTTTCGCGAGATTGTAGTTGCCGACAAAACTTGGACACTGTCCGGCCGCATGCCAGGTTGAGCCGGAAGTCAGCTCGCCTTTTTCGATCAATATGACGTCGCTGCAGCCTTCCTCCGCAAGGTGATACAACAATCCAACGCCCATCATGCCGCCACCGACGATGGCGATACGTGCGTGTATGGTCATGCGGCGTCCCCCAAATGCTTATTGTTTTCATTGATTGCAACTTGATCCGGGGCTATCTTGCGCAGAATCGATACGGAGGGCAAGAGATGACTGATGCTCGGCGCAGGGGTGGGCGCGCGGCCCGCAAGGCAATCCACGAGGCCCCGACTCCGGATGAAGAAAAGGCTGTGCGGCCCGGCATGTCCGGTGGCTGCTACAAGCCCCTGACCGATTCAGACATCGACCTCATCCACAACGCGGTTCTCGATGTACTGGAAATGATTGGCCTGGCGAATGCGATTCCGGGTTGTATCGACCTGGTCAAAAATGCCGGTGGGAGTCTTACTGATGAAGGCCGCTTGCTCTTCCCGCGTTCGCTGGTCGAGGACACGATCGCGAGCGCGGCCAGGGACATCACGCTTCACGGTCAGGATGCCAGGCATGACATGCAGCTGTCCGGCAGCAATTTGTACTTTGGTACCGCTGGCGCGGCCGTGCACATGATCGATTGCGAGACACGGGAATACCGTGAATCGACGCTGTCCGATCTCTACGATGTCGCGCGCCTCGTCGACGCGCTGGAAAATATTCATTTTTACCAGCGGTCCCTGGTGCCGCGTGATATGCGCACGTCTATGGATATGGATGTCAACACATGCTACGCCTGTGTTTCGGGCACGAGCAAACATGTCGGCACGAGTTTTGTGCACGCTGACAATGCAAAGGCAGCGTTTGCCATGTTGCATGCCATTGCCGGGAGCGAGGAAAAGTGGCGTGCGCGGCCCTTTGTCAGCCTGTCGAGTTGTTTCGTGGTGCCGCCACTGCGGTTTGCCGAAGATGCGTGCGGCGTGCTGGAGACCTGTGTCCACGGTGGCATGCCCATCCTGTTGCTGGCCGCAGGCCAGGCAGGTGCGACCAGCCCGGCGGCGCTGGCCGGATCGGTGGTCCAGGAAGTCGCAGAGGTCCTGGCAGGCCTGGTCTACGTGAATTTGCTGGCGCCGAAGCATCCGGCGATTTTTGGCACCTGGCCTTTTGTCTCTGACTTGAGAACCGGCGCCATGAGCGGTGGCAGCGGTGAACAAGCCGTGTTGATGGCAGCGTGCGGCCAGATGGGGCGCTATTACGATTTGCCGACCGGCATAGCGGCCGGTATGGCCGACTCGAAGATACCCGACGCGCAGTCGGGTTACGAGAAAGCCTACACCAACACCCTGGCGGCGCATTGCGGGGCAAACCTGGTCTATGAATCCGCGGGCATGCAGGCCAGCCTGCTGGGAACGAGCCTCGAAGGTTTCGTTATCGACAATGACATGCTTGGCGCCATCAATCGGACCGTCCGCGGTATCGAGGTGGATGCCGACAGCCTGTCCGTCGACGTGATGCGAGAAGTGTGCATCGACGGACCAGTCCACTACCTGGGCCACGACCAGACCATGGATCGGATGAAACGGGACTATGTGTACCCGGAAGTCGGCGACCGTTTGAGTCCCAAGGATTGGGCTGAGCAAGGGTCAACGGACGTCTTGCAAAGGGCGAAAGAGAAGGTAGGGGAGATTCTGTGGAGTTCCTATCCGGGCCATATACCGGATCAGGTGGATGCAAAAATCCGTGAGCAACTCACAATCCGGCTGCCGCGGGAAAATATGCGACGGGGAAAGGCCGCAAGTTAATAAGTGACGAGACGACTACTTCCAGAGTCATCTATTCACCAACTTAATGTGACGAGCTGTGGACTGAAAATCCGCGTGTCGGTGCTTAGGCTGATTTTTCGCCTGATGTCACGAAGCCCAACAACGGTAACCTCTGTAGCGCATTATTCGATGGCCGCCTTCTGCGCCAAGACCAATACGGTCCCGCGAGGGCTGCTTTTCCGAGATCGGTCAAAACTCAAGCGACAGCTAGTGTCCTGCAAGTTTTTCAGCAATATACCGATCGATGACTTCGTCAAGCAAAGCCAACGGTATTGCTCCGCTTGTCAGCACAACGCGATGAAACTCCTTGAGATCAAACTGTGGCCCGAGTTGATCCATGGCTCTTTGCCTTGCTTGCACTATCTGCAACATGCCCACCATGTATGCAGTTGCCTGGCCGGGAACGACGCTGTAGCGACCGGCCGCGTTTTGTGACGATCCGGTGGATGCACCGACGTTGTCTTCGTTGAACTGAGTGGCCTCTGCAAATGACCAATCCAGGCCGTGAATGCCCGTGTCCATCACGAGGCGCGCGGCGCGTAAAGCCTCGTACTGCAGACGACCCAGATTGCCGTAAGGGTCGTCGTCGTACCAATTGAGCTCATAGGCCAGTCGCTCGGCATATAGGGCCCAGCCTTCGACAAACGACGTAAATCGAAACAACTTGCGAAACGATGGATAGTCCTGCTCCATGGCGATGGCAACTTGCGTGTGATGTCCGGGCACAGATTCGTGAAATGTCAGCGACGGCATCAGAAACCAGGGTTGATCAGTCTCTGTACCCGCATAAAATGCGCCGGGACGCGTCCCGTCAAACGACGGTCCAATGTAGTAGCCGCCGAAATCATCTTCGGCGACCACAACGTCAAAGGCCGGAAAAATGTCGAACGCCTGATCGAGATTCTGCTCGGCGAAATCAATCAGGCCCTCAAAAGTCGCGAGCACGTTGGCGGCCGGGACTATGCCGCCATCGGCTTCGACGCGTGCATACAATTGCTGCAGGGTTTCGTTCGGAGGATAGCCGAGCTGATCGAAAATCAGCCGCATTTCCGCATGGATGCGCTGCAACTCGTCGAGTCCGAGTTGGTGGATTTCTGCGGCCGACAGGTTAGTCGTCGTGTGGTGGCGCAGCACATACGTATAGTACTCATCACCTCGTGGGAACTGGCGTACACCAATGGATGGTGACGCGCTAGCGAACAGTTCTTGCATTGTCTGCCGAAGCAGTCGGTAACCGGGAATAACGCTGTCAGATGTTGCTGCCCTCGCAGAATCAACCAAACTCTGACGATCAGCGCTGCTCAAGCCGGGAATGTTAGCAAGCTTATCGCGGAAACTCGTAAAGTACGGATTCGCATCGACGGGACCATCTGCAATGTCACCTAAATAGAATATTGCGGCGTCAAGCGTAAGCGCAGGCTCAATGATGCCAGCATCTCTTTGACGGATAAGGAAAACCGCAACCTGGCTGAATTTTCGTGAGACAGCGTTGAGTCTTGTTACATAGTCTTGCGCATCCTGTTGCATCGCGAGCGGGTGGATATCGGTAAAGAACCGCAACGTGTCCTGCTGCACACCGAAAAAATTGTAGGTAGCGATAAAGTCGTAATAAACAAACTCCAGCTTGGCCACCGTATCCTGCAAGTACCATTGATATACGTCATAGGTCAGCTGCCCATCGGAATCAAGGACCGATCTGTCGTAACTCCCTAGCGCATCAAGCACAACTTGATGCATGGCAAATGTATCTCGTTGATAGACATCAGAAAGGTCGTTGAGACCGACTCCATCCAGAGGAAAGACATCTGTCAATGCCTGCCAAATGACTGTTTCCGGCGTACGGGAGATTAGCGCCTTGTAAGATTCTTCGTAATATGAGTCGAGCGTCAGGCCCTGCAGGTCGGAAGCCAACTGTTGCGCAGGGCTTGGCGGAGATGGCGGAATCGGCGGCTGTGTACTGCCTGCGGTGCTGCCACCACTACAGGCAGCAGTCAGCACCGCAACGATCAATGCAAGCAACGAATTCTTCATTCACTTTCGTCCAACTATTATTGGTTAATGTTAGCGGATTAATCTGTGGATTTTGGCAATTTGTTCCGGCAACCGGACTTTGCACGGGGCAATAGACGCTTCCTGGCTGCTATTGGAGTTCCGCCACCTGACAAATTGACGCCGACGACTTAGTTGGAAACGACTACCGAAGATTCCTCACGCATGGGAGAAGCGATTGGAAAACTTGACCTGCCGACCCTTGTGGTTCTCGAGGGTGGCTACTTGGTGGAGTGGATCGGACAGAATACCGTTAATTTCCTGACGGAATTCGAGGATCATTGAGGCCATCGCGAATCATGCAGACGGGGGCTTGCACATCTTCAGGCGCCAGCCGACCAGGTTGTCGCCATCCTGCATCTGAAGCGCAGTATCAACGTCGTCAAAGCCGAGTTTTTCAGTAAACGACACGATGTCGTGTAAGTCTGCCGCTGATCGTGCTCCGGACACGAGATCACTCAGGCGCCGGATCCAATTCTTGAGTTCCCGCTCGAGGTGGTCCGTTGTTTGCAGCATCTGTCCGCTGGACATTTTGTTCTGATGTTGGAATAACGTACTTACAGATTCGATAATGTAATTGAGAAACAGCGGGTTTTCTGAGCCTGACGCGATCTGCTCCAATCGTGCGCCGGCCTTAAATAGCTCTCGCCGGGCATTTTCTGCTTTATGTACTGATTCAGATGCTTTGTCGCAATAGCGACGAAACAGGCGAATAATTTTTACTTCCTTGATTGCAAGATCTGCATGTCGAAGCGATTCGCGAGCATTGCAAACGACGATTGATTCTGTGTGGTGCAGAATAAACTGACTCTCAGCGCCGGGTCGCAGTACGCGGAAAACCTCGGCCATTGTCTGCTGAATATTTGTGTATTCGATTATGTACTGGCCGCTGACTGCATCGAAGCTGGCTGCGTCGAACGGCAGTGCCTCGGTATTGATGCCAGATTGAAATCTTATGCCGGAAAACATGGACTTGCCATTTGGCACGTGTGCGGGTGGATCAATTTCGGCGAGATCAACTGCGTCAATCTCGAATGTTCGGGATAATTCAGTGGCTGTCTCTGTGGCGATCAGCGCCACTGGTCCGTTACCGCATCCGATATCCAGAATCCTGGCACCGTTCGATAGCCTGGCGAAGAAACGGGTCCACGCATCGCGGACCTCCTTGCTGTAATTTGGCTCCGGGCCGGTCGGACAGCTGACGAGCGCGCCACCACGATAATAGGCTTCCCAGTGATCCAGGGTCATGCACGCGCCTTCTAACCGATCATTCTGCCATTGTATCGTGTAGTGCAGTTTGCGGATGCAAAAAAAACGGCGGACCGAGGTCCGCCGTCTTTGCAAGGGTCGAAACCCTTTTTAGCTTACTCGAACGAGTAGGTAGCCGATACGAAGTAGCGGCGTCCCAGTACGTCATAGGTCGACGGATCCGTGTTTGCCTGTTGTTGCGACGGATAGATAATCGGGTCCTCATCCGTCAGGTTGGTTACACCAGCGCGCAATCGCAGACCTGCCAACATGTTGTCTTCGAATGCATAGCCAGCAGTCAGATCGAGATAGTCGACCTCTGGCAGCTTGAAGTCCGCGAACGACGTATCGATCGAATCACCAACGCGTCTCCAACGCAGCGTACCGTCGAAGTTGTTGACCGAGTATTTGAACTGTGTTGTCCACTTCCACTCCGGCAGTACGTCGAAGCTGTCACTGGCTGTGCCCGCGAAGTCCTCGAGCGGCTCACCTGCGAGCTGTGCTTCCTCCCAGTTCAGCAGGTTGGTTGCGATCCACTTGATGTCCAATGAGCCGGGTCCGATTTCAACGCCGTAGTCGAGCTGGATATCGATTCCTCGGACTTCGTTCTCCGCGATATTGGTGTCGATCTCGGCAACGTCGATGGGCGTGCCGGTGCCGACGTCGCGGCTCCAACCGTTACACCAGAAGTTACTAACATCAAAGTTCGCATTGAACCGCGTGTCGAAGCAGCGCTCCACGAGTACGTCGGCATCGATCGAGCCGATCTTGTCTTCGATCACGATTTCGTAGTAATCGATAGAGCCCTGGAAGCCTGACAGCGGACCATCAGACGGACCACGGAATATCAGGCCCAAGGTATAGGTATCCGCGGTTTCTTCAAACAAAGTCGGATTACCACCCGAGAGTCCCTGGAACTGCGTATTGGTGAACACGTAGCCATCAAGGGCCGCGTCAGGAATACCCTGCGCCACGCACAGTGCGCGTGCACCCGCACTCTGCTGGGCACCTTGCACGTTGCCATCCGGATCGTTGAAGTTGTTCGAGCAGGGATCGCCCAAACCGACACTCGGGAAGTTGATGGTTGCCGGGCGGAACAACTCGTTGATATTCGGCGCACGCAATGCACGCTGATATCCACCACGAACGGTGAAGTTGTCGTTGATATCCCAGATGCCCTCGGCCTTGTAGGAAGATATGTTTCCTGCGACGGAATGATCCGCGAAACGAGCTCCAATCGTCAGGTCGAGATGTTGAGCCATCGGCGCGTCAGAAAGCAGCGGGAAGTTCGCTTCGACGTAGATTTCCGTCGAGTCGGTCTTACCACGCACGGGATCCTGGGCATTGAAGCCGCTGATATCGACGAGTGTCGAACCGGTTACCGGGTCTGTGGTTCTGCCGGTCAATACGGCATCGGGCAGGAATGCATACTCGTCAGCCTTGTACATAACGCCAACCGCCGTCTGGACTTCGCCGGCCGGCATGTCAAACAGACTGCCACGGATAAAGCCTTCAACGACCCGCTGGGAGACTTCCGTTGTGTTGATCGCTTCCCTGGTGAAGTGCGCAACGCACTCGGGCTGCAACGAGGCGATGCCGAAAGGGTTGATCGGAGATCCGCAGATTGATGCACCGTGGTCGGCCGCGAGTGCAAGCTCGTACCAGGCAGACTTCGATACGTTGCCAATCTGCCTCTCATCTTTGGTCATCTTGCCCCAGGAGCCATAAACGTCCCACTCCCAGTTTTCGGCAAGCGGCAGGACGCCGGTTGCGCCGACAACGGCTTGCAGATATTCGGTCTCGTTGGCGCGAATACGCGGTCCAGCTTCGATCATGCGCTTGCGGAAACGGAACGGTTCCGTTGGGTTAGGTCGCGTTGCCAGCAGCGCCTGTACGGCAGGATCGAGATTCGGGTTGTCCGGCCGGATGTACAGAGTTCCTGCCGGTGTCGGCGCCAGCTGACTGTCAGACGTGTAGTTCGCCCACATTATCTGCGAATACACCTCCGTGTCGTCGTTGACCTGGAATCCCGCTTTACCGAAGAACGATTTGCGTTCCAGCGGCAGCTCGAGGTAGTTCGGCGGCGCGTAGTTGTAGGTGTAGTTAGCGGGGTTGACCGGCTGCTGTGGCTCGGCCGTGTCGCCCGTGAAATTTACGACGGGTGAGGTCGAGAAGATCGAACTGTCCGGGTTGAAGCCGAAGTTGTTGCTCGGCAACGCAGAACCGGCCACATAGGTCGGGTCCTGGGACAGGAAGTAAGCATCAACACCAGCCTGAGTCGGTCGGTTAGAAGACAGGGAGTCCCAGCGGCCCTGCCTGATTGTCGAAGATCCCAGTGGCTCGAAGCTGTCACCATCCCAGTCGAGCGCAACATTCGAGAATGCGCGGTCGCCCTGTAAAACGCCCCCACGATCGGCCCAGCTGACAGTACCGAAGGCATACGCACGGCCATCGTCAGATTCGAGTCCACCCGTAATACCGAGAGACGTCCTGTCACCATCGTCTTCACTGGTGATACCGTAGTTAGCGTTAAGCTCGAGGCCAACGAAGTGGCGGGTCTTGATATTGACCACGCCGGCAATAGCGTCGGAACCATATACGGCTGATGCGCCACCCGTGATGACTTCCACACTCTCGATGAGGGCGGCCGGAATCAGGTTGAGGTCAACAACGCCTGTTGAATTCGACGGCGCAATTCTGCGCCCGTCCATGAGCACCAGCGTACGTCGGGTGCCAAGACCGCGTAAGGAGACGTTAGCCTGTCCACCATTGGACGGGTTATTAGACGTTGAAGTGATCGACGGCACGAACTGCGGCAGTGTATTTAAAACTGTCTCGATGGTCGGTGCGCCGGTGTCTGTAAACAGTTCGGCATCCACTGTCGATATCGGACTGGCTGCCTGATAGTCCTGTCGTAACAGGCGGCTGCCGGTAACCGTAATCTCCTCGAGCGCGTCGTCGTCGGATGCCTGCGCGAGGGCATTCGGGCCATACCCGGTTGCCGCAGCGATTACACCGAGACAGAGCGCATGCCGGACGGCATTACGGACTGCAAAGTTGTTACTCATTTGTGATCTCCCAATAACCTCGTGAAATAGAGTGTGTGACATTTGCGCCACATAAGCAGGTGTGCCTGATGAATCGAATATGAAGCCGCGGGATTGCGATTCAGCCCGATCCTTCACTACGTACATACACCTACTCAGTGGTGCGCATACTACAACATTGTCGACAAAAAAGGGAGCTAAAATGTTGCATAGTCCTATTTGTTATATGGTTAGTGTCTATAGTGGAAAACCGAGGGTGTCGGCTCAGTGGCACCGCCGAAAATAGAGCTTTGTGCGGCCTTTCATAGTCGCCTGTGGCTAAATCGCAACATTTTTTCGATGCCGAGACTAGGCCTGTCCAATTATTTTTACAATCGAATTCATGCCCATGTATGCCAAACCAGTTGGCGCCAGGGCGTGTCCTCAAGGTTCAGGCACCACATCGAAGGCAATCGTCATCCTCGGTTGGTCGCCGCTGATCGGCGTTGTGCCGTGCCACATATAAGAAGGAAACAGCACGAGCCGGCCGACTGACGGCTGAACAAACTTCTCCGCAGTGGCGCCAGGCACGGCAAATCGGGGTTCGCCGAACTTTATCCAGCCATTCCGGACGGTCGAATCGCTGACCTCCGGTGGGACCTCGACATAGTATGCCGAGCTAATCCAGCCTTCCGAATGCACATGGTTCACGTGATAGCCGCCGCGTTGAAGTCTTACGGACCAGCAGCCGGCGAGCTTGATGTCACCTTTGTTCCGTGATCGCAATGGATGATCCGGGTCAAAACCGATGGCCTCGCGATATTCGGCAATCGGTTCACGGATGGCCCGGAGAAACGCCTGTATGGCTGGGCTGGGGTGTCCGATCAGGCCGCGAGGCGTCTGTGAGCCGTGACGCAGGCTCTGATCGAGCGGCTCGGACTTGAACAGGTGTTGTTCCATCAATGCGGGAATCAGGTCTCTGTGAAATGCGTCAATCGATGACCACCCATCCGGCACAGGAAGACTGAATGGTTTAACAAAGGCTTCGTAGTCGTAAAGTTCGGCATATTGCGGATAGCCAAGGAGTCTCGCAACGCTGGCTTCCATCGCGACATACCATTGGTTGAGCGGGTTTCGATGACGGGCCGCCTGGACGATCGGCCATGCCTCATCGGCTCGGCCGAGACAGGTCAGCGCATCGATCAGAATGTCATCGACGCCCGTTGCCCCCGGCTCTGCATCCATAGCCGCCTGTGCATGTTTAAGCGCCAGGTCAAACTGACCCGTGTCCTGGTAAATCGCAGCGAGTTCTGCCTGAACTACGGAGCTTCCCGCCTTGTCGACCAATGCAGACCGCACAGTCTCGGTCGCCTCGTCGAACAAACCGGCACCGCGCAGCACTCGCGAATATCCAATCAGAAGCAGAACATCGTCCGGATACTTCTTTACCGCTGCCGCATACTCATCGGCAAATTGTTCGTTGCCCCGCATAAAGCGTAACCTGGCGAGCAGTGTGTGAGCATTCGTCATATTTGGCAAAGACCTGATAGTAGAGCTTAGTATGGTCTCGGCATCGTCAAAACGATTAAGCGCCATCAGCGCACTCGCCCGGTTGACATCGATTTCCGAACCCGAGATGCCGGCGCTGGCTGCTTGTTCGAGTTCAAGGAGCGCCTCCTCGCTGCGGCTTTCCTGCGCCAGCAGTGCGCCAAGGTTGTGGCGTGCCACGGCGTAATTCGGGTCGAGTTCGATCGCTTTGCGAAACGCCGCTTCTGCGTCTTCGCCTCGGCCCTGAAGGCGCTCAGACGTGCCGAGAATATTCCATGCGCTGGCGTCGGCAATGTTCTGCCCTATGAGCAGTTTTGCTTCCTGCCTCGCCTCGTCGGCTTTTCCGACCTTATTCAACAATCTCGCGAGACCGAGACGTGCCGGTCGAAAGGAGGCATCAATGGATAACGCGTGGTGATAGGCATCTGCGGCATCGTCACTGCGCTCGGTCGAAGCAAGCAGGTTGCCGAGGTTCGCATGTATGTCCGCGCGCCCGGCATCGATCCGGATGCAGTTAGCGAACGCTTGTTCGGCTTGCACCAAATCACCGCGTTTTTTCAGCACTAATGCAATCAGGTGATGCGCGTCGACCAAATTGGGATCGTAACCAATGATTCGGCGACACACGCTCTCAGCTTCTCGCAGTCGACCCTGGTCGAAGTGCGTCGCAGCTTGCTGTAATGCCTGGATCAGCTCAGGATTCACGCTGCCCATAATAAGGAGTTTCTTATCCATGAATCAATACAGCGTCTCGTCAGGCTGGCGAAGGTCGCACTTTTTTATTACTGTCTATCCTTCTAATTGACCACTTGGTTGGGGCATTTATGAGTTTCAGTCTGAGTATTACGCACGACCGAGCTGGCATTCGTCGGGACTTCGAGAAGAAAGGATTTGTTACGGTTTCGGACGTTATGGTGTCTGTCGATGCAGATCGGATATACAAATCGTTGCTCGTCGATACGCCGTGGAATTTTGTATTTGATGATCGAGGCAAACATATCGACCTGACGGAATCACACCTTGCCGATATGGACCAAAAGCAGATCGTGCAATTACAGCAAGCAATCTATGCACAAGCGCAAAATAATTTTCAGTACTGTTATAACAACTATCCAATTTTCGATGCTTATAAAGCCGGTGAAAACAAAGGTCATCCGCTTCACGATTTTTACAAGTGGCTGAACGGCGAGTCATTTCTGGACTTCGCCCGGTCTGTGTCCGGATTCGACGACATCACATTCCTTGACGCCCAGGCGACGCGATACAAACCAGGTCACTTCCTGACGACCCACGATGATAATCCGGCAGGAAAGAATCGCCGTGCCGCGTACATTTTTGGTTTTACGCCCGACTGGCCCGCAGACTGGGGTGGATTCCTGCAACTGTTGGATGAGGATGACAATATCCGTTTTGGCATCAAGCCCGGATTCAATACGTTAAATATTCTCGCGGTGCCACAAAAACACAGTGTAGGCCTCGTGGCACCATTTGCCGGCGGGATGCGAATGTCGGTAACGGGGTGGCTGCGATACGGAGAGCCCGAGTAACGTGAGATTCTTTTCCTTTTCGGGATTAGATTTCAAATATTTGAAGAGTAGAGGCTCACTATTACTGTTCCTGCGTATTAGAAACCGATATCGATTTACAGCAATCGTTATGTATATAGCGGCGCTCGCATAGGCGCCCGACCTTTTCTTGGCGCCCGATCGATGGTTCGCACAAGTGGATCAACGAGATCCGCAGCTCGCGCCCGCGGCCGTACCTTCCCAGTCCGGGTCCGCAACCCCCTGCCAGGCGTCACCTGTCCGCGCCACCATGTGTACGCGGCCGAATGCCGCGTGTCGTTCCACTGACGCGACCTCGAAGTCAGCTGCCTCGAGAACGTCCGCAACTGCGATCGGCCAACCCCGTTCGGAGGTCATTTCGAGATTCACCTTTTCGGCGTAGAGCACTCGCTCACCCGATTCCGTCTCGCCTCGCACCGGGTGAACTCGCGGCAGCGCCACGGCTGTGATCGGATCATGTCCCTGGTCCAGGTGCCGCGAAATGGTCTGCACGATCGCCGATAGAATGCGGATACCGCCGGCGGCGCCGAGCGCCAGAACCACTTCGCCATCACGGGTTACAACGGTGGGGGCGACGGTCGTGCGAGGCCGCGAACCCGGCGTCTGATCTGCTGCCGACAGGTAACTGCCCATTGTGGCCGCATAAACAAATCCCAGTTCCGGGGTTATGACCTTGGCACCGAACAGCGGGCCAACCGTTTGCGTGATACTCACGATGCGCCCGTTACAGTCAGTAATGGTGAAATGGGACGTGTGATGGCTGTCTTGCCCCCAGTGACTGCCGCTCCAGTCGGTGGCCGACGACAGCAAAAGTTCTTTCTCCCTGGACGACATCACCATGACCGAAACCGGCGTCGCAGGCGGTATCCTGATACCTGCAGCCTGTTGTGCAGCCCACGCCTTGTCAGCGACGTGATCCAGGTCCAGCTCCGCCGGGTCATCGGCCATGCTATTGATCGTTAGCGCCAGCGCCTGGTTCATGACCGCCGCCCACTGCGCTTCTGTAAGCGACGCCATGTCGAAATTCTCCAGGATATTGAGCGCCTTCACCACCAGGCCACCACCTGCCGGTGCCGCCAGGGAATGAATGTCGTATCCGCGATAACGCGTAGTGATATAGCGACCGTCGAGAACTTTGTAATCGGCCAGATCCTCGGCGGTTACATGCCCGCCGTTCGCAGCCATGTCGGCGGCGATCT
>Ga0255052_10002576_pt1 | contig 12992 bp, 13 predicted proteins | sample JV7_2_21_MG_FD_188632 | JGI IMG/M metagenome (GOLD analysis project Ga0255052, IMG submission 188632) | Seawater microbial communities from Jervis Inlet, British Columbia, Canada - JV7_2_21 | ecosystem: Environmental > Aquatic > Marine > Inlet | place: Canada: British Columbia | collected... | reverse complement strand
CGAAGAAATACATCCCGAGTGTTTCCGCGACGCATGCAGGTTTGCGCTCATTTTCGACTTCGATGCGCGTCTCAGAGTTTACCAGCAGCGCTCCCGCGCGGCGGCGGGTCTGTAATACCGTCGCCCGGGCCCTGACACGGTCGCCAGCCTTCACCGGCGTGTAGAAACGCACCTTGTTGGCGCCAAAATTGATGGCGTGTTTGAGATTCCTGATCTCGACGAAGTCACCTGTCAACGACGGAATCAGCGCCAGAGTCAGGTAACCGTGCGCGATAGTCCTGCCGCCAGGCATTTCCGCCACTGCTCGTTCGGTATCAACATGAATCCACTGATAGTCGCCCGTTGCCTCGGCAAACTGGTCGATCCGGTTCTGGTCGATGACGACCCAATCGGACAAGCCGACCTCGACGCCTTCCAGCGCCTTGGCCTCTTCAATGGAACTGATGACGTGCACGCATTTTCCCGATCGCCCTGTGACTTGTAAGGAATACACATTAGCCGTTGCGGCCGCAAGTTTTCATCTGCGCTTTTTTGTGGCATACGGGCCGTCTCGCCGTACAATCGGCCGGTTCATTACGAGAGCACGCCATGCCCGATGCAAAATCACCCGGCGACAATAATCGCGTGTTTGCAGTAGTGCTCGCCGCTGGTGCGTCCAACCGCTTCGGCAGTACGAAGCAACTGCAAACCTTCGATGGAATCTCTCTCGTAGGGCGCGCCGCTAATCTTGCGAGTAGCGTGTGTGGCAACAACACGATACTCGTTACAGGACACGACAGCACCACCGTAGCAAGATCAGCCGGTGAAGCCGCCCGATTTGTCATTGTCAATGACCACTACACCGACGGCATGAGCAGCTCGATCGCGGCAGCAGCAAGCGCCCTCGCACACACGGCCGGCGGTATTCTGTTCATCCTGGCCGATCAGCCGTTGATTGGCGCTGAACACCTGCAAGCGATGCTGGACGCCTGGAGCGGAAGCGAGAAGGAGATCATCGCCACGGCAATTGCGGACACATCAGGACCACCGGTGCTGTTTCCGAGGGGTACCTTTCCCGAGCTCATGCGGCTAACGGGCGATCAGGGCGCTCGCAGCGTACTGCAGGACCCGCGATTCACTGTCAGCACCATCCAGTTCGAGAATGCTGCCGTCGACATCGACACCCCGCGTGACCTTGCCGATTTGTCAGAAAGGGTCCGCGAGTAACTGCGGGGTGTTCCTCGACGGAAGTAAAGCGCAGCGCAGCGAGCCATGACGGAGAGGAATACGCCGCGGTTGCTCGTGGTTATGAATCGAGTTTTACGAGCTGTGTTCGGCGCAGCGCTCGCAATTCACCCAACCCGAGTGACCATCGGCGTAGTGCTCCTTCTTCCAGATCGGCAGGCGGTGTTTGAGCTCGTCGATGATGTAGCGGCAGGCGCGAAACGCCTCATCGCGATGCGCTGATGCGACACCAACCCATACCGCGCATTCGCCGACCTCGAGCAGGCCGGTACGGTGCACGCAATGTGCCTGCAAGTGCGGATATTTCTTCGCGGCCTCGGCAAGAATTTTCTCGCCTTCTGTGACCGCTACAGGCTCGTAGGCCTCGTACTCCAACTTCAGGACCGTATGCCCTTCGTTTTCGTTGCGCACCCAGCCTTCGAATGCGCAGTACCCGCCTGCAGCCGGGTCAAATAGCTCGCGGCGCAAATCGTCAGGGTCGATCGGGTCCGCCGTCACGCGAATCACGTCAGCCACCAGCAACCGGGGGAAAGAGCAGTACCGTGTCACCGTCCTCGACGGGCGTGGACCAGTCTGCCATGACATCGTTTATCGCTACCTTGCAGTGTCCGCTCGGCTCCGCGGACCCGTGTCTTGGTTTTGTGAATTCGAAAATGTCCGCCGCCGTACTCGCCTCGAGAGTCAGCGTTTCTTCGTCGACGCCTGCTTGCTCGCGAAACAATGCGAAATAACGCACCGTAATGGTCTTCACGACACGCTCTCCAGGACACTCTCTTGCAGTTCTTCGGGCGTGTTGATGTTGTCAAGCGCTCGCGGATCCAACTGCGCGAGCAGTTTCGTGTCGGAACGAATCAACATCCTTCGTGGGCAAGTCATCCCGGCGTCAACGAAGTCACGCACGATTGCCTCGCTCCCCAGACGATAAATCGCACACAAAGGTTCCGGAAGATCGTCGTGGCTCGATCGATAGGCCGTAAACGGTTTTTCGGCGGAGCGATTTTCGATCAGGAAGCGGATCGTATCTTCGTTGACATTCGGCAGGTCGCAGGCAACAACGAGCCAGTCGACGGCGGGATACTCTTCCATCGCCGACAGCACGCCTGCGACAGGACCGATGTCCGAATAGTTATCGATGATCTGAGCGAAACGGCGGCGCTCGGGCTCTTCGCGCTGGTCGGAGCGAGTCGACACGAACACTCGTTCCACCATCGGCTCGAGCAATGCAACCAGGCTTGCGAGCTGGCTCCTACCCTCACGTTTCAGCAAGGCTTTGTCCTGTCCCATTCGGCGGCTCCTGCCACCCGCGAGGACCAGACCGTAAAGACGACTATTCGCCACCGCGAAAGTCCTTTTTGCCACCGGTTTTCATGATGAGCCGCGTCTCGCCGATCACGATGTCGTGCGAGAGCGCTTTGCACATATCGTAGACAGTTAACGCCGCTACGCTGGCGCCTGTTAGCGCTTCCATCTCGACGCCGGTCTTGTGCGTTACCTTGCAGCGACAATCAATGATGGCGCGATCGCCATCGATTGCGATCGACACGTCACAGGTTTCGAGTCCGAGCGGGTGACAAAAAGGGATGAGCTCATGCGTTTTCTTGGCAGCCATCACGCCGGCGATGATCGCGGTCGCGAAGACCGGCCCCTTCTTGCTGTCGATCTCGTCGCCATTGAGTGCAGCGAGTACCGCATCAGGCAGGTTGACGATACTGCGCGCATGCGCCTCGCGAGGCGTCGCCGTCTTGTTGCTCACGTCGACCATGTTCGGCCGGTTGTGATCGTCAATATGGCTCAGCTTGCTCACATTAACCCCCAATCCTGTACATCTCGACCTTCGAGAAATGATGTGCCTCGGCAATATCGGTACGACGTAGCTCGCTGTAACGATCGGCACGCTGCAGCCAGGTCCGTGCAAGAATCTCGGCAACCTCGTCGTCATCCGCGCCATTACGCAGTGGCTCCCTGAGGTCCGTGCCATTTGTCGCGAACAGGCAAGTATAGAGGACACCGTCTGCTGACAGCCGCGCCCGGCTGCAAGCGCCGCAGAACGGCTCGGTCACTGACGAGATAAAGCCGATTTCGCCCTGACCATCCACGTACTGGTAGCGCCGGGCCACCTCGCCGGGATAATTCCGCCCGACGGCCCGCAACGGCCAGCGCGCCTCAACCGATGTCAACAGCTCACGCGACGGTACGACCTGGTTCATGCTCCAGCCATTACGATTGCCGACGTCCATGAATTCGATCAGGCGCACGATGTGGCCACTGCCGCGAAAGTGTTCGAGCAAATCGAGAACCGCATGATCATTGACGCCCCGCTGCACGACGACATTGATTTTGATTGGCGCGAGCCCTGCTTCTTCCGCTGCCTCGATTCCCGCGAGAACCGAGCCGATGTCACCGCGACCGCCGCTCATCCGCGTGAATACCTGCTCGTCGAGACTGTCGAGACTGATCGTCACGCGATGCAGGCCCGCCCGGGCGAGGCCCGCGGCCGCGGGCGCCAGCAGCATCGCATTCGTCGTCATCGCCAGATCATCGACACCCGGTAGCGCCGCCAGACCCGCCACGAGATCCGGCAGATTACGGTCCAGCAGAGGCTCGCCGCCTGTCAGGCGCAATTTCGACACCCCGAGTCCAACCGCTGCGCGCGCAACCAGCAGTATCTCCTCGTGCGTGAGCCGGTCCGGGCGCTTCAGGAATTCGTAGTCTTCGTGATACTCCGACGCCGGCATGCAGTAGGGACAGCGGAAATTGCAGCGGTCCAGGAGAGAGATTCTGAGGTCATGCAACGGGCGCCGTAGCGCGTCGCGCGTTACCACCGGCGTGGCGGCCAGCTCGCTCTCTGGAATCGGTCTGGTACTCATCGCTGCATTCTGCACGATTGGGTCGATCCTTTGAACGCATTCTGTGACAATCGGTTCCCCCGCGACGACGAACCGGTTTCAAGAGGAGCACCATGAACGTCACGTTCAGCGAGGCAGAGCTTGCCTTTCGCGATGAAATCCGCGCGATCTTCCGCAGCGAATTTCCCGAGGATATCCGGCGAAAACGCGAGCAGGGAGTGCCGCTCGAGCGCGAGGACATGGTGCGTTTCCAGCAGTGGCTCCACGAACGCGGGTGGGCTGGCGTCAATTGGCCAGTGGAGTATGGGGGCACGGGCTGGACCCCGGTGCAGAAGTACTTTTTCGCGACGGAGATGGCCGAGGCGAATGCACCGCCTATCGTGCCGTTCGGCCTCAGCATGGTCGGGCCTGTCATCTATTCCTACGGTAGTGAAGACCAGAAACAGCGTTTCCTGCCCGATATTCTTGCCAGCAAGGTCTGGTGGTGCCAGGGATACTCGGAGCCCGGCGCAGGTTCGGACCTGGCGTCATTGAAAACCCGCGCCGACCTCGCCGGCGACCATTACATCATCAACGGCACCAAGACCTGGACGACGCTCGGCCAGCATGCCGACTGGATCTTCATTCTCGCTCGCACAAATACCGACGTCGCACGCCGCCAGGAAGGCATCAGCTTTATTCTCGTAGACATGAGTACGCCCGGTGTCACGGTCAGGCCGATCATTACGATCGAAGGCGATCTCGAGGTCAACGAGGTGCACTTCGAAGATGTGAAGGTGCCTGTCGGCAACCTTGTTGGCGAAGAAGGCAAGGGCTGGACCTACGGCAAGGTACTGTTGCAGCACGAGCGCACCAACATTGCGGGCGTCGCGATCTCCAATTTCCGTCTCCGCAAGCTCCGGGAACAATCAGAGAAACCGGTGCGCGGCGCGGTACCGCTCAGCGAGGACCGCAATTTCATGCGCAAACTGGCCGCCGTCGAGGTGGACCTCAATGCGCTCGAGTTCACCGAGTTACGAACGCTTGCTGCCGTGCAATCGGGCAAAGCGCCCGGACCGGAGTCATCGATACTCAAGGTCAGAGGCACCGAGATACAACAGGCAATCGATACCCTGTACCTGGAAGCCTCCGGCTATTACGCGATCCCATGGGTCCAGGAACAGTATGTGCTCGATGCGCAGGCAGATATCCGGGTTGGTGAAGGCGCCGAGACGCAATCCTCGCTGAGGTACTTCAATTTCCGCAAGGCGTCGATCTACGGTGGCTCGAACGAGATTCAAAAGAACATCATTTCCAAGCACGTGCTCGGACTGTAGGAATAAGCAACATGGATTTTTCGCTCAATGAAGTACAGGCGATGCTCGATGACAGTGTCGAGAAATTCATCAGCAACGACTATGACTTCGACACGCGGCAAAAGTATGCGGGCAGCGAGCAGGGCTTTAGCCCCGAGGTCTGGCAGATATTCGCGGAACTCGGCTGGACTGCCGTACCCTTCGGCGAGGACGATGGCGGCTTCGGTGGCGGCCCTGTCGAGCTGATGGTCATGATGATGCGGTTCGGCAAAGGACTGGTTGTTGAGCCGTATGTTGCCAACATCGTATTGGCCGGCGGCTTGTTGCGACGCGCCGCTAATGCCAGTCAGAAAGAAAGGTGGCTGTTACCGATCATCGCCGGTGAGCTGCAGGCAGCACTGGCATTCGTCGAGCCGCAAAGCCGCTACGACATTAGCAATGTCACAACGACAGCCACCACGGACGGTGACGGCTGGATCCTGAGCGGATGTAAGGGCGTCGTGTCGAATGGTGGCAACGCTGAATTGTTGATCGTGCCCACCAGGACCTCAGGTGATCAGTGCGATGAGGGTGGCATCACGCTGTTTGCCGTTGCCGCGGACTGCGACGGCATTACTCGCAAGTCTTATCCTACGGTGGATGGTCAGCAAGCGGCAGAACTCCGCTTCGACAACGTGCGTATCGACGATGACGCGAGACTCGGTGAGACCGGTAAAGGATACGCTGCACTCGACGCCACTTTGGACGATGCGACTCTGGCGCTATGTGCCGAGGCGGTCGGCATCATGCAGGTCATGACTGACAAGACCGTGGAGTATTCCAAAAACCGCATGCAATTCGGCGTCCCGATCGGAAGCTTCCAGGCCCTGCAGCATCGCGTGGTCGACATGTTTACAGACTGTGAACAGAGCTACTCGCTGCTCATTCGGGCGGCGATGCTCGCCTCGGAGTCCAGTGATGAGACCAGTCGGGCGATCAGCGCAATCAAGTACCAGGTCGGTACTGCCGGACGCAAAGTCGGACAGGAAGCTGTGCAGATACACGGTGCCATGGGCGTCAGTTGGGACCTGGACATCGCGCACTACTTCAAGCGCCTGACGGTTATCGACCAGATGCTCGGCAACGCGGATTGGCATCTGGACAGACTGGCCGGCTGATTCGCCGTGATCCCGCAGGCGATAGCCGACTTTTACGCTGCCAACCAGGAGCTACTCTGGTTGACGACGCTGCTGCTCGATCTCGGCGGCACCATTGTGCTGTACCGCCTGTTCGGCAAAGCCGGGCTGCAAGTTGCGATCGCCACCGCGATCATTCTCGCCAACCTCCAGGGACCCAAGCTGACCGTTATTTTCGGAATGCAGACGAGTCTCGGCGTCATCTTCTATTCCAGCATTTTCTTCGCGACCGACGTCCTTTCCGAAAATTACGGCAAGGCGGAGGCGAGCAAGGCCGTCTGGATGGGGTTTGCGGTCAGCATCATCGTACTGCTCATGATGAGCTTCGCTTTGCTCTACGAGCCGAGCGACCGACCCGGGACGGCTGAGTTCGCCAACAACATCCACAATGCGTTTGCGACGATCGTCAACTTCACACCGCAATTCGTAATGGGCTCGCTGATCGCCTACGTCATCAGCCAGCGCTTCGACGTCTGGGCATTTCACAAGATCAAGGCGCTAACCGGAGGACGCTGGCTCTGGTTGCGCAATAACCTGTCGACGCTCTCCTCCCAGGCGATCGACACGACCGTGTTCACGCTGATTGTCTGGGCGCCGATCGTCGGAATCCGCACCGCGCTCAGCCTGGGTTTCGCAAAATACCTGTTCAAGGCGGTCATCGCGGCCATAGATACAGCATTCATTTACTGGGCGCGACACAGCTTCCTCAAACAACACCCGGCACAACCGCAGGCCAGCTGATAAACTGCATCGACATCCGCGGGCAACAAGAACAGGCATGCAACCTTCGGGCGTCATCACAATCACAACCGACTTTGGTCACAAAGGCCCGTTTACGGCCGTCATGAAGGGCGTTATTGCCGGGCGTTTTCCGGAAGCGACCGTCATCGACCTGGCGCACGACGTCCCCGCGCAGTGGCCACCCGAGGCGGGCTTCTGGGTCAGTCGCGCCTACCGCTATTTCCCGAGGGGTACCGTGCACATTGCAATCGTCGACCCCGGCGTCGGCACCGAAAGGGACATCCTGGTGGTCGAGCACGACTGGCACTACTTTATGGCGCCCGACAACGGCCTGCTCGCGCAGATGCTGGATGCAGCCCCCGATGCCCATGTGTTCAAACTCGACCTGTGTTGCTTCGAGCGACTCGGGCTTCATGAGCCGAGCGCAACGTTTCATGGCCGGGATATATTCGCGCCGATCGCCGCGGACCTGGCGTCAGGTAGAACCACCCCGGTGTCTATCGGCATCCCGACAAAGGAATGGATCCCGGGCTGGATCGACGAACCCGTCGTGAGTACGGGCAAGGTAGCGGGTGTCATCATCACAGTGGATACCTTCGGCAACCTGATCAGCAATATCGACCGCAAAATGATCGCAGATTTCAAAGAGCCGGTTGCGCATATCGCGGGGCACGTCATTCCGATGCTAACGACGTACGGCCGCGCAAAACCCGGTGACTATCTCGCCCTGGTCAACTCATTTGACGTCGTGGAAATCGCAAAAGCCGAGGATAATGCCGCGGAAGGTCTGGGATCCGAGCGCGGTGCGCCGATTGTCATTACGGACGGTGCATCGACCTGATTTAGTCTCTCACGATTGCGACGTGCGTGACGCTGTGATCGACGGTCATCGATGACAGTGTTTGTCGCTGCGCCGCCATGTCGTCCTCGATATTCTGCAGAATCTCCTGAAACTCGGGATAGGCGTGAAGTTCCGCGAATTCCGGATGGTCTCGAATGAACTGTTGGTAGCCCACCCGATAGCCTGAATCTACGGCGAAACGCAACGCTTCGATTGCGTGCGCGTGCGAGCCGTCCCGCATTCGCTTCAATGCGTCAGTGTGATAGCTGAAAACCGTCGGTTCAAAGTCACGTGTGAGGGCCCCCTGCAAGTCGTCGGTACGAATGCGTTCGGCGAGATCGGCAGCTTGCTCGTTCTTGCCCTGCAATTTGTAGACGTGATGCAACATTGACGCGAACTGTGGTCTCACCAGCCGCGATATCAATTCCAGTTTCGTCCGCGGCACGGATTCCGTAAACAAACGCTCGAAATCGGGTTCATAGGTCAGCAAGAATTCTTCGGCCTCGCCGAGTTTGCCTTTGGCGATCATGTCGCGGACGACAATCAGCATCAGCGTCGGATCCGTGAAACCGGGGCCCCGCTGCTCGAATAATTCCCTGGCAATGCGCACGGCTTTGTCGTGCTCTCCGAGAAGATATTGGTAACGTGCTTTGAAAGCGCCAATTCGCCACTCCTCGGTGCCCGACCTCGCGATTCGATCGACCATTTCCCCCGCGGCATCCAGGTCGCCGACTGCAAAATAGATATTTGCGGCACCGAGCACCCCATTGATTGTTTCGGGGTCAATGCTCAGCGCCCTGTCCATTGCGATCCTCGAGGAGACCATGTCCCCAAGGTAATCCGAGAACACCCTGCTCCTGTGCTGATACGCCGGCGCGTAATCAGGGTTTGATTCGATGATTTGGTCGAAGATGTTCAGCGCCTTCCTGGATCGGCCCCTGAACATGTTGAACAGCCCGTAGATTCGTCGGGTTTCGACGTTGAGCGGGTCGAGGCGTATGGCTTTCCGGAAATACTCGTCGGCCTCGTGTACGCGGTAATTCCATTCGAGCGCCCGGCCATAATTCAGCACCACCCAGGGATCGTTCGGTGACATCTCCATTGCTCTCGCGCGGACCTCGAGCTTCTCGCTATTCCAAAGCGGGGCGACGATGCTTACCAGCGTGTGAGCCGCGCCGTGTCTTGGATTCAGATCGATCGCTTTATTCGCAGCGGCTAGTACCGAGACGACAGTTGCATACTTCGGTTTGGGTAGCGCATATCGCGTCCTGGCCAGGCGGTACCAGGCATTGGCGAAGTCAGGCTCGAGCTCGATCGCATGAAGAAAATGTTGTTCCGCCCGAAGACGCGCCTCAACCGTACCGACGTGAAACAGTTGCAGACCCCGCAAATAGAGCTCGTAAGCTTCGGCGGAGACCGACTGTTGCAATCGCTCGACCACCGTCGGTTCGAGATCCAGAGCCGTCTGAAGCCTGTTGACGACGGTTCGGGATACCTCGTCTTGCAGGGCGAAAATGTCATCGAACTGCCGGTCATAGGTGAACGACCAGATTTGCTTGTCGCTGGCGACCTCGATCAGCTGGGCACTGATACGGACCTTGTCGCCGGACCGACGCACGCTGCCATCAACGACGTAGGCGACACCGAGCTGGTTGGCAATTGAAGGAATGTCATTGTTTGACCCTTTGAGTGAGAACGTGGACGTTCGTGACGTCACGTGGAGCTCGGGCGCCCGTGCCAGTGCGCTGGAAATGTCTTCGGTAATTCCGTCCGAAAAATACTCCTGATCCGGGTCTCCCGACAAATTCGAAAATGGCAGGACCGCGACAGAATTGGCCAGGACCTCAGTACGCACGGAACCCTCGACAAAAATGTCCAGTGGCTGGGCCTGATCTGCTATCCATACATAGGCGGCGATTGCCATGGTGACGACCACCAGCGCGGCGACGCCAGTCCGGACAACGCGTATTCTGAGTTTCGCCGAATCAGCGGGCAGTGACACCGGGCAGATCATTCGGTAACCGCGCTTGGGGACGGTTTGAATATAGGTCGGGTTCTGTGGGTCGTCGCCGAGTTCTTTGCGAAGAGTCGCAATGCAGCGTGTTAGAGGTTCGTCGGAGACAACGGCATTACCCCAGACCTCGCGGAGCAGTGTGTCGCGCTCGGTGACATTGCCCGCATTGCCGGCCAGGCAGACGAGCACATCCATGACCTTCGGCTCGAGGTGACTGGAGCCGTCAGGACCGACAATTGTCCCCTCAATCGGGCGAACCTCCCACTTTCCCAAGCGGAAGCCGATTCTGAGATTGCTATCCAGGTGTCTTCCCCCCGCAAGCCTTGGACATTATCAACATAGTTGAAAACTCGAGGACTTGCATGCCTAAGGCCGGCCCTGTCACCAGGGCCGGCCGTCAATTTACGTGTTCTTTCTGCAATCAGTCGTCGAAGTGCTCGATGTCAGAGCCGGACGCCATGGCAACTGACGCTTGCACATCTACCGGCGAATGCTTCGCGGCAAGCTCTTCCAGCAGACCGTGATTACCGTTGGCGATCAGGCCAACGTCCTTGGTCTTCAGGTATTCGAAGTACTCTTCCATGCGTTCGGGGCGGGCACGATCGAAATCGCGGCGCGCACCCTCAAAGTCGCCGGTGAAGGCCCGCAGGACCCCGCGGTTGTTAAACGCGGTTTCACCGGGGAATTTGTCAACGGCATCGGTGCAGACCTGCGCGGCCTCCTCCAGCGACGAATCGATGATGTAGGCACCGCAGAGCGTGGCGAGGACGTAGCCTTCATTGGCACCGTCATTTTTGAGTTCCTGCTTCAGAATCTCGATGCCTTCGCTTACGTTACCGGAAGTGATTTCCGCGACACCGGGGACGTTTTCGAACGCGACGCGGAAAGGGAAGTAGTCAGCAGAGCTTGCAGGGCTGGCTGCCATTAGTGCCGCAAAAAGAATCGAGTAGAAAGCGGCGATTCGTTGTGTTTTCAGTTTGGTCATTGTTGTTACTCCTCAGGTTTCGGCGTGTCAGGGTCGTGATTCCCTGATGCCTACATTGGAGTAACGCGTCGCTAACTACCTGAAACAACCATCCTTTTTTTATGTGGAAATATGATGATTCGTGTGGAATGCACAAAATAGGCTTAGTCTTGCCCCTGCATCGCCTGATCGAGCACGACTGGCATTGCTTCATGGGCTGATCATTTGTTGCGTCGATTGCCGCAGACCTCGCGTCGAACAGGACAATGCCCGTGTCCATCAGCATCCAGACCACGGAGTGGGTCCCGGACTGGATTGACGAAACTGACGTCATTACGGGGAAGGTCTCGGCATGGAGCGCGGCGCACCCGTGGTCATCATGGTTGGTTACTCGTTCTGCAAATCCTCATAGTATTGGCTTGTTGCCAATTAGCCCACGGACCAGATAATGAGGTTGTATTCCCGGTCGCTCAGCACGCTCAGTATAATTATTGGCCTGTTGGTGCCTTACACCAGTAGCGGTTCACAATCGGAATCCGGCGCGCATCCGTTTCTCGATAGTCCATTTGTGATCGATGCCGGTATGTTCTTTCCCGAAAGCGACTTCAGAGTCACTGTCAAAGGAACTATCGACCTAGATCCCTTCGATCCCATCGACTTCGAGGAGACTTTGGGTTCGGACATCGATGAGGAAATCGAGGCAATTCAATTCACCTGGCGCTTCGGCGAGAAATGGTCCTTGTCTGCTCAGTACATGAGCTTTGAGGACCGTACATCGGCGGTTCTGACCGAGGACGTCGAATGGGGCGACATCACGTTCGGTGCGGGCACTGGTGTCGGAGCCGGACTCGACACCACAATCACGCGCCTGTTCATCGGCAGGCGGTTCCGGAATGACAACCGACAAGAGTTTGGCATCGGGGCCGGCGCGCATCTGCTCGACCTGTCGGCGTTTATCGAAGGCAACGCTGTCATCAATGGGGTACCGGACGGATTCCGCACAGAAATTGTGGAGACGAATGGCCTGCTACCAAACCTCGGAGCCTGGTATATATACTCGTTTTCACCGCGGTGGGCGCTCAAGACCCGGCTAGACTGGCTTGGTGCAGACATCGGCAAATACGATGGCCACATTATTAATGCAGCACTCGGCATCAATTTCCGGGTGTTCAAACATGTAGGCGTTGGACTTAACTACAACTGGTTGGAAATCGACGTCAATGTCGACGACGACCCATGGCAGGGAGAATTTTTCAGCCGCTCCCGAGGCTTATTCGTCTACCTTAGTGCGTATTGGTAGCGCAATCACCAACGCGCGAAGCTAGTTGAAAAAGTACGAGACGTTGAACTTTAATCGTCTCTAAAACAGGTACTCGAGGCTGGTGACAAAACCATAGTCCGATTCAGACAGAGCACCTGCCGGCGGGTCCGTGTCAAAGTTATAGTAGTAAGTGAGGTTCAGGAAAAGGTCCTTTACGAACTCCTGTCTGTAGCGCACCCTGGCATCGCCGCGAATCCTGTCCGATTCCGACAGGCTCGGGAACAAGGAGGCACTTACGGAGACGTCGCTTTTCGGAGTATGCAGCCTGAAATAGGTCCACTCACCCCAAATCAGCCCCTCCAGCGACGTGTCCGAATCGCTGCCGCCGGCGGCCGGGTCAAACGAGCCAAGGGCATTTTCGAAGTTCGCCGTCAGACCTCCGCCCAGCATAAGTTCATGACGCTGCGATTGTGACACGTAGCGACCAACACCACCGCCGGCCAGAATACGTCCGTCGACACCGAGTTCGTCATTTTCCTGAATGCTTGTATTTGCGAACCAGAGCCAGCGGTTCCTCATATACCGAAAGTACCTGCCACCCAGGTCGCGTCGCTTGGAATCTTGCCCGGTG
>Ga0255052_10002575_pt1 | contig 12998 bp, 7 predicted proteins | sample JV7_2_21_MG_FD_188632 | JGI IMG/M metagenome (GOLD analysis project Ga0255052, IMG submission 188632) | Seawater microbial communities from Jervis Inlet, British Columbia, Canada - JV7_2_21 | ecosystem: Environmental > Aquatic > Marine > Inlet | place: Canada: British Columbia | collected... | reverse complement strand
GGATACGACTCTCGACCGCGAGGTGGCCCTCAAGGTGCTGCCGGCTGAGTTGTCCTCTGATCCAGACCGGTTGGCGCGCTTTGAGAGAGAGGCCAAGACCCTTGCAGCTCTGGACCACCCCAATATCGTAACGATCCACACAGTGGAGGAGGCAGAAGGCGTCCGCTTCCTCACCATGCAGCTAGTGGTGGGCAAACCCCTCTCGGGGTTTATCCCCAAGGGTGGCATGCCACTGGAGCGCATCTTCGACATCGCCATCCCTCTGGCCGATGCACTGGCGACTGCCCACGAGAAGGGTGTGATCCACCGCGACTTGAAGCCCGCCAACATCATGGTCACCACCGAGGGCCGGGTGAAGGTACTGGACTTCGGACTCGCAAAGCTACTTGCTCCAAAGGGAACCGATGTAGGGGCGCCCCTTGCGGGCGCCCGGGAGGGGGCAAGCCCCTCCCCTACGGAAACTCCTACGGAATTGCTGACCGCGGAAGGTCGCATCCTGGGCACCGTGCCCTACATGTCGCCCGAGCAGTTGGAGGGCAATACTCTGGACGCTCGCGCAGACGTGTTTTCTCTGGGAGTCATCCTCTACGAGATGGCCACTGGTGAGCGGCCCTTCAAGGGCGACAGTTCTGTATCGCTCATCTCATCCATCATGAAGGACACGCCTCGCGAGGTCGATTCGCTGCGGGCCGAGGTTCCCCATCATTTGGCTCGCATCATTCGCCACTGCCTGGAGAAAGAGCCCAAGCGGCGCTACCAGTCGGCCCTGGACGTGCGCAACGAGCTGGAGGATCTGCACCGGGAGGAGACTTCGCAAGTGGCGATGCCGGCCACGACAGTGTCAGGGCCCAGGGTCTCCAGGGAGAAGAGGTGGTGGCCCGTCGCGGCAGCTGGAGCGGCAGTCGTGCTTGTTGCCCTGCTGGCCTTATGGCTTCGCCCATCAGACACTCCCTCCGAGATGGCAGCTGAGTCACCAGCTGAGGCTGCCGTCGGCGTCGGGACGCAACCACCGATGATCGTGGTCCTGCCGTTCGAGAACCTGGGTGCACCCGAGGATGAGTACTTCGCCGATGGGATGACCGAAGAGATCACCAGCCGACTGGCAGTGGTCAGTGGCCTGCGCGTGATCTCGCGGACCAGTGCCATGCAGTACAAGGAGGAGCGTCCAGCACTGAGGCAGATCGGCTCGGAGCTCGGCGTCGACTACGTGCTCGAAGGGTCAGTGCGCTGGGCTCGAGCCGACGGAGGAAGCCGCGTGAGGATCACGCCACAGCTGATCCGTGTTGCCGACGACAGTCACCTGTGGGCCGACTCCTACGATCGGGTCATCGAGGATGTCTTTGCCATCCAGTCCGACATTGCATCGCGGGTGATCCAGCAGCTCGGAGTGACGCTCCAGACACGGGAGCGACAAGATCTGGAGACGAGGCCCACAGAGAACCTCGAGGCCTACCAGGTCTATCTTCGAGGCAAGTACCTGGAAAATATCCCCGACTACTCGGCGGAACACCGCGAGAAGGTCCTGGACACCTACAGCCAGGCTGCCGAGCTCGATCCTGACTTCGCTCTTGCCCACGCTGCGCTTGCCCACGCTCACGCTTTCTTCTATCGCCTTGGCTATGACCTGTCCGAGACCCGCAACACAACGGCGAGGGCAGCGGTCGATCGAGCGATGGCTCTAGAGCCCGAGTCTCCTCGAGTGCTCTATGAAGTCGGCTTCTATCACTACTACATCGAGCAGGACTACGACGCAGCCCTGGGCAAGTTCGTCGCGGCGGCAGAGACCAACCCGAACGATGGAGAGATCCTCGCAGCCACCGCTTACATTTGGCGGCGGCAGGGAAAGTGGGAAGCGGGACTCGAGAGACTCAAAGAAGCCTTCGAGCTGAGCCCTCGAGACGCGCAGATCGCCTACCATATTGGCCAGTACTCGGAATGGATGAGGGACTATCCCCACGCGGTGCAGTACTTTGACATCGCCATCGGCCTCGCCCCTGACCAAATTACGTCGTACCTCAAGAAAGCCTACACTCACCTGCTATGGAAGGGCGACCTGGCCGAGTCACGACGGATTCTCGAGGCTCTGCCGACAAGATCCGAGGAGGAGGACTGGGCCAACCAGGCATGGCTGGATCAGCACCGCCTGGATCGGGCGTTCGAAGAAGCCTTGGACCTTCTGGAAGCTGCTCCCACCGAGTGGTTTCGACTCCAAACAGAGTCCCATCCGATCGATCTACTCAGAGGTGAAGCACTCGGATATTTAGGAGAAGACGAACGTGCTGTGGCAGCCTTTGACACCGCACGCGTCGCCATCGAGAAGCAACTCAAGGAGCGACCCACCGACTTCCGACTGCACAGTGCGCTGGGCTTGGCCTACGCGGGCTTGGGCTGGAAGACCGAGGCAGTCACCGAAGGCAAGAAGGCCGTGGAGTTGCAGCCGGTATCCAAAGACGCATACATCGGACCCAAACAGCTAGAGAACCTCGCCCTGATCTACACGTGGCTGGGCGAGCCGAATGGCGCAGTGGACCAGCTCGACATCCTCCTCTCAATCCCCTCTACCATTTCGGTGCCGTGGTTGCGTCTCGACCCACGCTGGGACCCCCTCCGCGACCACCCCCGCTTCCAGGCGCTGCTGGATAAGTATGGGCAGGAGGGAGGGTAGGGAAGCCTGGTCACTTGACCAGAGTCACGTGCTGGACGCCTGGGCGCAGCTCCACTGACTGCGGCAGTTGAAGCCCGTCGAGCCAGACGATGAGCTGGCGCTCGAGGTCTTTCTCGAGAAGATCGAAAGCTGTGCGGAGGCGTTCGAGGTCGTGGACATCCGTCGCCCGACCCCACTCTGTCTCCAGACCGCTAGAAGGACCTGGGCTCCAGACCACCAGCGGTACCCGTATCTTCTCGAGATAAGCGATCACCTCGGCTGGCGAGAAGGCGCTGCGGTCCCGCGATTCACCGCTGACAATCAGGAGCACCACCCGACGCAAGCCAAATTGGCCGGCGGCGAGCCCTGCTGCGGCCACGGCATCGGCGAGCAGTTGTCTATCAGGGGTACAGTCGGCCGGCACCACCTTGGCCAGCAACTCCAGCAGTCTGCGGTTCTTCCACGAGTAAAGAAGAGAGCGTGGGAAGACCAGGTGACGAATCTCATCTCGCTGAATCTGTTCGGGACAGGCGCTGACGAACTCGACTCGGTGATGCTTTTTGAGACGAGTATCAGAGGTGAAGGTCGTCCTTCTCGCCGCCAACCCGTTGAGATACGACTGCGTTGCCATGTCTCGAACCACAATGATCCTGGCTGGTCCCTTCTCCAAGGCGTGGACTTTCTGGGGCACTCCGTCGACCAGAAACCAGCCCTGTACCGATTCTGCCGTTTTGGGCTTCCTCCCTTTTTTGAACCTGATCGGTACCGCACTGATTTCGGTGTTGACTTCGTCGCCGTAGACGCCACCAAAGATCGCCTCGGCCTCGGAGTCGAGAGAGTCGGTGAAATCGAGCCTGACACGGAAGTGATGCGTCTGATTCGGATCGAAGGCCGGCAGCCGGATCCTCCTGGGGTCTTCGGCAGCGATCTGTTGCCCGTCGAAATAGGCTTCGACCGACCTGGGCTCGTCGGTCTTGCCCAGACTCGCCCAACTCACCCTGGCGATAGCTCCCCGACCCCGATGAACGCCTTCGATCATGACCGAGCTCTGAGCCGGCTCATGGCGCATGTTGATCCACTGCCGGGTCCGGTCGAGCTCCTGGCCGGAGGCGTCCAAGGCCACGGCGTCGAGGACGTGAGGTGAGAGCTCGGGTCCGAAGTCCACCTCCAGCCTCCACGGCGGTGCGTCCAGACGCTCTTCCAGCTCCCCATCCAGCCAGACCTCGACAACTGCGACCGCATCTCCCGTCATGATCTCGACCGACCGGGGACCGGTCAAGAGAGCACCGAGAAATAGCGTGACGAACTCGATCATTTCCGCCTACCGGGCTGGAATGACTCCTCTTGACGAGTCCTTCACGCAAATCTCATGCCCGAGTGCTCGTATCTCGGCCGAGATCAGCGACCTGCCGCTTCAATCAATCAGTGTGGAGGGCAAGGGGCTAGGGCACGGTACTCGACCAAGCCAAGGTGTCGCCGGACTCAACGCCGTCTTCGAAAATCCACGGCCCGGGCGGTGTGCTGCTGTCGTCGTAGGCACCGGAGTCGCAGAACAGACCTTGCCGCACAGCATGCCGCTGGTCTTCGCTCTGGCATTGCGCGGAGCTCACAAGACTCTGCGCCGGACTCCCCGGGAGAAGGCCATGCGTGTAGGTCGGTCCACCATAACCAGCCAGGGGCCACAGCATCAGATCTGTCACTTGGAGATCCGACGGGTTGTTCAGATTGCAGGTGGTCACCGTGCTCCCATTCCAGGGTCGCTCGACGTTGAAGCCGCTGGAGACAATGCTATTGATATTCCCAGAACAGCCGCCGTCGATGATCGAGTTCTTCAACGTCAGACTCGTACCACCGGGATCGAAGTAGGAAATCGCATCCATCCCTTGGGTAGGGCTATCGACCACGCTTGTGTGATCGAGAGTGGCAGAGGCACTACTAACCCTCAAACCGGCTCCCTTCTGGTTCGTACCGTCGGTGCGGTTGCCGCTGATCGTAGAGTTTTCGGCCAGAAATGAGCTCGTTCCCTCCACCGCTACTCCACCGCCTACGGCATTGGTTGTTGTTGGCACACCTGCCTGATTGTCGGACACCGTCGACTGGCGGAGCACACCACTGTCGACGGACAGATAGAGGCCGCCACCTCTTCCTTCTGAACTGGACTGGTGACCCGCCAGGTTTCCACGAATTGTGGTATCGAGAATCACCACACTGCCGCCGCTAACCACACTCAGGCCGCCGCCTCGCTTGTACGCCGTGTTGCCTTCGACGAGGGACGATGTGATCGTTGCTTGAGCTGTGGCTCCAGCGAGTATCACCCTGGCGCCACCACCGTTAGTCTCGCTATGACAGTCAGTGAGGGTGACACGGTGCAGCGACAGATTGGTGCCGGAGCCTCCGCCATAGGCCAAGCAACCCCCATCCGAAACCGCCTGATTGCCCATCAACACCACGTCCTCGAGCTCGAAGGTGCCGCTAAGAAAATCTTGGATCCCGCCTCCCGTTGCAAGTCCAACCACCTGACCGCCGGTGATCGTGATCGGCCCCACCATACGAAAGGTGCCACCACTTACTTGGACATCGAGCACCCGATCCGCCACCGTCTGCTCGATCACGGGCGACGCATCAGCAGCCGCCAAGATCTCGACCGACGCCCTGACATCGAGATCGCCGCTAGCGTTGAATTCTTCGTCGGCCCCCGGGCTCGTGAGCTGGTAGATCTCATCTGCGAGAATGATCTGGCTAGCATCCCCATCGTTGTTCGCTGCGGTGATCGCACCACGTACAGAGCAGTCGTTTGGCGCCGCTGTGCAAGCACTCAAGAGACCGTCGACTGTTGTGTCCACCTCATAGACCTGCAGTGCCAACAAAGGTCCAGCAGCAAGTAATGCTACGGCCAGGGTCCAGATCCTCTTGACCAACATAGATCCTCCTCCGCAGGACGTGATCGATCTGCCGAGCGTCCTACAAACCAGATGCTGTTCCAAGAAACAATAGGCAGTCTACCTGTGGATCGTCTCGGTCACAACTGATCCGAGATTTCCCATTTGGCTCTTTCGCTGTGACGGAACGCACCAGTCCGTCCTGCTACCCGCCCAGGCAGCTAGCTAGAGCATGCCGGAGGTAGTGGGACTCGTCTCGGTTCGTACCTCGGCCGTGATCAGCGACCTGCCGACGCCCGTTCGAGGAGGAAGCGGGACTCCATCACCACCTGTCCCTCCTTCTCCGCCGTCCACCAGCTCTCCAGTTGACCCCCGTGGCGCACGACCAGCCTGGCCGAGTGGATGTGGCGATCCACGTCCGGATCGAACCCGGATCCGTCGACGAGCAGGAAGGGCAGGACGCCAGGGGCAGCCCGGCCGATGTCGAGCTTGAGCCGAGGCTGGATGCCGGCGCCGCAGTAGTGGGTAAGCATCAAGTCGCCCTCCACCAGGTGGTAGACGTTGAGCTCTCGTTCCCCGTCCGGATCCATGACCTCCATCACCACCGAATCGCCGGCGGCGACGGTGAGCTCGTGAACGGTCTCTTGCGGCTCGGTTCCGAGGCGCCCACCCGAGCCGAGCCAGCGCCCCTCGAGCTGGGTGAGCAGCCGGAAGGCCTCGACGGCGGTGGTCTCTTTTCTCGCCGCATCGATCACCGCGCTGTCGATCCAGTAGATGTCGGAGACGTCGTCGGGCTCGTTGTAGCGGCTGAAGAAGAGGTATCTGCCATCGGCGGAGAGGGAAGGACAGGTCTCGTCAAAGCCGCTGTTCACCTCGGCACCGAGATGGCGCGGCCGCGCCCAGCTCCCGTCCGGACGCCGGAAGGCGACGTAGATGTCGCTGCCACCGAGGGAGTCGGATTCTCTGGCATCCACCAGCACGAAGCTCTCGTCCGGGGCGATAAAGGCGTGACCACCGAATTCGAGCCCGGCGTCCTCAACCGAGCTCACCAAAAGACCGTCGACCTTGGCACGATAGATTTTTCTCGCCGCCAGATTGGTGTAGTAGAGACTGCCTCGATTCGACATGGTGGGATAGAAGGCGGGATCATCTGCCACCGTTGACCCCAATTCCCTGGGGTTGCGCCACCCGTCCGGCCCCACCTCGAGCGACCAGATGCGGACATCCATCCCTTCGTCGTAGGGGGCAAAGAAGATCCGCTCACCGTCGGGAGCGAAGAAAGCCTCCATCTCTTCGCGCCGCGCTCCTGCGCTCAGCTGAATCGGCGCTGGCTCGGTCCACGCATCCCCCTCTAGGCGGCTGTGGTAGACGGAGACCGACTGTTCTGGCACCTGCTGTGTGAACAGCAGCTCATGGCCAGCGGGCGAGAAGCTGAGGGCGAATTCGTAGCGGCCGCGGAGCGACACCAGGCCGGGGGCGAACGGCTGCGCCTGGAGGCCCGGCTCCTGCTGGCCGAAGTAAGGGCCATTGAGCACTGGGAAGTAGTCCTTCTCCGCGAGAGTGGGGCTCGCGGTCAGCCACCAACCCGTAGCCACCAAACCCACCATCCAGAAGCGCACCATGTCCCGACCCTCCTCGAGCGATGTCCTCGGGATCCTCGCCGCCCCGTCCCCTCGGCGCGAGCGGCTCTCCCTCTAGTACGGTCCCAAAGCTCGGGAGTTTGGGTGAACCTCCTTCTTGCCGCAGGGGCAAACATCCAGGCGGTCTGGGCGTTTCGGTGCAGAGTGGAAGTTGTAGAATGACTCGCACCCTTCGTCGAGTGGTTGGGGAGAGATCGACACTTGATCGGCAAGACGCTTTCTCATTTCAAGATCACCGCCAAGCTGGGAGAAGGCGGCATGGGGGAGGTGTATCGCGCCGAGGACACCAGACTCGGTCGGGAGGTGGCGATCAAGGTGTTGCCGGAGCCGTTCATGGCCGATCCCGAGCGCCTGGCACGCTTCGAGCGGGAGGCCAAGGTCCTGGCCTCGCTGAACCACCCCAACATCGCCGGCATCCACCAGGTCGAGGAGGCCCAGGGCGTTCATTTCCTCGTCATGGAGCTGGTCGAAGGTGAGACCCTGGCCGAGCGCCTGGAGAGGGGATCCATGCCGCTCGACGAGGCCCTGCCCATCGCCCTCCAGATTGCCGAGGCCCTGGGAGCTGCGCACGAGCAGGGGATCATTCACCGCGACCTCAAGCCGGCGAACGTCAAGCTGACGCTCGACGATCAGGTCAAGGTGTTGGATTTCGGCCTGGCCAAGGCGTGGGAGGGACCGCGCGAGGCAGGCCCCGACCTCAGCGCCTCGCCGACCCTCACCGCTCAGATGACCCAGGCCGGCGTCATCCTGGGGACCGCCGCCTACATGAGCCCCGAGCAGGCGCGTGGTCAGGCCGTCGATGGACGGACCGACGTCTGGGCGCTGGGGTGCGTGCTCTACGAAATGCTCGCCGGGCATCGAGCTTTCCCGGGCGACACGGCTTCGGACGCGCTGGTTGCGGTTCTCGGGCGAGACCCGGACTGGGGGAGTCTTCCAGCCTTGCCGTCCCACATCGAACGGTTACTGCGCCATTGCCTGGAGAAAGACCTTCGCAGGAGGTGGCGCGATCTGGGAGATGCCACGATCGAGCTCCAAGCGACCGCCAGTGACACGTGGGAGAGCCGAGAGGAGGGGGCTGCGGCCCGGCCCGCGTACCGAGCAGTGGTCGCGGCAGCGATCCTGGCGGCGCTGGTGACTGGACTTCTGGTCTGGAGCTTCGTACCTCGTCCGCGGCCGAGAGTCGAATCCGTGAAGAGATTCGTCCTCGACCTGCCGGCGGACTACCGCCTCAGGGATGCCTGGGATGCACCGATCACCATGTCACCGGATGGGACCAGGCTCGTGTACGTCGCGTTGACGTCGGGTGAGCCTCCGAGACTCGTGCTTCGGGAGCTCGACTCGTTCGAGCAGCGCGACCTTCCAGGTACCGTCGGGGCCGAGTTTGCCTTCTTCTCGCCCGACGGGCTGTGGGTCGGATTCTGGAGGGCCGGCGGCCTGTTCAAGGTGTCGGTGAGTGGTGGGCAGCTCGAGAAGATCGGCGATGTCCCCGACCTCCGCGGAGCTTCCTGGGGGTCACGAGGACAGATCGTCCTCGGTGGCAGCAACACCGGTCTCCTGACGATCGATGCGGACGGTGGCGAAGCGCGGCTGATCACGCAACCGGACGGACCTATCGGGCAGACGTACCACGCCTGGCCCGAGCTCCTCCCCGACGACGACCACGTTCTCTTCACGGTGAAGTACGAGGGAGCGCAGCGCAGTGGCACGGAGATCGCGGTGCTCTCCCTCGAGAGCGCGGAGTGGCGGGAGCTTCCGGGATTGGAAGACGCGACACAGGCGCACTATCTGGAGTCGGGGCACCTGGTCTTCTTTCGACACGATCAGCTGCTGGCGATGCCCTTCGACGAATCGACAGCCGAGCCGCTCGGCCCGGCGAGTGTGGTCGTGGAAGACCTGTTCGTGGGATGGAACTCGGGTCTGTACTTGGGCTACTTCGCCGTCTCCCGCTCGGGCAATCTTGCCTACGCACCGGGGGATGTGGCCCCCGGTGACGAGCGGTTGATCCTTGTCGATCGCCAGGGGAACACGGAACGCCTGCCGGTGCCTTCGGGTCGCTATACGTCCGGTGTGGCGCTCGCTCCTGATGGCGACAGAGTTGCTCTCGAGAAGACCCATCGGCTCAGCTCGGATATCTGGGTCTTCGACACCGAGCGTGGAGCTCCGACCCGTTTGACTTTCGCCGGGGCCAATATTCTCCCGGTCTGGAGCCCTGACGGGACTCGGATCTACTTCGCGGCGCAGAATGTTGGCACCTTCGATCTCTACTCGGTGCCGGCCGACGGCAGCAGCGAGCCTCGGCTACTCCTCGATCGCGAGTTCGGCGTGTTTCCGACGGCCGTGTCTGGTGATGGCGCGCTGCTTGCTTTCACCGAGCAGACGCCCGAGACCGGATCCGACCTCTATCTGCTGCCACTCGAACAGGATTCGCAGCCGCGACCTCTGGCGGCGACGCCGTTCCTGGAGGGCGGAGCGGCGTTCTCGCCTGACGGCCGGTTTCTCACTTTCTTCACCGATGAATCGGGTCAGAAACAGGTCTATGCGATGCCGCTTGCCGGTGGCGGCAAGGTGCCGATCTCGACCGACGGAGGATCCTGGCCCCGGTGGTCGAGAGACGGAACCGAGATCTTCTATATGCGCGGCTCCACCCTCATGGCGGTCGATGTCGCGCTCGAGCCGGACATCCGGGTGGGTACAACCCGCCCACTCTTCGATGTGAGCTCCAGCGATTGGTACGACGCGGTCTACGGTCACGGCTACGATGTGACTCCCGACGGCCGCCACTTCGTGATCGTCGAGTCGAAGCAGGCGGAGCTCACCCAGCTCAATGTGGTGCTCGACTGGATGTCGGAGATCGTCGAGCGCACGTCGCCAGACTAGGCCCTTCGCCGGGTGAGAGACTCGTCTCGGCTCGCTTCTAGTCTGCCTGCAGGGTCGCAAGGACGCTCTGCCGTGCTCGGGCCAGCATCGCTTTGACGTCGTCGAAGGTGCGGGTGTTGTTGAAGTCCTTGAGACGGTGCTCGAACCGGCTCTCACCCGCCATCGCGTCGATTGCCAGACGGACCTCTTGCATGGCGGGCTGGCGGTGTTCGAATCCGCCCAAGACCTCCACGCAGGCCCGAGCGAGGGCGCAGTAGAGGCTAAAGTTCTGGCTCTCGAAGTCGTCCTCGCACTCGCGGTCATCGTCGCGGTTCCAGTGGGCGGGCCCATCCAGGATCTCGTCGGCGCGCTCGAGGATCGCCAGGTCTACCTCTGTAGGAGGAACCATGCGATCCAGTGAGTACGAGAACCTGAAGCCTGCTTCGTCCACCTCGATGTCGGCGAGAGGAAACCAGCCGCGCGGGTCTCGCAGGATGATGTGCTGAGCGCCACTGAGAGTCTTGACCTCCCAGCCGATCGGCAGGGCCAGATCCTCCTCCGGCACGCTCAGCTGACCTGGGCGAATGCCCCCCCCAAGGGCTCGCATCAGGTCCGACCGAGACCGCGGTGCCGCCGGATGTTCCAGCTCGAGCGTGAGCTCGTACTCGTCTCCCCCCGACTCGACGCATTCGCCGGCGAATAGGCCCGAAGCCTCTCTCCAGGCAAGATCGCACTCGATCGCCGCGTCGTCGCCGATCGCGGGCAGGTGGATGGCGAGGACGAGAGCTGCTGTGACCAGGCAGGTTCGGTAGAGCCGCGGCATGGCGATTCGATTCCTGGTCCAAAGCCTACCAGCTTCGCTAATCGCTCCGTCTGGTATCCTCAAAGCCGACCCGGGTGACAGAAGGGCTGATCTAGAGAGGGGTCCGGGTGTATCTATGAGGAGGCAACAAATGTCAGAACCCTACCGACTCAAAGTCCACCATCTCGAAGTCTGCAACTGCAATCACGGCTGCGGCTGCCAGTTCGGAGGCTTCCCGGACTTCGGCACGTGTGAGGCGATTATCGGCATCGAAGTGATCGAGGGGAATTACGGTGCGATCGATCTCGCCGGCCTCCAGGTCGTGATCGCGGTCAATTGGCCCAAGGCCATCCACGAGGGCAACGGGACGGCGGTCATGTTCGTAGACGAATCGGCGAGCGACGAGCAGGTCGACGGACTGGCCATGATCTACTCCGGTCAGGCCGGAGGCATGCCTTGGGAGGCGATCGGCGGGACGATCTCTTCGCTCGAGGGGCCGATCCGCAAGAAGATCGAGATGCAGGTCGACGGCTCGGAGTCGGGCATCGGGATCGCCGATGTCCTGGAGGTAAAGATGGCGGCGTTGGAGGATCCGATGACCGGCGAGAAGAAGAACGTTCATGTCGTCTATCCGGACGGCGGCTTCGTCTGGGACGACGGCAAGATCGGTACCACGAAAGTCATGAGTGTCGACTTCGGCGGGATTCAGTTCGAGCATCCGGGACAGTTTGCGGCCTACGCTGTGACGGAGTGGACGAACCAGGCATGACGAGACGCCGCCCACCGGCATGACCTTCACCCCCATGAGCACCCCTCTCGAGGCGGTGCTGCGGCGAGACCGCGCAGTGGTGCTCGCCGGGCTTGCCGGCATCACGAGCCTCGCGTGGATCTACCTCGTCTATCTAGCCTGGGAGATGGGCCGGATGGAGATGGAGATGGCGATGCCTCAGATGCAGAACTGGGGCATCATCGACCTGGCCCTGCTGTTCGTGATGTGGTCGGTGATGATGGTGGCGATGATGGTCCCGTCGGCGACGCCCTTGCTGCTGCTGTTCGCCTCGGTCAATCGCAAGCGGACGCAGAGGGCGGATCCGGCCGTGGCGACCGGGATCTTCCTGCTTGGGTACCTGATCATCTGGACCGCCTACAGCGCCGTGGCCACCCTCGCTCAGTGGGGACTTCACACGGCGGCATTGCTCTCTCCCATGATGGTCAGTGCGAGCCCGGTGCTCGGTGGCTTGTTGTTGATCGCGGCCGGAGTCTTCCAGTGGACTCCTCTCAAAGAGGCTTGCCTAGCGCACTGCCGATCCCCTCTGGGATTCATCACGACCGAGTGGCGCGACGGCCGCAAGGGCGCCCTGGTGATGGGCCTCAGACATGGGACCTACTGCGTGGGCTGCTGCTGGATCCTGATGGCGCTTCTGTTCGTGGCTGGTGTCATGAACCTGCTGTGGGTGGCGGCGATCACCGCCTTCGTCCTGCTCGAAAAAGTGCTCCCGCGAGGCTGGCCACTCCGGCAAGTAGCGGGCGGAGTCCTCGTGCTCGGCGGGGTTGTGATGCTCCTCCAGGTGTAGGAACAGACCTCTCGCACGGCGGGCCAACGCGACTACGAACCTGCGCGCTGAAACATGAAACAGATTGCGATTGCTCTTCCTGTTGCTTTCACCGCCATGCTATTTGGCGCGGCATGCACGAAGACCGAGGACCGTCCAGATCCAAGAGCAACGCATACTTCCACCGCCCACGCCAATCTGCCACAACAACTGGCTTCCCATTTCTCCACGTTCAAACAACGACACCACTTCACCGGCTATGTCTTGGTCGCCACACAAGGGAGCGTCGTCTTTGAACGCGGTGATGGACTGGTAGATCTCAACGGTCAAGAACGACCCACCGCGCCAACCCGGTTCCAAATCGGCTCGCTGACCAAACAGTTTGTCGCCGCAGCTTCCTTGGTACTCGTAGATCAAGGAGAACTCGATCTCTCCGCAAAGGTCGGATCGTACATGCCCGATCTGCCAAAGCCCGCGCGGGATCTGACCATCCACCAGCTTCTTTCAAACACATCGGGAATCGCCCCGGCACCTTTTGCCGAAGGCGCCACCCAACAGCTTCTCGGTCCCGCCACCCGAGCGGATCTGCTGGCCACGTTTGTTGGAGAACCGCTGCGATTCGAA
>Ga0255052_10002574_pt1 | contig 13005 bp, 11 predicted proteins | sample JV7_2_21_MG_FD_188632 | JGI IMG/M metagenome (GOLD analysis project Ga0255052, IMG submission 188632) | Seawater microbial communities from Jervis Inlet, British Columbia, Canada - JV7_2_21 | ecosystem: Environmental > Aquatic > Marine > Inlet | place: Canada: British Columbia | collected... | reverse complement strand
CTGCTTGCTCGTCCACGGCTTTGACATTGGGGGTGTCATCGAGCGTGGAATGAAATACCATGTCTTTGATCGGGCCAAGGATGCGCTTTCAAAGGTCGCTGAAGATGCAGAGGTAAATCTGATCCCGGTTTATACCAATATCAGACATTTATGCGATGAAAGAGATCTCTGGCTCGATAAGTTTTTCGGCGCTGTTCTTGCTTCGGTTGGGCATGCTTTTGTCACTCGGCTCTATCTGGTCTATATCGCCTCGTCATACGATATCCCGAATTTGGTTCCGTGTGGTTCACACCCCATGTTGGATCCGGAATACTCCAGTCACAATATGAGAATCAGGCATCGAGATGTGGCGTTATCCAGACTGGACAAACTCAAATTAATAGCGAAGTGGGATGTTGCTTTTCAGAACTTCAGGGTCTGTTTGGCGAATGTGAAAGGTCGATTGAACTGTGGAAAATGTGAGAAATGTGTCCGAACCATGACTGAGCTTGTCGCATTGGGAATACTCGATAAAACAAAAGCATTCATAGAAAATGACATCTCTGCAGATCAACTGTCTATTTTTAACATAAACATTAGACATCGTGAACCCTTCTATATGGAGATGCTTCCTTTACTAAAAGAACGCGGCCGAGATGACCTGGTAGACACGATTTATAAAATGATCGAGGGGCAGGCGGGTTAACGATTTACATGATTCTGCCGAAGGATTTTTCAAAAAACCGGAAGGACCAGTTCATCCATGTGGGTCGACCATGGGGGCAGTGTGACGGATTGTCACATTTTTCCAATTGGTCAAGCAGGCCATTGATTTCCTTTTCAGAAAGGGGATGGTTTGCCCGAATGGCTCCATGGCAGGCCATGAGAATCAGGCTTTGGTCAATGGCACGTTCAATATCAGCGGCAAAACCGGTCTCGGCCATTTTTTCCGCGATTTCGACAACCAGTGGTTTGATTTCACGGTTTGCCAGAAGAGCAGGTATCGACTTTACGACAAATGTGTTACCACCAAAGGGTTCGATTTCAAGCTGGAGTGTTTTGAGCCCTGGAATCATTTTTTCAAGCGCATCTGCTTCCCTATAGCCCAGGTCGATGGTTTCGGGAATGAGGAGTTTCTGCGCCTCTTTTCCAAATTTCAAAGACCGGTTTTTTAGTCGTTCGAAAAGGATGCGTTCATGGGCTGCGTGCTGATCAATGACAATGAGTTCCTCGTCTGATTCGCAAAGGATGTATGTGTTGTGAAGTTGCCCAATCAATCGCAGATCAACGAATCTCTTTTTTCCCCAAAGGTTTCCCTGCTTTTTTCGTGCTTCTAATCTTTTATTTTCTGAGTCTTTGTTTTCGATACCGGTCCTGGGAAAATGCGAAACCGGCTCTGATACAGAATGCTTTTTTAGTGAGAAAGCGGTATGGGTGGGCCAGCCGGGGCGGTCTGTAGATCTCAACATTTTTGATACGGCGTCGGCAACTGCATCATGGATCCTTTTTTGTTGCGCAAAACGAATTTCATGTTTAGCCGGGTGCACATTAACATCCACCTGTTCAGCCGGGACGTTCAGCAACAGGACGGCCAGGGGAAACTGGCCTTTTTGAAGTCTTCCGGCATATCCTTCAAACAGGGCATGCTGTATGATTCTGTCCCTAACATTCCTTCCGTTCACATACACATAGATTCCCCGAGACGTGCTGCGGGTGGTCCTGGGGGACGAAACCCAGCCGGCAATGGACAGGTCGTCGATATTAAGTCGGATGCGGTGAAGATCATTTTTTATGGTTTTACCGAGAACATCTACCACCCTTTCCATCGGGTCTGATTTTATCGACCATCTGTTCACCACTTTGCCGTTGTGCAGGAGTTTAAAATAGGTGCCTGGCCACGCCAGTGTTACCCCGGCAACGACATCTGTTATATGTCCCATTTCGGTACCGGTTGTTTTCAAGAATTTTTTTCTCGCCGGCATATTGAAAAAAAGCTGTTTGATCGTGACCATCGTCCCTTTGGGAGCGCCGACTTCAGAAACTCTCTTTATTTTTCCACCTTCCAAAACAATTTCAGTACCCGTGTGAGCGGTGCCATCATTGGTTGTGAGGGTAAATTTTGAAACAGCTGCAATGCTTGGAATGGCTTCACCCCTGAACCCGAGGGTGTTTATCGAGAACAGGTCCTGATCTTTATATATTTTGCTGGTTGCGTAGCGTTCTAAGGATAGAAGCGCATCATCATGACCCATTCCAATGCCATTATCCGCAACTCGTATCAGGGAACGCCCGCCGTTTTCCACCTCGATGGTAATACGGGTACTTGCCGCGTCCAATGCATTTTCCACAAGCTCTTTGACAACCGAAGATGGTCGTTCAACCACTTCTCCGGCAGCAATTTTGTTTGACAGGATTTCAGGTAAGATTTTTATTTTTGACATCTAAATTGGTTTGTCCTTAAGGGATGTGGATCGGAGTAAGAATTCCGCGTCCATCGGCGAAAGATCGAATTTTAGACAGGCTTCCTCGATGAGTTCTTGCGACGTTTTTTCCGAATTAAATTTCTTTTCTTCTAAAACCCATGTGACCGCTTTTCTCAAATCTTCACCTTGCGGCTGTATATTCATTATTAGCTTCCTTCCAATACCGGTTTTTGGGTATGGAAATCGGTGGCCTTCTCAAAATTGTGCGCCACCTTGAACATCACTTCTTCGTTAAAATGATTTCCCATTATCTGCAATCCGATCGGGAGCCCTTCGGAAGAGAATCCGCAGGGGATCGACATACCCGGTATCCCGGCAAGATTGGCTGAAAGTGTAAATATATCGGACAGGTACATAGTAAGTGGATCATCGTACTTTTCCCCTATTTTAAAGGCCGGGGTCGGAGCCACGGGCGACAAAATCACATGACAGGTTTTAAAGGCCCGACAAAAATCTTCCATGATTAGCGTCCTCACCTGTGATGCTTTCTTGTAATATGCATCATAATACCCCGCAGAAAGACAGTAGGTTCCAATGATGATCCTTCTTTGGACTTCTGTCCCGAATCCTTTTGACCGGGTACTTCGGTACATTTCCATCAGGTTGCCGTTGCCTTTATCCCTGAAACCATATTTAACCCCATCATATCTGGCAAGGTTCGAACTGGCCTCAGAGGAGGCGATAACATAATAGGCCGCGACCGCATATTCCACATGCGGCAGGGAAACCTCGATGCAGTCGGCCCCTATGGTTTCAATGGTCTTTACAGCACTTTTTATTGCGGCGGAAACTTCAGGATTAAGCCCGTTTGTCGATTGATACTCCTTTGGTATGCCAACGGTAATTCCCTTGAGACCATCTTGAAATAATAATGTATAATCCGGAACATCTTTGGGTACCGACGTTGAATCAGAGGGATCATAACCTGAGATGACTTTCAGCAGCATTGCACAATCCCGGACATTTTTTGTCAATGGGCCGATCTGGTCAAGGGAAGATGCGAAGGCCACCAATCCGAACCGAGAAACTCTGCCATAGGTGGGTTTCATCCCCACAACACCGCAGTGGGATGCTGGCTGACGGATAGATCCTCCGGTGTCAGAGCCGAGGGACCCCAAACACATATCAGCTGCCACCGCTACGGCAGCACCACCGCTTGACCCTCCGGGAATTCTCTCCAGATCCCAGGGATTGTGGGTTAATTTCATACTTGAATGCTCAGTTGAAGAACCCATGGCAAATTCATCCATGTTCACTTTTCCAACGATCACCGCGCCCTCATTTTTCAGCTTTTTTATAACGGTGGCATCGTATGGTGGAATAAAGTTTTCGAGAATTTTAGACGCACATGTGGTGCGGATTCCCTCCGTACAAATAAGATCCTTAATTGCAATAGGAATTCCGGTCAGCAGTAAAGTATTTCCCTCGGAAATAATTTTATCAGCCAACCGGGCCTCTTCCATCGCTGTTTTTTCCGCCACCGTAATATATGCTTTTGTTTTTTCATCAACTGTTTTGATGCGGTCAATAACAGCAGCTGTCAGTTCCTGGGAAGATATCTCCTTTTCCGATAAAAGTCTGTGAGCTTGTTGTATGGTGAGTTCATAAAGGTTCATATCAATCGGTTTTTATCTTCCAATTATCTTTGGAACGATAAAATGTTCCTCCTCTTTTTCAGGCGCATTGGAAAGCGTCTTCTTCAAATCAAGATGGTTTTTCTTTTCATCTTCCCGGAACGCATTGGTCAAAAAAATCGCGTGGGTTGTGGGTTTCACACCTTCTGTTTTAACGGTGTTCAGCAGGCCAATGTAATCTATAACCCTCCCAATTTGGTTGGCAAATGTTTCCATTGATGCTTTATCCAGTTCGAGGCGAGCTAGATTTGCGACATGAATCACTTCATCTTTGGTAATTTTCATTATATGCCCAATTGAGTTAGCGGTGAATTAAAAACGCCTTGCGGTTCTCTTGTTTTAACCGGTCCAGCATGTGAGTGGCGCCTGCCCGGGTTTTAAAATAACCGATTCGAACTCTATACCATATACCCTTACCCGGTATTGCGCCGATCGCGCTGTATGCGGGATATTTTCTTTTTTTTAATTTTGCTACCAACCTGTCCGCGTCTTTTCGATTCTTAAACGATGCAACCTGGATCGTAAGGTTGAAGGTTCGGTCCGATATTTTTTTTTGATAAAGGGCATTGCCTTTTCGGATCGATTCATCAGAATTTTTATTTTTGTCAGAGACGGTTTTTTTTGAAATTTTCTTTTGTTTCTCACCCAAGGGATTTTTTTTTGACTTTAAAACCGGTTCACGCGGCTTGATGTCATCCCTACCCTTTTGAAGAGCTTCGTAAAAATCGAGATCCGCCTTATGCTTATCAAAATCGGAGTCTATTTTGAATCGGGTAAGTTTCTTCTTGATATCCGCCGCCTTTAGGGCGGTCAATTTTTTTTGAAACTTTCCGATATCAAATTTTACAGGAGCCGTTCCCCTTCCCACCAGAATACCGAGGAAAAACATCCAGGCTGCAACAAAAAAGATCATCGAAAACCATATCAGATATGCTTTGTGTCTCCCATTAATCTGAGGCTTCTTTCCTTTTGGCAAAGACTTCTTATTTTTTTCATTATTTCCCATTTCCGAAATAATTACATCTTCTCTGGAGCTGACACACCCAGAAGAGTGAGGCCGCTTTTTATTACTTTTTTCACGGCAAATACCAGATAGAGCCGTCCGTGAGATAAAATGGGGTCATCGGTGAGCACCCTGTGTTTATTGTAATATGCATGAAACAAGGCGGCGAGACGTGTGAGATAATAGGTGATGTGATGGGGTTCCAATGAATTCGCGCTGTGTTGAACCACATCCGGATAACGGGCCATTGCCTTCATCAGTTGAATTTCCTCCGGCGTTCTCAACCTGTTGACCGCGTGTTCATCCCATGTCACATCTGTTTTGCCCCTATCCTTTCCTTTGCGGGCAATGCTTGCAATTCTGGCATGGACGTACTGAACATAATATACCGGATTCTCATTTGTCTTTTTTTTGGCAACTTCTAAATCGAAATCGAGGGGACTTTCATGATGCCGGGTCAGGAAAATAAACCGGGCAGCATCGCGGCCGACTTCATCGACGATATTCCTCAGGGTGATGAATTGACCCATACGGGTGGACATGGCGACAGGCTCTCCGTCCCTTAAGAGATTGACCAGATGAACAAGAATGACCTGAAATTGGTTGCGATGTTTTCCGGATGCCTCTATTGCTGCCGCAACACGGGGGATATATCCGTGATGATCTGCCCCCCACACGTCGATTAAGCGATCGAATCCTCGATGATACTTATCCATGTGGTAGGCGATGTCGGAAGCAAAATAGGTTGTGTGCCCGTTTTTTTTGATCACCACTCGGTCTTTTTCATCTCCGAACTTACGGGTGTTAAACCATAGAGCGCCATCTTTTTGATAGATTATCTCCCGTTGTTGAAAGTTGTTTATGATATCATCCACCCTGCCGGCATCATAAAGGCTTTGTTCACTGAACCAATTATCGAACTTCACTCCGAACGCATTTAAATCTTGATGGATTCCTGAAAGGATTTTTTTTGCCATCAGTTTTGCACAATAGGAAATGGCATTCTCCTCATCCATATCCAGAAGCTTACTCCCTTTATCCGCTTTTACAGAAGCAGCGAACTCCCGGATATAATCTCCCTGATAACATTCCGGGGGAAAGGAAATAGGTTGACCTATCAGTTCCTTGTAGCGGAGGTATACCGACCGACCCAAGGTATATATTTGCCGGCCGGAATCGTTTATATAATATTCTTTTTGAATTTCATATCCGCAAAATGAAAGGATATTCCCGATGCTGTCCCCAACGGCAGCTCCTCTGCCGTGTCCGATATGGAGTGGTCCTGTCGGGTTGGAACTGACAAACTCCACTTGAATTTTTTCTCTATTACCTATGTTTGAAGAACCATATTTTGAACCCTTATCATGGATTTTCCGGAGGACCGGATACCAAGAGGATGCCTTTAGAAAAAAATTAATAAACCCCGGCCCTGCAATCTCTGTTTTCTTAATTATTCGGTCAGGATCGTCCAGTTGATCGATGATCACCTCTGCGATCTTTCTGGGGGAAATCTTTTGAACCGATGCCATTTTCATTGCTATGTTTGTTGAAAAATCACCGTGTACATCGGATTTCGGCTCCTCTATTTCAATTTCAGAAAGTTCTCCAGAGGGCAAATTTCCCTTTTGATACGCGCGTGTTGCTGCTTTTAAAATGAGGTTATTTATCGTTTGTTTCATTTGTCATACAGAAGCTGCCCAAACTGTTTTTTTCAAATCAAAATTGTTACGAAAAGTAATCATGTTTAGAGGCTTTTCAAATTCAAGTCAAGATTGAACACAAACAGACGGGTTGCTTTACAATGGTCGGAAAATAGATATAATTATGATACTGTGGATTGGGAGTGTGAAAATTGAGATATATCTTACTCTCAAAAGGAGGATAAATTCAATGGGCGATACGATATTTTTACAATTTTATAATCAGATTAAAGATTCATATTATGATTTATGCAACGGTTTTTCGGATACCTATGACCTCTGCCAAGGTAAAGGAGACTTTTTCTGGATTGAACACGAGGTCGATAGTTCCAAATGGTATTCAGAAAAGACCTATGCCGGGAGAGAATTGCCAATCGATCAGGGAACTGTTTATATTTCGGCAGTTTATCTAAATCACCTGTACCAGTCGTACATCTGGGCCAAGGATTATCCGGATATACAATTCGTTGTCGGCGGACCGGTGGCAGCTGAACAGTGTGTCGATAATAACGGTTGGAATCCGGTATATTTCAAGCTTGCCTCTGATGTGATGTTACCCCCAAACTTGAAAATAACAGGAAAGAGCGTAGAAGATTGGTTTGGTGTTTCAAATTTTTCGGGCCGATGGAAACTGGACATTCCCGGAGCGGTCCCCGATAACAACCCCATTTATTTTTCATATACATTGGATAATGGGTGCTATTGGCGTAAATGCATCTATTGCAATATTGCCCTTCACGCAGGCGAGCTGTTCAGAAAAAGAAAGAATATCGGATTCGAATTTAAAGATATTGATCACAAAGGAACTATATTTGTCCGTTTAAACACCGGTTCCATGACGCCTACCTATATAAGGAAACTGCTGCCGGAGCTGCCCCGGGGCGATGATCTGGAGTACCGGCTGTTTATGCGTCCGGCTACACCGGAAAACGAGGCTTTAAAAGAAGTATTGGGAAAATGGCAGGGTGAGTTCCCGAATCTGATGCTGGGTTTGGGGATCGAGTTTCCCTCCAACCGTATGCTGAAATATGTGGGAAAAGGATTCGAAAAGGAAGAGATGTTAACTTCGCTACATATTTGCAACCAGTATGGCATTCGAGTGAATGGTAATTTCATGCTCGGTTGGAATAATTTAATAGAAGATGATCTTCGCGAGTTAGAAGACTTCCTGGCCCAAATCCCTGAAGGTTCGATTTTAAATATGCAGGTCCGATGGCTTTTTGGCCATCCGTACACTGAAATTCACGATAGTTATCAGGGGGAAGAAATTAAATTGGGACCTTTTTATATCGGCTTTCGTACGGCAATAAACCCGAACCAAATCGATTTAAATAAGCGTGCAAGTGAAATTGTAGAAAGGTACGGTCGGATCAAACGATTCAAGCTCGAAGGAATGGGCAATATCAAATCTGATTTTTTTGCGGCAAGGGGTTAGCTTATTAATAGCGAAACTTGAGCTCATAATTTGTCTGATTGAGGACAATGGGTTGCATTCCGCAAGAAAGATGTGGTAAGAAACCATTTCAAAATGCGGGTTTTTCGCTTTTGGTTTCCCATTTTGGCGGTTCAAAATCGTTTTTAACGACATACATTGATTCCACCAGAAAAAACCTTTAAAGGTGAAATTAGATGGAGAATTATGGCCCATGCATACCGTTTTTCGGGGTAAAATGTATGGGCTTTTTTTATCAACAAAATAAACGAAGATACTTTTTATGACCAAGTCATATAAACAAAGAGAAGTGAATCCGAGGCGATCGCCTGGCATTTGGCCGGAGGTTTTCGTCTGTAAATCCTCTCTTAAAATCCAATACGTGAAAGGAGGAACAAAAAAATGAAACAGATCGCAAGCGTGATGGTTGCCATCTTTACGGTGGCACTCTTGGTGGTCGGACTGGTGATGACACCGGGGACAGCCCAGGCGGCGCTCAAAGGCAAGGTGGCCTTGGTCGTTGATGTCGGTGGAAGGGGGGATCTCTCCTTTAATGACATGGGCTACAAAGGCACGGATAAAGCGGCTGCGGACTTTGGTCTGAAGATGGTGGACATTCAAAGTGTCAGTGCAGCTGACTATCTTCCCAATGTTCGGAATGCGGCCAGATCTCAATCCTTCGATCTCATAATTGCAGTCGGTTTTTTGCTTACCGATGCGGTCGCTACAGTTGCAAAAGAATATCCTGACCAGAAGTTCATGATTATCGATTCTGTGGTTGACGCTCCGAATGTGATGTCGATCGTCTTCAAAGAAAATGAAGGATCGGCCCTTGTGGGGGCGCTTGCCGCAATGGTTGCGGCGCACTATGGCTACCCATATGTGGGCGCTGTCCTGGGGATTGAGATTCCTGTGTTGTTCCACTTCGAAGCGGGCTACCGCTTTGGAATTGACTGGGGGAACAAGGCCTATGCACGGAAAAAGGGTACAAACCCGAGCACCGGCTTACTCTATACCTATACGGGGACGTTCAGTGACATCGCAAAGGGTAAGGCCGCGACCCAGGCAATGCTGGCTCAAAGAGCGGGCCTGATTTATAATGTTGCCGGTCCTTTAGGAATCGGGGATCTTCAGGCCATCACCGAAGCTATAAAAGCCAAAGGCAAGGAAGCAGGCCCACCTTTCATGATCGGAGTGGACGCAAATCAAGACTGGATGGGCGATGGTCACCGGGTCCTTGCCAGTATGCTGAAACGGGTAGACAATGCCTGTTACAACGCCACAGAGGCGGTGGTAAAAGGCACCTTTAAAGGGGGCCTCACCGTTATGGGTCTTGATGTCAAGGGAGTTGCCATGAGCAATTACCCTGAACTTCTTACTTTCATGGAGTTTGGCATCGGTGCCGGAAAAATTACTAAACAGGACAAAGCGAATATCGTTTCCAACTGGAAAAACATGCGAGAACAGGTGCCCTCTTGGATCTGGAACGCGGTTGCCGACCTGGAAAAACAGATTATTTCTAAAAAGATCTCTGTGCCAAATGCCAACACCCTTGAGGAAATGAAAGCAGTGAGGACAAAATATCCCCTGACAAAATAGTATAGAAGAAATAGGAGGGAGATGACAGTAAAACTGTTTTCTCCCTCTATTTGTTTCTGGAGATTTTAAGGGGAATACCGGGTACACAATAGAAAGATGAGATTTTCAGGTAGAACCGACGAGCTGAAAAAAACAGTGATCGCTGCAGTATTCGGATTCGCTGTCGGCGCACTCACCATGATGGTATATGGTTATGATCCGATTTCTGCGTATATCGCACTGTTCAACGGTGCCTTCGGTGATCCATATGGATTGTCAGAATCCCTCACCAATGCGACGCCTTTTATTTTAACCGCCCTCACTTTTGCCATAGGATTTCGGGGCGGGATGTTCAATATTGGCGCTGAAGGACAACTCTATCTAGGGGCGTTGGCTGCGGTTACTGTCAGCCTCTTTCGCTTTCCTTCCGGGATCAGCTTTGCCTTGAGTATCATTTTTGCAGTCCTTGCCGGGGCAGCTTGGAGCCTCCCGGTGGCCGTTTTGAAGGCCGCGAGAGGCGTTCACGAAGTCATCTCAACCATCATGTTGAACTGGATATCCCGGTTTCTTTCCTTTTATCTCATTGCCAAAATCCTCGTTGATCCCTTGAGAGCCGAGAAAACAATAAGCATTGCAGAGTCGGTTCGTTTTCCTTTATTGGTGTCGGGCACAAGCCTCAGCTACGGGATCTTTGTTTCTCTTTTTGCAGCCATTATCATCTACCTTTTTTTGTGGCGGACGGTATCGGGTTTTGACATCCGTGCAATGGGATTCAACCCTGTGGCAGCCACCTATGCCGGTATTGATAAATGGAAGATTACTCTAATAGTCTTCATTACCGGGGGATTCACAGCCGGGCTGGCAGGTGCGGTTCATGTGATGGGCCGTCCCCCTACCTATGCGATTTACAGCGGCATGCCTTCGATCCAGGGACTAGGCTTTGAAGGTTTGGCCGTAGCGATGATAGGACGAAACCATCCCATTGGGATTATATTCGCCGCTATTTTCTTTGGGGGGCTTTTGGCTGGCGGGAGGATGATGCAGCTCTCTTCACAGGTTCCTTTGGAGATGGTCCGTGTCGTTGAAGGAATTGTCGTTCTTTTTCTGGCTATCCCCGAGTTGATACAGGTGTTTTCTTTTTTGCGGGAGATAAGGATTCCCTTCATTTTTCAATTTAAGCGGTCACAAAACAAACATGGGAGACGATAATGAATCTTTCGTATCTATTGGGAATCTTATTGGGATCTCTTCATGCCATGGTGCCTATAACCCTTGCCGGTACAGGTGAAGTGATAGGAGAATCATCGGGATTGTTCAATATAGGACTCGAAGGGATAATCCTCTTGAGCGCTATGACCGGGGCTCTCGGAGCAGAAGCAGGGGGGCCGATTGTCGGTCTTTTTGTAGGGATGGGGACCGGATTTGTCGTCGGCTTAATATTTGGGCTGGTGTGCACCTATTCCAAAGGGGTACAACTCATCGCCGGAGTGGGGATCAATCTTTTTGCCGCTGGATTGGTGACGTTCTGGCTGATCCATCTGGGCGTACCCGGACATCATACCATAGCCGAAGAGGGCAGAATGGTTGATATTTCTACCCCCTTCGGAGATTTCAGTCCAATGATCCTCGTGGCAATTGTGTTCCCTGTTGTCATATATTTATTACTTTTTAGGACAAAGCTCGGTCTGAAGATACGGGCGGTTGGCGAAAATCCTCAGGCTGCAGATGTGGCAGGAATTAAAATACATCTGCTCCGTTTGTTTTCAACCGCTACGGGGGCATCACTTGCCGGACTGGCGGGGGCGTATCTGAGCATAGACTGGATAGGATCGGTAACCAAGGAGCTTTCGGCCGGTCGAGGGTTTATTGCTTTGGCCACCGTCGTATTCAGCGGATTGAATCCGCTGTTGGTTTTGCTAGGCGGGTTCATATTCGGCTTTTTCGATAATCTTGCCGTTTGGGTCGCCACAATGCCGGCTGTTCAACAGATCATCCCCTGGCAGTTCGTGTCTATGGCACCCTATGTTGTTACTTTGATGGTCGCAGCAGGGGTCATTGGCCGGGTTCGTTTCCCCGCAGCCATGGGTGTTCCCTATGAACGTGAGTAACACTCAAATATTATTACTCAAGTTTTGTACATTTGATATTATGAAGACCCGCCTTCACCCCACGCCGGAGGCAAAGCGCCTGTGGATTAGGGGGGGAGGAAATTGAGTTATTGTTATTGGAGGGAAAGACGATTCAGTGGAAAGCAGGAGCGACATAATTCTAGGAGGAAAAGGCCTCTGTAAAGGGTTTCCCGGCGTATGGGAGCATCTCATACTCGATCACATCGATATCGATATCAGGGCCGGTGAAATCCACACACTGCTGGGCGAAAATGGAGCCGGAAAGACCGTAATCGCGAACTGTCTCTCAGGATTTTATATGCTATCTGAAGGGCAGATCTATGTGAAGGGGAGACCGGTGACCCTGAAATCACCAAAAGATGCGATCAGACATGGTATCGGTATGGTTCACCAGGAGCTAGCGCTGGTGAAACCCTTTACCATTGCACAAAATATCGCGCTGGGGATCCCATCATCCGACTTCTCCTTTCCGATCCCGGAAGTGGAAGAAAGGATAAGGGAACTGTCACAGAAGTATAAATTGTTCGTTGATCCGTCAGCCCGTGTAGAAGACCTTTCTGTAGGAGAGCAACAGAGAGCTGAGATTATAAAGGTGCTTTACCATGATCCGGAAATCCTGATTCTTGACGAACCAACTTCACTTATCTCTGCGGATGCAAACCATCTGTTCGACGCCCTGAACAGTATGGCAGAAGTGGGGTATGGGATCCTTTTCATTACACATAAGATCGAAGAGGCTATGGAAGTAGGTGACCGTGTTACAGTTCTCCGTCTCGGGAAAAGCATGGGAACCAGGGAGACTGCCCAAACGGATAAAACAGAATTGGTCAAGCTCATGTTTGGTGAGCATACCCCTGTCCATCTTGAAAGAAAGCCGGTCAAATCCACTAGGGTTGTTTTAGAGGTAAAGAACCTTGAAGCCCTTTCAGAAGATGAAGAACCAGCATTGCAGGATGTTGACTTTTCCATCAGGGAAGGTGAAATATTGGGTTTTGCAGGGGTCTCTGGAAACGGCCAGAGCGAACTGGCCGAAGTCATCACAGGATTGAGGAGGGTAACAAAAGGCC
>Ga0255052_10002573_pt1 | contig 13010 bp, 10 predicted proteins | sample JV7_2_21_MG_FD_188632 | JGI IMG/M metagenome (GOLD analysis project Ga0255052, IMG submission 188632) | Seawater microbial communities from Jervis Inlet, British Columbia, Canada - JV7_2_21 | ecosystem: Environmental > Aquatic > Marine > Inlet | place: Canada: British Columbia | collected... | reverse complement strand
GCGCGATCGCTTCTTCCGCTTCCGCATCGATGGCCTCCTGTCGGGACCATCGTCGCCGAACTCAGGCTGTCAACCAGATGGGGTTCGTCGGACGCTTACTGTTCAACAACACTGGCGAAGGACGGTGATACGCTCAGCGCCGCGGATGGGAAGTACCAACTCACCTATCGCCACACGATCTTGCGCGATGGGAGCCAGGCGACTGAACTCACGCTAACCAGGCCGGGGCGTGGAACGGAGACGCTGTGGGCCGTGTATCCCTGGAAGTATGTGGATCGACCCGAGGCTCACTGGCCGACACGCCCTCGGGGACCGTTCGATGGCTTTGTCGTTGACGACGAAACGACGGCTATTGTGCGCGATCCCGACGGGTACGCTTGGGTCATCGATCTGCCGCGCGGGATCGTCGTGCAGGTTTCGGGGCCGATCGAGTAAGGGGATCGCGGCGGAGGCGCGCTTTCCTGTCGCCCATGATTCCCCGGTGTGCCCGGCTAGAATGCGGTCAGGGAAACCAAACCAATGACATCACCCCCGGAGCAGATCGAGGTCCTCTGCCCCAAGTGCGGGATCCGGTACAAGGACTGGTGCCGTAGGTCGTTGAACCTGTCGCTCGATGACTTCGACGACGACTACATCCGGGAGGCGTCCACCTCGACCTGTCCCGAATGCGGCGTCGTCGTAGAGCACGACGTTCTCGTCGTGGAAAGAGACGGGACTTGGGTCTTGCCGGAGTCCGAGCCGCCTGAGTGACCGCGATCTGCGCCGGATTCGCGATATCATCGCCGAGCGCGAGCAGGAGATACGGGATGCCTGGAGCCTCCAGTTCGGAAGCTGAGGTCACGAACATCTCTCGCCACGGATTCTGGATCCTGGTTGACGAGCGGGAGCTCTTCGTTCCGTTCGACGAGTTTCCCTGGTTCCGCGATGCCACGGTCGGGGCAATCCTCGGCGTCGAGCGCCCGCATCCGCATCATCTTTGCTGGCCCGAACTCGACGTCGACTTGACACTGGAGTCGATCGAACACCCCGAGCGGTATCCCCTCAAAGCCAAGCACACGGAGTAGGCGCGCGGCCATGGTCGAGGGCGCGCGAGGCGCGAGGTGGCCGCTCGGGCAGGATACCGCCGCAATGGGAGATCTGGAAACCGCGCAAGAACTCGTCGCCAAGACAGTCGGTCAACGACTGGGCACGGTCTACGACCGCGGCTACTCCTGGGCGTGGTCGCAGTTCGTGCCGGCGGTGGAACGGGTGGCGGCTGCGAAGACGCGCCGGGAACGCGTGCTCGCGGCGGAAGGGTACTGGTACATCGGGGATATCCACGACCTCAACTGCGCGCCGCGCGCGGCGGTACGCGCGTACCGGAAGGCGGTACAGCTGGATCCGAAGTTCGCGGAGGCTTGGCGCGAGCTCGGCCTGCGGCTCGGAGAGATGGGCGACCACAAAGGCGAGGTGCGCGCTCTGCGAAGGGCGCTGAGTCTGGGGCACGATGACCCCGAATCCGCCGCGTTGGAGTTGAAAGACGCCATGGAGAACGTCGAGAACGCGCCGGAGCCCGCGTACGACAACGGGGGCTGGTTCGATGCGCCTGCACCGACTTGGGACGCATGGGAGTTGCTGGCGGAGCGGCGCGCGGACGAGGCGCTGGATCTCCTGAAGCGGAAGCGCAGCATGCAGATGCGACAGCTGCGTGCGGCCGCCTACGGCGCTCGGGGGGACACGGAGCGGCAGCTCGAGGTGTGGGAGGCGATCGGCCGAGGTCGTGGGTGGGTGTTGTTGGGGCTCCAGGATTGGTTCTTCCTCACGAAGGCGAGTTGGAACTCGCCGAGGTTCTGGAGGGCGTTGCGTGCGGCGGGGAAGCGGTTCTGCCAGATCCTCAACAAGCAGCACGACGGGCTGTTCCGGGCGATCCCGGAGCCGAAGGGGCAGAGCGGCACGGCCGCTGAGCGTCGGCGGTACGACCGCCGTCGGCGACTGATCGTCCGCTACCACATCGCGCGCACGACGCGGAACGCGAACGCCGCGCGGAAGCTGGCCGAGCAGTATCCGAAGTGGACCGAGGTCCAGCGGCTGGCGAAACGACTCTGTCGGTAGGAGGCGGATCTGCCGGTCGCCGGCGAGCGCGGATTCGCGCCACGATCGCGCCAGGGAGCTGGCGTGCATGTCCCTCTTCCGTACGTCTTCGCGCCATGTAACCGGCTTCCGACTCTATAGGTGCTGAACACCCAGGAGGACCGAGCCATGGATCCGAGCGTGATAGACTCCCCGGTGATGTCGGAGATCGTGTTTGTGGTCGAAGAGGACCCGGAGGGCGGGCTGAACGCGCGTGCCCTCGGCGAGTCGATCTTCACGCAAGCCGAGAATATGGATGCCATCAAGGAGGCCGTGCGTGACGCCGTCCGGTGCCACTTCCCGGATGAGGATGCACGCCCCAGCCTGATCCGGATCCACTCCGCCCGCGATACGGCCTAGTGCCCCTGCAACCGAAGAAGAAGCTCGCGATAGCGCCCGCCGAAGTGGGGCTGGATCCAGAGGCCCTGGTAGCGGACGACGCCCCGGGGATCCACCATCAGCCAGGGCGGCCGCGCCTGGACCTCTGAGGCCAGCTTCTGCAGCACTTCCTCTTTCGTGCGCTTCTTCTTGCGCTTCACGCGCTTGGCCTGTTCCGCCTCCACCCATGCGTTCCACGCTTCCCGCACCGGACGCAGGCCCGCATGCGCGTGGAGGTGGTCGGCGCCGAGGAGGCCGCCCCAGGGAAGTTGCGCGCCCTCCTTCGCCGCGGGGTGGAGCACGTGCAGGCGTAGCCGGCCGGCCTCGTTGCCGAGCACTCTGCGCCAGATGGCCGCGGCGTCCTTCGCGGCGTCCGCTCCCTTCCAGAGCTCGCCATCGGGGTAGCAGAGCAGAACGGAGCCGAGCGGGTCGGGCGGGACGGCGAGGACGCGCCGCCCCTGCCAGGTCTCCCAGGGGATCTTGACCGCGCGGGAGATGTCGATGGGTTCGTCGCCATGCTCGCAAGGACAACTGTTCCACGGGCCCACGACGCGGTGACGGCGCACCTCCGGCTGTTGGAAGGCGACCAGGCCGCTGCCGAGGAGGAAGCCGATCCGGCCCCGCACGGCGAGGTCGGTGGCGCTGCGATGCGAGAGGACGTCGCGGTCGTCGATGCTGACTCGCACGAAGGCGTCGCTCACGCGCACCGTCAGGAGAAACGACTGCTTGGGGCTGCGAAACGGAACGTGCGTGCGCATGCGGCTGACGCCGTCGTCGTAACCGCGGAGGTCGTTGAGCGAGACATGAATGCCCCGGAAGCCGGTGGTCTCCGCCTTGCGCCCGACGGCATAGGCCCAGTCGCCGCCCCCCAGGTTGACGACGAGGCCCCGGTCCCCGCGCGTGTGGCCGATCACGACCCCGGCGCCGAGGTGCGCCGAGATCAGCTTGACGCGCACGCGCAAGGTGTAGGTCCCCTCGAACCACTCCGTGCCGCGCAGAAAGACCTTGCGAATGCCCGCGTCGCGGGTCACGCCGGAGATGGTCGCCTTGGTCTTTTTGCGTCCGAGCACGAGCAGGCCGGGCGCCGCCACGTGCCAGTTCCCGCGCACCACGGTCTCGGAGGGATCCCAGACGTCTTCCGCGAGGGGACGCGCGAGGACCCCGAGGTAGGGATCGCAGTCCGGCGGCGGCGTGAGCACGCCGCGCGGTTTGATGCGATCGTGCAACGCGTCCGAGCGGATGCCGGCGGCGCGGTCGAGGGCCATCCGGTCCGCGCGCATCGCCCGGTCCGCGCGCGGCCGCTTGCTCGCGGCGTACTGGTTCTCGAGGGCGCGCAGCGAATCGCGGAAGGGCGCGAGGGCGACGTGCGCCCGGGCGACCTCCCCCGGAACCGGGCCGGGGGCTTCGCGCGCGGCGAGGCGAAGCAGCCATGCCTGCGAGGGGGCGCCCCGCTCGCGGTGGAAACGCGCCTGACGGAGCAGGTTCGCGCTCGTCATTTCGTCCACGGCTCGCGCCCAGACAAAGGCGCGCAGCGCTGCCTTCGGCATGCCGTGGGCGTCGAACCAGAGTGCGGCCGCGAGTGCGTGCCGCTCGCCGAAGGCCGGATCGTCGCTCCGGCCGCGAAGTACCGGGTGGTTGCTGTGGTCGAGGATCTGCCGGTCGAAGGGATCCGCGAGCTCCGCGTTGCGGGCGTTCTTGCGGAGCGTGTGCTGGAGTTTGTTCGCCTCGTCCGCCGCTGCGCGCACCGATAACTGCCAGCCCTTCTTCCAGGTTCCGGCGTCGAGCGCGTTCGCCATGCCGAAGAACTCGCGCAGGTCCTTGGCCAGGTCCTCGAACTTCTCCGGCCTTCCGTTGCGGCCATCCACGAAGAAGTTCTCGAAGCGCTTCATGCGGGTCCAGCCAGGCTTCGCCTTGAAGCTCCTCATGTAGGGCTCGATGCGCGGCCCGAACCGCGCCTTGCGGTAGCGGCTCAGATAGATCCAGAGGGAATATCCCGCCGGGTAGTTGTCGCGGTAGTCCTCGATCGTGCCCTCGATCAGCTCCCGGAGCTTCTTGGCGCGGCCGTAGCCCTTGTAGTTGGCTTGCCAGAACGAGCCCCAGCTGACGGCGCGCTCGTCCAGTTTGTCCGAGCGTGGCCAGAGCGTGCAGGTGCCGGTGTGGACGGCGCGCCCCTCGAGGAGCCAGGACGGCATTCCGGGATAGATCGTGCCGTCGAAGCGGTGCGTCAACTCGTGGGTGATCATCGTCGCCATGCCCTGTCGGTTGGCGAAGTTGACCGTGATCGTCGTGACGTTGCCGCCTTGGAACCCCGGGGCCCAGTAGAACGGCTGACCTTCGCCCTCGAGGTCCGCCACCGTGCGGCACAGGCGCACGGTCCCCTGCACGTTCCGGAAGGGGTCTTTCTCGTACCACAGGGCGAGGCGGCGGTGGTGGTACTCGACATCCGCGCCGGCCATCGCGGTGGACCGCACGCCGCAGATCGACTCGACGCGGTACATGTCCAGCGGGGAGTGCACCACCGTTGGCCCCGCCCAGTCGGCGTGCTCCGCTTCCCATGCGGGGCGCTTCTCCTTAGGGATGGCGAGCAGGTCTTGCACCGTCAGCGGATCGTGCTCGGCTCGGTGTTTCGCGCGGTACTTGCCGATGAGCTGCGTGGCGGATTCCGAGAGGGCGCGCAGGCGCTTGACGCGCTCCTTCGTGCGGCGCGCGTGGACGCAGGCGCCGTGAAGGATCCGCGCGGCGTGCAGTGCATCCGCGGTCTTCCCGGAGACCCAGCAGCGTCGCATCCCCCGCTCGAGGTCGGTGAGCACGGTCTCCGGATCGGGCTGGCAGTGCCGAACCGCCTCCTCGAACCGCGGCAGGTACGCCGCCTCGAGCAACGGCGCGCCGCGCACGAGGCGGCGCGCCAGGCCGAGCAGGTATCGTGCGAGCGCATCCGACCTGGGCCGGTTGAGGCGGCGCGCCACGGCGGCGAGCCGGTCGAGGGCGTTCGCCCGTAGCCGCGTGAGCGCGACGGCAGGGTCGACACGCTTCTGCACCGCGGACGGCAGGCGCGGGGCCTTGCCCTTCGCATCCATCGTCGCCCGTGTGAAGTAGTGCGACCAGAGCGTGAAGCTGTCGTCGTCGTCCGCCGTGATGCCGAGAATGTCGCCGAGGACCTCGAGCGAGGTGGGATCGTGCGAGAGCGCCTCCTCGAGCTGGGCGAGAGCGTCCCCGGCCCGTCCGCGCTCCGCGAAGCGTTGCGCCATCGCCCGGAGACGCGCGATCTCCTTTTCGACCGGCTCCTGTGCGGGGGTGGCGCCCGCAAGCAGGAGCAACAGGAGCGTCGCGCGGCGCATGCGTGAACGGTAGCAGGGATGGAGCTGGCAGCACCTAGTCGGGCCAGGAACGGTGGTTGTGTCCCCGGACGCATTCGTGAAGCCGGTAGGTTCCTACGGCCGCGTCACTCGAGCCTGAGCACGAGGCCGTCGCGCGGCGCGCGCAGCACGGCTTCGCCGGCCGGCTTCAGCTCCGGATGGCGCGCGCGCAGCGTCACGGTGCGGTTGCCGGGGATGCGCACCTGGAAGCGCCCGCTCGTCCCCACGCCGGCCTCGGGCATCTTGCGCTCGAGCCCCTCGACGACGACCCGAGCCCGGGACAGGCGAGTCCCCGGCGGCGCCTCCACGTGTCCCACGACCCAGCCGGTCGCGGAGAGATCGACATGGCTCTCGACGTTGAAACTGCCCGGTCCGATCTGCACCGGTTCGGTCGTCTGGCCGGTGCTGGCTTCGTACGCGCGAAAGACGCCGAGCTCGAGGCCGAGAAAGATCCTCCGGTCCGCGCTGCGCGCCGTCACCACGCCGCTCTCCTGTCGGGTCGGCGCGCGCCACTGGCGCCGCTCCTCGTCCCAGCGCTCCAGCACGAAGGCGTAGGCGCCATCCTTGGGCGGTGCGACCACCAGCGTCCAGCGCCCGCCGCTCAGCAGGTCAAACTCCGCGACACCGTTCCTGACCGCGGACTCCGCGCGCCCGTGGCTCGCCGTGAGGAGCTGGGTCCTGAGCGGGATCGCCTCTTGGCGCTGTCGCCATGCGAAGCGCAGCTCCCCGCGCTCCGGATCCTCCTCGATGTCGAAGACCGGCTGTCCGTTGACGTGAAGCAGGAACCAGCTCGGCAGGCCGGGCTTCCCGTCCAGCCGCACGCGGACCGTGAGCTCGCGCTCGGCTGCAATCGTCAGCGGTTGCGTGAGGTCGCCGCGAGCCGCGTCCACCTTGGTGAGCGTGAAGCCGCTCTCCTCATGCGCTGGATCGGGCAGCATCTGTACCATCAGCTTGCTGTCGTAGCTGTAGACGTCGCGAAAGACCACCCGCCCCTCATGGTCGGTCCGTCCGAGCGGAAGGATCGGGTCGCTCGTGCCCGACATGCGCAGCACGACGCCCAGCCCCTCGACCGGCGTGCCATCGGGCTCACGCACGAGGAACTCGATCCGCCGCCCCGGCCGGAAGACGATCTCCGGTCCGATCTCCTGGCCGGCTTTCGCCCAGACATGCGCGATGGAGCCGTCCGGCGCGATCGCGTGGTAGCCGACCGGGTTCCCCAGGCCCGTGCCGACGAGCGTGCGGCCCTCCATCCGCGCCCGGGCCAGCGGATTGGGTACGCGGTTGACGTGAATCCGCCGCAGCCGGATCGTCGCGCCGTCCGGCGGCGCCGGATACTCCTCGGTGTCGACCGGCCAGCGCACGGTGCGCGGTGCCGCCAGCCTGATCGTCGTCTCCGTGGCGCCGTTGCGGATCGGCCGGCCGGGATCGTAGCGGTGCGGGTAAGGCGGGTAGCCGGGCGCCCGGATGTTGACGACATGCAGGTTGCCCTCCGGTGGGAGGCCCTCGACCACCGAGCGTCCCCCCTCGTCGGTGGGAGGTATGGAGAGCGCGGGAACCAGAAGGAGGCGGGCCCGGGCATTACGGGTCACCGCGAGTTCCAGGAGATCGTAGGTGGCGCCCACGATCGGCCGGTCGGTCTCGATCTTGCGGAAGTTGACCGTCACCGTGCGAGCGGGCGTCAGGTCGACGAGGACCGTGGCCTGGTCGCCCTTTGCTTTTGCGTGGCCGCGACCCAGGCCGGCTTTCACGGCGTGGACGCCGAGGGTAGCGCGGCGCAGTCCCGCAAAGCACGTTCGTCCGCTCTGGTCCGTGCGCTGCTCCCAGAAGGGGCTGCGGCTCAGGCGGTCCTCGTGGACCAGCACGACGCGCGCGTCTGCCACCGGTGCGCCCTTGTGCACCACGGTGACTTCGAGGTCGTGCCGTGTGCTCAGCATGATCTTGCCGACGTCGACCTCGGTGGGGGACTCGGGTTCGATGGCGCCTCCGACAACGCCGGCCAGGCCGTCGGCGGACAGCGCCTGGACGAAGATGGCCACACTTCCCTGCTCCGGCCGCGCCCCGGCGGGGATCCGGAAGCGCCCGCGCTTGTCGACAGATCCCGACCGTTCCTCGCCGGCGTCGCGGTGCAGGACGATGCGTGCATCGCCGACCGGCCGGCGGCGATCGTCGATCACCTGGCCCTTGACGAAAACACCCTGCGCAGCGGGTGTCCGCTCGGTCGGCGCGGGGCGCTTTTCCCGGTCAACGACTTCTTCCGCCGGCGTGGATGCTTCGCGCTCGCCCCGGACCGGTCGCGCAGGGTCGCGCGTGAGCCAGAGGATCGCCCCCAGGACGACCAGTGCGGCAACGATGAGCGCGCGCTTCCCCATCACACCAGGCGATTGTAGCCATGCGTGCCGCCCGCGCGCGTAACGGCCGGGCCGCGCCGCTGAACCGGACGAGAGGCTATCGCCGGGCCGAATCGGCTGGCGGAAGGGCGCCGAACGACCCCGCGTTCGGCATAGAATCAACGGTATGCGGATGCTCGTGCTGTTCGCGCTCCTGACGCTGCCTGCGTTGGGCGGCGACGCCGACACCGAGAAGCGGGTGAACGCACTCCTCACTCGGTGGAAGCAGACAGACGAAGAGGGACGCCAGGCGATCCTGGAAGAGGCGAAGGAGCTCAGCGAGCCCGAACTCCAGATCTTCTTCGAGCGGCTCACCGGCACGCCGATGAAGAGCGGGGACGTGGCGGCCGACCCGACTCCCCCGGTCGCGGGACCGGTGGCGCGGGCGCTCAAGGGTGGTCCCGACTGGCCACAGTTCTACGGTGGTCCGACGCACAACAACTTCCGCACCCACGAGAACGCCATCCGCTTCCCGCGTGTGCTATGGCACGTAAGGGGCGCGTATGGCCAGCCGACCTTCCGCGACGGCAAGCTGTACGCCGGCGGGGACGGCCTGTTCTGCATCCACCCGGAGCAGGGCAACGTCATCCACGACTACCGCGAGCGCGACGAGAAGCTGAGGTTCGGCGAGGCGCCGGTGCTCACCGACACGCTCGTCATCGCCCGCCGGCGGGACGGCGAGGTCTGGGCGTTTTCATCCGACCTCGAGCGGGTCATCTGGAAGTACGTGCCCTTCGGCGAGCGCGCCCATGCCTTTCCCGGCGTCCTGGCTGGCGACAAGTACATCTTCGCGTCGTTGGGAAGGGTGATCGCCCTCGACGCATCGACCGGCATTGTCGCGTGGATCCACGAGACCGGCGACGACGGCGCGGTCAAGATGGTGCCGGCCGTAGCCAGCGACCTGGTTTTCTTCGGCACGTGGAACGGCGTCTTCCTGGCGCTGGATCTGCGCACCGGCGCCAAGCGGTGGCGGCACACGGGCGAGGGTGCTTTCGGCTGGACCCATCCGGTCGCCGCCTACGGCAACGTCTTCGTGGGCGACCGCGGGATCCAGGGCGTGCGCACCGGCGCCATCCACTGCTTCGAACAGGCGACCGGCAAGAAGAAGTGGTCGCAGGAGTTCGGCGCCACGGGGCTCTCGCCCCCCGGCATCCTGCCGGGTGCGATCCTCTGCGGGTTCGGCCGCTCGGTCGCCGCGTTCGACGTGCAGACCGGTCGGCGCAACCGCCGCCCGCGGATTCGCTGCGCCCCCAATGCCTTCGGCTCCCCGACGCTGGTCGGTGACACCATCTACTACGGCAACCTCAACGGGAACTTGTACGCCCACGACTTCGCGTCCTCGCAGCTCAAGTGGGCCTTTCGCATCCGCGACGGCCAGGCCCTCCACTTCACCTACTGGGAGGGGCGGATCTTCCTCTCGACGACCAAGGGCCTCTACGCCATCGGCGACGGGCCCGGAGGCGCCGCGCCGCCCGGCTTCGTTCTGGAGGCTCCGCAGTAGCCCGGGTGCCGCGACTACTCTGGCGGCAGCTCGTAGATGCCATCCTGCCCGGCGACCATGCGCTTCTGGCGGACGAGCTCGTCCCAGACCTCTTGCGGGTACTGGTCCGGCGGCCGCACGCCGACGATGTCCGAGTGGCGGCCGGAGCTGGTCGGGCCGCCGCCGACCGACGATTCGGAGTCGAGGCGGACGATTTTGAGCCGCTTGCGGAACGCCTTCAGCGCGCGCTTGAGGACTTCGCGGTCGTGCCTGGCCAGCGTGCGTTCGCCCGTCGTCCATTGCCAGACGATCGTGCGCAACGTATCGAAGTCGCGGTCCTCGACGGCCACGTAGAGCTCGACGTCGTCCTCCTCCCGGGCAGCGGCGAGCGCTCGGCTGGCCTCTTCCCAGGCCTGTTCGGGGGCGGCGTCGACCTGCAACTGCGCGACGATGTCCGTGAGGATCCGGCTCAGGAGGTCGCACCGGGGATCGATCATCGCCCCCGGATCATAGCCGCCCCGCCTGGATAGCGGTTCGGGGTTTGTCTGTCCATATCCCGGTGGAAATCGACACCGCCACGCCCTAGACTGCCGCGCTTCCCCAACGGCGGAGGACGGCATGGCGAGCTTCGATCCGGACACATTCAAGGAGACCACGCGTACCCAGTGGGACCAGGCGGCCGAGGCCTGGCACCGCTGGGGGCCGCTGCTCAACGCCTGGCTCGGGCCGGCCACCGAACGCATGCTGGACCTGGCGGGCGTCGTCGCCGGCAGCCGGGTGCTCGACGTCGCGGCGGGCGCCGGGGAACAGACGCTCGCCGCCGCCCGCCGCGTGGGACCCGCGGGCTCCGTGCTGGCCACCGACCTCTCGCCGAAAATCCTGGAGTTCGCGGCCGACGCCGCCAGCCGGGCCGGCTTCACCAACGTCGAAACGCGCGTGCTGGACGGCGAGCGCTCCGACGAGCTCGAAGCCGCGTCCTTCGACGCCGTGATCTCGCGGGTTGCGCTGGTCTATTTCCCCGACCAGCGGCGCGCACTGGAAGGTATGCGCCACGCGCTCAAGCCGTCCGGCCGCAAGGCCGCGATCGTCTACGCCACCGCCGAGCGGAACGAGTTCTTCTCGATCCCCGTACAGATCATCCGTCGGCGCGCGCAGCTTCCGCCCCCGGAGCCCGGCCGGCCGGGTCCGTTCAGCCTGGGACAGCCGGGTGTGATCGAGCAGCTTTTTCGCGACGCCGGCTTTCGCGATGTAGGCGCCGAGACGGTTTCCGCGCCGGTGCATCTGTCGTCCGCCGCCGAGTGCGTGAAGTTCGAGCGCGAGTCGTTCGGCGCGCTGCACCAGATGATGGCCGGCCTCGGCCAACAGGAGCAGGAAGAGACCTGGCAGGAGATCGAGGAGGCGCTGGGGCGGTTCGAGACGTCCGCCGGCTTCGTCGGCCCCTGCGAGATCCTCATCGCTGCCGGAACGAAATAGGGCGGCGGGAGCCGCGATGCGCCCCCAATCCGTCAATGCTACGATGCCGGCATTGGAGAAGAACCCGGGTTTTCTCGTAGCGGCGTACTTGTGCAAGCGAGAGGGCAAGGGGATCGGGAGCAACGTGGGCGCCCGCTTCCAATGCCAGCCGGCGGGAGACTGAGATTATGCGCGCATGGATCACTGCCGCCATTGTCGCCGTCGGCATCGCCCTTGCGGTCTGGGTCTACCTCTCGCGCGCCGGCACCGAGCGCGAGGCGCGGGAGGCGAAGTTTCACCTCGATGCGACGGCCCTGGCCCTGAGTATCGATCGCGAGTTCGCGACCGACTTCGAGGTCGTCCAATCGATCCGCGCCTTCTACGCCAGTAGCGAGGTGGTGGACGGGCGCGAGTTCGGCGAGTTCACGCAGCGGCCGCTGGAGCGCCACCCGAGCATCCGCGCGCTGGAATGGGCCCGTCGGGTCGGTCGAGCGGACGAGGGGGGTGAGCACTTCCCCGTGACCTTCGTCCAGCCGGTCGAAGGCAACGAAGCGGCGCTGGGGCTGGACCTCGGCGCGGAACCGACGCGCGCCGCTGCCATCGCCCGGGCGCGCGACACCGGCACACTCGTGATGACCGGCGGCATCCGGCTCGTGCAGAACGAGGGTGCGATCGGACTTCTGGTCTTTGCCCCGATCTTTCGCAACAAGATCCCCACGGAGACGCTCAAAGAACGGCGCACCAACCTCAGCGGCTTCGTTCTCGCCGTGATCCGCGTCTCGGGCATCGTTGAACAGGCGCTGAAGTCCTTTCGTCCCAGCGGAATCGAGCTGCAGCTCGTGGACGCCGCCGCGCCTGACGAGTTGCTGTACCACGTGCAGCCGCCCGGCACGGTCGCGCCGCAGCCGGACTTCCTGCGTGTCCTCGAACTGGCCGGCCGCAAGCTCCTCATCCGGTGCCGCGCGACCGAGAGCTACCTCGCGGAAGGCCGCACCTCCGAGCCCCTGGCGCTGGCGCTCGGTGTCCTGTTCGTGACGATCCTGTTGGCGGCCTACCTGCGCGCACTGGGCCGGCGCACCGCGCGCGTCGAGCGAGTGGTGGAAGAACGGACGCACGAACTGCGCCAGGCCATGGCCTCGGCGGAAACGGCGAACCAGGCCAAGAGCCGCTTTCTGGCCAACATGAGCCACGAGCTGCGCACGCCTCTCAACGCCATCATCGGCTACGCCGAAATGCTGGAGGACGACGCGAGCGACGAGGGGCACGAGCAGTACGTGATGGACCTGCGCAAGATCCACGGCGCCGGCAAGCACCTGCTCCGCCTGATCAACGAAGTGCTCGATCTGTCCAAGGTCGAGGCCGGCCACGTCGAGCTGTTCACCGAGCCGGTCGCGGTGGCCGCGCTCGCGAGCGAGATCGCCGAGACCGTCCGGCCGCTCATCGAAGAGCGTGGCAACGAACTCGAGATTCAGGTCGCGGACGACGTGGGCGCGATCGAGATCGACCTCACGCGGCTGCGGCAGATCCTTCTCAACCTGGTCTCCAACGCCGCCAAGTTCACCGAGAAGGGCTCGATTCGCGTGCAGGCCGAGAGGCAGGCGGATTGGATCGTCTTCCGCGTCCGCGACACCGGGATCGGCATGACGCCAGCCGAGCTGGCCCGGATTTTCGATCCGTTCGCCCAGGCGGACAGCTCGACGACGCGCAAGTACGGCGGCTCGGGCCTGGGCCTCGCCATCTGCAAGCAGTACTGCCGGATCATGGACGGAGAGATCGCCGTCGAGAGCACCCCGGGCCATGGGGCGACGTTCACGGTGCGGCTGCCGTACCGGGAGGCAGGGATCGATG
>Ga0255052_10002570_pt1 | contig 13016 bp, 10 predicted proteins | sample JV7_2_21_MG_FD_188632 | JGI IMG/M metagenome (GOLD analysis project Ga0255052, IMG submission 188632) | Seawater microbial communities from Jervis Inlet, British Columbia, Canada - JV7_2_21 | ecosystem: Environmental > Aquatic > Marine > Inlet | place: Canada: British Columbia | collected... | reverse complement strand
ACTGGCAATCGGTGCATGTACACCGCCGGTAGGCAATTGCCTGAATGTGGGGGCCGCAATCTCGCGACTCGGCATCGGCCAGATATTTTCGGGGGCTGCACCGTTTCTGCTGGCCAACTTCTTAACATTGATTGCAATCAGCGTGTTTCCGGCGCTGGTTATGTGGATACCAACCTGGTGGATGGGTTAGCCACCATTTATTGAGAACAGGGAGTAACTGATGTCGCAACATGTAGTCGTTTTGGGCGCCGGTGCAATGGGTAGTTTGTTCGGCGGCCTGCTGGCCGAAGGAGGCTTGTCGGTAACGTTGGTGGATCCGTGGCAGGAGCATATTGACCAAATCAGGGCAAACGGCCTGAAGATAGTTGGCTATGGTGGCGATCGTGCCATTCCGATTAATGCGACGACAAACGCAGCCGAGGTGGAGTCTGCCGATATCGTTTTCGTGCAATGTAAAGCCAATTTCAATGCGGCGGCGGCAGCAAGCCTGCAGCATCTGTTTTCAGCCGATACCAATACGGTAGCGATCAGTTTTCAAAACGGCCTGGGTAACGAGGAAGAGTTGGCCGAATATTTCGGCGAGTACAGAGTGCTTGGTGGACTGACAGCGCAGGGCGCCAATGTCGAGGGGCCTGGCGTGATTCGCAATCATGCTGAGTTGCCGTCCTACATCGGTGAGATGGCCGGTGGAATATCGGAGCGCGCGAAACAAATATCGGCGGCTCTGAGTGCAGCTGGTCTGCCCACAGAACCGAGCGACAGCATTCGACAGGACATCTGGCGCAAGTTGATGGCGAACATTGCGATTAGTGCGGTTAGTGGCATTACGGGCCTGAACATCGGTCAGATTTTCAACCAGCATCTTGCTGATGCGGTGTCCTATGCGGCCCTTGAAGAGGCTATCGTCGTTGCCAATGCTGCCGGAGTGAATCTGACTGCTGCGGAAGCGCACGAGATTCTGGCCAAGATCGCAGGCCCGAATGGCACGCCCGGCAACAAGTCGAGCTTACGCGTCGATATCGAGAATGAACGTCCCAGCGAAATCGACTACATCAACGGTGCGGTTGTGAAGCTTGGTAAGAAACACAACGTTGCGGTGCCCATCAACGAAACTCTGGTGACGCTGGTACACGGCCTGCAGGCACATTATCTCGCGCCGGAGCAGTCATGAGCAATTACAAATCAGCGGATTTTCCGAAGCGTGAAGACATGCAGGTCGTTGCGGCGCTGCGTGATGGTTTGGCGCGGCATTTTGAACATGTGGATGTCGATCTTGTCGAGTGTCCGGATTTGCGGCAGATCGGACTGGCATCCGCCGGCATGTGTGGGTCGACCGCGCTGTTTGAATTCGGTGGCGAACCCTACGCACACAACCCCAAGTATCGTGGCAAGAATGTCAGTGTGCCGGAGATGATTGCCGCAAGCGGTGTCGACAATGCGAAAGTGTTCGGTGCGGCCATGGCCGACGCTGCTGCGATCGATGGCAACTGCGGGGAAATGATCTCGAATGTCGATCCGGACGGCGACAACCAGAGTCGTGTCGCGAGAGTCGGCGCGCAACAGGAATGTGTCGTGGAACGCTATTCTGCGCTGACCTGCGGACCGATAGCGAACCTCTTTGTTAGTGAGGGTGCTCCCGGCGATGTCATCCGCGTCGACGTGCGAACACGAATCGGCGATCAGATCTCATTGACTCAGGCGATGCGGGACGGCCTGGCTGCTATTGTGCAGGGCGATGACCACATTGGCCTGGGCGGTGTATTCGAATTGCTTGAGGGCAAAGTTCGCTCGCATGTCATGCCGAATTACGACTGCATCGAGGACGGCTACTACGATACGGAAAAGGAGCAAGTCGTTCGTGATTTCCTGCAGTTCTACGAGCATATGGGACCGGGATTGTTGCTTTTCTGTGCGCTTTGGACAGGCGATCCAACGGGTGGAAAGCTGAACTTGCGGCCATCCGGCGAACACACGCATTTCTATCATCGGAATGGTTCGGTGCAGCAGGCGGGTCACTACCACGGCGACGTGACGCCAGAGGATGTTCACTATCGAGGTTATTTCAATGTTGCGTCAAAGATATTCCGATTCGGCGACATCTATGAAGATCTCGGCATCAGTCCTTAGCGCCAGTACTAACCGACCGACCTGGACAGTTGTGCTGTTGCTGCTTGGCGCGATTGCCAATGCGGATACGCTCGTAATTGCTCACCGAGGTGCGAGCGGCTACTTGCCAGAGCACACGTTGCCAGCGGTGGCCGTTGCGCACACCATGGGAGCGGATTACATAGAACAGGACGTCGTTCTGACAAAGGACGACCAAGCGATTGTGCTGCACGATACCACCCTTGATCGTACGACCGATGTTGTCCGTCGTTTTCCTGACCGAGCACGCGACGACGGCCATTTCTACGCGATCGATTTCAATCTGTCCGAGATCCGACAACTGCGAGCGGGTGAGCGGCGTGACGAGGCGGGAATGGTGCGATACGAGGAGCGCTTTCCAGGTCAGATAGAGATCCTGCGAATACCCACTTTGGCTGAAGAGATTCAGTTGATCCAGGGGATGAACCGTAGTACGGGCAGCAATGTGGGCATCTATGTCGAGCTCAAAGAGCCAGGATTTCATCAGCAGGAGGGCAAAGATCTTGCCGCTGTCGTACTGGAGGAACTGCGGACGTATGATTATTTGGACAGACACGATCGGGCATTTATTCAATGCTTCGATGCAAACACGCTCAAATCTCTGCGCGGCCAGACCAAACTGCCCCTGGTGCAGTTGCTGCGTGACACCGAGTTAACCGAGGCACGCGCGCTATCTATCGCTAAATATGCGGATGGGGTTGGCGCGTCAATTGTGAATTTGGCAGCCGCGCCCGGTTTCGTGAGGTTTGCTCACCAAGCGGGACTGGAAGTGCACCCTTACACGTTTCGGGCAGACCAGTTGCCGACAAATATGGCGAGCTTTGATGAGTTGCTGGAATTGTTCATCGTTCAAATGGGTGTCGACGGGATCTTCACGGACCACCCGGACCTGGCCCACCAATACATCACCTACCTGCGCTTAAGTAAGGGCAGCCAGTGAGTAAAGCCGAATAGCATCGTTTTGAAAAAACTGAATTATCCGCTGTCCGGCCCGGCAAATCTGGATCTAATAAAGAAGTATTTAAGCAGGTGAATCGAAAGAACAAGACCTGCCAGCCAAACGATATACCGAGCGTAAGGATTCGGTATCACCGAGATCAAACTTAGACACAGAGCGAATCAAAACGTGACGACGGCGATCCTTGTGACCTTTACCAGGCTATCTAACATTGAATTGACTCTTCGGTGACTGGACTTGCTGCCAAACAAGGCGTTTGGGGTTCACTGCGCTTGACGTGGTAGAGCGGCAGCACACCGTAGTGTTTGGCGAGCTGGGTACGACCGATATAGCTGAAGCGGAACCCCTTGATGTCACGCGCCGCCGCGACTGCGGCAAAGGCGCTGCTGGCATAAACCTGTCCTGGTGGCGTGATGGGCTCTATGCGGGCTGTTCGGTTGGTGTGGATGCCGCTATAAAATGGTGTACCTGTGATTGGATCGAGGCCGATGAAGACCGGACCGCAGTGCAGACCAATGCGCGCACTCATATCGTCTGGCAAGCCCCGAATTTGCCAGTCGTAACTGCTAATGAGCTCGCTCAGACCCAGCGCGTAATGCGCGGCCGCGTCAGGATCATCAAACACCATGTACATACCATCGCCGGCCGTCTCAATGTGTACGGCCTTGCAGTTGGTCCGTTCGTTGAACTCGGCAACGGCGCCAATGTAGTGCTCGACGAACAAGGGAATCTGATCCTCAGTCAAGCGTGAATATCCGACGGCGTCGGCGAACAGCATCGCCTTGATCTTGTACTCGAACTCCCACTGTGCCGCGCCATTTGTCGGTAGGTCGGTGGCATTTTGCATGCTAGCGTCTTGAATCAGTGCCGATGTGGTGTCGTTAGAAAGTGCAACATGTTTCATCGGCACACCGTATTTTCGCCACAACGACACCAGGGAGCCAGTCCCGCCTTCACCACTGGTCTCCGTACCGTCCCAGACAGCAAGCCCCTGCAAATCGGTATCCAGCATTTGGGCGCGCAGACGTGCGAGCCCGGTCATGATGAGGTTGGCGTATTCGAAAGTGGAAGTCCCGCCCGGAGGTGGCCGCTCACCGATGACAAGTACCTCATTGGCACAGTCCAGAAGCTGCTCGAAGCGTTCTCCCCAATCACTGTCGGGCCGGAAATCCACACTCTCGGTGCGAAACTGTTCGGCCGGGAACGGCAGCACAATATGCAGCTCGCCACCCAACTCCAGCACGCATTCCAGGCAAAGAATATCCGCACCGCAGGCTGCCGAACCATACGCAGCCACAGGCGCTAGCGGTTGCAATTTGGCGCGGATACTTGCGCGTAGCTCACCCTCCATGTGCGGCGGAAAACGCTGCCGCGAGCGCCCGGGCGCGTCGATCATGTGTCCGGTGTATACCAGCACCGGTGGCATTCGCATCACGTCATCGAGCCACGCGGTGCTTGCGCCCTGGTGCTCGAGTAATAACCGGGCCTGGTGCCGGGTCGAACTCAAATCTCCATAGCGACTGCCAGCCAGAGTCGTCGCAAGCGCATAGCGCTCCCGGGCGGTCTGCTCGTTACCGAGAATTAGCGCCGCCTCCGCGAGAGTCGCCTGGGGCCAGTACGCATCCGAACCATCCCTGCTCTGTGTAAGCGCTATCTGACAAAGGCTTTCCACCTGTGCGGCAATCTCGCGGGCGCGCTCCACCTGGCCGCGCAGCAAGGACATTGTCGCCGCGTTGATACCGGTGTAATACGCGTCGGCAATATCAGTGCAATGTCTGGACTCTCTATATCCGGCCGCGTAGATTTCAAACGCCGCCGCAAGGTGCTGTTCGCGGCTCTCGCTATCAACAGCTGCAAGTGCAAGATCTTTGTGGGTTCTTGCAAGCAAGCCCAGAGTCTCGCCGTCCGTGTGGCCTTCGGCACGCAGCGACGCGAGTTCTTCGTTCGCGCGTCGTAACGCGCCACTGCGTGCCAACGCCAGCCCCTTCAACTGCCGCAACCGGACGTTTCCTGGTTGGTCGGACAATGCCTGCTGGATGACGTTATAGGCGAGTAACGGTTCTCCTACGTGGAGCAAGCTCTCAGCTTCTTGTGCCTGACAAAAACGTGACGTGACATTCCCGCCATCGACTTCACTTGTGGCATTATGCGTTCGCTTGACCAAGATTCACCTTATATTTCTTTTGGGTCTTCAATGTTTACTGTCGATCAGTTAGTCGCTCACGCCGTTGGCGATTACTTGCTGCAAAGCGAGTGGATGGCCCTCGAGAAGACGAAGCGGTCGTTCGCCGCACTGGTGCACTGCGCCTTTTACGTTTTGCCGTTTCTCTTCATAACGCAGAATATCTACACGCTCGCAGTCATCGGCGGTACACATTTCATCATCGATCGCTGGCACCTGGCGCGCTATGTTGCATGGCTGAAAAACCGGCCGTGGCCTGGCAGCGCGCCTTGGTCCGAATGTTCGAAAACCGGTTTTCATCCGGACACACCAGCGTGGATGGCCGGTTGGCTGGTTATCATTATCGATAATGTCATGCACATATTGATAAACGGCATGGCTATCACTTATATCGGTTAGTGATTCGATTTGGGTAGCGGTTACGCATCGCGAGCCTCAAGATAAGCACACGGACAGACTTCGATGCACTTGCCGCAGCCCTCGCAAGCATCGAGGGCTAGCGCAAAATAGTTACCGGGACGCGTTTCTTCAATATGCGTAAAACCAGCGGCGTTGCAGTACATGAAACATTGCTCACAATCAAAACACAGACCACAGGACATACAGCGGGCCGCCTCCTGACAAGCCTGCTCGTCGTTAATAGTCTGGTCAATTTCCGATTCGGGATCTGAGAGCCACTCCTTTTGCGATCTGCGATGCGTCGCAGCCCGTTGTTGCTCGCAATAGAAGTCAGTCTTGATGGCACCGCTACGAACCGCCTTCCTCACATTGCTCGCGCGGGGTTTTTCCTGGCCACGAAGCTCAGCATGCGCTGACTCGGCAGCAAGGCGTCCCTGGGCAATAGCCTTACTTGCAATACCCGGTCCCCGATCGTCACCGCCTGCCCAGATATTCTGATCGAGCTTGCCGTCCTCTCTTGTATGTAACCACTCCTGAGTACCTGGCAGCGCACCCATCCCGTGCCAGTCCGGCGCCTGAGCCACCGCAACGATGACTGAATCTGCCGGCAATTCCTGAACGCGCCCGGGAATAGGCACGGGGCGACGGCGTCCGTGTTCATCGGCCTCGATCAGGCGCATTTCCTGAATCTGGAGTTGCCGGATTTTGTTGCCATCGCGAACAACTCGCGCCGGAGATACAAGAAATCGGAATTCGACACCCTCGCGTCGTGCATCCTTAACCTCATGTGCTGCCGCCGGCATTTCCGTCTCGCTGCGCCTGTAGAGTAGCGTTACCATTGCGCCATCTCGTCGGGCGCTCCGTGCCGCATCGATTGCCGTATTGCCGCCGCCGATCACAAGCACTCGCTTTCCGTGCTGCGATTTGATGTGTTGTTTTCGTCGCTGCAAATAGTCTATGCCCGACATTACTCCCGGACCTTTTTCTCCCGGAATGCCGAGATCTATCGCACCCTGGGCGCCAAGACCCAGGAATATCAGCGTATGTTTGTCGCGCAATTTCTCAAGATCAACAGAACCGCCAACATCAATATTTCGAATCAGTGAAATATTCATTCCGAGCACACGCTCGACCTCCGCATCCAAAGTTTCTCTGGGCAGGCGGTAATCGGGAATGGCATGGCGCAGCATTCCGCCGGGGAGGTCGTGTTTCTCGTACATCGTGACGTCATAACCGCGGCGCGCCATCTGATATGCAAAGGACAGGCTGGCCGGGCCCGAGCCAATGACGCCGATAGATTCTGCATGTCTCGCCGAACCTGATCGGGGCAACGGCAGCGATCGGGAAATCGCCCAGTCCCCAAGAAAACGCTCCATCGCATTGATGGAGACGGCACCATCCTTGTCACGACGCGTGCACAGATCCTCACAAGGATGTGGGCAGATTCGGCCGATCGTGGCCGGCAGTGGATTCAACTCGGCGATCATCTGCCATGCCTGGTCATAGGCCTCGTCCAGCGTCAGGTCGTTTTTCTCATGCTGGGCGATGACACCCAACCAGCCGCGCACATCGCCGCTATTCGGACATTGCGCCTGGCAAGGGGGTAGCTTTTCCAGCTGCTGCGCACGAATTCGAAAAGACGGCGCCACAAGTTTCTCGTCAGTCGGTCTAGTGCCGGACATGGTCTCTTTTCCCGGTCTGCGCATGACCGTTCCTGCTCGCACTTCCCGGCAGGTTCCCAACGACCAGGTTCTTCAAGAGGCCACCGATGTAGGCCGGGTGCAGGGTGCGCAGGAACACATTCGTGTATGACTCGCTGCCGCTGAAGAGATCCCACAGGATGTCGGACATTCGTCTCGGACTAACGGACTGCTTTTGTTCGTTAGCCGTCATATGCAGGATTCCGCGGCGCGCAAAGCGGGCCTTTTGCACCAGGCTGGCGGCGCTAAAGACAAACTTGCCAACTTTATTGTCCCTGTTGATCTTGCGGCAAAGGGGTGCGTAATGCCGTTCGAAGTTTTCAGCGCCGACGCCGTGGAAAACCGCTGTTTTCGCAGCTGCTTTAGCCGTCCTGTATGCGGCGCCGATGCCGTCTTTGAACAGCCGGGTCGAGCCGCTGTCGCCGATCATAACGAGTCGGTTACGGTAGGCAGGACTTGCAGCCCGAATGTTGATGCGCGGATAGCAATGACAGGCATGCTCAGGGATTATCGCGCCGGGAAAGCGATTCTGGACCTCCGCTGAATTGAAGAACCGCTCCATGAGTTCATCGTCAATATCGTCGCCGAGCAGGCACAAGGTCACGTAGTCGCCTTTGGGAATCAGAGCAGCAAATTCGAGTCGCGGTATATCCAGCAGAAACACATGCATCGACGGACCGAAAGTTTCTCTGATGACTTCGCGGCCCAGATGAAATTCGCAGATAAATGTTTTTGTTCGACCGGGCCGCGCGAAGTTATGCGTCTGGTTTTCGAGCATTTCCAACAGACGGCTATTGACGCCGCTGGCGACGACGACGAGTTCGTACCTGTCGCAATACTGATCGGCACAGTGCACGGACATGAAATCTTCTTCGGGGCGAACGTCCGTGACAAGTCGGTGGATAATATTCGCGCCCTTGTGTCGGGCCAGGTCAAGCAGGTAACCATCAAAGCTGGCCGTATTATCCAGCGGCTCGGATTCCCGAGGTCCGTTGCCCCGGTAAATGGCCGCGATCCGCTTTTCCATCAGCGGTGTTGCAATCTCCACATCACCGACATCCATATGCAGCGTGTACGACTCGATGCCGCGCTGCACGACCGTATCGGGCAACATTATGCCTTCGGTGGCGAGGCGCTGAACAAGTGACTCTGAAACGATACCGCCACAATGATTACAGCCAGCGGGACCGCGGTGGCAGAAGCGCCTGGGCTCGAACATGTCGACACCGACATCTAGCCCTATTGTCTCTGCCATAGTCAGAAAGAAATAGCTGAACATGGACCCGGCTGGTCCTGCTCCGATGACCGCTATTTTGGAACCATCCTGCAGCGCCCATGCCTGACTCTCCCGTCCCTTGCGTCCGGTGTTACGTGCAAGCCCCAGGTTTTCAGCCATTATCATTACCGCGCCCGTCCTGACCCTGCGGCCCCGGCCGAGGGAATGATGTCTAAGCAGGTTGTGCTACATCGTCACCGCTAGCTGTCTTCCTCAAATTTCGCCAACCGATCGGTCAGATCACGAATTCGATGTGACATTGTCTGCACGACACGAAAAGCCAACGAAGGGTCTTCATGTATGCCGCGGAGGAAGTTCTTCTTGTCGATTGTGAGAACGCGAGTCGGTTGAATAGCACGGATGGTCGCGGTTCGAGTTTCCTTTTCGAACAGGGCCATTTCGCCGAAGAATTCGTTTGCGCCCAGCGTTCTGAGTTTGAGCTCTTTTCCATTAGCCTCGGCCACAGCCTCGACCTCGCCGTCCTGGATAACGAACATACAATTGCCCGTCTCGCCCTGGCGGACGATGACCTCGCCTTCTTTGTATTCTTTCCCCAGACTGGCCATTTTGTTGACCCGATCCAACTAGAGGACGTACTCACGGATGAATATAGAACCGTTTTCCGGGTGTTACCGTCAGTACTTACCGCAGTCTGTTCGTCAGCCCCTAACGATGATTCTCGGATCGATGCAGGTTCCGTCCTCGAATGTCACGTTGTAGTCATACGTTCCCGTCTCGGGAGCGGTGATCGTGAATGAAGAACCAGATCCATTGGGCCAGCCACCGTCCTTACCATCGATACTTGCCGTGCCATCAGGCGTTACATTCACTTCAATTACCTGCCCCGGTTCGGCGCAAAGGTTTGGCGGCGAAATATTATTCGTGTTGTTGTTGATATTAATACGCCCGCCTCCCTGGCACACAGGTGGTATGGACATCGCTTCACAATTGCCTTGAGCAGTTACCTGCACCGCCCCATAAAAACCAATCAGGCATAACGGCATTGCAATAAGAACTTTCTTATTCATCTTATTATCCTCGTTGTTGTATTACGAAATCGACTGTAACTGTGCCCGAGTCGGGCTTATCTCCTGTTTGCAATTCCTGCACGTACTTCATTCAAACCTCGCGATGATCATCGCATGAAAACGGTCATTCGCCCGAATATCTCCAAGATGCGGCTCGGCGACCAGCAAGCCTACCGGATAGCCTTTTTCCAACGCAGTCTCCAATGACCTCAACGCCGCGTCTTCGTATCCCGTCTGATAGCGGATCAACGCATCGTAGTAGTATCCGTAGGGATCGCTCGGATCGATCTGCAAACCCCTTTTCACGCTCGCCAGCGCTTTCTGACTATCACCCAGCATGTGCTGAGTCCAGGCGAGCATGATTATCGCTTCACTGTCTGATGCATCTACGCTGAGCATTTTCAGGCTCAGATCACGGGCACTCCGGAATGCCGCAGCAGATTCCTCCGCCTGCCCCGTAAAATGCAGCGAATCAGCCAGATTCAGCAACATGACTGCCTGCCCCGGCGATAACTCAACCGCCTGCCTATACATGGCAACGGATTTTTCGAACTCCCCTAAATAATAGTAGATTACCCCGAGATTGGAGTAAGTTTGCTGAATAGGCTCTATCTCCAGCGATTCCTCCAGCACCTGCCTCCCCATCTCGAATTCGCCGGCCATGATCAGCGCACTGCCCAGGTTACTTCTGGCCTGGTTGTTCTCGGGATCGAGAAACAGCACCTGGCGAAAGGCATCGGCCGCCTCGCTGTAACGGCCCATCGTAAAGAGAATTTCCCCGAGACGGCTTAGGGCGCGCCAATTACCGGGCTGCGCGCTTATCGCGGTATTCAGCAAGTCTTCGGCCTGCGGGAAACGCTGCGAGCGCCGATACACTTCCGCCAATCCTCCCATAGCCTGAAAGTCCTGCGAGTTGATTGCCAATGCCTTGTAATACGCATCTTCTGCGTTTGCAATTCGACCCGTGCGGCTGTACAGATCGCCTAGCGCCGCGAACACCATGTGCAGGCGCGGGTTGGACGTTACCGCCGCAGAGCACTCGGCCTCTGCCTGCTCGATGTAATCGGGTGAGCTGCTAAGTTCATACAGTTCGACATACGCATTGCAAACTCCGGCGTGCGCTGCCGCATAACCGGGATCGAGCGCGAGCGCCTGTCGGTATAATTCTATCGCCGCGGTCATGTTTGTGGTCGTCCACTCACGCTCGTGAATCTCTTTGCCCCTGCGGTAAAGAATGTAGGCATCCAGGTCCGCTTCTTCGTTCATCGAATTCAATATGGCCTGCGATTCGGGCGGCAGCGCAATACGCAGGCTAGCGACCGTGATGTTCGTGATATCACGTTGCACACGATTGAAGTCTTCAATCTTTTCGTCGAAGTGCTTCGATGTCACCTGGAACCCGGTCTCCGAATCGATGAGTGTCACATTGACACTCAGCATATCGTCGACCAGCCGAACACTACCCTCTACATAGTAGGCGACTCGTAATCGTTGCCTCACGTCATCGGAGGATGATGTGGGTCCGAGCGACCAGGCGTCACCTCGAGAGGCGACCGACATCGCCGGCAATCGGGCCAGGCGGCTGATCATTTCCTCGGCAAAGCCGCTTGCAAAAAGCTCGGTTCGCGCGCTGCCGTCAATATTCAAAAACTTAAGAACCGCTATCGAATTCGACTCGATTGGCAGGAGATCTTCCGTCAGTGTCATTGGAATAGTCGTCGACACATCCTCTTCCGGCAGACCGATGAACCGGTCGTAACCGACTACGAAGATCGTCGCGATGGCGAGCGCGCCAACGATGGACGCGTAGGTGCGTCTGAAGCGCCGCCGTGGATTACGCATGTGCGGCCCGGTGTCAATCACCGTCCGTCCGTCACGAAACTCGAGATACCAGGAGAGAATCAGAACAACCGGAAATCCGGAGATCACCAGGACGGTGACAAAGGTGCTGGCCCACCGTGGCAGATACAGTTGTGGAAATGTCACGTCGGCGATCTGAATGAGTAGCCAGCCGACTATGAGATAGGCAAGGCCGGCTTCCAAAACGCCACGCTGCTGCAAGTTCTCCATCAAGCCGAGATCATCGAGTTTCGGCCCGTTACCGGTGCCGACTACGATGCTGGACGTATGCTCCTCCAAAAGACGTGGTTCAAGGATCAGGCGGTAGCCGTGCCGCGGCAGTGTTTGGATATAATGCGGGTCATCGACAGAGTCGTGAAGCGCCTGGCGGATCTCGCTGACAGCATGGCCCAGCGCTTCGGGCGTGCCACGTCCCTTGCCCCAGACCGCCTCAAGCAGCGATTCGCGGGTCACCAGCGAGCTCGGGCTAGCTGCCAGCTGTAACAGAACTTCCGAGGCCATCGGTGTCAGACGCTCGAAGAAGCCGCGCCCGGTCACCTGCCTCTTCAAAGGCTCGACAAGGAGATCCCCCAAGTAGAATCCTTGCAGCAGCGCAGCTTTCAAGTATGGCCCCCCCCCGGTCCATTTCGGCAATAAAATCATAGCACTTGGTGGTCGGGGGCATTTAGAATTTTCAGGTTACGACAACTGGATTTTTCGGCTCCGGCTCGCCATTTCTGTTCAAGCGCCCACTTTGGTGCCCCAACCGGGTGACCCGATTGCGCAAGATCAGGTGGTCGCGACGATTACCAGTTCTGAACTCAGGGCCAGATATCGCGTTGCAGCACCACGGTCGCAATTCTCTCAATCGCCGTGACGAGTGCTGCGTCACGCAAGGTCGCGCCGTTGGTGCCACCGGTAGACTTCGCGTTCAACTTTTTCCAACGCTCGACCGTGTCGTCAACGGCGCGGACCATGCGCTTCTTGAGGCGCCGCTCAACCTTGTCGAGATCCCACTGCTGGTTTTCGAGATTCTGAACCCACTCAAAGTAACTGACGACGACGCCACCACTGTTGGCAACGATGTCGGGCAATACAAGGACGTTCTTCTGCTGCAAAATCTCGTCTGCCGCTGCCGTCACCGGGCCATTGGCATCTTCAACGATGAGCTTCGCTTTGATGTTGTCCGCGTTGTCAGTTCGGATCTGGCATTCGAGTGCGGCGGGAATGAGGATGTCGCAGTCATAAGCTAACAGCTCTTCGTTACTGATTTCGGTGGCGCCCTCAAATCCAACGACACTCCCCGTCTCGTTCTTGTGCGTCAACACGCGGTTCGGGTCCAGTCCGTTGTCGTTACTTACCCCCCCGCGAGAGTCGCTGACCGCAACTATGCGAGCGCCGGCGTCATGGAACAGGCGCGCCGCCGTGGCGCCGGCATTGCCGTAGCCCTGTACCGCCACTCGCACACCATCGAGTGTCTGTACGCCAG
>Ga0255052_10002569_pt1 | contig 13016 bp, 12 predicted proteins | sample JV7_2_21_MG_FD_188632 | JGI IMG/M metagenome (GOLD analysis project Ga0255052, IMG submission 188632) | Seawater microbial communities from Jervis Inlet, British Columbia, Canada - JV7_2_21 | ecosystem: Environmental > Aquatic > Marine > Inlet | place: Canada: British Columbia | collected... | reverse complement strand
GGAGGAGATCCCCCGTCAGTCCTCGGCGTCGATCAGGCGACAGCATCTGGGGGAGAGGTGGTCCGGATCGAAGACGTGGGTCGGGAAACGGATTACGACACGGCGGGGATCCGATCCCGCTACGACGAGGATGGATACGAGATCCGGGCTCTCTTGAGCGTTCCTCTGCGAAATCAGCTGGACGAGGTCATCGGCGTCCTTCAGATTGTCAGATCTGCAGGCACGAAGAGTAGCCAGATGGAATTCCGGCCGGAGATCGTGCCGTACATCGAGGCCCTCTCATCGGACGCAGCCGTGGCTCTCGACATTCGTGCCCTGTTGAAGGCCCAACGCGATCTACTCGACTCCCTGATCCACATGATCGCCGGAGCCATCGATGCCAAGTCACCCTACACCCACGGACATTGCCAACGGGTGCCAGTGGTAGCCCGCAAGCTGGCAGAAGCAGCTCACAACGCGGCAGCAGGGACCTTTGCCCAGTTCCAGCTCTCTGAGAACGGGTGGTACCAGTTGCACCTGGCGAGCTGGCTCCACGACTGCGGCAAGGTGACCACGCCTGAGTATGTGGTCGACAAAGCCACGAAGCTGGAGACCATCTACAACCGTATCCACGAGATTCGTATGCGGTTCGAAGCCCTCTGGCGGGACGCGGAGATCGACTATTACAAGGGGCTCGCAGCGGGCGAGACCGAGGAGAAAGAGCTGCGAGAGAAAATGGAGGAACGCCACACCCAACTGCAGGAGGACTTCGAGTTCATCGCCACCTGCAATCTCGGTGAGGAGGGCATGTCGGAGGAGAGGATGGAGAGAGTCCAGAGCCTCGCCTCGACCCCGTGGGTCCGTCACCTGGACGACCGGCTCGGCCTCTCCCATGGCGAGCTGCTGCTGAACGCGGAAGATCCAAAGCCTCTACCGGCAGTGGAGACGTTGCTGGCCGACAAACCGGAGCACATCATCCCCCGCGCGGAAGGGCAGAGTCCATTCGGCGACGAGCCGCACGATTTTCGGATGGCGGTTCCCGAGCATCAGTACAACCGGGGCGAGGTTCACAACATCTGCATCGCCCGTGGCACCCTGACGACGGAGGAGCGTTTCAAGATCAACGAGCACGTCATTCAGACTTTCCGGATGCTGGAGCGGCTGCCGTTTCCCAGGGATCTGAAAGAGGTCCCCGATTGGGCGGCCAATCACCACGAGAAACTCGATGGCACGGGCTACCCGCGTCGTCTGGAGGCTGAGGATCTATCGGTCCCCGAGCGCATCATGGCCATTGCCGACATTTTCGAGGCGCTGACCGCCCGCGACCGTCCCTATCATCCTCCAAGATCCTTGAGCCAGGCCATCGGGGTCATGAGCTCCATGTGTTCCCAAGGCCACCTCTGTCCCGACCTGTTCGACCTGTTCCTGACGTCGGGGGTCTATCTGGACTATGGCAAGGAATATCTCGACCCACGGCAGATCGACCCGGTCGACATCACTGCGATGGTCGGTACGGCCAGGGCTTGAACGGGCGAGGGCTTTGCCATCCAGCCAATTGGAGCTAAGCTGCCGGGCACAGACCTGTCCAATCAGGTGAAACGAGGTGCTCGCCGCTCTCTAGGTGCCCCCGTGCAGCAGCTGGACTTCGGCAATCGGTGACACCCAAGACAAGGAGAAAATGCCGATGATCAGAGGAATCACGATGAGATTGTTGATCGGGGCGATCGCCCTGGCGGCTGTTGTGACCCCGCTGCAAGCCGAGGAGGCCGCTGCCGGTTTCATGAACGATTTTGTGGCCGATTTGGAACGTGTCGGTGGCCGACTGGCGGAGCTGGCCGGTGCCACACCGGCCGACAAATTCTCCTGGGCCCCCAGCGACGAAGTCAGAACCATCAGCCAGGTCTATGTCCATGCGGTGTTCGTCACCACCTTCCTGCCCATGGCTCTAGGTGCTGCTCCGCCCGAGGGATTCGAGATGTCGGAAGACACGAATCCCATGGTGCTGATGCAGGAGTGGGAGGCCAAGATCACGGACAAAGATCAGGTCATCGCCAAGCTGAACGAGTCTTTTGCCTACGCTGCCAAGGCGGTGCCGACGATCACCGATCTCGACACCACGGTAGAGGCCTTTGGCTTTCCGGGTTCCAAGAGGGCCTACCTCCTGATCCTGCTGACCCATGCCCACGAGCACCTGGGTCAGTCCATCGCCTATGCCCGGAGCATCGGCGTGGTGCCCCCATGGAGCCAGAAGCAGGGCGAGGGTGACGGCGGCTAGCACTGCGGGGCTGCAAGCCGAGTACACGGCCTTGAGGGAGAGCTGTGGGCTCTTGGTGCGCCCCTCGGTCTCCGTCATCTCCGTGATCGGTGAAGATCGCCAACGCCTGTTGAACGGTCTTGTGACCTGCGATGTGCTGGCCCTGGAGCCAGGCCGGGGAACCTTTGGGTTCTTCACCGACGTCAAGGGACATGTCTTGGCGGATGTGGCGGTGCGAGCGACGTCGGACCGGCTCTGGCTCGAGCTGCCCGACTCCTCCATTGTGGATATGGCGCAGCACATCGAGAAATACATCGTGGCCGATCGAGTCGAGGTGCTCGTTCCCGAGGCGTTCGGACTGCTGACGCTACTGGGGCCGAGAGCCGGGGAGGTCGCTGCCGAGCTCGCGGGGTCGCAACCCCTACCAGCAGGCCCGTGGGACCTGGAGGAAGCCGTGATCGAGGGCCACGAGGCGGTGATCTCGGCAGAGGGTCGGTACGGCGTGCCAGCGGTGAGTTTCTGGATGTCTCCGTCGGTCGCGGGGGATCTGTCGAAGACCCTTCTCGACATGGCTGACCCCGGGGATCTGAGCCGGGTCGGTGGGGAAGCCGTCGAGGTCGTGCGGGTGGAGGAGGGGATGCCGGTCTTTGGCCGTGACTACGGGGAAGAGAACCTGCCCCAGGAGACCGGGCTCGACGATGCGGTGAGCTACTCGAAGGGCTGCTATCTGGGCCAGGAGGTGGTAGCTCGTCTCGAGCACCGGGGCCAGGTGGCCCGTCGGGTGACCCGTCTGAGCTTTCCCCCTGGGGAACCACCGGCGGTGGGGTGCGCCCTGTTGATGGAGGAGCGGGATGCGGGCAGGGTCACCAGTGTCGTTCCATCGCCCGTTGGCCAACAGGGGACGGCACTGGCAATGCTGCAAAGACGTGCCCTCGAACCGGGCACGAAGCTGCAACTGGAGACTGGTGGATCGGTGCTGGTGGTCTAGCTCAGACCGAGAACGACGAGCCGCAGCCACAGCTGCCAACGGCCTTGGGGTTGTTGAACTTGAACCCGGCCCCCATCATTCCCTTGACGTAGTCGATCTCGGTCCCCTCCAGGTACCGGGTGCTGACGGAGTCGACAAAGACCTTGAGGCCGTCGAAGTCGATAACGGTGTCGTTCTCTCGAGGCTCCTGCTCGAAATCCAGGGCGTACTCGAAGCCGCTGCAACCGCCTCCTCTGACCGCCACTCGCAGGCCGTAGGACTCGTCCATCCCTTCCTGCTCGCGGGTGGTCTTGACCATTTCAACGGCGATATCCGTGAGGCGGACCGGTGTAGATGTCTGTATTGCTTCCATCATGCTGACTCCCAGGTGTTGGTGTTCGCCTGCGGAGGGCAGATTATAGCCCCTATTTCCTGTCCGGCGGTTCAGACAATGGGTACTCGCCCCTTGAATCCATCTTCGTAGCCGTGAAAGAACCCGATGGCTTCTTCCGGGAAGCGCCAGCAGTAGAGGCCGTCACCACAGTCCCAGTCGACCAGCCAGAGGCCCTTGACCTCACATCCCAGACCGGTGACGTCGGCGACCCAGGTTTCGATGATGGTATTGGCAGCCCCCTCCAATTCTTCACCCCGCTGTTCGAGCTCTTCCTGGCTCTGGACCCGACTGTAGAGAGCTTGGACTTGCTGGACCGCATTGGCTGTGACGTCTCGCACCATGGGAAAGGTATCCAGGGCCTGCTCGTAGGTGAAGATGCGCTTGGTCTCGGCCATGGGAGGTGGAGATTAGCAGATCGGTTGAGGATGACAGCGGCGGACAGTCGCGATACGATTCCCAGCCCATGAGCCCAGCGCCAAGACAGGACGGTCGTGCCGGCCGGCTCGAGGCCATCACCGGCGGCATGTTCTCGGGTAAGAGCGAAGAGCTGGTGCGGCGGCTCCGGCGCGCCCTGATCGCTCGTCAGAAGATCCAGGTTTTCAAGCCTCGCGCCGACACCCGTCATCAAGCAGAGGTGCTGGTCACCAGAGACAACCGGGAGGTTGCCGCAACCTCCGTGGCCAGCTCGCAGGAGCTGCGGCAGAAGCTCGATCCCGAAACAGAAGTGGTGGGGATCGACGAGGCTCAGTTCTTCGATGACGATCTGACAGAGTTGGTGACCGATCTGGCAGATCGGGGGGTGCGGGTGATCGTCGCTGGCCTCGATCAGGACTTCCTGCGCCAGCCCTTTGGGCCCATGCCGCAGATCTTGGCCCTGGCCGAATTTGTCGACAAGGTGCACGCCGTGTGCGTACGCTGCGGCCGGCTGGCCCAATACAGCCAGCGAATCGCCGGCGGTGGCGAGCAGGTCCAGGTGGGGGACAGCGAAGCCTACGAGGCTCGCTGCCGGCATTGCTACGAGCCCTACCAGCCCGAGTAGTCAGAATCAGCGCCGGATGGGCATCGGGCGGGTTTTCTCATCGACCTGGACAAAGATGACTTCCGCTTCCGTCACCCGTACCCGGTCTCTACCTCCTTCGGTACGGCGCTCGGCCTCCACCGTAACCTTGACGGTGATGGAGGTCTTGCCGATACGGAGGGTGTCGGCGTAGAAGCTCACCAGATCTCCGACCAGGACCGGGTGGTGAAACTCCACCTCCCGCATGGCGACTGTGACGACCCGATTGCCAACCTGGGCGTGGGCCTCCACCGCTCCTGCCTGATCGATATAGGAGAGGATGATGCCGCCAAAGATGGTGCCCAGGGCGTTGGTGTCCTTGGGCATCATGATGACGCGGATAGCCGGCTGCCTGTCGGGATGAGCGTCCTCGGCTGTTGTCATATCGAACCTCGGGTTTGGATTGCCTGCAGGGCTAGCGCCACCGCTTGCCCGGCGTCATCGGCACGTAGCAGCCCGGTTTCCTCCCCACCGTCGGGTCTCGAGAACTGCCAGCTGTCGACGAGCACGACCGGGATGTCTTGCTTCCTGGCGAGACCGATCTCGGTGAGCGTGCCCCAGCCGCCACCGACTCCGATCACCGCATTGGCCGAGAGCACCAGGATCTGATTGCGGGCCTGGCCCATCCCGGTATAGATGGCCAGCTCGATATGGGGATTGGCTGGTGTCTCGGCGGCACTGGCACCCGGGAGAATCCCCACCGTCGTTCCGCCTGCGGCCCGGGCTCCTTCGGCCGCCGCCGCCATGACCCCGCCACGACCCCCACAGAGCAACACCGCACCGGCCATGGCGATGGCTCGACCGACCTCCAGGGCCAGGTGGCGATGGTGGTCAGGGCAGCTGGCACCTCCGATAACCGCCAGCTGCAACGGGGAGCGGGGCATGCGTGCATGCTATCCTAAACGGCCGCCGGCCTCAGACCCGGCCCCTTCGTCATGGAACCCGCGGACGCCTCGCCTCCCCCGGCATCGAACACGCTCAAGTCCTTGGACGACAAGGAGTTGGTCCAGGCGATCGTCGATGGCCAAGGCGACGCCGTAGCCGAGCTCTACGATCGGTATTCGGGGATGCTGACTGCTCTCTCGCAGCGGATTCTCCATGATCTGGCCGACGCGGAAGAGGTCCTCCAGGAGACCTTTCTCCAGGTGTGGAATCAGGCAAGCCGGTACGATCCCAAACGATCGTCGGTTTCCACCTGGCTGGTGCTCATCATCCGCAGCAGATCCATCGACAGACTGCGGAGCCGGCAGGTCAAGCTGCGCACAGTGACAGCAGCACGGCAAGAAAAACCACATTCCCATACATCCCCAGAAGGTGTCGGAAACGTACTATTGCAAGAGCGCCGGCGACGGTTGCAGGAGGAGATGGCCGAACTCCCGCAGGAACAGCGTCAGGTGCTCGAGTTGGCCTTCTACGGCGGCATGACACAGAGCGAGATCGCCGGGCGAACGGGAATTCCGCTCGGCACGGTGAAGACCCGGACACTTCTGGCGATGAAAAAGCTCAGGAAGGCTCTACGCCAGGAAATAGGGGAGCTTTTGTAAGGGATGAACAACAGAGACGACAACTCGGAATGGACTGAAGATCGTCTGATCGAAAGTCTACTGGATAGTCTGAACCAGTCAGTGATGCCTGGTTCGACAGCCGACGGAGCCGAGAGCGGGGCAATGCTGCGGGAATACACCGAGCTTCTCGGTCTTTTTCCGTATGAGATCGCTCCGGTCGCCCCCTCGGATCGGGTGAAAAGTCAGCTGCTGACAGCCATGCGGCGCGAACAGCCGGTTGACCGAGCGGCAGACGATTCGGCGGCCGTGGCAGCCAGATCGACGTCGCGATGGCCGCGGTGGGCACTCCCCATCGCCGCCACGGTGGCGATCGCTCTTCTCGGGTTCTTCGGTTTGCAATTCGCGCGCCTCGAAGAGCAGCGTGGCACGATCGAGCGTTTGGCCGGGCAGCTGCGCGAGACCAATATCCAGGGTGCGCAGCTAGCCCAGTATCAGGAAGATCTGGCAAGAATGCAGGAACAGCTGAAACTGGTCACGTCCAAGGGAGTGGAGGTCTGTACGCTGCGTCCGCAGATCGAGGCTGCCGTCGAAACCGACGCCCGGGGCACGCTCTTTGTGGCCTCGGATCGCCAGCGCTGGTACCTGCGGATCGATGATCTGGAGCCCTGTCCTCAGGGTAGGTCGTACCAGCTATGGTTTGTGACCGCGGATGGGACAGCCGTCGATGGGGGAGTCCTGGATATCGAGCATGGTGTGCACCTCGAGATCACTTCTGATCGAATGCCCGACGGCACCGTCGCCGTAAACATCACCCTGGAGCCCGCCGGTGGCTCGTCCGAGCCCTCCGGTCCTTCGATCCTCTACGGCGACGACGTGATGCGGATCCTCTGATCCGCACACTCTCCTTCAGCGCCATCCCACGGCTCCCTCCAATCAAGGGGTGACGTCCTTCTTGCCGTCAGCCGTTCGAACTGGGAATACTGGCCGGCGGAGATCAGTTCTCAGGCACGGATAGCAGAGGATATTGAAGAGATGATTTTCGACCCTACCTACATGATGATCATGCTGCCCGCGTTGGTTTTCTCCATGTGGGCTAGCTTCAAGACCAAATCGGCCTTCAAAAAGTATTCGAAAGTCAAGGTCCTGAGCGGCCAGACCGGTGCCCAGGCGGCCCAGACCATGCTGGCCCGGGCTGGCATCAACGATGTAGAGATCAAGAAGGTACCGGGCAAGCTCTCGGATCACTACAACCCCATGACCAAGACCCTGGCCCTCTCGGAAGGGGTCTATGGCCAGCCCTCGGTAGCCGCTGTCGGGGTGGCGTGTCACGAGGCGGGTCATGCCATTCAGCATGCTCGCAGCTACAAGCCCATGTGGCTCCGGTCCATTCTGGTCAAGCCGGCGACCCTCGGCTCGAATTTCGGCATCTACGCCATCATTATCGGTCTCATCATCGGTGCGACTGGGCTGTTCAAAATCGGCATAGTCCTGTTCTCGGCCGCGGTCGCGTTCCAACTGGTGACCCTGCCAGTGGAATTCGACGCTTCGAATCGCGCCAAGAAGCTGGCCCTGGAATATGGGATCGTGCTCGAGCAGGAGCGGGTCGGCGTCAACAAAGTGCTCAATGCGGCCGCCATGACCTATGTGGCCGCCGCCGCCGCCAGCGTCCTGCAGCTCCTGTACTGGATCAGCCGAGTCCGCGATTGAAACCGGCGGCATCTGGCGGAGATCGACCGCCATCTCGGGCTGTCCTCGCTGCGGGCAACCCGATCTGACGGCCGCCTTCCACAACCTGCTCGCCGGTCGATGAAGAAAGTAGCTTAGTCGGCGGGCGTGCCCAGGATGGCGACGAGCTCTGCGCGGCGTTGGGTCAGCCGCTCGTCGTCTTTCGCCTCCAGAACCAACCGCAGATAGGGCTCCGTGTTGGAGGGGCGGACATTGAACCACCAGTCGTCGTACTGGACGGTGATTCCGTCGAGATAGTCGATCTGGCCGTCCGCATAGCGTTGGCCCAATTCGTCCATCTTGCCCTGCTTGTCCTCCACCTCGAAGTTGATCTCGGGACTCTTGGCGTACCGGAGAATGGGTGCAGCAATCTGGGATAGGGGAAGGTCTTTGTCGTCGATGAGGTTCAAGACCTCGACGACCGCCAGCAGAGCGCTGTCGGCGAAGAAGTTGTCGCGAAAGTAGTAGTGACCGGCCAGCTCGCCACCGAAGATGCCGTCCTTCTCGCGCAGTGTCGCCTTCATGAAGGAGTGTCCTACGCGCTCACGGACGGGGATGCCGCCGCATTCCTCGATGTACTCGGCGACGGCCCGCGAGGAGCGCAGATCGAAGAGGACGTGCTTGCCCGGTTGCCGAGCCAGTAGCTCGCCACCGATCAATGCGGTCATGATGTCGCTGCCGATGGGCTCGCCCTTTTCATCTAGAAACGCGGCCCGATCCCCATCACCGTCGAAGGCGATCCCCAGGTCGGCTCCAGAGGACTGTACGAGCGCGCTGACATCTTGCAGATTCTCCAGCTTCAGAGGGTTGGCCTCGTGGTTGGGGAAGGAGCCGTCGAGCTCGAAGTAGAGGGGTACCAGGTCGATGTTCATCTGCTCGAGCAGGGGCAGATAAATGGTTCCCATGCCGTTGGCGGCATCGACAGCCACCTTGAGCCTCCGGGCACCGGACTTCCGCTTCAGAAACGACAGGACGTGCTTGCCATAGTCGTCGAAGACCTGGGCTTCTCGCAGCTCGCCCCTGGTGTCGGAGACCGGAAGCTCTCCGGTGCTCACCTTTTTCTCCAGCAACGGAATCCCGTCATCGCCCGAAACTGGACGGGCGCCCCGGAGACTGAATTTCAGTCCGTTGTAGCTCGCCGGGTTGTGGCTGGCAGTGACCTGGACCCCGCCGGCTGCACCGAGGTGTCCGATGGCGAAGTAGTTCATGGGCGTTGTGGCCAGGCCGATATAGCAGACGTCCAGACCGCTGCCGCGCAAACCGCCGATCAGGGCTGTGGACAGGGGCTCGCTGTGCGAGCGCATGTCGCGGCTGACGATCACCTCACTGCCCGATGAGCGATCAGTCGCGTCGAGAACGTTGTGAAAGGCCAGTCCGATCTGGCGGGCAACTTCTTCGTTGATCTGGTCAGGGTAGAGACCCCGGACGTCGTAGGCCTTGAATATGCCGGACATAGTGATGACTCCTCGTCCCCTGTCAGACCCTGTCGATAGCCAGGGCGAAATGCATGTCTTCGACCGGTCTGGATTTCAGGCCCTCGGCTTCGGGGTCTTGAAGTCGAAGCTCTGTTGCCAGAGTCTCGCGGGCAATGTGTTCGCGGTATCTCTCGATGGCGTCGGCCAGCCCCTCGGTCGCCTGATAGCGAACTCGAATCCGGTCTGCGTAGTCCAGATCGGCGTCCTTGCGCGCCGATTGGATGCGATGGATGATTTCCCGAGCCCAACCCTCGGCCACGAGCTCGTCGGTGAGCTCGGTGTCGAGGGCTACCAGGAGGGAGTTGTCACCCTGCGTGGCCATCCCCTGGCGCTCGATCAGCCGCACTTCGACCTCTTCACCGGAAAGTCCCACGGACTCTCCCTCGAGCTCGACGGAGATGACGCCGTTCGTTTCGAGCTCCACTGCTTGCTCGTCGCCATCGGCCTCGGCCAGGGCCTTCTTCAGTAGCGGCATGCGCTTGCCAAAACGGGGCCCGCACTTGGGATAGACCGGTCGGACTTCGTGATGGACAAAGGCGGTGCGATCGGTGGCCCAATGGATTTCTTGGACATTGAGCTCCTCCCGAATCACATCCAGCTGGTCCTCTACCAGGTCCTGCATCGTCTCGTCGGTTGTCACCAGGGTGACCGAGGCCAGAGGCTGGCGTACTTTCAGAGCGTGACTATTGCGGGCAGCATGTCCGAGACGGACGATACGCTGGACGGCGCCCATGCCCGTCTCGAGATCGGGATCGGCGCGCTCTCCGTCCGGTTTCGGCCAGCTCTCGAGATGCACACTCACGGTGGCACTGTCGTCCTGGGTCCTGACCAGTTGGCGATGGAGAACCTCTGCCACAAAAGGGGTGAAGGGAGCGATCACTCGCGACAGGCCTGAAAGCACCTCGTACAGAGATTGATAGGCACTCTCCTTGTCCTGCGGATCCTGGTTGGCCGGTGCCCAGAAACGGCTGCGGCTCCGGCGGATGTACCAATTGGTCAGGTCGTCGACAAAGCGCTCGATGCCACGTGCCGCTTCGACCACACGGTACTCCTCCAGGGCCGCCGTGGTGTCCTCGATCAGGCCGTCGAGACGCAGCAGGATCCAGCGGTCCAGCGGCGCTCGCCTGGCAAACGGGATCGGAGCCGTGCCCGGCACCCAGTCATCGAGATTGGCGTAGATGGTGAAGAAGGACAAGGCGTTCCAGAGCGGGATGAGAAAGCTCTGGGCCGCCTCCCTGACCAGCCGGGCCGAAAAACGGGAGTTGATCTCGGGGTTGTTGATGCAGAAGTACCAACGCAGCGCATCGGCTCCGGTCTCGGAGATCACTTCCATGGGGTCGACCACGTTGCCCAGACGCTTGGACATCTTTCGCCCCTGCTCGTCGTTGATGTGTCCCAGGACGATGCAGTTCTCATAGGCCACGGAATCGAAGAGCAGCACACCCAGCACATGCAGGGTGTAGAACCAGCCCCGGGTCTGGTCGACGGCTTCGCCGATGAAATCGGCTGGAAACTGTAGTCGATCATCTACAAGTTCTTTGTTTTCAAAGGGATAATGGTGCTGGGCGAAGGGCATCGAGCCGGCGTCGAACCAGGCATCGATGACTTCTTCGACACGTCCCATGGTGCCGTTTTCGCACTTCCTGCAGGGCCAAGCAAAAGGGTCTTCGGCATCGCGGTCGACAAAGGGCCGGTGAGGGTCGAACTGCTCCCGGTCGTAGATGTCTGCCGGTGTAGTCCGCCCGGTGGCCGCGAAGAGCTCCTGGAAGGAGCTGATGGCCTGGGTGTCGTCGCAGCTGTCGCATCGCCAGACCGGTAGCGGAGTTCCCCAATAGCGCTTGCGCGACAGCGCCCAGTCGACGACATTCTCGAGCCACTTGCCAAATCGTCCGTCGCGGATATGAGTGGGATGCCAGCCGATGGTCTGATTCAGATCGACAAGCTCTTCCTTGCGAGCCGTGGTGCGCACGAACCAGCTCTCACTGGCGTAGTAGACCAGAGGCTGATCACACCGCCAGCAGAACGGGTAGTTGTGGCGGTAGCGGTCGTGGTGGAGGATTCTGCCGTTCTCCTTCAAGTCGCGGATGATCGCCTTGTCGGCATCCTTGATCCAGTGACCAGCGTAGGGTTCGATACCTGCACGCTCGACGATTCGACCCTCGCTGTCGACGGTTAGAAAGAAGGGCAGGCCGAACTTGGAACCCGCCTGGTAGTCGTCCTCGCCGAAGGCAGGTGCGGTGTGGACCAGACCGGTACCCTCGGTCACCGTGACGTAGTCGGCGGTGAAGACGCACCAGCCGTCCTGGTCGGACGGGATGGGATCGAATGCGACCCGATCGGGAATCCGGTCTGCGGGGTCCGTGGCGAAGGGACGGTCGTAGCGGAGGCCTTGGAGATCCTCGCCGCGGAACCTCGCCAGCGCGGGTAGCTCTCGCAGGTCGAGCCGGGTCCGCTCGCCATCTGTGGTGACCTCGAGGGGGACCGGGTTCTCCAGGTCCTCCGCCACGAGCAGGGTCTGGTTCTCGTCTGTGGGGTGTTGCACCACCCGATAGGTGAGAACCGGATGGACCGCCAGGCCCGAGTGCCCGGTCAGGGTCCACGGAGTCGTTGTCCAGGCCACCAGGCTGCAGCCCGCCGGCGTCGACCATACTTGACCGTCGGTCGTTGTCAGTGTCTGACCGGTGCGAGCAGGAAAGAGCACCCAGATGGACGGGTCGTCCGTGTCCTTGTAGTTCTGCGCCACCTCATGGCTCGACAGCGTGGTGCCACAACGGGCGCAATAGGGTTGGATCTTGTAATCCTCGATCAGCAGACCCTGCGTCCAGAGCTGGCTCAGGGCCCACCACACCGACTCCACGTAGCGATTGGAGTAGGTGAAATAGGCGCTGTCCAGGTCGATCCAGAAACCGATGCGCTCGGTCATCTCTGCCCACTGACGTTCGTACGAGTGGACACTCTCCAGACAGACCTGGTTGAACCTGGCCACACCGTAGGCCTCGATGTCCTGTTTGCCCGAGAAGCCCAGTCTCTTCTCGACCTCGATCTCAACCGGCAGACCGTGGGTGTCCCAACCGGCTTTGCGCGCGACGTAGAAGCCCTGCATGGTCTTGAAGCGGGGGAAGAGGTCCTTGATCACCCGCGTGACCACATGGCCGACGTGGGGCTTGTTGTTGGCCGTCGGTGGTCCCTCGAAAAAGACAAAGGGCTCTCCGGCGGCTGTCAGCTCGAGGCTCTTCTGGAAGACCTCGAGCTCGTTCCACTGTTCCAGCACCTCCAGCTCGAGGGTGGGAAAGGGGTAACCTGTGGGCAGCTCTGGGAACTTCTTGGCCATGGCGGCGGACATTCTATCTCGCAAATCCAGGCCGAGCTCAGGCGGCCGATTTGGCGAGAAAGGGCCTCAATCGCTGGGCAAACCGGGCACTCGCCTCCAGGTGCGGTAGGTTCGAGGCGTCCTCGAAGATCTCGATCTGGGCGCCTGGAGACCGGTGCAGCCACAGGTCGGCCGTCTCCACTGCGGGAGCAGTGGCGTGTCTACCCCAGCCGATCCAAAGAGGCGTGTTGAGGCGAGGAATGGTCTCGTGGATACGGTGGTTGAGGTAGCCACTGAGAAAGGCGGCCAACGCCCCGTGGGAGCCGGGCTGATGGCTCGATCGGTAATGA
>Ga0255052_10002568_pt1 | contig 13017 bp, 9 predicted proteins | sample JV7_2_21_MG_FD_188632 | JGI IMG/M metagenome (GOLD analysis project Ga0255052, IMG submission 188632) | Seawater microbial communities from Jervis Inlet, British Columbia, Canada - JV7_2_21 | ecosystem: Environmental > Aquatic > Marine > Inlet | place: Canada: British Columbia | collected... | reverse complement strand
ATGGCAAAGCCGGCCGCCAAGGCTCTGCACCGTACGATGAAGCGAATCATGGCACGCGCTGAGGAACGCAGTATCGGCTATGCAAGCACCCTGGGAGAGTTAACGCTGCGCCGACAAATCGCCTACCACTACCTCGACCAGGCCGGTGTGCACGTGGAACCTGAGCAGATCGCGATTACCAATGGTGGTCAGGAAGCCTTGTTGCTGGCATTGCAGGCCGTCGCGTCACCTGGCGATGTCATTGCGGTTGAAACGCCGACCTACCATGGACTCCTCGAACTGATCGACAGCCTTGGCATGCTCGCCATTGAGATCGAAACCTGCCCGGAAGAAGGCATAGTGCTGGGCGAGTTACGCCGTACGCTGGAGCGACATCCAGTCAAAGCCTGTATGTTCTCCACGACGCTTTCGAATCCTCTCGGCGTCACGATGCCAGAGAACGGCCGCCGCAAGCTGGTGGCGATACTCGAGGAGTTCGACACGGTCCTGATTGAGGACGACGTCTACGGTGATTTACGCTTTGACGGTGTTCGGCCGGTGCCGGCCCAGTTTCTCAGTAATAGTGCACGCATTATCACTTGCGGCTCGTTTTCAAAAACAGCGGCACCCGGTTATCGCATTGGCTGGATCATGACTGAACACTTCATGGACGATGTGGTTCGCCTCAAACGGGCGTTTTCTTGCTCGTCCGGCTTGCTGCAGCAGCTCACGCTCACCGATTTTCTCGCCTCCGGAAACTACATTCGGCACCTGAAGACCTTACGTCCGGTGCTGAAACGCAATGCGGAGCGCATGAGCGCGATGGTTGCCGACCACTTTCCGGCAGAGACCAAGACATCCAAACCCGTCGGCGCATCGGTTTTGTGGCTTGAGCTGCCGGCGAATATCGATGCGGTAAAACTGTTTGACGACGCACTTGAAGCCGGCATAAGCATCGCACCCGGACAGGTTTTCTCGCCGTCGGATCGTTATAGTAATTTCGTGCGCTTGAGTTATGGACACCCGTGGGGCGACAAGACCGAAGCTGCAATGCGATGGCTGGGCCAACGAGTCACGGAGCTCAGTTCTGCCCGCTAACTCACGGCGTCACAATATCGAATTAGTGGTTTCGCTCGATTACCTGAGCGATGCTATTTCCGCAAGGTCAGCAGTCATAAGCTCACCAGTCAGCTGTACGACGGTTGCCACCTGGCGCCTGAACAGCTTGGCGTCAAAACGCTCGATGTCGGTGGACGAAGCCCAGTAGGCGCCCATGAAACCCATTATCGCGAAGGCTGGAATGCCCAATTCCGGGGCGTGCTTTGCCATGCCAAACCACCGACCCTGGTTCCCTCCCTGCACACCTGGCCGTGCAATATTTCGAACGAATGCCGACGGCAAGAAATTGTCCTCAATTGCCTTCGTAGCGAGCTCAACCAGTTTGCTGTTGTTAGTTGTCCAGATATGCGATGGGTAGACTCGGCCGCTCTCCTCCAGCATATCGCCGTCCTCGACATACTCTATTTGGCCGAGGTGCTCGATGCCGATCATTGCTGCGATCGATTCGCGCGCTGATGGATAGCGAGCAAACCAGTCCTGTGCCGCGAACGCCTCTTCCTGACCCGGCATGAAATGCCGACAGTCGAGAAATACCATCAGCGTGCGAGCTCTCTGTTCTTGCGGTATACGTGACATGTACTTGATTACACCCAGTATGCCGAAGGCACCGTTGTCCTGAGATATCGAAGGCCCGTCGGTGTGCGTCGTAAGCTGGATCTGCTCGTCGTCCGGAGTCTGGTAATTGGCACCGGGCAAATACCCAATGAGCTGATACGCCGTACTCTCGGACGTCGTTGCTTCAAGCCGGAGTGTTGCATGAGCAGCCGCCTTCGCGTCGTCGATAATCTCCTTGCCGGCCGTTCGATCAAGATAAAGCGACGGTACGTCATAGATGCCGGGTACAGGGAACGTATACATTCCTGCCATCAGATCGCTACCGCCATCGAATACAAAAAGTGCGCCGGCCGCGTTGCCACGAGTCGCAATATCTATGAAGGTGGGTACCTGCATCAACTGCAGGAAAATACTCGAGCTTTGATAATCGTTGAGATCATCAGGTATCGGTTGACCGTATTCGGGGAAGCTTTCAGAGGCGCTACGATATTCATAATCGCTGTCAGCTAACTGTTCGATTACCGCCTGGTTGACCACCGTGCTGAACACCACGATCTTGCCGGCGATATCATCCGGGGGAGCGGTGTTGTCGTAATAAACAAGCTCCGCCGTTACACCCTCAGGACCGGTCGAGCCAGAATTTGCTCCGTAACTAGCGACCGCTATGGCTTCGCCATCGGAAATGAGCGACCAGTTCGAGCTATCCGGCCATTCACTGCTCTGCCATCGCTCAAAAGCCCACTGGTTGCGTTGGATATCGACAACGCCGTACTCGCCGAGCTGCTCCTCAACGTAGGCTAAAAACTGCTGCCAGGACGGGTTACCGGTTAACGCGGGGCCTTTTTCGTCCTTCACCTCGTGCCACCGGATCGCCTCTGATTCGCTCAGAATCCAGTCATCCCGGATATCCGTAAGATATCCGCCATGATCGACCGGTAACGAGTCTGATAGTGCTGGTGGCTTGCCCTCGCAAGCCACCAGGTAACTGCTAATAGCGAGTAATACCGCTATCCTCGCCCACATTTATCAGGTTCCGTAATTCCAGCGGAACGACACGCCATAGGTACGAGGACTGCCTACAGTGCACCGTTGCGGAACTGTGTTGGCGCCAGGGTCGACAGCCCCAAACTGTTCGCCGAGCGGCTGATCGTAATTGATCTCGCAGTAACCTTCATCGCTCAGGTTCTTGCCGTATGCCGTGATTTGCCAGCGACCGTCGGCAGCCGCGAGGCCGAGACGAAGGTTCGTCAATCCATAGGCATCCTGCATGGATTGCGGGTTCAGATTGGTGTTGGCCCCGATGTTCTGTTCACCAATGTAGGTGTATTCGGGGCGCAGGAACCACTCGAGGTTGCCTGAACCCAGGGGAGCACGCCATTCGACAACCAGCGAACCCTGCCATTCGGGTGAGTAGTGTGGTGTTTGCCCGGAGAGATCCTGCGGGACGACATCACCTGGCAAAGGCGATGCAGCATCGAATGAATCAAAAACTGAATCGAGATAGCTGAAACCACCAAAAATCATCAGAGATTCACTTGGGTTCATCACGAAATCCGCCTCGAGGCCTGATTGTGTGCGAGTACCGGCATTTCGTGTCAGGAAGCTCAAGCCGTCGAAAGACCGGTCCTGAAAATCTTCAAGCTCCGTGTGGTAATACGTAACGTTAGCGGTCGCTTTACCATCCCAGAACCTACTCTTGATGCCCACCTCATAGTTGTTCGAAGTTTCTTCCGTAAATATGCGCGCCTCTTTACCGAGCGCGACGCCGGAACCACCGGAATTAAAACCGCCACCCTTGAAGCCGGTCGACGCCGAAGCGAAAAGCATGACGTCATCTGATGGATGGAATGTTGCGTTCACCAGCCAGGTGAATGCGTCATCGTCTGACGAGAGATCGGGAACGTCTTCCGGCGCGCGGAACAGGCTACCGATAACTGCATTCGGTGTCGTCTGCAGGAACGCGGCGTCTTTGCTGTCTGACGTAAAGCGACCACCAAACGTCATTGAAAACCGCTCTGAAAAATCATAAGTGGCTTGCGCAAATGCTGCTGTGCTGGTGAGGGATTGCGTGTAATCGGAATCGGTCGCCGGGAATTGCGACATGGAATTACACAACCCGGCAGCACCCGCACCTGCAAGCGCGAACACTACCGGAATACAGGCATTCACTCCCGCATCGAAGTCTTCGTCGATGTAGTAATCTTCATCGTAGAAGAAAAGGCCCAGAACGTAGGTGAACGGCTGGTCCGTCGGTGACAGTAACTGAAACTCCTGCGACAACGTTTCTGTCGTGTAGAAATGATCTCTTGGCAAGACATCACCCGTCATGCGAAGTGCGCTCTCGCGATTGGTCGCCTGCCAGTCCCGGTAGGATGTGATCGACCTGCCTGTGTGCTCTCCTACTGAAAATTCCAGATTGAAGGCAGCGCCCCATTGTTCATCATTGAGCGAATCCTGGTGGTCCTGATTAATGACCTGATCGTAGCCGTCTGATGTAGTGGCATTCGACCCGAACAGCGCGCTTAAGGTGCCGTCAAATACCGGGCTGGCGGTCTCGGGCAACAGTTCAACGACCTGCCCGCCCGAGTTCACTTCGTTGTAATCGAGCGTCAGCGTACCGTAGACATCCGGCGAAAAGTCGATTCCCAGCTTGGCGCGAAGCGTCAGATCGTCGCGCTCGCCAATTTCTTCATCGGTCATGGTATTGAAACCGTAACCATCGCGTTCTGCGTACTTGCCAGCCAGCCTGAACGCGACCGTATCGGAAATTGGGGCATTAACGACGCCCTCCAGCGAGTAGGCGCCGAAATCACCAAAACCCGCCTGAACATATCCTTCGCTCTCGTCCGACGGCTTCCTGGTCCTCAAATTCAACGCACCGGCGGCCGTGTTGCGCCCAAATAGCGTGCCTTGCGGACCGCGCAGTACTTCAGCCGCTTCGATATCCAGCAGGTTGCCGATAACGGACCCGGGCCTCGGGTAGTAAACGCCATCAACGAATACGCCCACAGATGTTTCAATGCCGCTATTGCCGACAGACCCGATACCACGAATGAAAATCCGGGCATTCGTTGCCTGCGATGAGTAAGCCATCGTGAAGTTAGGCGCATACAGCGACAGATCCTGCAAAGTCCGGATATCGGAGTTTTCGAGAAAGTCTCCCGAGTACGCAGAGATGGAAATAGGCACATCCTGAATACTCTCGGCACGCTTCGTGGCGGTAACGATTATTTCTTCAACCTGGGCCGTGGCGACGTTGCTGACTAACAAGGCAAGAACGGCTGCGCATGACCATGATTTGCGATCTCGACGTATATTCATTTCTGTCCCCTCGGAGTGCAAGGACGTGGTTATCCACGTTTTATAGGTATTCGCTTTCGCAGCCGATATTAGCAAATTTCCGGAGTCTTATATCAGGTCAGGCCTGAGTTTCGCCCCTAATCCTGATAACGACAGACCCCCCCAGCCACATAAGATGAATTCGGCGAGCCACTGGATGGCATAATTTATGCGTCTTTTTATCGGGCTGGGCTACGCGGCCGTTGCGAACCGGCAGTACCTGGATTACCTGACGCCGACTGAAGCCTATGCGCGGCACTGGTCATCGCAACGCTCTGGCTTTGGCGTCTCAGGATCGATGATGGTTGTAAGGGTCGTTCTTCGCAGGAGGCCTTGCTGCAAAGGGCTCGTCGAGCGTCATTTCCAATAACGCATCGGGTTCATCCATGAGCTCGCTGCAACGATTTTGAATCTCCTCGAGTTTCAACGATACGCTGGACTGGGACAGCGGAATTTCCATTTCTTTTTTTTTCATGCTGATTGGGCTCTTGCGTCTGTCGCCGTATTGCGACAGCTCTACATGTCGCAGTATAGAGTCCGGGGGTAGCCATCAAGTGTGAGCTGCATCACACTAAAATCGCCAAAAACGCGGTTTTTGCAGAGATTATGTTAGCTCGGACCAAAGAAAAGGCTGCTTCGTCGAAGCAGCCTTTTCGGGTGACATCTTTTTAAGATGTATTTGTTGCTACGGTTTCAGTCTGTCAACTGTACCCAGGACAATCACGGTAGCAGCTGCAGCCATGAACAAGCCGTTCACGCCACCCAACGCTGTCGTGATGATTGGGCCAACTGTTGGAATTGCATCCAGACCACCCTGAGCAATGCTTAACGCAACCGCGGCGATAAGGAATCTCGAACGATCATCCTCAGCAATGAACCAGGCGCCTGCAATACCCAGCAGGGCAACAATCAAAGCGCTGTAAGGAATCGCTACGAAAGCAGCAACGATTGCTACCAAAACGCCTACTAGTTTAACGATTTTATCTACACCCATTTTATATCCCCTTTGTGCTTCTTCTTATAATGATGTCGGAGGCTGCTCTTATCTATTTTTTTGCAGTACCGCGTGCTGCGGTCGCGGACAGTCTAGCAGGTATCAAAAAATATTGTTTTTCCTTAACTTTCGGTGTCTTACACCGTATTTCAATAATTTAGATTAAGAAAAAACAGCTGTTTTTCGACCCTATTCCGCTACGAAATCAGAACCGAACGAGGGCCGATCCCCAGGTAAAACCAGCCCCAAATGCCTCGAAAAGCAGCAAGTGTCCACGCTGAATTCGACCATCACGCACCGCTGTGTTGAATGCGAGCGGGATAGACGCGCTCGATGTGTTCGCGTGTTCGTCCACGGTGACGACAACATGGTCCATTGAGAGATCAAGTTTCTTGGCTGCCGCGGAGATGATGCGCAGATTCGCCTGATGCGGCACAAGCCAGTCGATGTCATGTTTATCGATCCCGTTTCCGGCCAGGGTTTCGCGAGCGATCGACCCAAGAGTCGCAACAGCGCGACGAAAAACGGCATTGCCGTTCATGTGAATATAGCCTTCTTCATTGCGGATAGCGTCATAACCGGTACCGATTCCTTGTGGCACATGCAACAGATCTTCGTATTGCCCATCGGAGTGAATATGCGTCGAGATAATTCCCTGCTCGTCGCTCGCTTGCAGAATTACCGCTCCGGCGCCGTCGCCAAACAAGACAGCGGTACCACGGTCCTCCCAATTGGTTATCCGCGAGAGAATTTCGCTACCCACAACAAGCGCTGTTGTCGCCGCGCCGGTCTGAATCTGACGGTTTGCAAGATCAAGGGCATAAGTGAAGCCCGAGCAGGCAGCCTGAACGTCGAACGCCGGGCAGCCATGGATTTCAAGACGTCGCTGAATAATGCACGCCGTGCTTGGAAATACTTTATCGGGCGTAACAGTTGCGATGATGATCAGATCGATGTCAGTCGCCTCGATCCCGGCCATTTCTATTGCCTGATTTGTCGCCGCCAAAGCCATATCGGAGCAGGTCTCATCGTCTGCAGCGATATGTCGCCTCTTGATGCCGGTTCGCTCGCGTATCCAGTCATCCGACGTATCCATCGTCTTTTCGAGGTCTTTATTTGTCACCACTTTTTCAGGCAGATATCCGCCTGTGCCGGCGATTCGCGCATAAATCATGAAAAAGCTCTCTTTGGACTCAGCGGCGCAGGAAATCCGCAATCTCGCGCAGCGTGGGATAGTCGAAGATATCACTAATGTCGAGCTTGCCGGGATATCGCTCATCAACAGCCAAAGCAATTTCGGTCAGGGTCAGTGAGCTGATACCAACTTCAAACAGGTCGTCATCGGGCCCAATGGTGCGTTCTTTCGAGAATTCCCGGCAAATGAGCTCAAGCTCGGCCACAAGCGGGTCATCGTCGGTTGGTGCACCTGTATCTGCGGGCGCCAGTCGGGCCAGGGTTTCGTCGAACTCACCGTCCTGATAGGCATTGAGCAACGCTGCACGCTGGACCTTACCGCTGGTCGTCTTCGGCACCTTTCTGACGGGAATGACGTGATCGACCTCGAGACCGGTTTGCTCACCGATTCTCACGCGCACCTTGTCCGCAAGAATTCTGAAGGTATCCAGATCCCGACGAAACAAGGCAAAAACCAATAATTCCTCGGTTTGGCTGTCGCGGGTCCTGATGCCGCCTACGACGACTTTGCCAAGATCGAGGCCTTCGACTTCGGCCGCTATTTCTTCGATGTCGTGCGGGTAGTAGTTTTGTCCGTTGACGATGATGATGTCCTTGGACCGACCGGTGATGACCAGATTGCCGTCAACGAACACGCCACAATCCCCCGTTCTTAGCCAACCGTCTGCCGTAAACAGCTCGTCTGTAGCAGTAGCATCGCCATAGACACGTTCAGTAATACTGCCGCCCAGCAATTGAATATTGCCGACCTTGCCGGCATCGAGAACCTGATCGGCATCGTCTGCAATGCGGATTTGCACATCTCTGAGTGCCCGCCCTACTTTAAGGAAACTGACAGCGTCAGCATCGCCCAATTCGGCCGTCTGATAGGGCGCACCCACGCGCAGCGAATGCCGGTGCACAACGATTCGCGAGTACTCTTCACCGACGACCGGCATCGAAACGCCAACTGTTGCTTCCGCCAGGCCATACACGGGAAACATCGTATTTCTCCTGAGACCGTTGGGCTCAAGCGCGGCAAGGAATTCCTCACACAGCGAATACGATATCGGTTCCGCACCGTTCAGAATCAGTTTGACGCTGGACAGATCGGCATCGGGCAAGCCCTTGCGTTCAAACAACTTCAGGAAATGCTTGTAACCAAAGTTTGGCGAGCACAATTGCGTGGCTCTTAATTCTGCTGCCTTGATCATCCACAACAACGGCCGGCGAACGAAAGCATTAGTGTCCATAATTGCATGGTTCATGCCGGCGGCCAGCACGCTGAGATGGTAGCCAATCAGACCCATATCGTGCGTCAGAGGCATCCAGCTGAGGCTCTGGTCATCCTCGTTCCAGTCGGCGCCCTCAACGATGGCGCGAATATTTGTGCACAAATTTCGGTGGGTCAGGCAAACGCCCTTCGGCTCGCTGGTCGATCCTGATGAGTATTGAATAAACGCAAGGTCGTCTGGCGTCGCAGTAAATATCTCGCCACTTTCAGCAGATTCGACATCATTGATTAATGCGCTGCGCGATTGCAGGATCGTCGTAATCTCGTCCAGATTTTCCTGCTTCGAAAAATCCAACAACCGTTCAAGCAACTCGGACTCCGTAAACAGCGTCGCACGTTTCAACTGGCCGAGAATTCGAAAGAGCTTATGGCGGTGTTCATCGCTGATTCCGACTGCAACCGGAACCGGTACAATCCCACCCAGAATAGCCGCCCAGTACGCAACGACAAAACTCTCGTTGGATTTGCTGAAGATGATGAGTTCGTCGCCGCTGCGCATGCCGCGTGACTGCAAAGCACCGAGCAGCGCGACGGCACGATCCCAAAGTTCTGTGAATGTCACAGTACTTTCGTCGTTTTCACCGTCGATAAACCGAATGTGACGATCTCTGTCTCGCGAGGCTGCGAACAGGTCTATTAGCGTGTCGTAGAGTTGCATGGCTTGTTAGCTATAAAGGCAGGCGCAATATTACATTGACCGGCGCTGAACCGATACTGCAAACTCGCTCGCTGAAACCCGGGTTAGACACGATGAGCAAAAAGCAATCCGTTGATTATCGATCCATAGAATCGCGCCGTAGCTCGCGCTCCGATCGCCGTATGACGCGGACGCGCCGTCTCTACTATTTTCTTGGCATGCCAGTCCTGCGTGCCATTACACGGTTGTTCGCAATGAGCTATCGCGTTGAGGCGGTTATCGGGGCACAAAACATCGAACCGTATCTCGGCGGCACGGCCGTTTGTGCCCCTGCCTACTGGCATCAGCATCACGTGCTTTGCTCCGGGCTCGTTCGGCAATGGATCAAGCAAGGCTTTAAGGCCTGTTTCCTGATTTCGGGCTCGGTTGACGGCGAAGTGCCCGAAAGAATTGCTCGCGCGTATGGCGCCGAGGTGATTCGCGGCTCCGCAAATGAAAGTGGCGCTCTTGCGCTGCGCGACCAGCACGCCATGATGAAAAAGGGTTATTCGATCGTCACCACTGCGGACGGGCCACGTGGCCCGAAATATGAGATCAAATCAGGTGTTATCGTAATGGCCCGGGTCGGTGGAATTCCTCTTGTGCCCGTTGCCTGCGCAGCGGATCGGGCCTGGTACCTCGATCGATGGGACGATTTCATGATCCCGAAGCCCTTCGCCCGGATCGTTCTGGGCGTCGGCGAGCCCTACAGTATTCCACGCGAAACCAAGCTCAACGAGATCGAGCCGCATCGACTCAGTGTTCAGCAAGCAGTCATGTCCCTGATGCAAGAATGCGAGGATCGGCTAAAGGCTGATTGAAGGGATAATTTGATGCAATTTCACAATTTCATTGTGCTGCTCGTCGCGACAACACTGTCGACAGCAGCGCTCGCGGATTCGTCCTTACGACCTCATTCCGCCACCTACAAGGTCAGAATCAGTGTGGTCAGCGGCCAACTCAACACCGAACTCACGGCAACGGACGATGGCTATGTAGCCACGCATGTGATCAAACCTACAGGTATGTCGCGTATTTTTTCGCGCGGCACAATCAACGAGAGCTCCGCGTTCCGTGCTACCGCTGATGGTGTGCGACCGACTGACTATTCGTCAGTCGACACAATCTCACGCGACAAGACCGACGTATCAGTTCACTTCGATTGGGACACGGGTGAGGCACGTGGCACAGTAAACGGCGAGGACCTGGTGTCCACAATGGATACGCTCGCCCATGATCGGATCTCAATACAATATGAGTTGATGCACGACCTGCTGAATGCCGGCCCCAGCGTCGAGTACACGATGTTCGAAATCGATCGGCTGCGAAAACTCAAGGTGCGCAACGTTGGTCGAAAATCGGTAAAGGTCCCGGCCGGCAAATTCGAAGCGGTCGGGATCCAGCATCAGGCGGAGGGATCGAAACGCATTACGACGCTGTGGTGTGTGGAGGAACTGGGTTATCTGCCGGTGATCATCGAGCAACACCGCAATGGAAAGCTGCGGGTGCGCGCCACGCTTGGTAGGTACTCACCGGCACCTTAACCAGAGCCTGGTATCAGGCCCGATCAAATGCCTGCGTGACGTCGACCTGCCTTACTGCGTTCTCAATTACAACGATCGATCGAATCAACGTACCTCCACCATCGTCAAGGCGATAAGTCTCGATCAGCTTGGCACCATCCATATCCAGTGTTTCGATGATGTAGGCATTTTCCCGCCAGCCTGACACGCGATCCGCTTCGACCTCACCAACGTTGATCTTCCGCTTTTCGCCGAATCTGTATTCCTCGACAACAGCGCGATCAAAACTGATAAACAAACCGTAATCAGTCTGCGTAATCTTCAACGCCCTGCCCGTTTCGAGAAACACGTGCACCAGCGTTCCTTCCGAGGAGCCGCGCCCTGAACGTCGCGTCTCTTGAGCACGAATATTAATTCCTTTTTCACCGCCAGCCGCCTTCATTTCAGCATCTTCGATGCGCCTGACGGTCTCCTGACTGGCCGCGCGCAGCCGCCATTGCCCGGACAGATCAATACCGTGAGGAACCGCGGCGCTTTTTGCGATGAGTTCCTCTCTCGTCGCACACCCCCCAACAAGCATTAGCGCAACAAGGACAAGGAGTGACCTCACTCAGACAGGTTCCAGAAAGGACTCACAGACCCCGCGGGCCGCATCGTCTTCCGGCGTCCTCTGACACACGTCAAGCACCGATTCGCGAATCGCCAGCAGCGCCGTCTGATTGTCACCTTCCGCACCCCACTCCAGCAGGTATTGCTCAAGCGAACGAAGTTGCGATTTCGGCCGTTGATAAAAAGCGTTTGCTTGTTGCAATTCTTCGATCAAACCCACTGTTGTGCCATGAATCAGCTCGATATCAGTAGGCGTCATCTCCAGAAGCCCGGTCAAATAATAGTAACCCCACTGAAAGCGGGTCGCCGGGCCACGGGTTGTGTCGTAGGCTTTTCGCAACCACCCTATCGCCGCATCATTATTCCCGGCTCGTTGTTCGATATCCGCGAGATCCGGCATGTAGTAGTACGGTTGCTTGGAGCGATCCAGCTCCGCCAGCAATAACACTTTGGCAACATCATCCATGCCCGCTTCGTTCAACACATTACCCAGCGCGTTGATAATCGGCTGGCGCTCATAGACGCTGGGTGTCGATTCGTCAGCCCAGATCGTCATTGCACGGATTTCCGAGTTCAGTCCCTCGGATATTTCCGCTTCTTCATCGTCAATCCGCTCAAATCGTATTTTGCCGGCCAACGTGTAGATTCGTTCCCGCTTATAAACAGTTTCATCAGCCGCCAAAGCGTTCAGGACCTTGTAAAACTCGGCCGTCAATGCGACTCGTTCATCACTATCAGCAGTTGTTAGCGCCGCCGTGACTTTCGGTCCGGAGAGCAACACCGTAAAAATATTGGCCTTGACCAGTTCCGGATCGGCCAGTACTGCTTTGACCTGTAGCAAGGCCTCCACTTTATGCTCGTCCGATAACGGCAGCGGATTTTCAGGATCCTCCGCGGCGCTCAGGGCCAAATCAAGCCAGGATAAATAAAGAATTGATCGTTCAGTGGACATAATGGCGGGACACGCCTTATACATGCGTTGGAACGCGTCTGCCTCGTCATGCTCTGCAAGAATCGTCGTATTCTGTCCCCATGAGTTGTAGGCAAGCAGCGTGCAGTCACTCGAGGAAATAGCAGATGCCCCTGCCATCAGGGATTCGACCAGATCCGACGCGGACGAGGTGTTACTCAAGGTCAAGTCGAGGATGTTGGCGTAGGCCTGCAAGTCGATGCCGCCGGGGATGCGGGTCAACTCCTCACCATCGGAGTTGAATACGACCATCGTCGGGTAGCCGCGCACACCAAATTTCTCACCGTAAGCCTGTGCATTTTCTTTGTCGCCATCCAGATAAACGGGAACAAATAATCTGGAGCGCTCGATGAACTCTGGACTCTTGAATACGGTCGCGCTGATGGCATGGCAAGGGGGACACCAGACAGCGCCCCAATAAAGGTAGATCGGTTTGCCAGATTCCTGCGCTGATGCGAACGCCTCTTCCACCGTGCCGTCGAACCAGTCGATGCCGTCAACCGGATTCGTCTCGGCAACGAATTCATTATCGGATATTTCCGGAGGGCCGGCGCTTGGGAGTTGGGTCTGGTCTTGTTCCGCACTGCACGCCGTCAGAATCATCGCGAGCAACGCCATAGTAATTAGCCGGTACATCATGTTTCCCCATTTGTCTGAACACGCAACATACACAATAGGGCTTCGTAATACAGCAAGGTCATACGATGCCGGCAAGGCGGCGAGCGAAATCATTGCCTTGCGAGACCTGAACACCCTCCAGATTAAGCCAGTCCCTGAGCGCATGCA